>NHCFC04200__coassemble_335_pt1 | contig 167274 bp, 145 predicted proteins | sample NHCFC04200__metabat2_low_PE_055 | metagenome-assembled genome bin NHCFC04200
GACGGCTTCTCCATCGGCTCCAACGACATGACCCAGATGGTGCTGGCCACCGACCGCGACAATGCCCGCCTGTCCCACATCTACGACGAGGAAGATCCCGCCGTGGTCTGGGCCATTCTGGTGAGCATCTTTGCCGGTCAGAAGTACCGCAAGAAGGTGGGCTTCTGCGGTCAGGGGGTTTCCAACAGCGTCATCCTGCGCGGTCTGGTGGCCATTGCGGGCATCGTCTCCGCCTCGGTGGTGCCGGATACCTACTTCCAGACCGTCAAGGACATCGCGGCCGTGGAAGCGGAGAACATCCCCACCTCCCGGCTCGGCGAATGGCTCGGCAAGCAGCATCACAAACATCTGGCCGCGCTCATGGAAGAAGCCGGCTACGGGCACATTCTCAAGAAGTACACCCTGCCGCAGGACATTCAGGAGTGGTACGAAGGCGAATTGCAGCGCCGTCACGAACAGCTGCGCGAGCATCTGGACACGCCCAAGGAAGACTTCTACCGCACCGAGCTGGAAGGCTTCCGGGCCATGTTCCACAAGCCCGTCATCTACGCGACCTGGGACTGGAGCAGCACGGTGGAGGATGCCCTGCATCAGGCCGGTTTCGCCAATTTCGACGAACAGGCGGCGGCGCTGGAAGAATGCCGCAAGATGGACTTCTAAGCCGCAATTGATAATCTGGCACAACGGGGGAAGCGGGAACCGCAACAGGGTTCTCCGCTTCCCCCTTTCCGCATTTGGCTGCGCTCAGCCGTCTCCCTCTTGGCGCGTGGCCGCTTGCGTGGCCGCGTTGCCCCACAGGGCGCTCTCCGCGTGCGCGTGCGGCATCGGGGCACGGCATGCGCCCGCCTTTTGCCCGCATCGGGCGTGGCGGCAGCATCAGGCGTCGGGAGGCAGCCGGAAAAGGGAAATGCGCGGGCGGCAGGGGCGTGTCCGCAGCCTTGGCAGGGCGCTTTCCCCGCCGGCTCAGTTGTTCAGGGCCAGTTCTTCCAGACGGCGGGCGTCGCTGATCCGCACTTCCTTGCAGGAAAAGGCGGCAATGATGCCCTTGTCCTTGAGCTGGCGGAGAATGCGGGCCAGGGTGGCCCGATGGATGCCCAGCAGGGCGGCCACATCCTGCTGCCGCATGGGGCAGGGAAAGCGCGGGGCATTGCCGTTCTGGCGGGAGAGATTGAGAATGAAGCGGCAGACGTGGGATTCGCGGCTGCCGGTGCCCATGTCGGCCAGAAAGGTATAATGGATGAGAATCTTGATGCCCATGGAATGCAGCAGGCTGGCCACCTGCCGGGGGTAGGCGGAAAGAAAATCCGTATCCTGCAGGAGTTCTTGCGGAAAACGCCAGATTTCCGAGGGCTCCAGACACTGGAAGACAACGCCCGGTTCATAGTTCGACACGCTGCGGGCCTCGTTGAACAGACAGCCCGGGCCGACGCGCAGGGTCAGCCGCTCGCGCCCGCAGGCGGCAATATAGGCGATGGACACGCTGCCCCGCGCCAGATAGTACATGCCGCGCCAGCGGGTATGGGGGATGACGGCATCCTTTTCAAAATCGCGCCGCGTGGCATGATGCAGAATTTCCTCCCAGCAGCGATTGAGTCCGGCAATGCGGCCGGTACGGGCGAGGATGGCGTCATAAGGGGGAATATCGGGATGTTCCGGTGTTGACATGACTTCGTTCTCTCCTGGGATCGCCGTCCGGGGCGTGGCGTGCCCGTTCATCCGGGCTGAGGCAAGGTTGCTGCCCTACAGGAAGCGCCGCAGCAGGGCTTCCAGCTCCTGTGCCGTGGCGCTGCAGGGGTTGCTGTCCATAAGCCGGTCATAGGCCGCGCCGCGACGGGCAATGCCCGGCAGCTCTTCCGCCGGGAGACCGTTGGCCGCAAGGCCCGGCGTGATGCCCAGATCCCGCATGAGCGCGCAAAATCCTTCGGCCACGGAGGCCGCCTTGACTTCCGCGGGCGCATTGTCCGGCGCGCTGCCGAAGAGTTCGGCCATGCGCGCAAATTTCTCCCGGGCGAACGGCGCATTGAAGGTCAGCCCGGCCGGCGCGAAGATGGCCATGACCAGACCGTGCGGCAAATGATGCTCCTGCGGAACGGACATGCCCAGCGCGTGGATGATGCCGTTTTGGGTATTGGAAAAGGCCATGCCACTCAACGCCGCGCCATAGAGCATCTGTTCCCGGGCTGCCATATCCTGTCCGTCCGTCACGGCGCGCCGGATATTCCCGAGGATCATGCGCATGGCCTGCAGATTGAGCGCATCGGTAAAGGGCGTGGCATGGCGGCTGACAAAGGATTCCACGGCATGCACCAGCGCATCCAGACCGGTGACGGCTGTCTGGAAGGACGGCAGGCTGCGGGTGAGTTCCGGATCGAGGATGACGCTGCGGGCGTACAGATAATGGCTCACCACGCCCACCTTGCGCTGGACAGCCGTGTCGCTGATCACGGTATTGGAGGTCATTTCGCTGCCTGTTCCGGCTGTGGTCGGCAGCAGGATGGTGGGCAGGCAGGGGCCGGGCACCTTGTCCACGCCATAATAGCGTTCGATGGGGCCGTCGTGGCAGGCCAGCAGGGCAGCGGCCTTGGTGCAGTCCAGCACGCTGCCGCCGCCGATGCCGATCAGCAGATCCCGTTCATTTTCTCTGGCCCACTGGCCGCAGCGGGCGACACAGTCGGGATCGGGATCCGTCTGTGGGGCGTCAGAGGGCAGGGCGGCAATGCCCGCCGCGGCGAGGGCCGAAAAAAGATGGGCCAGCCGTCCCGAGTGCAGGGCTTGCCTGCCGAGGAGGATGCCGACGCGCCGTCCGCCCAGACGCCGGATTTCCTCAGGCAGGCACAAGGCCGCGCCCCTGCCGTAACGTACGCGACTGACACTCTGAAAGAGGGAAAACATGCGCTCATTCTCCGATGTCGCCAAAACGGCGGGCTGTGCCGGGTATGCGGTCGTAAGCCCACCGTTGCCCCGTCTTGCAAAAAAATGGGGCATGGCATACGACAATCCGACACATTGACCATCTTACCCGCGCAAAAAAATATGCCACATCTTTCCTCCGCTGTCTCTGCCGAAATTTTGAGCGGCGCGGCCACGCCCGCGCAGGCGCTGCAACTGCTCCAACTGCCGGATGAAGAACTCTTCGCCGGTGCGGAACGCCTGCGGCGGGCCGCCTTTGGTACACGGATCAGCCTCTGCGCCATTATCAATGCCCGCAGCGGCAATTGCGGCATGGACTGCCGCTTCTGCGCGCAAAGCCGCCATAATGACACGCCCATCGATCGCTTTCCCCTGCTGGACGAAGGGCTTTTGCGGCAGCGGATTCTGGATTTGGCCCGCTGGCCGGTCGGGCATATCGGCATTGTGACCAGCGGCGGCGCTCTGCAGGCCGAGGAACTGGCCAGCGTGCTGCGCGTGCTCGCCGCCTTGCCGGAAGCGGTGCGGGGCCGTGTCTGCACCTCGTTCGGGCGTCTGTCGCCCGATGCCCTGCGCTCGTTGGCCCGGGGAGGCGTGCGGCGCTTTCATCACAATCTGGAAAGCTCCCGAGCCTTCTATCCCCGGATTTGCAGCACGCAACAATGGGAACAGCGGCGGGATACCGTGCGCCATGTGCGGGAGGCGGGTCTCTCCGCCTGTACGGGCGGCCTGTTCGGTCTGGGCGAGAGCTGGGAGGATCGCATTGATCTGGCCTTCAGCCTGCGCGAGCTGGGGGTGGACAGCGTGCCCATCAACTTTCTGCATCCCCATCCGCAAACTCCCCTTGCCGACCGTCCGCTCCTGGCGGCCAATGAGGCCCTGCGCATCATTGCCGTCTTTCGACACATCCTGCCCACGACCACCCTGCGCGTCTGCGGGGGACGGCCCGAAACCCTGGGGGATCGGCAGCCGGACATCTTTCGCGCCGGGGCCAACGCCCTGATGACCGGCGACTATCTGACCACCCACGGCTGTGCCGTGGAGCGGGATTGCGCCATGATTGCCGCCGCCGGTCTGGAGGTGACAGCGCCATGCGCATAAACGCCACGCCCGCCGCATTTGCCGACGCGGCCTTCTTTGTCAGCGGCACCGGTACGGACGTGGGCAAGAGCGTGGCCACGGCGGCGCTCCTGCGCGCCCTGCGGCAGGCCGGGCTGGCGGCGCAGGCCGTCAAGCCCGTGCAGACCGGCGTGGAGGACGCCGCCCGGCAGGGGGACGCCGCCCTGTATGCGCAGGCCGTGGCGGATCTGCCCGCTGCCGCGCTTGCTCCCGCTGCCACCCTGCACAGTTTTCGCCTGCCTGCCTCGCCCCATCTGGCCGCCGCCCGCGAAGGGCGCTGCCTGAGCGTTGCCGGCTTGCGGCGGGACATTCTGGCTCACTGGCAGGCCGAGACGGCCCCCCTGTCCGGCGAGGGGGCGGCCTGTGCCCTGCTGCTGGAAGGGGCCGGCGGCGTATGCGTACCGCTCAATGAGCGGGAAGACACGCTTGACCTCATGGCCGCGCTGGCCGTACCGGTGCTGCTGGTGGCGCGCAACGGTCTGGGGGCGCTCAACGCGGCGCGCCTGACGCTGGACGCCGTACGCGACCGGGGCCTTGTCATGGCGGGTTTTGTGCTGGTGCAGCCGCCGGAAACGGACAATGAGGGCGAGCGTCTTGTCCTTGCCGACAATGAGCGGACGCTGCGGAACTGGCTGGATGATCTGGGCGCGCCGCTGGCCGTCCTGCCGTGGGTGGAGCTGGATGCCGGGGGCTGGGACAGGCTGGCGCAGGCCGTGCGGCCTGTGGCGCAGGCCCTGCTGGCGCTGCTGCGCACGCCCGCCGTCGGGCCGGACGCCCTGATTCGGCGCGACACGAAGGTGCTCTGGCATCCCTATACTTCCACGGTGGCCCCCCTGCCGGTCTTTGTGGCCGAGCGCAGCCGTCGCAACCGGCTGGTACTGCGCGGCGGAAAGGAACTCATTGACGGCATGTCCTCATGGTGGGCGGCCATTCACGGCTACAACCATCCGCGCCTGCTGGCGGCCCTGCGGGCGCAGGCCGGGCGCATGCCGCACGTCATGTTCGGCGGGCTGACCCATGCTCCTGCCGTGGAACTGGCCGAACGTCTGCTGGAAATGCTGCCGCGCGGGCTGGCCCGCGTCTTTCCGGCGGACTCGGGTTCCGTATCCGTGGAGGTGGCCATGAAAATGGCCCTCCAGTACCAGCAGGGCACGGGACAGAGGCAGCGCACACGCTTTCTGACGCCGCGTGGCGGCTATCACGGCGATACCACCGGGGCCATGAGCGTCTGCGATCCCGTGAATGGCATGCACGGCCTGTTTGCGCGCTTTCTGCCGCAACAGCTCTTCATGGAGCGACCGGCCTGCCGTTTTGATCAGCCCTTTGATCCCGCCAGTCTGGACGATGCCCGGCGCATGCTGGCCGCACACGGGCACGAGGTGGCGGCAGTCATTCTGGAACCCGTGGTGCAGGGAGCGGGCGGCATGTGGTTCTACCATCCCGACTATCTGCGCGGGCTGGCGCGGCTTTGCCGCGAGGCGGGCGCGCTGCTCATTTTTGACGAGATCGCCACCGGTTTTGGCCGCACGGGCAGGCTTTTTGCCGCCGAATGGGCGGATGTGACGCCGGACATTCTCTGTTGCGGCAAGGCGTTGACCGGCGGCGTGCTGACCCTGGCCGCCACGGTCTGCACCGACGAGGTGGCCGGGGGCATCTGCCGGGATGGGCAGGCCTTCATGCACGGGCCGACCTTCATGGGCAATCCGCTGGCCTGCGCCGTGGCTCTGGCCAGTCTGCGCCTGCTGGAGGAAGAGAATTGGCGTGAACGGGTGATCGCGCTGGAAGACGCTCTGCGTCGGGGGCTGGCCCCCTGCCGCGCTCTGCCCGGCGTGGCCGATGTGCGCGTGCTGGGCGGCATCGGGGTGGTGGAAACCGTGGATCCCGTGCCCGTGGCCCGTTTGCAGGCCTTTTTTGTGGATCAGGGCGTCTGGATTCGCCCCTTTGCGCGCCTCATCTATCTCATGCCGCCCTATGTGACGCCCGAAGCGGATGTGGAGCGGCTGTGCGCCGCTGTCTGCGAGGCCGTGCGACAGGGCCTGCATCTGCCCGCCTGAGCTGAGGCCCGTGGCGGCGGTCAGGGCCGGGCAAGCCTGTCGTGACGCAGTTGCCGGGCGGCCTCTTCGGTCAGTTCCTTTACAAGGCGCAGCACAAGGTCGATTTCTTCCGCCGTGATGGCCTCATAATGAATGCCCGCGCAACAGCAGACGGCGCTTTCGCCAGCCTCTGCCAGCCGATAGGCCACCTGCTGCGCCAGCGCCGCTTCCCGGTGTCCGGGGCGGCCCAGCGGGGCGGGAAAGGCAGCGGCGGCATGCCGCTCAACCGGCGGCAGACCCAGTGCCGTCGCGCCGATATGGGGCGCGCCCCCTCGCAGCAGGGCCAGCCAGTCCGCCCCCTGGGCGTACAGGTCAAGACGCAGGTGCAGACGGCCGCACTGTCGTTCAAAATGCTTTTCGCAGGGCATCTGAGGGCGATTGTGAATCATCATGGTTGGTTTTGCCGGATAAAGGGTGGTGGTGAAAGGCGCCAGCCCGGTTGAAAGTTCGTGCATGAATCAATGTATTTCATCCGCTTCAGCTCAGCGTTCAAAACGGCTATCCTGTACCCGACAGTTCTGGCAAATTTCCTGATACGGCGAGGCTGCCGGGTGGCGTCCGTTCCGCGCCGCATGTACCCCCATCGCGACCGGAGGATCAAGCCCTCATCCTTGCTGAAAGCCCGACGCGCGGCGCGGCATTGCTCCGGAAACGCTTCCGGTAAAGGAGTACGTCATGGTTCTTGATCCCACCCAACACCCCGACTGGGAAATAGCCCAGGATGCGGAAACGCGCATGAAGCCCATCGAGACGCTGGCGCAGGAGTTCGGCCTGTTGCCGGAAGAAGTGCTTGCCTATGGGCGGCATATGGCAAAAATCGAGCAACATGCCGTGCTGCGGCGTCTGGAGAACCGGCCTGACGGCAAATATGTGGATGTGACGGCCATTACTCCCACGCCTCTCGGGGAAGGCAAATCCACCACCACCATCGGGCTGGTGCAGGGCCTTGCCCGGCGCGGACAGCGCTCCTCGGCCGCCATCCGTCAGCCGTCGGGCGGCCCGACCATGGGCATGAAAGGCTCGGCGGCGGGCGGCGGGCGCGCCCAGTGCATCCCCCTCACGCCCTATTCGCTCAATTTCACCGGCGACATGCACGCCGTCACCGCGGCGCACAATCTGGCCATGACGGCCCTGACCGCGCGCATGCAGCATGAACGCAATTATGATGATGAGGCATTGGCCCGGCTGTCCGGCATGCGGCGCCTCAACATCGACCCCACGCGCGTGGACATGGGCTGGGTCATGGATTTTTGTGCCCAGTCGCTGCGGCATGTCGTCATCGGTCTGGAAGAGAACGGTCGCCGCAATGACGGCTTCATGATGCGTTCGCGCTTTGACATTACCGCCGCTTCGGAAGTCATGTCCATTTTGTCCGTGGCGCGCGATCTGGCCGATCTGCGGGCGCGGCTGGCCCGCATGGTGCTGGCCCGCGATCGGGACGGCAATCCGGTCACCGCCGCCGACCTGGAGGTGGCGGGGGCCATGACGGCCTGGCTCGTGGATGCTGCCAAGCCCAATCTCATCCAGACCATCGAGGGGCAGCCCGTGCTCGTGCATGCCGGCCCCTTTGCCAATATTGCCCTCGGCCAAAGCTCCATCATTGCCGACCGCGTGGCCCTCAAATTGAGCGACATTCATGTGACGGAATCCGGCTTCGGCTCGGAAATGGGCTACGAAAAGTTCTGGAACGTCAAATGCCGCATCAGCGGGCTGGTGCCCGATGCGGCGGTCATCGTGGCCACCATCCGCGCGCTCAAGAATCACGGCGGCGCGCCCCAGCCCCAGCCGGGACGGCCCCTGCCCGAGGCCTATACCCGCGAGGACGTGGGGCTGGTCGAGGCCGGTTGCGCCAATCTGCTGCACCATATCGGCATCGTGCGCCGTTCCGGCATTTCGCCGGTGGTCTGCATCAATGCCTTTGCCTCGGATACGGCGGCGGAAATTGCGGCCGTGCGTCGGGCCTGCGAGGCTGCCGGCGCGCGTGTGGCCCTGTCCGAACACTGGCGCAAGGGCGGCGAGGGCGCGCTGGAACTGGCCGACGCCGTGCTGGACGCCTGTCAGGACGAGCGTCGCTTCACGCCCCTGTATGACGGCGCGCTGCCCTTTGCCGAGCGGGTGGAACGCATTGCCATCGAGGTCTACGGCGCGGATGGCGTGGACTTCAGCTCCACGGCCCGCAAGCGGCTGGCCGAATTGCAGGAACGCCCCGATGCCGCCGAGCTGGGCATCTGCATGGTCAAGACCCAGTATTCCCTGTCCGACGATCCCTCCCGCAAGGGCGCGCCTCGCGGCTGGCGGCTCGGCGTGCGGGATGTGCTCTTCTACGGCGGGGCCGGTCTGGTGGTGCCCGTGGCCGGGGATATCAGCCTCATGCCCGGTACCGGTTCGCGACCGGCCTTCCGCAAGGTGGATGTGGATGTGGAAACCGGGCAGGTCATCGGCCTGTTCTAGGGCCGCGCGTCCATGAGGCGGCATTGCGAGGGAGCAGCCGCGACTTTCTTGCCCGCTGTCCGTTACGTCGCGGGACGTAATGGACGCGGCGCACGGACGCTGGTCTGCTGAGCGCCTGACAGACGCGAATCACAACCGCCCGCCTTGCAGGCGGTTGTGATGTTGGGGGCATTGCCGCCCATGCCTGCCCGGCGAACCGTGCGCGCACGGGGCGCGCATATCAGATATGGTGCAAGGCCGTCTCCAGCCCGTGCAGCAGATGCTCCTGTTGCTGGCGGGATCCCTGCTGATTTTCCAGCCACATCTGGCAGAAGCCCGCCGCAAGACGCAGAAGCGGCGGATGGGCGCGCCAGTAATTGCCGGGCAGGGCCTGCCTGCCGGCCGTATGCCGGGCGCAGGCGGCGTATATCTGGTGCAGGCCGCTCTGGAGGCGTTGGTGCAACGCCGGGGCGCTATCGGCCAGCGGAAGCATGGCGGCAGGCAGTAGCGGGGCAAGGGCGGGCTGATAGAGGCCCAAAAAGAAGGCCTGCCAGAAATTTTCCAGCAGGGGCCGCACGGATTGACGGTGCGGGCCGACAGGGCGCAACTGGTGCAGGCCGAGGTCATTGCGTTCCGTGCGGAAGAGTTCCAGCCCGGGCGGCAGGATGTCGGCATGATGCTGGAGGGCGTCGCCGTAGCGGATGATGCTCAGGGCAATGTGCGCCACGGCGTTGGGGGCAAAGGCGCCGTGACAACGGAGCTTGGCATTGCGGCACTGCCAGCAGCCGGTACAGCTGAGGGCGGCGCGCAGAATCCACTGTCCCGGTGAGCTTGGGCCGGTTTCACGCGCATGTACCGGGCCGAGAGAAAGATTGAGGACAGGCACGCCCAGCCAGTTGGCCAGATGCATGGGGCCGGTGTCCGGCGTGATGCAGAGATCCAGGCGGCGCATGACGGCCACCAGACTGTCCAGCGGGAGTTTGCCGCAAAGATTGGCCTGCGGTAGCCCGCTGAGCCGGGCGGTTTCCTCCCCGAGCGCCTTTTCCGCCTCGCCGCCCAGAAAAAGGGGCATGCAGCCGGCAGCGGCCAGTCGGCGGGCAAGGCGCGCCCAGAAGCTGGCCGAAGGATGCTTGGCGCGTTCGCTGGCCCCGAGAACGAGGCCTACGCGGCCGGTACGCGCCGGACGCGGCAGGCTGTGGCCGCTCTGGTGGATGTCGGCATCCGGTGCGAGATCCAGCAGGTTCAGATCTGACCAGTGAAAGGGATTGCCTCGGTTGTTCTGGGTCAGGGCCTGACGGTACAGCTGCCAGAAGCCGTGAATGTGCATTCCCTCAGGGGTGATGGCCGGGCCGAGGCGCTGTTTTGTCCACATGGCGGCCAGGCTGCGGGCGGCCGCCGGGCGCGTGCTGAGATTGATGCCCAGGGCGTAGGGCTGGGAAACGACAATGGCTTCGCACTGATCCGCCGGAAAGAAGACGGCGGTCGGCGCAAGGCGCATGAGCGGCCGGAAGAAGGCGGGTTCGGCCACGACCCATGTGGCCTGCGCGGGATAGCGTTTGCGCAGGAAGTGCAGCAGCGGAAAGCTCAGGACAAGATCGCCCAGACGCTGCATCTGGAGTACGAGAACGGGAGCCATGTCAGCATGTCCGGGGGGCATCGACCGCCGGCGTGGCGTAGATGCGGCGCATTTCGTCCAGCATGTCCTTGAGCCTGTGCGCCCAGGTGTGGCAGCGCAGGACGCGGCGGCGTCCGGCATCGGCCACGGCTTCGCGCTCCCGCGGATGGCTGAGGTAGTGGCGCACGAGATGGGGAATTTCCTCCTTGTCGTGGTAGCAGGCCATTTCGCCGGGATCGAAGAGGGCCTCCATTTGCGGGCGCCAGTCGGTCAGGACAAAGGCTCCGCTGGCCGGGACGTCGAAGATGCGCTGATTGACGGCCCCTTTCATCTGTTTGCTGGTGCAGTTGAAATTGATGGTCGAGCAGGGGTAGAAGCGCGGCAGATCCGTATAATAGGTGATGGGCGGCAAAAGGCGCGGCTTGCGGGCATCATGGCGAAATTCGATATTCCAGCCGCTGTCGCCCACAATGAGCGGCGAAAAGGGCAGAAGCTCGCGCACGCAGCCGTTGCGATAGAGGCGTGTGGCCTGCCAGGTGATGGCGGTTTCGTAGGCGAGACGGGCCTCGTTATCCGGCAGGGCCGCATAATGGGCGTAAACCTCGGGCCGTTCTTTGCGCAGAAAGTCGGCAACGGAACGGGTGTCGCTCTGCATGAAGGCGGCGGCGCAGCGGTAGAAGGCAAGGAGCAGCGGGCGGGGGAAACGGCCTTTCTTGAGGCGGGCGCCCACCTTGTGGATCATGGAGTTGCCCACAAAGGAAACCTCGCTGCGCCAGGCGGCGGGCGCCTGCCCGGCATGCGGGGAGAAGCGCCGCGGGTCGGTTCCGAGCGGCAGATAGGACACATGGCGGAATCCGGCGGCGCGCAGGCTGTCCACGTTATCGGCATCCCAGGTGAAGAGGGCCGTCCAGGGGCTGACGCAACGGCTGTAGAGGTGGATGATGAGGTGGGGATTGTCCACAAACCAGGAGGCCAGCGGCAACTGCAGCCGGGCCAGCAAATCCATGAGCACGCCTTCCACGTCCACGCCCATGTGGTTGAGCGTGATGCAGCAGTCGGGCCGGAAGGTCAGCACGGCGTGCAAAAGCTGCTGCACAAAGTCGGCTTGCGCCAGGGTGTCGTCCTCGAGCTGAAGCAGGTGATAGTCGATGCCCAGGGCCTGACAGGCGCCGATGATCTCGCCGATGAGAAAATATTTGCTGGCCAGCAGGAGAACGCGCGGCGTGGGGCCGCGAAAGCGGGGCTGAACCGCGCGACGCCAGAAGTCGAACTGTTCGCTGGCCGTGAGCTGTTCGCGCAGGTAGCCATAATAGGCCCGGTCAAGGCGCAGGTAGAAGGGCAGGGCGATTGGCAGAAAGCGTTTGCCCTGCTGCTGGGCCTGCCAGCGGGAAAGACGGTTCAGGGCCTTGGCGGGATCGGCATCATCCACCAGCAGGATGCGCTCGCGCTGCTCGGGCGTCAGGGCGGCCAGCACGCCGCTGGCCCGCTGAATGTCCGTTTCCTTTTCCACAACGGCCAGCGGGCCGGGCAGGCGGGCCAGCAAGGCGCGCAGGGCATGGCCCATGCCGCAACCCAAGAGTACCGGCAGGCCGTCAGGCCCGGATGGGGCCGGTGCGGATGGGGTATGAGCGCCGCCTGTCCCGGCAGCGGCAAAGAGCGGGCGCAGGGCATCCAGCTCGCGTTGCGCGCCGCCCTCGCCCAGCATGGTCAGACTGCGGGAAGGCAGATGCACACGAATGTCGGCGGGGCTTCCCGGGTCGCCGATGACTTCCACGCGCGACGCGAGCGCCGCATCCTCCGCCGGCGTGTTCGCGGCAGGCGGTGCGGCGCGGCCTGCGGAGGAGGGGGCGCCTGTGCTCACAGGAGGTCGTCCCTGTTGTTGGGCACGACAATAATGTCATCCTGCGAGAGCATGAACGTCACGTTCTGATACATGCGTTCCACTTGCATGAAGGTGCGACCGATGGAAATTTCCACACCGGGATACACCGTGCCGGGCACGATAAGGCGGCAGGTGGACATGCTCGCCTCGTCATTGCTGAGCTTTTTCCAGAGGCTTTCCCGCTTTTCGATGAGCTGGGCACGCTGTTTCTGCGTTCGCACGAGCTTGCGGCTGGCCTCGGTGGCGTCGGGCGGCAGATGACCGGCCACGGCCCGCAGATGCACCAGGGTCTGTGAAAGCGTGGATATGGCGGTATCCAGTTCTTCCAGTTCCCGGATATTGTCGGGATCATAGCCCAGAAAGACACGAGTGCTTATCCCGGCCCGGTTGCCGAGCTGCCGCCCCACAAAAACGCTGCCGTACGCATTGGCCGTGGTGCCATAGAGACTTTCGCGCACCACAAGGTTGCCGCCCACATAGGTGGTGCAGTAGAGGCAATATTTTTCCGTGATGACATGGCTGCGCGAGCGGATTTCCACCTTTTCCAGAAAGGGGCTGAGAATCTTGCCGCCGGCATCCAGAACGCAATGCTGCCCGGTGCCGCCGCGCGCGCCGACGTCAATGACGAGATCGCGGCGAGCCTTCACACAGCCGCCTTCCACCATGCCCATGATGCGCACGTTGTTGGCATGCACGCTGAAGCCGGCCCGCACCGAACCGTGAACGCACATATCCCCCACAAAGTGGATATTGCCCGTCTGAAAGCTCACATCCTGCCGGACATTGAGCAAATGTTTCACGGTGATGCGGCCTTCGCTGTAAAAGACATAGCCGTTGACGGCGGCAAGTATGTAGTTGGGGTGGGCCGGATCCACAACCGTGTTGAAGCCCAGCGGCGGATCCTCGCTTTGCAGGACAAAGCGCGGATCCGGATCAGGCCCGGCTTCGCTCAGCGGGATGACCTCGGCCAGCACCTGCCCTTTGACCACATTTTGCACATAGCCGAGATTGTACAGATCGCTGCCGGCACGCGGTGTTTCCCTGCTGGGCTTGAGATTCAGGTAATGCTGATCCGGGTTGAAAAAGTGCTTCAGATAGAATGACACGGGATCCCCTCCCTTCTTCCTTTTCTGTCTGACGCCGGACAGCGGGCCGCCCGCGGATTGCGGCGGGACAGCCCATGCGGGAGCTGCACGCCCTTATTCCAGCACGTCGGGAAGCTGACTTTCCAGTTCGTGCTCATTGGCAAGCGAGGGCAGGAAACCCTCGATGTCCACATCCTTGAGAATCTGCTCAACCTGTTGGGACGGGGACAGCAGGATGAGTCCCCGCCCGCGGCTCCGCCCCAGGGTATCGGCGCTGACCAAGGCCCCGATGCCGGAACTGTCCACTTCATGCACCTCGCTCAAGTCAATGACAACCTGGGCAACATTGTCGGCAAGCAGGAGTTTTTCCAGTTCGTCACGCAGGGCAATGGCATCTTGCAAGAGCAGCGTTCCCTGGTAGCGAACGATAATCGTCTTGTTGTGGCTTTCTGTGTCCAGCGTGAACATGCCGCCTCCTAAACAGGGGTGGGAAAGAGTTCCGCGGAATCCAGCCAGAGGGTCACAGGCCCCCAGTTGCAGAGAGATACCCGCATATCTGCCCCAAATATACCTGAGTGTACGTTACCCGGCATGAGTCCGTCAACACGCTGCACAAAGGCGGCAAACAGCTCCCGTGCGGCATCGGGCGCGGCGGCGCCGGCAAAGTCCGGGCGGCGACCGCGCCGGAAGTCGGCATAGAGGGTGAACTGCGGCACAAGCAGGACGCTGCCGCCGGCCTCGACAACATTGCAGTGCATCTTGTGCTCGTACGGGCCTTCACCGGGAAAGACGCGCAGTTCCGCCAGCTTGCGGGCCATGCCGGCAAAGGCCGCGCTGGCGGCAAAGGCCGGCTCCTCCCCGCGTCCGAAGCCCACCAGCACCACAAGCCCCGTGCCGATGGCGGCGACGCATTGGCCGTCCACGCTGACGGAACCCTCAAGAACCCGCTGGATACAGAGACGCATCAGGCATCCGCCTCCGGCGAGGCGGAACGTTCCGCTCGTTCAGAACCCGCCCGGCGCGAGGCGCGAGAGGCGGCCTTGCGTTCCTCCTCCTCGCGCAGCGTGCGGCGCAGCACCTTGCCGATGGGCGATTTGGGCAGCTCCTGGCGAAATTCCACATGACGCGGCACCTTGTAATTGGCCAGTTTGCTGCGGCACCAGGCGATGATTTCGCGCTTGTCCAGGGTGGCCGCCGCCTGGGGACGCGGCACCACATAGCATTTGAGCACCTCGCCGCGCAGGGGATCACGGAGGCCGATGCAGACGGCTTCCTGCACGCCTTCATGCTCCATGACGACTTCCTCCACCTCACGCGGATAGACGTTGTAGCCGCCCACCAGCACAAGATCCTTCTTGCGATCCACAATGTAGAAAAAGCCGTCTTCATCCATGCTGGCCAGATCGCCGGTTCGCAGCCAGCCGTCCCGCAGGGTGGCCGCCGTGTCTTCCGGGCGATTCCAGTAGCCGTGCATGACCTGTGGCCCGCGGATGAGCAGCTCGCCCACCGTATGGGGCGGCAGGGGCGTCATGTCGTCCTCAGCCACGATCATGGCGTCGGTACCGGGCATGGGCATGCCGATGGAGCCATCCTTCTGCTGCTCCGGGATCAGGGGATTGAGATGGGTCACCGGCGAGGCCTCGGTCAGGCCGTAGCCTTCCAGCAGCGACGCGCCGGTCAGGGCATGGAATTGCCGGCGCAGCTCCCGTGACAGCGGAGCGGAACCGGAAATGCAGAGCCGGATGCTCTTGAGGTCGAATTTCGCGAGATTCTTCTGTTGCAGAAGCGAAGCGTAGACCGAGGGCGCGCCGGGGAAGATGGTGGGCTTGTGCCGGTTGATGAGGTGCAGCACGTCCTGCGGCACATAGCGCGGCAGGGGCAGGCTGGTGGCGGAGAGCACGGCGGGCAGGGTGATGCCCAGACAAAGCCCGTACACATGGAAGAACGGCAGCAGGCCCACCATGCTGTGCCGCTCGTGGCGCAGATCCCGGATGACTTCCAGCACCTGCAGGGCATTGGAACCGAGGTTGCCGTGCGTGAGCGGCACGCCCTTGGGCAGACCGGTGGTGCCGCCGGTGTACTGGAGCAGGGCGGGGGTCTCGTCGGGCGTGGCGATATTGGTCACATAGGGGTCGCTCCGCCCCATCACGTCCTTCCAGCGCAGGACAGAGGGGCCGTAGTCGATGCGGGGCGCCTGCCGGCCACGCCAGGCCTTCAGGCGGTAGAGGACGTTGAGGGGGAAGGAGAGCGAATCGCCCACATCGGTGATGCAGAAGGTTTCCACCGGCAGCCTGTCCCGCAGGACGCTGACCCGGGGCCAGAGCAGATCCAGCAGGAACATGTGGCGCGGCCGGGCATCATTGAGGATGGTGAGCAGTTCCGACTCCATGTAGAGCGGGTTGAGCATCACCACCACGCCGCCGGCCTTGAGAATGGCCCAGAAGATGAGAATGGTCTGCGGCAGGTTGGGCAACATGACCGCCACGCGGTCGCCGTCGCCCACGCCCATGTCGCGCAGTTTGCCCGCCATCTGTTCGGCGCGACGCTTGAGCTGGCGGTAGGTGATCAGCGTGTTCTGAAAGCGAATGGCCGCGCGATCCGGATACCGTCGCGCCGCTTCGTCCAGAAAGTGGAAAAGCGGTTTGCCGTAGGCGGGAATATCGGCGCTGACGCCTTCTTCGTAATGGGCCAGCCACGGACGGGGAAAATCAACAGGCATGGCTATCTCGTTCTGCGTCGGATGTTGCGGAGGAAGCGCCCAGCGCGCTGACAACGGCATACGCCTTGATTCCCTCCTCGCGCCCGGTAAAGCCCAGACGTTCTTCAGTGGTGGCCTTGAGGTTCACGGAAGTCGGAGGGAGGTGCAGCAGGCGCGCCACGTTCTTGCGTATGGCATCCTTGTGGGCGGCCAGGCGGGGCTTTTGGGCCACAATGGTCAGATCGGCATGGCAGAGCTGCAGGCCGCTCCGGTGAAAGAGCGTCAGCACCCTGTCCAGCAAAAGGGCCGAGGAAATATTGTCGAACGCGGCATCGGCATCGGGAAAATGATCGCCGATGTCGCCCAGGCAGGCGCAGCCCAGCAGCGCGTCGCACAGGGCATGCAGGAGCACGTCGCCGTCGGAGTGGGCCAGCACGGCCGGGGCCTTGTCGATGAGCAGGCCGCCCAGCTTCATGGGGCGCGCCCCGGGGCCGGTCGGATCCGGGGCAAAGCGGTGCACGTCATAGCCCATGCCCGTACGGGGCAGCAGGGCTTGCGGGGGGGCAAGGGCAGCCATATCTTCCGCCGTGGTGATCTTGAGGTTGGTTTTTTCTCCCGCCACGATGCGCACCGTATGGCCCGCAGCCTCCATGAGCATGGCGTCGTCGGTGACCGGCGCGGCCCCGCCCTCGGCGGCGGCAGCCGCATGGGCGGCATGGGCGGCCTTCAGCGCGTCCAGGGCGAAGCCCTGCGGGGTTTGTACCGCCATGAGGCGATGCCGGGGCAGGGTGGCGCTCACGCGCTCGCCCTCCACCAGCTTGATGGTATCCGTGACCGGCAGGCCCGGAATGACGGCTTGCGCGCCGTCGGCCAGAGCATCCCGCACCTCGCGCACAAGGCGGGCGCTGACAAAGGGGCGGGCCGCATCGTGCACCAGCACATGCGTCGCCTCCCGGGGCAGGACGGCCAAGCCGTTGCGCACGGAATCATGGCGTTCCGCGCCGCCGCAGGCGACCTTCCACGGCAGGCCCAGGGCGGCGTGAGCGTCGAGCGTGCGCAGTTCGGCTTCGCGAGCGGGCAATTCGTCCGGGGGAAAGACAAAGACCACGCCCGCCACCGCAGCGCTGCGGCTGAAGGTCAGCGCGCTGTGCCAGTAGAGCGGCAGGCCTTTCCAGAGCAGGAACTGCTTGGCCGTGCCGCCGGTGGCGGCGGCCATGCGCGAACCGCGTCCCGCTGCGAGCAGCAGCGCCCAGGGGCGCAGGGACGAAGCCCGGCAGACAGAGGTCGGGGCGGAAGGCTGGTCGGTGTGTTCTGGCATCATGGTTGTTTCGACACGTTTCACGCAAACGGGAGTCGGCCTGTAAGCCGGGTTCTGTCATGCGCGGGCGCATGAGGCCACCATTCCTCTAGGAGTGCGGTTGCCCGCACCCTCAAGCAACCTACCCGGAAGGATGGGCCGGGCCAGCCTCCTTCCCTATTTGGTCTTGCTCCAGACGGGGTATGCCGAGCATGCCGCGTCGCCGCGGCATCTGGTAGGCTCTTACCCTACCGTTTCACCCTTACCCCCCGAGGGGGGCGGTTTGCTTTCTGTGGCGCTGTCCGAAGGTCGCCCTTCCTGGGGATTACCCAGCGTCCTGCCCTGCGGAGCCCGGACTTTCCTCCCCGAATCGCTTCGCGGCGGTGGCCCGGCCGACTCCCGTGTGCCTGAAATTTCCGACGGCAGGCAACCGTCGTGCGGCGCGCGGCAGGCGCGCCCGCAGACAACGCGCCGGACACGGGGCAATCGCGCCGCGCCCGGTGCGTACGGCATCGGTTAATCCACCAGCGTTTTCGGCTTTTCGGGAATGACGGGCGTTTCGGGGAAATCGAAGTGCTCGTTCCAGAAAATGAGCCGCTGACAGTTGGGGCAGCTCAGAATTTGCTGACCGCGCTGCAGCTCGATGTAGGACTGCGGCGGGACGGCAATGTGGCAGCCGGAGCAGATGCCTTCCCGCACGGCTACGATGACGGGATGCTCAAGGCGTTTGCGGATGAATTCGTAACGCACGAAAATGGGGTGGGGAATGGCGCCGGCGGCGGCGGTGCGCTTGTGCTCGAGATCGGCCAGCCGGGCGCGGGATTCGGCCAGCTTTTCTTCCAGACTGTCGCGCCGCACTTCCAGCTCGGCCTGCAGACCGGTGTGGGTGGTGTCGATCTGGGCCAGCCGTTCCTTCTGGAGCTGCAATTCCTCCATGAGGGCCATTTTTTCTTCTTCGCGGGAACGGATGACCTTTTCGATGCTGTCCATTTCACGCATCATGGCATGGTGTTCCCGCTGATTCTCCACCTGCATGAGCTTGTTCTTGCTTTTCTTGATGCGGGCCGTGTCGTCGTCGATTTCAAAATCAAGGCGCTTCTGCTGTTCCTGCAGATGGGTCAGCTTTTCCAGCACCCGTTCACGCTGGGTATTGCTGGCGTCAAAACGCTGCTGCAGTTCTTCCAGCTCGCGGGGAGCGCGCTCCAGTTCCTGCCGCACGGCAAAAATGGCATCATCTATTTTTTGCAGCTCCACAAGCTGCCGGATCTGGTCAAGATAGACGGCGGTACTCATATTTTCCTCCTGAGCATGGCATGGCGTCGCAATCAGGCCGTCAAGGGGCGCAGAGGCGACTGCGAAGGCACGAAAAAAACTTCCATATGCGGCAGCGCATGTTGCAGCAGGGCGCACATGCGGCGCATCATCTCTTCTTCAAGACTGTGATGTCCCACATCTGCCGTGCAGATTTCCGCATCCAGCGCGCTGTGATATTTGACATCCCCGGTAATGAAAAATTCCACGCCGCAGCGGCGGGCATCATCCAGCAGGGAGGATCCGGAACCCGTGCAGTAGCCGATTCGTCGAACGCCGGCAGGGGAAGGCCCGCACAGGGTGGCCGTGGTCAGATCTATCCACTTGCCGAGACGGCGCAGAATGTCCGCCGGCGCCTGCGGCGCGGGCAGATCGCCTGCCAGCCCGAAGCCCAGCGGCAGTGCCGCCCCGTCCGGCGGCGGCGCGGTGGGTTCGATGACCGTGCGTCCCGTCAGACCCAGCTCGTCCGCGACCCAGGCGGCGGGGCCGGCGCTGTTGACATCCAGCGAGGTATGGCAGGCATAGAGCGGCACATCCGCCGTCAGCAGCAGGCGCAGCACCTCGTGGTAGCCGTCCAGGCGGCGCGGCAGGCGCGGCTTGAGCAGCAGCGGATGGTGGCTCACAATGCACTCGGCCCCCTTGTCCAGCGCCGCGGCCACGGAGGCAGGAGACGGATCAAGGCAGACGCCCAGACGCACCGCCTCGCTGCGCCGGGCAGCCACCTGCAGGCCCGAGCAATCCCAGGAGGCCTGGGCGGCAATGGGGGCAATTTTTTCAACGGCATCAATAATTTCAAATAGTTGCATGGATATCTCGCAAAATAAAAAGGCACTTTTTCCAGTTCGGGAAAAGTGCCTCATGCAGTGCTGAATGCGTTTGACCCCGCCGCAGGAGCAAGGATCTTGGCCCAGTCTTGCTTGCACACAAGCAGAGGAAGGCATCCATCACGCAAAAATGCCTCAAGAAAAATGCTTTGTCAAGGTATGAGGCGGCAGGGACGCATGGATAATCCGCGCCGCTTCAGCCAGAGCGGCGGGTGGGACGGAACGGGCCACCGGAAAAGAAAAAAACGTTGATTGTTCAACGGGCCTGCTTTCTTGCTGGCTGTGAAGGGGAGAGGGGATGTCATCCCAGCAATGAGTGAAACGATATTGCGCTGTTTTTATTCTGTCATGTTGCGTGCAGCCATTTTCCCGGGTGAACGGTCGCGCCCATGACAAGCAGCCGCAGGCGCATGGCCATATCGAGCGCCGCCCGGCTGATGCCGGAGTCGTGTGTCATGTCGTGCCTGCCTTGTCTCGCCGGGGAGTCATTGCCGGGGCTGTTTTGCTTGTTCCGTCGTCAGGGTGGGCTTGCGGCCCTTGTACTCTCCTTCTGCCCGGACAATGGCAATTCTTCCCTCTGGCGTTCGCGTAGCATGGCGGGTGCAAACGGGGCCACGGCGCGGGCGTTTGGATTTTCAATGAGTCGGCCAGGCCTTGCAGGCTGAGATGTCTGCGGCCGCTTGCCGCTGGCATGCGGCCTATGCTAAGGCGTGGAATGCCGTACAGGGAGGGCTGAAGGGGGACGGCATGGGGAAATGTCTTTGCATGCCGTTACGCTTTGGTCATGCGGATGTGTGCCATGTGAGCAAATCTTTTTTCAACGGAGGTTGTCATATGCGGGGATTCCGTGCTGCCTTTTTGTTGGCCTTGTTTGTTACCCTCTGTGTACCGCTCAAGGGAAATTGCGCGGATCTCAGTGCGCGCGATGCCAGAATGGGCGTGACACCCCTGATGGCAGCGGCAAGGGAGGGCAACAGCCAGGCCATTCAAGCACTGCTGGACAACGGGGCCGACATCCGTGCACAGGCCAAAAATGGTATGACAGCCCTGCTGTTTGCGGTGGCAAAGGGCCACAGTCAGGCCATTCAAACGCTGCTGGATAACGGGGCCGACGTCAATGCACAGGCCAAAAATGGCATGACAGCCCTGATGGTTGCGGCGAAGGAGGGGCACAGTCAGGCCATTCGGACGCTGCTGGACAACGGGGCCGACATCAATCTGCGGGAAAAGGATGGCCTCACAGCCCTGCTGCTGGCGGCTGCCTCGGGTCACAGTCAGGCCATTCAAACGCTGCTGAGCAACAAGGCCGACATCCATGCGCGGGATAAAAAAGGCAGGACAGCCCTGATGGTGGCAGAACCCTCGTATCGCGGCCCGAACGTCCTGTCCCTGCTGAGCGACAACAAGACCACCCCCAACCAGGCCATGCAATTGTTGCTGGACAACGGGGCCGACATCAATGCGCAGGACAAGGACGGCCTCACCGTTCTGATGCTGGCGGCAGAAAGCGGCAATGTCGAAGCCATGCAAACGCTGCTGAACAACAAGGCCGACATCCATGCACGAGACAAGCAGGGCCTCACAGCCCTGATGTGGGCGGCAAAACGCAGCAACAACGAAGCTGTGCAACTGTTGCTGGACAACGGGGCCGACATTCATGCGCGAACCGGGAATGGCGCGACGGCCCTGATGCTGGCGGCAGAGCGTGCCTCCATCCAAACGGTCAGGATGTTATTGGAAAACAAGGCCGATCTTCGTGCAAAGCGAAATGATGGGACGACGGCCCTGGATCTGGCGCGTAGCCGGGAACGTGCGGAAGTCGTCAAGCTGCTTGAACAGTACGGTGCGAAGTAGAACGGCATACCGCCAATGAGCACAAAAAAGCCCGCCCGGGAACTGTCCGGGCGGGCGGAATCCGGGCGAGATGTCCGCTGGTCGGCGCGTCACGCTTTTCCTGCTGAAGATTTCGTGGCTGCGCCCCCTGAAATTCCTCCCTGTCCATCCTCTCCGCAACGTCGTGCCCGTCATGGGATTTCACACTTCACGCCGTCAATGCGCTGAAAGATGAAATCCTCGGAGCTGTTCCCGGGAACGCCCGGCGCTTCCTCTTTCCCGCTTTCCTGCAATGCTCCTCCCGCCGCTTCCACCGCCGCCTTGTTGGGCATAACGGAAGCGGGCCGGAATGTGCGGCGAAATCGCAGGCGCAGCCGTGCCGGAGACGGGCAATCGCCGCCGCCATTCCCGCCCGGCGCAGCGCAGAGCGTAGCCCCATCATGTGCGGGTATGCAGTGGGAAAGATGCGTGCATGTAGAGCGTGAAGAAAGAAAATTCCATGCGGAAGTAAAACATTGCCCATAAGGACAAAGACGGAATTTTGCCGTCATGAACAGAAGGGTCATTGGCCCGTGGTATTCATAATCTGCTGTTTCTCTTGTGCCTTTAGCCGGGAAGCAAATTCCGCCTGCCTCATGTACTCGGGGTAATATTCCGGCACTCCTCCGGCATCCACAAATTGCTCCAGAGTCTTTACGCTCTGAAAGGTTCCGTCCAAGAGGCCCATGTGAGAGGCTCGAGTAAAGCTGGGGGGCAGGTCTCTTTTTTTCGCTGCCTGCAGCAGACGGCTGAAATCTTCGCTGGTAAGCCTGTCCTTGTAGACTGGCAAGGTTTCGAGGCCGAGGGTGCCTGTGCTCAGATCGCTCTCCAGTTCGGCGATTTCCTTCATGCCAAGGGGGTTTGTGGGCAGGGGATTGGCTTGTGCCTCCGAGGCAAATGTAAAGGCAGCGATGTATTCGCCATAGGCCAGTTCACTACCGCCCGCCGAAAGAAACTGCTCTCTTGTCTTGGGCGTCTGGGCGTCTCCATCGGCAAAACCCATCTTGCGGGCTTCCTCCACAGCGAGCTGTCGGGCTTGCTGTCGCCGCGTCCAGGCCCGCTGCTCCGCCTTCCATGCCCTATCTGCGGCAATATCTTTTTGCCTTTCAAGCTCCTCCAGAACACCGGGCTGGGAGAGCAGGGAGACATTCCCCCCATCGAAGCCGGGGACGGCGCCCGTCTCCATCTCCACCGTATGCGGTTCGGCAAAAGCTGAAGCTGTGATAGCCAGTAGAGCCGCTGCGACACAAAGAGTTTTTATGAACATATCCCACTCCTTGATGGGCATTGAGGCAGAGTCATAAAGCGTGATCAAACAGAAATGGCAAGGCGTTGGGAGCCGTTGCCGCATGGCCCCGGCATCCCTGCCCGTTGGCTTCCCAAAGGCGGGGCTTTTCCGCCCCGCGCTCACAGGAAAGGGCTGGGGCGCCTGCCGTTCCGGCGGCATGTCCTACCGGGCAGGGTTCCGGGGTGCCCCGCGACCCATTGCAGCCCAAAAGAAAAAACCCGTTGATTGCTCAACGGGTTTACTTTCTTGCTGGCGGAGAGGGAGAGATTCGAACTCTCGGTACGCTTTTAACGTACACACGATTTCCAATCGTGCTCCTTCGACCAGCTCGGACACCTCTCCGCGCTCAAAGCCCACTTCATATACGCCTGCTTGTCCATGATGGCAAGAGAAAAAAGCGCAAAAACAAAATTTTTTGCCGAAGCGGGAAAAATGGCGGCAGGGAATGCGGCGGCGAATAGAGCAGGATCGGATTTTTCCCGCGCAGACCCGGCAGGAGGTGTCAGGGGCGTTTGCCGGGCGTCGGGTCGCCGCCGGCAACGGGAGGGGCGCAGGGCGGCTGCTCCACCTGCCGGGCGGCGTCGGACGCCGGCTCTGCCTTTGCCTTCGCATGGCCTCGTGTCTGCGGGGGCGGGGCGGCGGGCTGTTCCGCCTGCCCGTCATCCTCATCCTCCTGCTGGTTGCGGGCCGTGCGACGCAGAAAGATCAGGAAGGCAGCCGCCGCACAGGTAATGCCCAAGGCATTGGCGAAGGTGTAGAAGGAAATATCCATGCGTTTTCCTTGTGGACGGGCGCAGCCGGTCTTTCAGGCCTTGTGGCTGTCGGGGCAGCCGCTGTCAGGAGGACAGGCCCAAAGCGGAGCGGGCCGCGTTTTTCGCGGCCCGACCTTGCCATGCCGCCTGCACTGTGGTCAGCGCGGCATGTTTAGATGCCCATCTGACTGAAGCCGCTGTCGGCGTAGATGACGCTGCCGGTGACCCCGTGCGCAAGATCGGAGGCCAGGAAGGCGGCCAGACCGCCCACATCGTGGGTGGTGACGTTGCGGCGCAGGGGGGCGGATTCCTCCACCCGGTTGAAGATGTTTTTCAGGCCGGAAACTGCGGAGGCGGCCAGGGTCTTGATGGGGCCGGCGCTGATGGCGTTGACGCGCACGCCCTTTTCGCCGAGTTCAAAGGCCAGATAGCGCACCGAGGCTTCCAGGGCCGCCTTGGCCACCCCCATGACATTGTAGCCGGGGATGACCTTGGTGGAGCCGTGATAGGTCATGGTGAGCACCGAGGATCCTTCATGCAGGAGCGGCTCAAAGGCGCGGCAGATGCCGGTCAGGGAGTAGGCGGAAATGTCCAGCGCCAGATGGAAGCCTTCGCGCGTGGTATCCACAAAGCGGCCGGTGAGATCCTCGCGGTTGGCAAAGGCGATGGAGTGAACGATGATGTCCACGTCGCCCCATTTTTCCTTGACGAGATCGGCGGCGGCGGCGATCTGGGCGTCGTCGCTCACGTCGCACTGGAAGGTGAATTCACCGCCCAGTTCCTCGCTCAGGGGTTCCACCCGCTTCTTGATGGCGTCGCCCACATAGTTGAAGGCCAGACGCGCGCCCTGTTCCTTGAAGCAGGAGGCAATGCCGTAGGCAATGCTCTTGTTGTTGGCAAGACCGAGGATGAGAGCTTTTTTTCCTTGCAGCAGCATGGTAATTCTCCTTGGAGGCCGGATGGTGGCCGGCCTTTCATTGCGTTGCCCCGTCCGGCACGACGGAACGGATTAGACGGTAAGGCGTTTGCCTGTCAGAATTTCGTAGGCTTCCCGGTAGCGGGCCGCCGTATTGTCGATGATCTCCTGCGGCAGGGCCGGCGCGGGAGGCTGCATGTTCCACGGCTGGCTTTTGAGCCAGTCGCGCAGGTATTGCTTGTCGAAGCTGGGCTGGCCCTGACCGGGAACATATTTGTCGGCGGGCCAGAAGCGGGAGGAATCCGGCGTCAGCACCTCGTCGATGATGTGCAGCTTGCCGTCGATGAAGCCAAATTCGAACTTGGTATCGGCCACGATGATGCCCCTGCCCGCGGCATAGGCGCGTCCGGCCTCATAGATGCGCAGGGAGACGTCCTGCGCCTGTTGCGCCACCTCGCTGCCGAGCAGGGCTGCGGCCCGGGCCACGCTGATGTTTTCGTCATGTTCGCCCAGTTCGGCCTTGGTGGACGGGGTAAAGAGGGCCGGTTCCAGCTTGTCGGATTCGCGCAGACCGGCGGGCAGGTCATAACCGCAGAGCTTGCCCGTGGCCTGATAGTCCTTCCAGCCGGAACCGCTCAGATAGCCGCGCACGATGCATTCCACGGGCAGGGGTTTGGCCTTGCGCACGAGCACGGCGCGGCCTTCCAGCTCATCGGCCCAGGGCGCGAGGATGGACGGAAAGCGGTTCACGTCGCTTTCCACCAGATGATTGGGAATGATGTCCCGGAATTTCTCCATCCAGAACAGGGTAATCTGATTGAGGATAACGCCCTTGTACGGAATGGCCTCGCCCATGATGACATCATAAGCCGACATGCGGTCGGTGGTGACGATGAGCAGGGTTTCCGCGTCCACGTCATAAATGTCGCGAACTTTGCCGCGGGAACGCAGGGGGCAGGCCGTAATGGCGGTTTGGGTGACGATGCGCATGGCAGCTCCTTAGGCGCGCGGCAGATGCTGGCCGCGAATTTCGGCGGAACGGGCGTGGGCTTCCAGACCCTCCATGCGGGCCAGGGCGGCAATGGCCTCCCGGCTTTGCTGGAGAAAGGCGGCGGAAGTGGCCACGATGCTGGTTTTTTTGCAAAATGTCTGCACCGACAGCGCGGAGGAAAAACGCGCCGTCCCCAGGGTGGGCAGCACATGATTCGGCCCGGCAAAGTAGTCGCCCACCGGTTCGGGGCAGTGATGCCCCATGAAGACGGCCCCGGCGTGCCGGATGCCGGGCAGGACGGCCCAGGGATCGCGCACGCAGAGTTCCAGATGTTCCGGCGCGATCATATTGGCTACGGCCACGGCCACATCCATGTGGGGGACGGTGATGACCGCGCCCCAGTCCTGCAGGGACTTGGCCGCGATCTGCGCCTTGGGCAGGCTGGCGCATTGCCTGTCCAGCTCCTCGCGGATGCGTTCGCCCAGGGGGATGTCGGTGGTGAGGCAGAGGGCGGCGGCCAGCGGATCATGCTCGGCCTGGGAGAGCATGTCCGCCGCCACCCAGTCCGGGCGGGCAGAACTGTCGGCCAGGATGAGCACCTCGCTGGGGCCGGCAATCATGTCGATGCCCACGATGCCCTGCAACAGGCGTTTGGCCGTGGCCACATAAATATTGCCCGGCCCGGCGATAACATCCACGGCGGGCAGGGAGGGCGTGCCGCAGGCCAGGGCGGCAATGGCCCAGGCGCTGCCCACGCGGTAGACCTCATCAATATCCAGCAGGTGCGCCGCCGCCAGAATGGCGGGATCGATGCTGCCGTCGGCGCGGGGCGGCGTGCAGACGGCAATGCGGCGCACGCCGGCCACCTGGGCGGGAATGGCATTCATGAGCAGACTGGAAATGAGCGGCGTGCTGCCGCCCTGTCCGCCGGGCACATACAGGCCCACGCTGTCCACGGGCAGCACGCGCTGGCCGAGAATGCTGCCGTCGGGCAGGGTCTCGAACCAGGACTTTTCCTTTTGCGCCTCATGAAAACGGCGGATATTGCGGGCGGCGTCGCCGATGTGGGCGTGGCATTCGGGAGAGACGGAAGCCGCGCTGCGGGCGATGTCCTGCTCGCTGAGGCGCAGGGGCGGCGCAAAGTCCGCACAGTCAAAGCGCCGGGTATACTCCAGCAGGGCCTCGTCACCCCGGGCGCGCACATCGTCGATGATGGCCCGCACGGCATGTTCCACATTGTCGCCGGGGTTGCGCCGGGCTGCCAGCCATTGGGCGGCCCGGGGCCAGTCCTGCGCCGACTGGAGCGAAATGCTGCGACACGTCATAGGCTTCCTCCCATTGAAAAGCGATCAACCATAGCCGAGGTTCGCCAGAATGTCGAGGCGGGAAAAGTGCCTTTCGCTCTTGACAGGGCCACGGGGCGAACTTACCCATAAGCGCATCTGCAAGAAATTTCCGCCAAGCATTCGCTGCCTTCGCACGCTGTACCGGCGCGGGCTGGCCTCGGGAGGATATATGCATCATCATAACAAAGTCCATGATACCTACAAGAAAGCCGCCGAAGCCGCTGAAATGGAAGCCGCCGCCGAGGCTGCCGCAGCCGCTGCTGCAGCCGCCGCCGGTCAGGATGAGGCGGGCGCCGAAGCCCCGGCAGAGGCCGGGCCGTTGTCGCCCGAGGAGCTGGCCGAACGTTGCCGTGAGCAGCTGTGCCCCGACTGTGAGGAAAAGAAGGCCGCGGATGAGGCTCGTTTGCGCGCCGTGGCGGAAATGGAGAATTTCAAGAAGCGCCTTGCCCGCGAACACGAGGAGCAGATGCGCTATGCGGCGGAAAAGATCCTGCGGGACATGCTCCCCGGGCTGGACAATCTGGAACTGGCCCTGCAATACGGCAGCCGGGATGCGGCCTGTCAGGATATGCTGACCGGGGTGGCCATGACCCACAAGCTCATGCTGGAGGCCATGAACAAGCATGGCCTGACGCCCGTGGGCGAGGAAGGTGAGGATTTCACCCCCGAGCTGCACGAGGCCGTCGGTTTTGATGCCCGTCCCGAGCTGGCGCCCGGCTGCGTGGCGCGGGTGCTGCAACGCGGCTACAAGCTGGGCGAACGCCTGCTGCGTCCGGCCAAGGTCATGATCAATCAGGTCTAGGGATCGCTTCCGGGACTGGCGGCGCATGGGGCCAGAAGGCGGCTCTGCTGTTTGCGCGTTCCGGCGGTCATCTCCGGCAAATGAGGCGCCGCCGTATGGTTTTTGCGACCGTACGGCGGCGTGTTTTGCGTTCGGCTGGCGGCATGTCCGGCAGGGCATGCCCGCGCGCCGTTGTCCGGCAGGAAGCGGCCGGCTCCGGAACCTTGCCCCGTCGGGGCTAATCGTTCGTGCGCCGCAGCGAACGCATGGCCCGGACGATTTCGGGCGTCAGGGCCTGCCCCAGGCGCTGCACAAGCAGGCTCTGGCTTGCCACGAGCTTGCCGGTGGCCGCCGCGCCGGGCTGGGCTGCCGGGCAGTCGGCGCTGTCGGCAAAGCTGCCGCGCGCCAGCACATGGTCCTTGCTGTCCAGCAGGCTCCAGCGCGCTTCCAGATGCACGGCTTCGCCGGGCGCGCCGTCAAGGCGCAGCACATCCACCACCAGCGCCATGAGCCAGCCGCTGTCGTCATTGTTCTGCACGGCAATGCCCTCGCCCAGCAGATCGGGGCTGAGCACTTCGCGCAGGACGCGGCGGATGCCCTGATCCAGCGGTTCGGCCCAGATATCGAAATTGTTGACTTCAAGAAGGGGATCGCCGTCCCGGCGGCTGACCACGCCCTGCCGATCCAGATAGCCGGGGATGCCCACATGGGCGATGCGCAGGCCGGCGGTGGGCAGGCTGGCGGCGGCAAGGCCCGGCCGGCCGCTGTCCAGCACATAATACCGCGTGGGGGCGCTCTGGCCGCAGGCGGCGAGGGTCAGCGCAAGGCAGCTGAGCAGCAGGACGGGCAGGGCGGGGCGGCACAGCCGCGACAGACGGAACGGAAGAATCATCGGTTACCTCCGGGACGGCCCTTGAGCAGGGATTCGGGGTTGCGCTCAATGGTATCGGCCAGCGACCGCAGGGAGCGCATGGCCGCCGTGGCTTCACGCAGCAGGCGGCGCAATTCGCTCACCGCCGGGGAGTCGCGGCCCACCAGCGCCTGCGTGGAATTGGCGACCGTGGCAAAGCTGTTCATGGCCGTGGTCATGGCCGCGAGCGCCTTGGGCAGTTCCTGTGATGCCACGCCGCTGGCCTGCGAGAAATTGGTCATGGTCTGGTTGATGAGCCGCTGCGTTTCGCGTCCCGCCACCAGCAGGTGGTGGGCTTCCTCAAAGGTGTCGGCAAATTGGGTGATGGCCCGCTCGATGTCGGGCGAGGCAAGGATGTCCGAAACGCGCTGCAGGGTCGCCTGGAAGGTGGCGGTCAGTTCCTTGAGGGGCAGGGCCGCCAGATTGCGCTGCAGCTGATCGATGGGCGAGGGCAGGGTGGGGATTTCCAGCGTGGGGTCTGAGGAGCGGTAGAGCGCCGGCGAGTCGGGGTAGAAGTCCAGCTCAATGCGGTATTGGCCCGTGATGAGACTCTGAAGCTGCAGACGACCGCGCAGGCCCCGCTGCACCAGCCGTCCCAGAATGTCCATCCGCTGTTCTTCGGAAAGTTTCCGCGTGGAGCTGGCGTCGTTGATGGCGCTCTCGTTGATGCGGACGCTGACCGGAATGCTTACGCTGCCGTCGCGGGGATTGGCCTGCAGCTGGATGCGCGTCACCGCCCCCAGGGGCACCCCGCGGAAAACCACCGGTGCGCCCACGGAAAGGCCGCTCACGGAGCCGTCAAAAATCAGGGTATATTCCAGATCGTCGCTGAACAGATTGCCGCCGCCCAGCAGCACAATGCCGATGACGAGGAGAAGCAGACCGCCGAGGACAAAGCCGCCGACAGCCACGGAGGAACGTGTTTGACTCATGCGTCCATCCTTGCCGTCCCGTCTGCGGGGGCGGCGGAAGCGTCCGGCGCGCCGCGTGTGAGGAAGCGCCGGGCCTGTTCTTCAGTATGGGGATCCTTTACCAGCAGGGAAGGATTGCCTGCAGCGGTCACGCGGCGGGTCTGGGCATCCAGAAAAATGCTGTTGCTGGCCACGGTGAAGATGCTGGCCAGCTCGTGCGAGACAATGACAAAGGTGGTGCCCAGCGAATCACGCAGCTCGAGAATGAGATCATCCAGCAGGCGCGAACTCACCGGATCAAGGCCGGCCGAGGGTTCGTCCAGAAAGAGGATTTGCGGGTCAAGGGCCAGGGCGCGGGCCAGCCCGGCCCGTTTGCGCATGCCGCCGCTGATTTCCGAGGGGTAGTAGTCCTCGAAGCCCGCCAGCCCGGCCAGGGCCAGCTTGAGCGAGGCCTGTTCCCGCACCTCTTCCGGCGAAAGATTCGTATACTGCTGCAGGGGCAGGCCCACATTTTCGGCCAGGGTCATGGAACTCCAGAGCGCGCCGCCCTGAAAGAGCACGCCGGTGCGCTGCATGAGGCGCCGTCGTTCCTCGCCGTCGCAGGCCCAGAAATCCGTGTCGCCGTAAAATACCTGACCGCTCTGCGGTTCCTTGAGGCCCATGAGCACGCGCAGCAGGGTGCTTTTGCCGCAGCCCGATCCGCCCATGATGAGAAAGACATCGTCCGCCGCCACGTCAAAGCTGACATCCCGCATGAGCACATAGGAACCGTAGCCCACGGTGAGATTGCGTACCCGGATGCGCGGCGGGCTGGCGGATGCTGTGGAGGGGAGGGCGGATTGGCTCATCTTCTCTAGACCCCGATCACGTTGCAGATCACGGTAATAATGGCGGTGGCCACGATGATGCCCACAATGCCGTGCACCACGGCGGTGGTGGTGGCCCGGCCCACGGCCTGGGCGCTGCGTCCGCAGCGAATGCCCTGATAGCAGCCGGTCAGGGCGATGATGATGCCGAAGACCGTGGCATAACAGAGACCGATGACGCCATGCTTGAAGGAGACCATCCGCACCGTGGCATTGAGGTATTCCAGCGCATTGAGATCAAGCATGCTCACCCCCACCAGAAAGCCGCCCAGAATGCCCATGAGATCGGCATACAGGGTCAGCAGGGGCACCATGACGGTCAGGGCCAGCATGCGCGGCAGCACAAGGAAATCCACGGGCGAGATGCCGAGGGTGGACAGGGCGTCCACTTCCTCGTTGACCTGCATGGTGCCGATGAGGGCCGCAAAGGAGGCTCCCACCCGGCCCGACATGACCACGCCCACCATGATGGCCCCCATGACGCGCAGCATGCCGATGCCCACCAGTCCGGCCACATAGATCTGCGCCCCGAACTGGGCAAGCTGCACCGCCCCCACAAACGCGAGAATGAGGCCGAACAGCAGACTCGTCAGGGAGATGATGGGCAGGGCCAGCACGCCGCATTCATACATGGCGGCCAGCAAATCCTGCCGCCGCATCTGCGAGCGCCCCAGCGGAACGCGCAGGACGGCCAGGGTGACGTCGCCCAGAAAGGCGGTGAATTCCCGCAATTTTTCGGGCAGGGCCAGGACGGCCGAACCCACGCAGGCCAGCAGCCCTTCCGTGCGCGCCGTGCGGGAGGCCCCTTGCTTGGCGGGCACGGCAAAGGCCAGCTGAATCAGGCGCTCCAGCCCGTGCGGCAGATCGCGCCGTACGGTCAGATGTGTTTCCTGCGCCGTCCGCACAAGCTGCACAAGAAAGACCAGCAGGCTGGAATCCCAGTCCGTCAGCCCGTCGCAGGCAAGGATCAGCGTTCGCGCGCTGCCCTCCCGCACGGCGGAAAGCGCCTCTCCGGCCTGCGGCGGCAGGGTCGCGCCCATTTTCCAGGCGCCGCCCACGCGGACGGAAAGTTCCTCCCCCGCACGGCGAATGTTGACTTGCGGACTTGTTTCCATCCTTTTATCATACGCGCAGGCGGCATTGCCTGCAAGCGTCAAGAATTGTCCCCTCGTGACCTCAACCCTCGAAAATCCATGTCGCTGCAAGAACGTCTCGGCCTTGATTCGGCCCCCCTTTTTCTGATGGACGGCTCCGCATTCATCTTTCGCGGGTTTTTTGCCAATCGCAACATGCAGCGCTCGGACGGCTTTCCCACCAATGCGCTGGTGGTGGTCAGCCGGGTGCTGCTGCGCATTCTCCGCGAGGAAGCCCCCTGCCGCTTCGCCTTTGTGCAGGATGGGCGGGGCAAGAACTTCCGGCATGAGATTTTCCCGCTCTACAAGGCCAACCGGGAAGCCACGCCCGAGGATCTCGTGCGGCAGATCGATCCCATTCAGCGCATGGTGCGCGCGCTGGGCCTGCGCCTCATCATCTCCGAGGGCTGTGAGGCCGACGACTGCATCGCCTCGCTGGCCGCGCGCTTTTCCGCGCAATGTCCGGTGGTCATCGTGAGCGGCGACAAGGATCTCAAGCAATGCCTCGGCCCCAATGTGTATATGTGGGATCCCGGTTCGCGGGAGGAAAAGCTCGTCACCGCCGAGGACTTCCGGCTGGAAAGCGGAGTGTCGCCGGAACAGTGGGCCGACGTGCAGGCCCTGATCGGCGATACCAGCGACAATATCCCCGGCGTGCCGGGCATCGGCCCCAAGAAGGCACAGCAGATTTTCGAGGTCTGCGCCTCCCTTGAGGACATTCGGGACAATTTTGAGAGGATTCCGCCAAAATTGCGGGAAAAATTGCAGGATCATCTGGACAAGATGTTCATCTGGCGGGAGCTGACGACCCTGCGCCGTGATTTCTGTCAGGACATTTCGCTGGAGGATATGCGCGTGCAGCCGCCGGATGCGGCGGCCTGCGCGGAACTGGCCGCGGAGTTCGAGCTGCATGCCCTGCGCCGGGACATGGATGCCCTCTTGCGCCGGGCCGGGCAGGGGCGGGCGGCGCTTGCCCCGTCCGCCCGGCAGGACGCGCCCGCCGCAGGTGAGGCTGTCGCCTCAGGATCGGAGAAGAATGCCCCGGCGCGGCAGCTGAGCCTGCTGGACATGGGCCTGCCGGACGAACCGCCCCTGCCGCCGCTGGTGCGCAGCGTCCAGCAGCTGCCCGCCCCGGACGGGGCGCGGGTGGCCGTCATCTGGGCGCAAGGCGCGGATGACGCGCCGCAACTGGCCGTGGCTTCGCCCGACGGCCCGGACGAAAGGCCGCCGTGGACGGCCCGCTGGGGCGGCGAGGCGCAGGCGCTGGCGGACTGGCTGGCCCGGGCCGGGCTGGTGGTGAGCGAGGATGCCAAGCAGCTCTACCGACGGGGCCTGTTGCGGGAGGAGGGCGGCCCCCGGGTTTTTGATCTGGGCATTGCCGCCTATCTGCTCAATCCCGAGGAAAACGACTACGGCTGGCCCCGTCTGCTGGTGCGCTGGGGCGCGGCCCTGCGGCAGGGAGCCGCCGCCGCGCTGGCACTGGACATGGCGCGCCTGCTGGAAAACCGGCTCGCCCGCGACGGCCTGCTGGAGCTGTATGCGGCTCTGGAAATACCGCTGGCCCCGGTGCTGGCGCGCATGGAGGCCGCGGGCATCGCCATTGACGCGCGGGCCTTCGGCAACTTTCTGGCCGATGTGCAGGGCGAGCTGGATGAACTGACGGCAACGGTTTACGCGGCGGCGGGCAAAACGTTCAACATCCGTTCCGCGCAGCAGCTTGGCGAGATCCTGTTCGGGGAGCTGGGGCTGCCCGCGCCGCGCAAGACGCGCGGCGGGCAGGCCTCCACCAGTCAGGAGACGCTGGAACGTCTGGCAGGCCGTCATCCGGTGGTGGAAAGCATCCTGCAATTCCGCAAGCTGGAAAAGATGCGCTCCACCTACCTTGATCCCCTGCCGCGGCTGGTGGACGCCGGGGGCCGCCTGCACACCACCTTCAATCAGAAGGCCACGGCCACCGGGCGGTTGTCGTCCAGCAATCCCAATCTGCAAAACATTCCGGTGCGCGGGCCGCTGGGCAAGCGCATGCGCGCCTGTTTCGTGGCCGGGCCGGGCCGGGCGCTGGTCTCGGCGGACTATTCGCAGGTGGAATTGCGGGTACTGGCCCATATGTCGCAGGACGCGGCCCTGCTGGCGGCCTTCCGCGACGGGGAGGACATTCATGCCCGCACGGCGGCGCTGATCTATGACTGCCCGCCCGAGGCCGTGACGCCGGATCAGCGCCGCAACGCCAAGACCATCAATTTCGGCCTGATCTACGGCATGGGCGCGCAAAAGCTGGCGCAGGAACTCAAGATCAGCAGCCATGAGGCCAAGGATTTCATTGCCCGCTACTTCGAGCGCCTGACCGGCCTGAAAGCCTTTTATGAGGATGTGGAGGCCGCCGCCCGGCGGCAGGGCTTCGTCACCACGCTCGGCGGCCGCCGCCGTCTGCTGCCGGACATCCATTCCGCCAACGGTCAGGCTTCGGCATTGGCCCGGCGGCAGGCCATCAATACCGTCATTCAGGGGTCGGCGGCGGACATCATCAAGCTGGCCATGCTGGCCGTGGATGCCGACGCCGTCCTGCGCGGCATGGAAGCGCGCCTGCTCTTGCAGGTACATGACGAACTCCTGCTCGAAGTGCCGCAGGACGCGGCAACGGCTGCGGCCAGCCGGGTGGCGGCTCTCATGGCCGCCGTGGCTCCGGGCGGTCAGCGGCTTTCCGTGCCACTGCTGGTGGATGCCGGTACCGGCCCGGACTGGGGCGCGGCGCATTGAGGCTGCTCGGAAGCGTGCGGGGCCTCAGGTCATGGGGCGCGCCCGCCCCCCTGCCGGGGCCGTGCGTACATTCGTTTCGGGGCCTGGTCAACAAACTGTGGCGAGGGGCACGCACATGGCTGGGGATAAACGGAAACGCCTGCACATGGTCCTTGGCCTGCTGGCAGGACTTGCCGTGTATCTGGCCTGCGTCAAGGCGACGTTTGCGCCTTCACAAGCCTTCATGGGCGACATGTTCTATGACGCCGGGGACAATAGGCAAGACGCCGTGCTGGGAACGGTCTGCACGCTCCTTTCCCTCTGTCTCGCGGGCTTTGCCAGGACGCCCCGGCGGGCCGTCTGTCATTTCTGGCTGCCCTTCGCGGCCTCGGCCCTGCTGACCCTTTACGAGGGGCGTCCCTGGGTATCCCTCAAGGATGATCCGATTTGGTGGATTCCGCTGGGCATTCTTCTGCGGTATGCTTTCTCCGCTTTGTGGATCATGAGTCTGACAAGCGCCGCCGCCGACTGGCTTCTGGCCCGGTTTTTCCTCGGCAAAACCTAGTACGGTCATGCTTTGCCCCTGCGATGGGGCGTCGTGGGCGGGAAGGCCGCAGGGCCGCAGCCTCTCAAGATGTTTTTCGCCTGACCGATAGGAATGGCAGGAGAATTGCCCCGCTGACCGGCGGGGCCGGGACGTTTCGCCGCCGGCGGCAACAGGAGCCTGCCGCGCGGAAAGAGCGATTTTCCGGGAGGGGATATGCGGCCCAGATGCATCAGGGATGCGTACGCGTTTCGACGCATTCTCGGCGACATGACCGGTCTGTGCAATTTGCGCTGCCGCTTCTGTTCGTCCGATTTCCGGCAGGCCAGCCGGGCGGTCATGCCGCTGCCGTTGGCCCGCGGCCTGCCCCGTCTTTTCGATCTCGTGCCGGAGGCCTCGTTCTTCCTCTCCTTTTTTTACGAGCCGACCCTCCATCCGCATTTCGGGGAAATTTTGGCCGGCTTGCCGCCCCTTGCCAGGCAAAAGGCGGTTTTTTCCACCAACATGGCCTGCGAGATGGATGATGCGGCCATTGCGGCCCTGGCGGCCGCGCCGGTGCGGCGCATCATCATTTCCCTGCATACCCTGCAGCCGGAGCTGTATGCCGGGCTGTGCGGCGGACGGCATGTGGAACGGCTCCTGAGCAATCTGCTGCGCCTGGGCGAAGCCTGCCGCGCGCGCGAGGCCCGGGGCGAGCATGCGCCGCCCCTGCAATTTCACAGTCTGGTGTTGCGCGACAATTACGAGGAAATCCCCTCTCTGGTGCAGCTGGCCGCCGAGCGTTTTCACGCTGCCGCCCATGAAGTGCGCACGCCGGTCTATGGCGAGCATCCGGGCTTGCCGTATACCGTCCGGCAACTCCTGACCCGCGCCGAGCTGGAAAGCCTGTTGCCGCGCCTTTCGGCCGCGCATGGGGCGGTGAGCTGCGATTTCAGCCTCTGGCGGGAGCTGTTTGAACAGCGGCAGGCCGTCCATGAGCCGCTGCCCAACATGCGCAGCCGCAACAGCCCCGGGCCGGTGGCCGTGGGCAAGGTGTTGCCGCAACGCTACTGGGACGTGCGGCTGGATGCGGACGGCAGCGCCTTTTTCTACGGCCTTGGCGAGACATGCGATCTGCGGGAGCTGAACCGGGGGGACGGCATGGGGCAGGCCCTGCGGGAAGCGTTTGAGGGGCGTCTTGAACGCCTTGCCGCAGCCCTGCCGCAGCGTTTTGCCTGCGATCAGCAGCAGGCGGGGCTGGTCATGGCCGCGCAGCGCGTCTTGTCCCCACCCAGCAGCGGGACGGCGCGCCTGCGCCAGTTCCGGCTGGGCACGCAGGCCTGTCGGGTGCGGGGCGTTCTGGATCTGCCGCACGGGCTGGAACCGGCGGATGTTCTGGTCATGCAGTGGGGCGGCATGATGGCCAGAATGCAGCGGCATGCCCTTGCCCCGGGCCGGGATGCGGGCGCTTCGCGCTGGGCGCTGGAATCGGTGCTCCCGCCGCAGGATGCCTCCCTGCTGCCGAATGAAGGGCATCTTCTTGTCCTGCGCGGAGATTCCGTACTCTGCCGCCTGCCCTTCCTGCCCGACGACGGCAGGGAGGGCGCGCCCTGAGGGGCGAAATGCCGTTGACGGCAATGGCCTGTGCGCGGGCAGCGGCAGGCCGCGTGCGCTTGCTTCGGCCCCAAAATCCGTTTACAGTTTTTGCGGTTCTTTTTTGACAGGCGGTTGTCGGACAGGGCCGCAAGGAGCAAGCATGGACGTTTCCCTTGGCGAACTGGCGGATATTCGCCTCGGCTATCCGTTTCGCACCCGCGTCATCCCGAATCCGCAGGGAGAAACGGCGCTGGTGCAGCTGGCCGATCTGAACGGCGGCGAGCTGTCCCCCGACGGTCTGGTGCGCGTGCAGCTTGGCTCCGTGAGGGCGCATTTTCCGCTCAGGCCGGGGGATATTCTCTTTCGGGCGCGCGGGCAGGTCAATGACGCCACACTGGTCAGCGCCGTGGAGGCCGGGGCGGGCATTGTGCGCGTGCTGGCCGCAGCGCCCATCATGGTCATCCGGATGCGGGCTTTGGGACAGCCGCCGAACGGACGCGGCGGCGCGCCTGAGGTGCGTCCCCGCTATCTGCACTGGCTGCTGAATCATCCGCATACGCAGGCTGATCTGCGCTCGCGAAGCACGGGGCACAGCGCCGAGGTGCTGCGCAAGGGGGATCTGGAAGGGCTTTCTCTGCCTGTGCCGCCGGTCGAGGTGCAGGATCTGATCGTCGAAACCGCCACGGAGCTGGCAAGAGAAATGCGGCAGCGCCGCCGCCTCATGGAGGAGCGGCGCGATATGGTGCTGTCGCTGCTGCTGCATCAGGCCCGGACGCCGGATCGCTCCCGGGATACGCCGCCCGCGCCCGAAGGACGATTGCTGCGGCAGGGGCTGCTGTTCGGCGACATGGCGGACGGCAATGCCGCCAGCGGCGCGCACAGGCCGCAGGAGGAGGATCGGTGATGGACAGGCGCACGGCAGGCGGTGCCTTCCCGGTTGGGGAAAACCTGCTGCGCGGGGCACGGGAGAGCCTTGATGCGGCATGCGAGCGGGTGGGGAGCCTGTTTTGCGGCCGTTGTTCCGCCGAACATCCGGATTCTGCCCTTGCCCACAGTCGGGAAGCGGAAACCGCGCTGGCCTTTTTTGCCCTTTCGCAGCTCTGCCCCCCGGGTTTTCTGGCGCGGCAGCTGCGGCTGCTGGAGCAGGGCAACCTCCCCCGCCCGCTGCGCGAGGCCTCAGCGGCGGAAGACGGCGCTCCCTGGACGGAAGCCCAGTGGCCGCAGCTGGCGGCCCTGAGCCGCACGGCCCTCGGGCGCGCGGGCACAGGCCTGTTCCGTCCGGAGCATGTGAGCGGGCCGGAAGCGCTGGCCGTCTGCCTGCGGGCCTTTCAGGACATGCCGCTGCTGGACAGGGATCTGGCGGCGCGCCTGCTGCTGGACAAGCTCAACGACTACGCCGCCGCACGCGGTCGTTCGCTGTGTTTTGGCGTGACGCCGGCCTGGCTGGCACAGCTCATGATCGGTCTGGCCGATGTCCGGCCCGGGGAAAGCGTCTGCGATTGTCAGGCGGGCGAGGGCAGTTTGCTGGCCGAGGCGGCCTTGCGGCTGCCGCTGGCGGATCGCGTCTACTGCCGGGCGCATGAGGCCAGCGCGCCGCTGGGTCTCCTCCTGCTCCTGCTGAGCGGGGTTCCGGCCGTTTTTGCCGCACAGGGCGGGAGCATGGGCCTGCTCCCGCCGGATGCCGCCACCGAAGGCGAGATCGGGGACAGCGGCACCGCCCATGTGTGCCTCAGCGCCGGCCCGGCCTTTGTGCGCGCGGCGGATGACGAGGCGGATGCCGGCGACATGTGCCGCCACATCAGCGAGGCCCTTGCCGCCACGGGCAGGGTCGTCCTCCTGACGCGGCTCGGCCCCCTGTTTCGCGAAAAGGGGGAAGGCCTCGTGCGCTCGCGTCTGGTGGAACGCAATCTGCTGGATGCCGTCATCCAGTTGCCCGGGAATGTGGTGCGGCAACACACGGCGGCGCTGGCCCTTCTGCTGTTTGATCGCCGTCGTGAATCCCCGGGGCCGCTGGCCGGCCGGGATCAGGTGTTCATGGCCGATCTTTCCGGTCTGGGCCGTCACGGCAGGAGCCTGACCCATTTTGAGGAAGCGCATGTGAGGCAGGCGCTGGCATTGGCGGCAGAGCGCCGGGAGATGCCCGGCGTAAGCCGTTGCGTGCCCTGCGCCGAACTGCTGGCCCGCCATGTCTGGTTGCCGTCGCGCTATTTGCTGCCTGCCGCGGGCAGTCTGCTGAGCCGGGCACAGCGCTGTCGGGAGCGGACAATCGCCCTCGAAAGCGACGTGCAGGCCACGCAAGCCCGTGTGGACGCACTTCTGACCCGGCTGGAAGCGATGCGCTCCTGAGCTGGGGCAAGGGACAGGCGGCAGGCCGCCGCCCCGGTGCTTGAGCGGCCCGCGCTCCGGGGGAGTGGCGCAATGGACGGAACCGGCCAGACCGCCGCTGCCGGGCCGGCGGCGGAAGTTCGGCTGTGCGGGGCACGCGTGGCGGCCCGGGTTCAAGCCTCCTGCTTCGGCTCCTGCTGCATGTTCTTGATGAATTCTTCGCCCTGCCTGCTGTTGAGGAAAGCCTCCAGCGCGTCAACGACTTCCTGATCATACTTGAAGGGCTTTTCCCGCAGGATGGCCAGCGCCGCGCCCACTTCGAAGTGCGTCCGGTAGGAGCGGGGGCGCACCAGGGCGCAGAAGGTATTGGCCACGGCCAGGATGCGTGCCTGCGGCAGAATGGCGTCGCCCTGAAGGTGCCGGGGATAGCCGGAACCGTCCAGACGTTCGTGCATCTGCAGGATGGTTTCCTGAACGGGCAAACCGAAATCGAGGCCGCTGATGGCCTCGGCGGTATATTCCACGTGACGTTCCATCTGGCGGCGTTCTTCCGGCAGGAGCTTGCCGCTCTTGGTCAGCAGATTATGCGGCAGGCGGATCATGCCCAGCTGCGAGAGGCTGGCGGCAATGCGCAGGGTGGCCACCGTGTCCGGATCATCCTTGCCGAGCCAGGCCAGCAGTTGCAGGGACAATTCCGCCATCTTGCCGGAATGGCCGCGCAGGTAGGGGTCAACCCCCTCCACGGCATGGGTGAAGGCTTTTACGCATTGCTGCAGGGCGGCAGAGGCGCGCTTCTGGGCTTCCACGCGCTCGGTATCGTCCCGGTAGACGACGATCACGCTGCGGAGTTCGCTCTCTCCCAGTTCGTAGGGCAGACAATGGACATAATAATGCCGCAACTGCCCGTCAATGATGATGTCCTCGGTATCCGTCATTTCCTGCCCCGAACCCAGCACGCCCATCACGTGCAGTTCCAGGCTGCGGGCCAGAAAACCCGGAAGATGGTGCACCGGCAGGTTGCGAATATCGCCCTCATGCTGGACAAGGCGGAGAAAATCGGCATTGGCGAAGGCGATTCTGCGCTCGCTGTCAATGAGCACCAGTGCCGAATTCATGGCGCTGATGACCGTATCCAGCAAGAAGCGCTGCTGGGATAGCCGGGTATAGAGCCGCCGTATGTCCTGCTGCTCCTGCCGGAACTCTCGCGTGAGGTTCCAGCGGAAGATCAGCAGCAGCACCACGGTCAGGCAAAGGTAGAGGGCGCCGGCAAGGGCCAGATACTGCCAGTGCAGGCCGCCGTTTTGCTGATAGAGAACAGCCTTGTCGCAGGTCGTCACGGCAAAGAGGTCGCTCTCGGGAACAGGCTTGCCGATGGCCACGATTTCCCGTTCTTCGTCGGTGTCCTTGAGCGTGATGCCGACAAGCTCCCCCTTTTCCAGGCCGGAAGGCCAGACGCCTTCGCGCATGACCGGGCGCGTTGTCCAGTAGACCGTCTGCACCGAATTGCCTTCCCGGCGCATGAGGATGTTGCGGGTATCCGGCCCGGCGGCCTTCTGCAAATCCTGCAGAAGAAAGGAAATGTCGCAGGTTATCCACAGGTAGCCCAGCGCCTTTCTGTCAGGCGAGGCGTCTTCGGCATCCATGAGCGGGTAAACGATATCGAGGAGAATGCTGTCGTCCAGCAGGCGAATGGGCAGGATGCGCATAAGCGTCAGGGGCGTTTGCTCATGCCGCTGGCGCAGGTTGCGCTGCAGGGAGGGCAGGCATTCCTGCCCCGCCTGAATCAGGGGCGTGAAATTCTGGTCGAGCAGGGCCGCCCCTGCCAGATCCTGCTGGATCAGGAAGGCGGCAAGCCGGCGCTGGAACTGGCTGATGAGCGGGGCCAGCGCCCGCATTTGTTGCAGCTGCTGTGCGTCGGCCAGTCCGGCAAGATTGCGGATTTCCCCCTGCCATGCTTCCCGGGCGACGGTCTGGATCAACAGGGAGGGCAGGGCAGCCTCCTTGATCCGGGCCGCCAGCAGGCGCGGATTGTCCTGCCGGATCAGGGCCTGGACGGCATTGCGCCGCGTGTCCAGCCAGAAGCGCGTCAGACTCTGCCCCGCCGCGGCATGGGCAGCAAGCTGCTGTCGGGCCTCGGCCAGCGCCTGCGCGCGGGCGTCGTCCCGCAGTTTGAACATGAGGCCGTAAAGCACGAGCAGCATGACGCCCAGAGCGAGCAGCAGGGGCAGGAAGGGTCGGTAACTCCATTTCCGCATGGGTTCTCCGTGTGGCGATAACGCGATTCGGATGCGAGATCGGTTGCAGGGCCGGCCTAGCGTTCTCGCATGGCGTTTTGCTTGGCCTTCATGACCGGCTTGAGAATATAGTCAAGGACGGTTTTCTTGCCGATGATGATGTCGGCCATGACAAGCATGCCCGGAATGATGGGCAGCACTTCGTCATTGTGGCGTATGGTCGTCTCACGGGTACGCACCTTGACAAGATAGTAAAAGTCCCCCTTCTTGTCCTCGATGGTATCCGCGCTGATGGATTCCAGCTTGCCGGCAAGGCCGCCATAGATGGAAAAGTCATAGGCCGAAACCTTGATCATGACCGGCTGGCCGGGACGCAGGAAAGCCACATCCTGCGGGCGCACCCGGGCCTCCACGAGCAGGGTTTCGTCCATGGGCACAATGTCCATGATGGCTTCGCCCGGCTTGACCACGCCGCCCACCGTATTGATGAGTATCTGCTTGATGCTGCCGCGTACCGGGCTGCGCACCTCGGTACGGGTGACCCGGTCGCCGCCGGCGGTCAGCGTTTCCCGCACTGAGGCCAGCTCGGTGCGCCGCTTGTTGATTTCCTGACTGATGGTCAGCTGTTCCTCGGCCTTGCGGCTGTTGATGCGCAGGCGGGCTTCCTCCAGCATGGCCTGCGTCTTGGGAATGGCGGCGGCCAGCATGGCGATTTCCCCTTCGGTCTGGGTGACCTTCTGTTCCAGCCCCAGATAATCCATGCGGGAATAATTGTTGCGATCCAGCAGACGCTTGGCCGTGTTGCGTTGTTCCGTCTCCAGCGCAAGGCTGCTTTCCAGCTGCGTTTTGCGGGCCTGCTGCTCAGCCGCTTCCTGCTGGCGCTGGGCGACCTGGGATTCCAGCACGGCAATTTCGGACTGGAACTTGGAGGACTGGGCCTTCCAGGTATTGCGCTGATCCTCGATAATTTGGGCGGTGCGCGTCGCCAGTTGATCGTCCGGCGTTTCCCCCAGTAATAGATTCAGAAATTCCGCAATATTGCTGGGGAACTGGGGTTCGGCGTCCTCCAGCATGGCTTCCAGGCGCAGAATGGCAAGGCGATGCTCCACCAGCTTGTACAGGGCGTCCCGGTAGGAACTCTCGGCCATGACGTTTTCCAGCTGGGCAATGATCTGCCCCTTTTCCACAATGTCGCCTTCATTGACCAGTATGGCCCGCAGGATGCCGCCTTCCAGATTGGAAATGGACTGGGTGCGGCGCGAACCCACCACGGAACCTTCGGCATGGGTGACCTCGTCAAGCGACGCAACGGCCGCCCAGACGAGCAGCACCGCAAACAGCAGGGCAACGGCCACGGACAGGGCACGTGCGCTGAATGTGGGGCGGCGGGACATGGCCGCATCCACCTCGCCGGCGTACTGGATGTCATCCGGCGACAGTCCGTTGAGCGGGGCATCCAGCGCGGCAAAGAGTTCCTTCTTGCTCATGCGCTGGCCCGAGGCCGCCATGCGTCTGGATCCTTCCTTCAGGCGCTCACCCAGCGTGCTGGACGGCTGCTGTTCATGCCCGGCATCGCCTATGAACAGCAGTTTCAGAAAGGCCGTGAACCGGCGCAGCAGGGACGGGCGCGTCCTTTCTTCGGGTTCGTCCGCCCCCGGCAGGAGATCAAGGGGAATGGGGGCAAAGATGTCCCCGGGGGAAGGCCTGTCGGGCTTTCCCGCATCGGGGCGTGCATTATCCCTGGGCATGGGCGACCCTCCTTTGCGCCTGTTCGTCCTTGAGGCGCTTGAGAATGGCGTCACGCGGGCCGAACATCCGCACCCGGCCGCGATCCATGACCAGCAGCTTGTCCACCATGCGCAACATGCTGAGCCGATGGGTCACCAGGATGAGGACGCGTCCCCGGGAAGCCTGCATGAGGCGTTGTTGCAGGCGCAATTCCGAATCCGTGTCCATGTTGCTGGTCGGTTCGTCCAGCACCAGCACGTCGGGGTCACGCACCAGCGCACGCGCCAGGGCCACGGCCTGCCGCTGGCCGCCGGAAAGGGCCTTGCCCTGTTCGCCCACCTGCGCGCCGAAGCCCGCCGGATTGTTGCGCACAAAATCCATGATTCCGGCCAGGGCCGCTGCCCGGAATACCATGTGATCATTGATGGAGGGATCGCCCAGGACGATATTTTCCCGGATGGTTCCATAAAAGAGCACCACATCCTGCGGCAGCACGCCGATCCGGCTGCGCAGCTCCGTGGTGGGCAGCTGGCGCAAATCCACATTGCCGAATTTGATGCTGCCTTTCTGCGGCAGGTAGAGGCCTGTCAGCAGCTTGGCCAGGGTGCTCTTGCCCGAACCCATGCTGCCGATGATGCCGATGCGGTCGCCCGGGCGGATGACGAGATTGACATCCTCCACGGCCATCTGCATGGCGTTGGGATAGGCGAAGGAAACGTCGCGTAGGGTGAAGGACGGCTCCAGCTCGCCGAAGTCCATGTTGGATTGCTCGCTCTGATTCTCTGAGGGCAGTTCCATGAGCAGATCCAGGGCCTGCAGGGCCATGCGCGAATTCTGGAAGCGGGTCAGCAGGGAAGCCACCTGCATCAGGGGCGCCATGGTACGCCCCACGAGGATATTGCAGCCGATGAGCGCTCCCATGGTCATCAGGCCGTCGGCAATGCGGTAGACGCCCCAGATGATCATGCCTACGGTGACTAGCTGGGTCACAAAAAGGGAGCCGGTAACGGCAAGGCTGTTATAGCGCCGGGATTCCGCCGTGGAGCGGGCGGAAAGGCCGACCACGGCTTCCCAGAGTTTCTGCATGCGGCTTTCCGCCTGACAGGCCTTGATGGTTTCGAGTCCGTTGACCATCTCCACCAGCAGGGCATTTTTCTGCATGTTCTGCTTGTAGGTCTGTTCCGCGCAACGGCGGGCCAGGGTCTGCAGGCAGATGCCCCAGAGAATGAGGGCGGGCACGGCGGCCATCGGCAGCAAGACCATGGGGCCGGCAATGAAGGCAATGAGCAGAAGGAAGATGATGAGGAAGGGCACGTCGATGCAGGCCAGCAGCGACGATGAGCTGAAAAATTCCCTGAGCTGTTCAAACTCGCGCAGATTGTTGACCAGTGCGCCCGTGGACTCGGGCTTGTTTTCCAGACGCATGGTCAGCACCTTGTCCATGAGCCGGCTGGAAAGCACGACATCCGCATTGCGACCGGCCACATCCACAAAATGAGTGCGCAGCGTCCGCAGGAGAAAGTCGAAAAGATAGATGATCAGCACCCCGGAAGCCAGCACCCAGAGCGTTTCTATGGCATTGTTGGGCACCACGCGATCATATACGTTCATGGCGAAGAGGGGGCTGGCCACGGCCACCAGATTGATGATGACGCTGGCTAGCGCCACATGCCGGTAAATGGGGGCATAATAGCGCAGCACATCCCAGAACCAGCGCTTGCCCCGGATCAGGCGCAGCTTTTCCACATGCTGCTGCGGGCGGGTCAATACGGCAATGTAAAGAGCGTAGCCTGAATATTCTTCCTGCAGGGTTTCCAGCGCCACTTCCTGCGGCGTTTCCCCGGACTCGGGAAAGATGACTTCGGCAAACCAGCGGGCCGTCGTGGCGCTTTCGCCGGTCGCGTCGTGCTCGGTCTGTTCCGCCGGAGCGGGGGCAACGTCCTTGCGAAAAACCCGCGTCAGCACACAGCTGCGGTCATGAGCGAGCAGAAGCATGCAGGGCAGCGTCAGATTGGAGATTTCCTCCAGACGAGGCCGGTAGAGAATGGAACCGCCGAGACCCGCCCGCCGGGCAACGCGCAGGCAGGCCTGTGCGGAAACCCGGCTTCCCGAGAGGTTGGCCAGCAGGTACTGGGGCGACAGATGCCTGTTGCGAAGGCGGCAGAGCGTGGCCAGGCTGTGCAGCAGGGGCGGCATGAAGTCAACGTCGGAAGGGCGCAGACCATCAACCCCCTGTTCCCATGTTTGTGCGCTTTCAGTAGCTGGTTCCGGCATGGCTGACTCCTTCCCGGCGGTCATGCGTGTCTGTGGCAGGGTGACGTGCGTGGCGGCGCGGCATGCCGGCCCAGGCGGCGAGGGCACAAGCGCTGCCGCCTACGCCAATGCCGTGGGTTCGGAGCGGGATTGGCGGTCTGGGTGCACGGCGCGGCACTAAGCATGTGCCGGACTGCCTGACGGCGGGGGACGCCCCCCCCGCACGCCATCTTCTTCGGTCGGAAACAAGCGCGGAACCAGCCATGACAGGCTGACGCAGGCCGCTACTTGAACCAGCCGAGATCAAACTCTTCACCCTTGACCGGCGCAGCGGTCTTGGGATCGTCGGCAATCAGTTCCGCCGGAATGTTCAAGTGCGGCAGAAGCGTTCCGGAAAGGGCATAGAGGCGGTAGGCGCCGATAAGAATGTTGCCGCGCGCGGTTTCAGCCGAGGTCGATGAGCTGTAGAGTTCGTTTTCCGAGTCCAGCACGTCCAGCAGGCTGCGGCTGCCCAGCAGGAACTGCTCGTAATAGGCCTGACGGGTCTGCCGGTTGGCCGTCATGGCATCCGAGTAATGGCGGTACTGCTCCTGCGCAGCCTGATAGTTGCTCCAGGTGGACTCCATGTCCAGGCGCAGGGTATCCATGTAATCGTACAGGTTTTGCCGGGCCTGCCGTTCACGGGCCGAGGCCGCGCGGATGCCTTCCACGTCGGCGCCGCTGTTAAAGATGTTCCAGCGCACGGTGCCCAGCACGTCAAAACTGTAGACCCAGCGTTCGCGGTTGCCGCCGCGGTCGCTGTAATCCGGGCCGGCTTCCAGCTGCACCGAGGGGTACATGTTGGCTTCGGCCAGTTCCTTTTCGCCCCGGGCGGCACGAATGTCCTGCAGGTAGGCGGCCAGCTTGGGATTGTTCTTTTCGGCCAGCATGAGGAATTCTTCGGGGGTTTTGGGCATGTGCGGCGGCATGGCGACCTTTTCCAGACTGGTCACGGGATCAATGCCGGTCAGGCGGGCGTAGGTGGCGGCGGCCACCCGCAGCTTGTCCTGCGCGTCGGCCAGCGAGGAAAGGGCGCGCTGCAGACGCGATTCCGCCTGGGTCACATCGGCCTGAGTGTCGGCCCCAAGGGCGACCCGGTCGCGCGCCTGCGCGAGAATGGACTGATGCTGCTCCACATTGACGCGGGCCAGCCGCACCAGCTCGAGGCAGCGCAAGAGATCAATATGGGCAATGATGCCGTCCAGGCTGAGCGTTGTTGCCGTATCAAAGACGCGGTGGCGGACGGAATCCAGGGTGGCCTGCGAGGTGCGCACCCGGCTGCGGGTGGCAAAGCCGTCCCAGATGGGCTGGACGAGTTTGGCAGAAACGCTGCCGACGCCCAGCATCTGGTTGTCCAGATTCATGCCGCGCGAGGTGTTGTCGCTGAGGATGCCTACGCCGGCGCTCCCCTCGACGTCCACGCGAGGGCCGAAGCCCGCACGTGCCCTGGATAGTTCGTGCTCGAGGGCCGTACGGTTTTCCTTGATGCTCATCAGCGTGCGGTGATTTTTCAGCACGCCCCGGACAGTATCGTTGACGGTCAGGAGCGGGCCTTTCGCTTTCCCCCTTTCTTGACTATGGGCCATGCCGGCGCCAAGGCCGAATGCCGCCGAAGCCATGACAAGCATTACCAGGCATTTGAAAAACCGATACTTCATTTCAACCCCTTTTTTTTAGGGTGGCATACTATTGTGAATAATCCTTGATGTCAATAATGCGTGACGGGAAATTTTTGTTACGAAAGATATGCAGCAGATGACAAGCGTACAATATGCGGGAAAGAATAATCATGCTATGTGGTTGGACAAGAAGAAAGATACGCCTGCGGCAGAGGGGCAGGCGAAAATTGCCAAAGCCGCCGGACGGGCCTCCCCCCGGCCTGCCAATACGGCCCGCGTATGGGCACGGTATGGCCTTGCCGGGCAGATGCGACGGACGGGCGGGGCGGAGTGCCCCGGCTCAAGGTGTTGTGGTGCAGGGGCAGAGGAGGCGGGCGGCAACGGGCGCCCGTCAGGCGCGGCAGGCGCGTACCGCGGCTTCCAGCCCCTTGTCGGCAAAGGCGCAGACCACCTTGACGGCCCGGGCGAGGGCGTCCTCGATGCGGGGGGCGTCTTCAGGAGAGGGGCGGCCAAGCACCCAGTTGCTCACGTCTCCGCGCACGGGCGGGCGACCGATGCCGATGCGCAGGCGGTAAAAATCCGGCGTGCCCAGCTGCTGCTGGATGGATTTCAGGCCGTTGTGTCCGGCATTGCCGCCGCCGAGCTTGAAGCGCAGTTCCCCCGGCGGAATATCCAGCTCGTCGTGGGCCACCAGCAGCCTGTCGGGGCTGACCTTGTGCCAGGCCAGCAGGGGCTGCACGCATTGTCCGCTCAGGTTCATGAAGGTCTGGGGCATGGCCGCCAGCCAGACGCCGCCGAGCAGGGAGGAGCGTACTCGCCAGAGATGGCAGGAAAATTTGTTGCCGCTGACTTCCTGCGCCTCGCCGCCTTCCCGCCGGACGGTTTGCAACAGATGCTCCACAAGGGCGAATCCGCAATTGTGACGCGTGCCGTCATAGGTGGGGCCGGGATTGCCCAGACCGACAAGGACACCGGAAAAGTCCATAACTCATTCCTTGGCAAGAGGATGGAGGGCGTGGTGGGGCAAGCCCAGCTCACGGCAGCGCCGGTCGAGAAAGGCGGCGCAGGCCTGTGCCGATTCCCGCTGCATGAGCAGCATATGCCCGCCCGAGGGCAGAAGATAAAGTTCTTTGCGCGGGGCGGCAAGCCGTTCAAGCGTTCGTTCCAGCAGCGCGGGCCGGAACAGGGCGTCGTCCCGCGCGCCCAGCAGGAAAAAGGGGTGCGTCGTGCTTTCCCTGATGCGCAGGGCCAGCAAATCGCTCAGCAGGGCCAGCGGATAGCTGAGCCTGCGCCCGGCAAGGGGCAGGTCAGGCCGTTGCATGCCGGCCAGCAGGCGGTATGGCGAAAGGTAACAGGGCAGGGGCACCGGCAGGCCGGGCAGGCGATGGGCCAGCGCCCGAGCTGCCTGCGCAAGGCGGGCACGCTGCCCGGCAAACGGGGCAAAACGGGTCAGGGAGAGCAGCTCGTCATGCTGGGGAAAGACGGCGCAAACGGCAAAAAAGGCGGCCATGTCCGAAAGCGGGGCAAAGGCGACGGACGCCTCTCCCTGCGGGCAGCTTCCGCCGCAGGCCAGGGCCAGGGTCAGAATGCCGCCCTGACTGTGACCGCAGAGCACAATCGGCCCGCCCGCGTGCGCATGCAGCCAGCGGGAAGCCGCCTGCGCATCCTGCAGCAGATCGTGCAGCCGCAGCCGCCAGACATGACGGGAAGCGCCGTGAGCGCTGAAATGCAGGGCCGCCACGGAAAATCCCTGTTCGTACAGGGCCTGCAGAACGCACCGGTATTGCAGGGGGCAAAGCATGGTGCCGGGCAGAAACAGCACGGTTGTCGCTCCCGGGCGCTCCCACCAGTCCAGCAGGGGGCCTTCGCGGCGCGATGCGAGCGGGATGCGCCGAAAAGGGGGTGAGGCGGGGGCGGGAGCAAAGGCAGCGGGGACAGGCGCGGCTGACATGAGTGGAAAAAGGGCCGATTCCCGAAAAGGAACCGGCCCGAAAAGGCGCTGCGGGGAGGATTAGGCTTCTTCGCCTTCGGCGTCGTCGCCCTTGACCTTGGACTTGTCGATGATGCTCACCAGCGCGTAATTCTGATCATAGACGGCAGACACGTTGGCGGGCAGGGGCAGGGTCTCGATGGTGACGCTGCTGTTGATGTCCATATCGGTCACATCAATGGTGATCTTGGCGGGCATGTCCATGGGCTTGGCGCTGAGGCGCACCACTTCCCGGTAGGTTTCCATGATGCCGCCCAGCTTCACGCCGCGGGAAACGCCCACATATTCCACGGGCACATCGACCTTGACTTCCTTGTCAAGATCCACGCCGTAGAAGTCGATGTGGGTAAATTCCTTCTTGTAGGGGTGCATCTGCACCTGCCAGAACAGGGCGGGGTATACGGTCTTGCTGCCCTTGTCGTCGATTTCGAGGTTGAAAACGGACGTGCGGCCCATTTCGCCGTACAGCTTTTCCACGGGCAGGGAAGGAACCTGAACAGCGATATTCTTGCCATCGGCAGCGTAAAACACGCCGGGAACGAGGCCCTGGGCGCGCGTACGACCCGCCGGGCCCTTGCCGCTCTCTTCACGTTTCTGCACGCTCAACGTCTTTTCAATGCTCATTGCTTTCTCCTTCACTGTCTGCCGCTTCGAAGCGGAAACATTCGTATTTTTTATGAAACGGGGCAAGGGCACCCGCAATTCACTAGATGAACAGCACGCTTACCGAGGAACCGGTATGGATGTTGTGAATGGTTTTGCCCAGCAGCGCCGCCACGGACACCACTTCCAGCTTGGGACAGGCCGCCAGTTTTTCGCCCAGCGGGATGGTATCGGTCACGATGACGCGATCCAGGGCTGCCGTATTGTTGATGCGCTCAATGGCCGGGCCGGAAAGCACGGGATGGGTGGCGCAGGCGATGATGCGGGAGGCGCCGTACTTGAGCAGCACTTCGGCTCCGGCGCAGAGCGTGCCTGCCGTGTCGATCATGTCGTCCACAATGATGGCGACCTTGCCTTCCACCTCGCCGATGACGTGCATGGCCTGGGCCTGATTGGGCTTGTCGCGGCGCTTGTCCACAATGGCCAGCGGGGCATTGAGGCGCTTGGCATAGGAGCGGGCGCGCTCCACGCCGCCGGCATCGGGCGAAACAATGACGATGTCGTCATTTTCGCTGTATTTGCGCAGGGGATCCATCATGACGGGCGTGGCAAAGAGATTGTCCACCGGGCAGTCGAAAAATCCCTGAATCTGGCCGGCATGCAGGTCGATGGTCACCACGCGCTCGGCCCCGGCCGTGCTGATGAAGTCGGCCACCATCTTGGCGCTGATGGGCGCGCGCGGGCTGACCTTGCGATCCTGACGGGCATAGGCATAGTAGGGAATGACGGCGGTAATGCGCCCCGCGCTGGCCCGCTTGAGGGCATCCAGCATGAGGCAGAGCTGCATGAAATTGCGGTTGACGCTGGGCGGACAGGTGGGCTGCACCACAAAAACGTCGTCCCCGCGCACATTGTCGCCGATCTCGATGCGCAGTTCGCCGTCGCTGAACGTGGTGGCGAGCGTCGGGGTGAGCTGACAGCCCAGATGGTTGCAAATGGCCTTGGCCAGTTCGGGATTGGACGAACCCGTGACAATCTTCAGATCGCTGAACATCATCTGCGTGCCTTTACGCCGAGTAAAGTTGTGTGGCTGGGATGGAAGGGTTCGAACCTTCGCGTGACGGAGCCAAAACCCGTTGCCTTACCACTTGGCGACATCCCAGCAAGTGTCAGAGCGTTTGCACATATGTGCGCCAACCGTCCCTCATCAGTGCGGCATGAGCTGCTTCCGCCTTGGCGGCGGGCACAAGCCCCACAACCGCAGAACCGCTGCCGCTCATGACAACGGCCCATGCCCCGCAGCGCGTCAGCGCCTGCCTGGCGGCGCCGATGATCGGACGGTGCCGGGCAACGGCCTCTTCCAGATCATTGCGCATGACAAGAGCGTCGCGACGACGGAAGCAGGCCGTGGCCGCTGCGCGTGTATCCGGCATGGTCGAGAGAGCAGTTCCATTATCCTGCATCTCTTTTGTTGTCAAGCCCCCCTGCGCAGGCTCGCGCTTTTTCTCCGCCGCAAGTGCGTCATAGGCCCGATAGGCCCAGGGCGTACTGATGCTTTCCTCGGGGCAGACAAGCACAAGGCTCGTTTCCGGCAGGTCAAGCTCCAGCGGTTCGATGATTTCCCCGATGCCGCGCACCCGGCAGGGGCGGTTCAACAGAAAGAAAGGCACATCCGCGCCCACGCTCAGGGCCGCCGCGGCCAGCGTCATTTCGTCAAGAGGGGCGGGCGAAACGCTGTTGAGCCAGCGCAGCAGGGCGGCCGCGTCGCTGCTGCCGCCCCCGAGGCCCGCGCCGGAGGGGATGCCCTTGTGCAGCCGTACCTCCAGAGCGGGCGGCGGTACGGCGGCCAGCCGGCAAAAGGCCGCGTAGGCTTTGGTCAGCGTATTGCGGGCCGGGTCAAGAATGGCGGCATCGCAGCGCACGCGGATGCCGGGCGCGGCCTCGGGCAGGGGGGCAATGTCCAGCCGGTCGTTCGGCGCGGCCAGCGGCACGAAGACTGAGTCCAGCTCATGGTAACCGTCGGCCCGGACGCCGGTGATGCGCAGGCCCAGATTCACCTTGCAGCCCGCGGTCAGGCTGGCGCCCGGAGCGGTTGCGGCCGAGGACGGCGGGAGATCGCTGGCGGGCATCAGAGCTGTTCCACGATGATGTTGTCGTTGGTGTAGACGCAGATTTCCGCGGCAATGCGCATGGCCTCGCGCACAATGTCCGCCGCTTCCAGATCGCTGTGGCGCAGCAGGGCGCGCGCGGCGGCAAGGGCATAGGGGCCGCCGCTGCCGATGGCCGCCACGTCGTCATCAGGCTCGATGACGTCGCCCGTGCCGGAAAGCAGGAGCAGGTGTTCGGCGTCGGCCAGCAGGAGCATGGCTTCCAGCTTGTGCAGGTATTTGTCCTTGCGCCATTCCTTGGTCATTTCCACGGCGGCGCGCACGAGGTTGCCGCGAAATTCCTTGAGCTTGGCCTCGAAAAGTTCAAAGAGGGTAAAGGCATCGGCCGTGGCCCCGGCAAAGCCGGCCAGCACCTTGCCGTCATGCAGACGTCTCAGCTTGCGGGCCGAATGCTTCATGATCATGGATTGGCCCAGGGTCACCTGACCGTCGCCGGCCAGGGCCACAAGGCCGTTCTTGCGCACGGCCAGTATGGTGGTGGCATGTGTTTCCATCAGTCGTCTTCCCACATTTCCTTGCGTTCCTTGTAGACATTCTCCAGGCGCTTGAGCAGGGCCGCGTCAGCCCCGCCGCGAGCCTTGGCGCGGGCCTCCTCCACATAGCGCTTGGCCTGCTTGCGCCGGTTGGCGTAAATGGCGCTGTAGGCCATGTGGATGTACGCGGCCCCGGTGCGGCCCGCCCGCCCCAACGAGCGGGCATAGGCCTCGTGCACATCGGCTTCTTCCGGCACCTGCCGCAGCACGTCGCGGTAATGGCGGTCCGCCTGTGCGGCCCGCTCCGTCTCGTCCAGCAGGCGGGCATAGAAGAAGCTGGCCATGTAATCGCGGGGATCAAGGCGCATGGCCTCGGTGAGCAGCCGTTCGGCCTTGCCCATGTCGCCCTTGCGGTAATGGAAGGCTCCGGCTTCGCGCAGCACGAGCGGATCGCGCGGGGAGGCGGCCACGGCCTCGTCAAAACTTTTTGTGGCCGCAACAATGTCGTTGCGGCGGGCATGAACCATGCCCCGCCCCATGCTCGACAGCCCATCCTTGCCCCGGAAGCGATGCAGGGCGGCCTGTTCGTCGCCGTAGCGGCCCCAGAGCAGGGTCTGCACACGCAGGAAGCGGTTGTTGTTCACGCTGCGGTTGCGGACGGATTCCTTCATGCCCGTGACGCGGGCCATGATGCCGTTGATGCGGTCGCCGATGTCCGGATGGGTGGAAAGGTAGGCCGGCACGCTGGCCCCGCTCATCCAGCTCTTCTGCCGCAGCACCTTGAAGCCGCCCGCCATGCCCGCGGGCGGGTAGCCCGCGGCGGTGAGGTATTGCAGACCGATGTGGTCGGCTTCGTTCTCATCCATGCGGCTGTAGTTGAGCATGGCCGACTGGCCGGCCCCCAGCGCGCCCACGGCCAGCGCGCCGCCGCCCGAGCCGCCCGCCGCGATGCCGGCCACGGCCAGCAGCAGCGAGGCGATGCTCACCACCTGTGCGCGCTCCAGGCGGCTGGCCACATGACGCTGGGTTACATGGGCCAGCTCATGGGCCAGCACGCCCGCCAGCTCGCTTTCGTTGGTGAGATTCATGATCAGGCCCGTGAAAACATAGACGTAGCCGCCGGGCACGGCAAAGGCGTTGAGCTGCGGATGCAGGATGACCCCGGAACGGAAGGTGAAGGGCTGGGGCGGAATGGCCTTGACCAGCCGGCTCACCAGACTTTCCACATAATGGCTCACTTCGGGATCCTGCACCATGATCAGGTTGGAACGGATCATGGTGTCGAACTTGTGTCCCATTTCCTTCTCATCCTTGAGGGAAACACCCCCGAAAAAGAAGGCATGGGCCTGCCCGACCGCCAGCTGCAGGGCGAGCAGGGCAAGGAGGGCCACCCGCAGCCCCCGCCCGAAGCGGGACAGGATCATCGGCATGACTCCTCCTTTAATGTGATACATGAAGTTTTGCACGCTCTCAGGCCAGATCCCACTGCTGGCCCTGCGGGGTGTCGCGCACCAGCACGCCAAGGGCGGCCAGTTCGTCGCGCAGGGCGTCGGAACGGGCAAAATCCTTGTTGCGGCGGGCCTCGGCCCGCTGTTCCATGAGGGTTTCCACCTGTGCCGTGTCAAGCTGCCTGCGCCGGGCCTTCTGATCGCGCATGGCGGTCAGGAAGGCGGCGGGATCCTGTCCGAACAGGCCGAGGCGGGCGTTCCAGTCCGCAGCGCGGGCCAGGAAGTCGTCAAACAGGGCCTTGGCGCCGTCGCCGGCCCGCAGGCTCTTGTCTTCCAGCAGACGGTTGACCAGTCTGACCTGGGTGAAGATGTGCCCGAAGGCCTGCGCGCTGTTCAGATCGTCGTCCAGCGCATGGCTCACGGAAGGCCCGAGGTCATCCCACTCCCGGGCCACATCGGCGGGCAGGGCGATTTTCTTCCAGTTGGCACGTTCGCGGGCCGCATGAACCTCACGCAGGCATTCATAGACCCGCTGCAGGGCGCGTTCGGCCTCGTCCATGGCCTCGGGGCTGAAGTCGATGGGGCTGCGGTACTGCTTGCCCAGCAGGAAGAAGCGCAGGGTTTCCGGCAGGTAGCCGTCCAGAATGTCGCGGATGGTCTTGAAGTTGCCCAGGGATTTGGACATCTTCTCGGCATTGATCTGCACAAAGCCGTTATGCACCCAGAAATGCGCCAGCTCGCAGCCGCAGCAGGCTTCGGTCTGGGCGATTTCATTTTCATGGTGGGGGAAGACAAGATCCTGTCCGCCGCCGTGAATGTCCAGCGGCAGATAGGGTTTGCTCATGGCCGAGCATTCGATGTGCCAGCCGGGGCGGCCCTTGCCCCACGGGCTTTCCCAGAAGGGTTCGCCGGGCTTGGCGGCCTTCCAGAGGGCGAAATCCAGCGGGTCTTCCTTTTCCTCGCCCGGGGCCACGCGCGCCCCGGCCAGCAGATCGTCCAGACTGCGGCCGGACAGCTTGCCGTAGGGCGGATAGGCCCGCACCCGGAAATAGACATCCCCCGACGGGGTGGCATAGGCCTTGCCCTGCTCGATGAGGGCGGTGCAGATGGCCTGCATTTCCGCGATGTAATCCGTGGCCCGGGGTTCGTGATCCGCGCGCAGGACGTTGAGGCGATCCATATCCTCGTGGAAGGCGCGGATATAGGTTTCGGCCACTTCCTTCCAGTCTCGGTTTTCCTCATTGGCGCGGCGGATGATCTTGTCGTCCACGTCCGTGAAGTTGCGGACAAAGGTCACCTCAAGCCCCTGCGCGCGCAGGTGGCGCACCAGCAGGTCAAAGACGATGGCCGAGCGGGCGTGCCCGATATGGCAGTAATCATAGGCGGTAATGCCGCAGACGTACATGTTGACCCTGCCGGGGCGCAGGGGGGTGAAGGTTTCCTTTTTGCGGGTCAGGGTATTGTAAAGCTGCATGATGACTTACCGTGCGGGCTGCGGGTTGAGCTGATCAATGCGGCGCTGGTGGCGGCCGCCTTCAAAGTCCGTATCCAGAAAGGCGTTCATGATGGCCAGGGCCAGCTCCACGCCGGTCACGCGCGCGCCGAGACAGAGCACATTGGCGTTGTTGTGCCGGCGGGTGAGGCGGGCATGCAGCTCCGTGGTGCAGAGGGCGGCCCGGATGCCCGCGTGGCGGTTGGCGGCCATGGACATGCCGATGCCCGTGCCGCAGATGAGGATGCCGCGACCGTTTTCCGCTTCCACGGCGGCGCAGAGGGCATGCGCGTACTGCGGATAGTCGCAGCTTTCCGCGCTGCGGGTGCCGTGATCGACAAGATTGAAGCCGCGCGCGGCCAGCGCCGTCTTGAGGGTTTCCTTCAGTTCGAGGCCGGCGTGATCGCAGGCGATGTGCAGGGTTTCCATCGGTTCTCCTTGGGATGGGCGGGCTATTCCGCCGGGGCGCGATAGCGCGAAATGGGCAGCAGGGGCGTGTCTTCCGGCAGGGTGAGGGCAAGCTGATCCGGGGAGAAGGGATCCTTCACGCTGTCGCGCTGCTTGACCAGCACAATGGCCTTCTGGCCGTCGGCATGGGTGAGATCCAGACGCCGGGGCAGGCCCTGATCATCATACAGAATGCCCATGACCCAGCCCTTGGCGCCGTTTTCCGTCCAGCGCACGGGCAGGCCCTGTTCGTCCACGGTGAGCACGCCGCCGAAGCGCTTGTCCAGACTGAAGGCTGCCGCGCCGTCCCCCTCGGGGGCCACGGGCGTATGCCCCGTGCCGAAGGCCCGCGTGTAGCGCCCGTTGAGCAGGGCGGCCAGATCGGCCAGCGCCAGCGGCACGGGCACGCCCACCTTGAGCAGGGGCTTGGTGCTGCCCTCGTGGAAATAGGCCACGTTTTCGCGCGGACTGTAGACGAGGAAACGCTGCTCGCCCTCCACGATATTGGCAATGACCGCGCCCACGCCCGCCATGACGTCAAGGCGCAGGTGACTGTCGTCATTGCCCCAGAACAGGGCCGTGACCCGGCGGGTATTGCCTTCGCTGCCGAAGCGCAGGCTCAGGCTGAGGCGCCAGGGGGCGGCAGCGTGCCGGGCGCTTTGCGCTTCGAGCGCCTGCCAGAGGGCTTCGCTGCGGGCGGCGGCTGCGGGGCTGTCCAGGGGTGGAGGCGTTTCCCGGCCCTTGCCGGCGCAGGCCGCCAGCAAAAGGGACAGGCAGACGGGAAGGACAAGGCGGGCGGTCAGTTTCATAGCGTTGACAGACGTTGCCGCAATGCGTCGGCATTGGCGGGTTTGTGCTCAAGGGCTTTCAGATAGGCGTTGCGGGCCTCGTCCTTCAGGTTCATGGACAGGGCAATGTCGCCGTAATGTTCCCAGATGGCGGGATCAATGACGTCCCCGGTACGGACGGCGCGCCGGATCTGCTCCAGGGCTTCGGGCAGCTGTCCGGCCTTGTAGAGCGCCCAGGCCAGGGAGTCAATGATATAGGATTGATTGGGGGCCAGGCTGTCGGCCTTGCGCAGCAGGGTAATGGCCCGATCCAGCTCGCGTTCGCTCTCGGCCAGGGAATAGCCGACATAGTTGAGAGCCTGCGCATTGTTGGGATGATTGGCCAGCAGGACTTCCATGGCCTTGAGGGCACCCTCCTTGTCGCCCATGTCGTCCAGCAGGCTGCCCAGCAGGAAGGAGAGATCCTCGTCGGCGGGCCATGTCCTGAGGCCGTCACGGATGATGTTCAGGGCCTCCTTCTTGCGCTCCAGGCGCACGAGAATGCGGGCTTCCAGCGAATAGAACTCCGGCATGTCCGCATAATGGTTGCGCCCTTCCTGCACCAGACGCAGGGCATCCTCGTTCCGGCCGGTTTCGGCAATGATCTGGACGCGCAGGAGCGCGCCGCGCGGGGCGGCGTCCCCGTCGGCCGGGACGCGGTTGAGCCAGCCCAGAGCCTGCGAAACGTCGCGACGCTGCTGATAGGCCAGATCCGCCAGCAGGAGGAAGACTTCCGGCGGGGCGTCCTCGCTTTCGGCCACCTGTTGCAGGAGGGTTTCAGCCTGCAGATAATGCCGCGCCTCCATGAAGAGGCGCGCCGCCGTCAGCTTGACGGCCAGGGTGTCCGGCCCCTTCTTCAGGTATCTGAGGGCCATGTCCGGCTGGTTGAGCTGCAGGGAAAGGTTGATGAGCCGCTCCGTCACCTCCTGCGGGGAAACGTCCAGCTCCATGAGGCGTTCATAAATGGCGCGGGCTTCCTTCCATTCGCCGCGCTGCTCGTGCAGAAAGGCCAGCTCGCCCAGGGCTTCCACAAAGTTGGGCATTTCTTTGACGGCGCGCTTCAGCCTGACGATGGCTTCCTCCTTGCGGCCCATGCCGGACAGGGCGCGGGCATGGCTGTAATCCACAAGCGGGGTGCGCGCCTTTTCGGGCAGGGCATTGAGGCGGGCGTCGGCCTCGTCGAAGCGCCCGGCCTTGACAAGCAGCAGGGCCAGTTCCACCTGCGCGTCAATTTCGTCGGGGTGGGCGGCAATGTAGGTCTGCATGACGGCCAGGGCCTTGTCCGTCATATTGCGGTCGGCCAGCGTTTCGGCATAGAGCATGGTCAGGGAGAGATCCCCGGGGTGGGCCTGCAGGGCATCCTCAAGGAAGGGCAGCACATGGCCCGATTTGCGGCTGAGCAGCCAGACGGCGCCGTCCAGCCAGACGCTGGCGGGAACGCGGCTGCTCTTGAGCAGGCCCACGTTCTCGATGAGTTCCTCCTCGTTGTCCTTGCTCATGGCCTGCATGAAGACGAGATAGGCAAAGGTATCCTGCGCCTCGGCCGAAAGGGTGTCGGCAGGGGGACGCTGAATGGCGTCGGTCTCCCGGCTGGCCGGGGCGGCAGCGCCGTTCTGGTTGGCACAGCCGCCGCACCCCAGCAGGGAGAAGGGAAACATGCCGCCCACCAGCGCGGCGCACAGCAGGAGAGAATTAGCGCGTTTCATCTAGGATTGGATCCATTCGTCTGAAAAGTCCTTGACGTCGCCCGCGATATGCCGACGGATTTTTTCCAGCAGGCGTGCCTCCAGCTGGCGGACACGCTCGCGGGTCACGTTATACCGTTCGCCGATCTCGCGCAAGGTAACGGGATCGTCCGTGAGCAGGCGATTCTGGAGAATGTAGAGTTCCTTCTCGTTGAGGGAGGGCAGCAGCGTCCTGATCTTGTCCCGCACGATGCCGGCCATTTCGCTGCCGGCGAGATCGTCCTCGATGCCGGGGCCGAGAGCGGGGAGAAAGTCCATGCGGGTGGCCCCGCCCGGATCGTCGCCCACCTGGGCGTTGAGCGACAGATCGTTGGCGGCAAGGCGCTGATCCATCTCGTTGATCTGATCCTCGCTGACGCCCAGACGTTCGGACAGCATGGCCGCATCCGGGTCAAAGCCCTGGGCAATGAGCTTCTGGCGCTCCCGGTTGAGATTGTAGAACAGCTTGCGCTGCACCTGGGTGGTGCCGATCTTGACCATGCGCCAGTTGTCCATGATGAACTTGAGGATGTAGGCCTTGATCCAGAAGGAGGCATAATAGGAGAACTTGATGCCCTTGTCGGGATCGAACTTGTTGACCGCGCGCATGAGGCCCACATTGCCTTCCTGCACGAGATCGAGCACGTTCTGCATCCAGCGGCGCTGAAAGTCCATGGCAATGCGTACCACAAGCCGCAAATGGGAGGAAACCAGCCGGAAGGCGGCATCGGGATCGTTGTTGTCCCGGACGCGCAGGGCCAGTTCATGCTCCTCCTCGGGCTTGAGCAGGGGAAAGCGGCTGATCTCCCGCAGGTAGAGGTGCAGGCTGTCCCGGCTGCCCGCCTGCACGGGCAGGCGGCTTTCGGACGGTGCGGGCAGGGACTCGTCGTCGTGCGTGGCTTCGGTCAGAAAGAGCGGATCGTCGTCATAGGTGTCGGTATCGAGGGCATCGGCATCCGGTTCGCCGTGCTCCAGATCGTCGTCCGGTTCCGTCCCCTCATCCGGCTGCCCGGCCTCGACCACGGCGCCCGAGGGCAGCTTTTTTTCGGAAGCGCCCGTTGCCCGTGCGCCTGAACGGGATGCGCGCCCGGCATCCGGCAGGGGAGAGAGTATTTCCACTTCGGGCCGGCTCGCCACAGGGGCGCCGGCGTCGGTCTTGGCCTTGTCTGGCATGGCTGATGTCTTGGAGGTTGGGGCGTTGCGAGGAGGGAGGTTTGCTCCCGGAAAGGCAATCCTATAGTTTTGGTTTGTCCTTTTCAATGTTTTTCAGTAATAAAAACCTGTCCGGGGAAATGCCCGGAGCGTCGTGACTTTTTGCAGCCCAGCACATAAAGGATTTGCCATGTCAGTATCGCCGTTTCTGGCCCGCATCAGGGAAAAACGTCCGCTCATGCTCGATGGGGCCATGGGTACCATGCTTCAGGCCGCCGGATTGCCCCTCGGCGTCAGCCCCGAGGAATTCTGCATGCAGCGTCCCGACATCCTGCAGGGCATTCATGCCGCCTATGTGGATACCGGGGTGGACATCATCACGTCCTGCACCTTTGGCGGCAATCCCTGCAAGCTGCCCGCCGGGCTGGACGTTCATGATTTCAGCCGCCGCATGGTCGAGACGGCCCGGGCCGCCGCGGCCCGCGCTTCCCGCAAGGTGTTCGTGGCGGGCAACATCGGCCCCACAGGGCACTTTGCCAGCCCGCTGGGCGACATGGAGCCGGCGGATCTCATAGCGGCCTTTGCCGCCCAGATTCGCGGTCTCGTTGCCGGGGGCTGCGATCTTTTGCTGGTGGAAACGCAGTTCGATCTGGCCGAAGCCCGGGCCGCCGTGGTGGCCGCGCGGCAGGTCTGCGATCTGCCGGTCATGGTCTCCATGACCTTTGAACAGGGGGTGAGCCTCACCGGTTCCTCGCCGACCATCTTTGCCGAAACCATGCAGAATCTGGGCGTGGATGTGGTGGGAACCAATTGCAGCCTCGGCCCGGATCAGATGCTGCCCGTGGTGCGCGAGCTTCTGGAGGTCTGCGCCTGCCCGGTCATGGTCGAACCCAATGCCGGCCTGCCGGAACTGCGCGACGGCGTGACCGTCTTTCCGCTGGGGCCTGAGGAATTTGCCGCAAAGACGGCGCACTTTGCCGCGCTGGGCGCGCGGGTGCTGGGCGGCTGCTGCGGCACGACGCCGCAGCACATGGCGGCCCTGCGTCAGGCCCTTGACCGGGTGGAACTGCGTTCCGCAGGTTCGGCTCCCGCCCCTCGCGGCATGTGCCTGACCAGCCGTTCGCAGCTGGTGCGCTTTGCCCCGGACGCGCCCTTCGTCATCATCGGCGAGCGCATCAATCCCACGGGCAAGAAGGAACTCACCGCCCAGCTGCAGGCCGGGCAGTTTGATGAGGCCCTGCGCTTTGCCGACGAGCAGATCGCCGCGGGCGCGCAGGTGCTGGATGTGAATGTGGGGGCCTCCCTCGTGGACGAGAAGCAGCTTCTGCCCGAGCTGACGCGCCGCCTCGTGGGGCGGGTGTTGACGCCGCTCTCGCTGGACTCCTCCAATGCCGAGGCCATTGCGGCGGCCCTGCCCTATTGTCCGGGTTCCTGTCTGGTCAATTCCGTGAGCGGGGAGAGCGGGCGCATGGAAACGCTGGGGCCGCTGTGCCGGGATTACGGCGCGCCCTTCATTCTCCTGCCCCTCAAGGGGGCCGAACTGCCCGTGAGCGCCGCCGAGCGCATCGCCATCCTGGAAAAGCTGCTGCTCGAGGCCGAGGCCCTGCGCATTCCGCGCCGTCTCATGCTGGTGGACATTCTCGCGCTGGCGGTTTCCTCCAAGCCGGAAGGGGCGCTGGCCTGTCTGGACATGATCCGCTGGTGCCGCGAACAGGGCCTGCCTACCACCCTCGGCCTTTCCAACCTTTCCTTCGGCCTGCCCGCCCGGGATCTGCTCAATGCCTCCTTCCTCTGCATGGGGGCCGGGGCCGGTCTCAGCTCCTGCATTGCCAACCCTTCCGCCGCGCGCTTGCATGAAGCCTTTGATGCCCTTAATGTGCTGCGAGGTCATGACGCGCATGCGGCGGGCTTCATTGCCCGCTATGCCCAGTGGAAGGCCACCGCGCCGCAGACGACGGGCGGCGCGCAGGCCTCGACGCGCGCCCGCACGCTGGGCGAGGCCGTCCTGCTGGGCGACAGGGAAAATGTCCTGCCGCTGCTGCGCGCGGAGCTGGAAAAGGGCGCGCAGCCCTTTGCGCTGGTCAACGAGGTGCTCATTCCGGCCATAACCGAGGTGGGCAACCGCTACGAGCGCCGGGAATACTTTTTGCCCCAGCTCATCCGCGCCGCCGAAACCATGCAGGCCGCCTTTGCCGAACTCAAGCCCCTGCTGGAAGAGAGCCGCGGCCCGGAAGAGCGCCCGGTCATCGTGGTGGCCACGGTGGAGGGCGACATTCACGACATCGGCAAGAACATCGTGGCGCTCTTGCTGGGCAATCACGGCTTTGACGTGGTTGACGCCGGAAAGGATGTGCCCGCCGAAACCATTGTGGCTTGCGCTCTGGAACACAAGGCGGCTATCATCGGCCTGTCGGCCTTGATGACCACGACCATGGTGCGGATGGAGGACACCATTCGCGCCGTCAGGGAGCGGAACCTCCCCATCAGGGTCATGGTGGGCGGAGCGGCGGTGACGCAGGCCTTTGCCGACGCCATCGGGGCGGACGCCTATTGCGAGGACGCCGTGAGCGCGGTGCGCGCGGCCAAAAAATTCATCAGTCAGGGGTAATTCATGAAACGCCTTTCTCTTGCCTTCCTTCTTGTGTTCCTGCTTCCGGCTCTGGCGGGCGCGGCTCCGCTGGACACCCTCGACCAGAAGGGGCTGGACAAACTGGTGGCGGAACATCAGGGCAAAGTCATCATGCTGAACTTCTTTGCCACCTGGTGCCCGCCCTGCCGCATGGAAATCCCTGACTTGCAGAAGGTGCACAAGGCCTATGAAAACAAGAACGTCGTCGTCATCGGCCTGTCCGTGGATGAGGACAAGAGCGCTGTGCCCGCCTTTCTGCAAAAGCTCGGCGTGACCTATCCCGTCTACATGGCCACGCGCGATCTGACGCGCACCTTCGGCATCAGCAGCATTCCCTTCAATGTCTTCTTTGACCGGAAGGGAAAGGTCGTCCTTGCGGGTACCGGTTTGGTGGAATACAAGGATCTTGTCGAAATTTTTGATAAACTTTTGGAAGATTAGTCATGGCGTATGATTGGCCCGTGCGCAAGGCGCACATGGATGACGTGAAGGACATGCACGCCCTGTTGCTGGATTGCGCGCAAAAGGGGCTGCTCCTGCCGCGCGCGCTCATTTTCCTGTACGGACATGTGCGCAACTTCTGGGTGGTGGAGGCCCCGGACGGCAGGATTGCGGCCTGCTGCGCCCTGGCCCCGGTCTGGGAGGATCTGGGGGAAATCTGTTCCCTTGTGGTGCGTGAGGAGCTGCGGCGGCACGGCCTTGGCCGCAAGGTGGTGGAAGCCTGCATGTCCGACTGCGAGGCTCTGCATATCCGCCGCGTCTTTTCGCTGACCTATCAGGTGGTGTTCTTCTCCCGGCTCGGCTACGAGATCATTGACAAGGGGGCCTTGCCGCAGAAAATCTGGTCGGATTGCGTGCACTGCGCCAAGTATCCCGATTGCTGTGACGAAACGGCGGTTTTCAAAGATCTGGGGAGCAGGAAAGAATGACGGCCAAGCTCTTGTTCAGCGCCGAGGATATTGCCGCGCGTGTGGCGGAAATGGGCGAGGAGATTTCCGCCGCCTATGCCGGGGAGCCTCTGGTTGCCGTATGCGTGCTCAAGGGAGCGGTGCATTTTTTCAGCGATTTGACGCGCGCCATCAGCCGCGAGGACATGGAGCTGGATTTTGTGCGTCTTGCCAGCTACGGCCTCGGCACGGTTTCCAGTCGTGAGGTCAAGCTGACCAAGGATCTGGAATGCGATGTGCGCGGCAAGCATGTGCTGGTGGTGGAAGATGTGGTGGATTCCGGGCATTCCCTGCGCTTTCTGCTGGATGTGCTGACCGGTCGCGGCGCGCGCAGCGTGCGGGTGGCGGCTCTGGTCAACAAGACCGAACGCCGCGAAGTGGAGGTTCCGGTGGCTTTTGCCGGCTTTTCGCTGGATTCCGGCTTTATTGTGGGGTATGGGCTGGATCATGCCGAGCGCTACCGCTCCCTGCCGTCCATCTATGAACTGCTGTCCGTGTAGTCCGGTGTCGAGGTAATCGCATGGAAATCCAATGCCCGCATTGTCATAGCCGTTTCAATCTGCCGGACAAGTTCGCCAAGGCCGGCGCCAAGTTGCGCTGCTCGGTCTGCAAGAACGTCTTTGCCCTGCAGCTGCCCGAACAGAAGGGCGCGACCGAGGCCCCGCCGAAAAAGGTTCCGGCCAAGGCCGCCGCGCCGCGCAAGGAAAAGAAAGGCTCGTCCATCCTGCTCTGGATCGGGCTGCTGATCTTTCTCGGTCTGCTGGGCGGTTCCGGCTACTGGTACTATATCCAGTTTCCCTCCGGCGACAAGAAGGCCTCCTTGTCCGATGACGAATTGGCGCGGCGCGTGTCCATGCTGACCATGCGCAATGTACGACAGTTCTTTGTCTCGAATGAGAAGGTCGGCGAGGTCTGCGTCATTGTGGGAGATGTGCGCAACGAATTTCCGCAGCCCAAGGCCCTTATCCGGGTGGAGGCGGGCATTTACGATGCGAACAAGAAACCGCTGGTCGTCAAGCAGCAGCTGGCCGGGGCGAAACTTTCCCCGTTCCAGCTGCAGGTGCTGGGCGAGCAGGAAATGGAATCCTTCCTGCAGAGCAGCCCGGATATCTATATTCGCAACGGCAATGTGCCTCCGGGCGGCGAGGTGCCCTTCATGGTGCTCTTTTATGTGCCGAGCGGGAAGGTGGCCGAATTTGGCGTGCGTATCGTGGGCGTGGAGGATGCCACGCCCCAGCCCGGCATGCCCGCCGCCCCCGCCGCACCGGCGGCTCCCGCCCAGCAGGCGCCTGCTCAGGTTCCGGGCGCACAGCAGGCCCCGCCGTCCGTGCCGGCTGTCCAATAATATGCTGTGATGACGAACATGAGGAGAAGGTTTCTTCTCCTCATTGTTATGCGGTCTCGTGGTGGTGCTCCGCTGTACTTTTTCGGAGGTTGCATGCCGCTGCTCTCCCGTATTCCCTTTTTCAGGCTGCGTATGCCGATGGTGGTGGCGGTGTTTTTTCTGTGGCAGGGGCTGTCTTTTGCCGTGTTGCCGCTGAAGAGTGGCAATTGGTTCGGCGAGAACCAAACGGAGGCCTCGCGCGCCAGGGAAACACAGGAAATGGAGAAGAGGCAGGCCATCGTACGGCAATGTCTGGAAGAGGGGAAGGAAAAGTCCGAGCCCCCCAGATATAGCCATGCGAACTACCCTGTCTGGCATGCCGTTTCGCCCTCGGACGGTCTGTCGCCGGCTGCGCCGCTGAAATGGCTGGCGGATGATGTGGTGATGGCCTTTGCCTGGGATGATACCAAGCCGGAAGATGCGGCATATGAGGGCTTTGTCACGCTTTTCGCGCCGCCGGAGCGATTTGTGGGGCTTGTCCCCACGCAAGATGCCCGGGAAGAATTTGCGCGCGCGGTGTTGGACAAGATGAGGTGCGAAAAACCCTACTGGTCGTCTCTGTACGGCACCTCCTATCATTCCTGTTGGCGGAAAGGCCGTGCATTGGTGCCGCAGGGCGCGAGGGATGCCCTGCAGGTCTTTACCGTGGCGGTCATATATGACGTGCCGGTATTCTGGTTTGGCCAGCGTCTGCCGCGCGGTGGGGATGCAAAAGAGGAGGCGCGCGAGCTGCGGGCCGGGATGTCCAAGCAGTTTCAACCGCTGGTTGAGCAATTCTGGCTGAAACATATCGGGAATGAGATCAGGCGGGCCTTCACCAACCCCTTTCTTCTGTTGCCCGCCCTGCTGATTGGCTGGTGCTTTGCGCTGGAATGCGGCTTTGCGTTTCTGTGGGCCGTGCAGTTGAGCGCCGTATGGACGTTTCTTTCGTTGTGCCTGGACTTTTCCGGATTTCCCGTCAGTGTTGCCAGACCGTACCTGCTTGCGGCGGGCGCCAACAGCCTTGTCTGCCTGACGGCCGTCCTGGCGGCGGCCTTTCTGCGGCGCAGAATTTCCGGGAAGAAGGTGCTGGAAGCCCGTTTGCGGGCGCGTGAAGACGCGCTGGTCGCCCGCCTTGAGAGAGAAAGGGAAAGCCTGAAACACGAGGAAGGCAGTCCGAGCCATGAATTCCATAACCGGCGGGAAAACAAGCGCATTGCCTACATCCGGGATCGTGGCAGGCGGAACTTTGGCTATTTCATGTTGGGGCTTCTGCTGCTGGGCTGGCTGCTGCATGAGGGAGACCGCCAGCAGTACTGGTGGGAAAACGCCTTCATAAGGGAGACCGAGGGAATCTCGTATCTGAAAAAAGTCGTTACGCGGCGGGTCGAAGGGGAGCATTGAGCGTTCTTTTGGGGGGCGGCCATATGGGGCCGCTCCCTCGCATTTTGCCATGCTTTTTCGGGATGTTCCACCCATATGCCGCCATGACGCGCAAAAGGAGGGGGAGAGAACTTCTCTTTTTTGGGGGGAGGCTTTGCATGCGAATAGTTCATGTTCCTTTTTTCATACTGCGTTTTCCGCTTGTTGTGGTGCTGTCCGTGGCGCTTCCGGTGCTTGGCCTTGTGGCCGCAAGCATGGACATGCCCCGCAGCGGGCCGCAGGCGGAACGGGAGCTTGCCAAAGAAAAAGAGGAAGCGGAACTCAGGCAGGAAACCCTGCGGCAGTGCCTCGTGGAGGACATGCAAGAAAAAAGGCGGGCAAAAGCCGTCTTGTCGGCCGCTTCCAGGGCGAGCCTTGCATGGCGTGCCGTTGTTCCGCCGGACGGACTCAGGCCGCCGGAGCCTCTGACGCGACTGGCGGATGACGTGGTCGTGACCTTGACGTGGGCGGATACGAAGCCGGAAGAGGCGGCATACGAGGGGCTTGTCGCGCTTCTGGCGTCGCCGGAACGCTATCTGGGGCTTGTGCCTGCGGAAGAATCCAGAAAAGACTTTCTGCAAAGCGCGTTCGAGAAGCTGGGCTGCTCCTCGTCATGGAAGGAGAAGGACGGCTTCGGCATCTGTCTGCGGGAAAGCGTCGTACAAGGCCCCGCTGGAGAAACCAAGGCCATACAGGCCGTCGCCGTGACGATCATGTTCGACATGCCGGTATTCTGGTTTGCCCAGCGCCTTTCCCGTGGAGATATGTCGCAGGAAACGGAGGAGGTGGAAGCTGCCCTTCAGGCTCGCTTCGATAGCCTGTCCGCGCTGTTCTGGGAGAAACACGGCATTGCCGGGATCGTGCGGGCCTTCCGCAATCCTGTTCTTCTGTTGCCTGCGCTGCTCCTGGGCTGGTATTTCGCCTTGGAATACGGCTTCGGCCTGCTGTGCGCCGTGCTGCTGAGCGGCGTATGGACATTGCTTTCCCTGCCCCTTGAACTTGCCGGCTTTGACGTCAGTGTTGCCAGACCGTACTGGCTTGCGGCAGCCGCCAACAGCCTTGTGGCCATGACGGTCGTTCTTCTGGTCGGTTTTCTGCGACGCAAGGTGTCCGCTGAGGTGCTGGAAGACCGTCTGCGGACGTGTGAAAGTGAACTGGCTGCCCGGCTTGTGCAGGAGCGGGACAGGACGCAAAGCCAATGGCAGAAGCGCCATGAGGAGAAGCTCCTTGCCGTTGTTCAGGATCGCTCGCTGCGGAACTGGCGGTATCTGCTGACGGCGATCTTTCTGCTGGCCTGGCTGCTGCTCGAGGGCGCTTGGCTGCAGGAGGCCTGGGAATCCGAGAGAATATTCAGCGACACGCAGCAGGCTAGAGCATTTTGCCTTTGAAAAAGGCAAAATGCGAGGCGGCGGCACAACGCCGCCCGGCCGAAAGTGAGCGGAAAAACCGCGTTTTTTCCGCGAAATGCCAGGCCGTATGGTTTGAAACGCAAAGCGTTTCAAACGGAAATGCGCTATTGAAGCCCTCACGCGGCATCCCGACCGCCAAGGCTGTTCCGTTGCCCGCATCTCTGAGGAGAATGTTCGCCCACCGGCGTTTTCTCCGTTTTCGTTTCAGGCGTCGGTTTGCGGCGGTACGCGCTCATGTGCCGCACGGGCGACGCGCGCATCGCCGCCCATTGGCGGAGAGACGGCAGACGCAGGAAGCGGAAAAGCCCCCGCCCGGGCAGGGCAGGGGGCTTTTCCCAAAGCGTGTTCGGCATCACGGCATGAGCGCGCTGCGAGGCCATGCCCGTCCGGGCTGAAACTTCATCCTATACATTAAAGAGGAAGTGCATGACATCGCCGTCCTGCACGACATATTCCTTGCCTTCCACGCGCAGCACGCCGTCGGCGCGGCAGGCGGCCTCGCTGTCGTGGCTCATGTAATCGGCATAGGAGATGACTTCGGCGCGGATGAAGCCGCGTTCAAAGTCCGTATGGATGACGCCTGCGGCCTGCGGGGCCTTCCAGCCCTTGCGGATGGTCCAGGCGCGCACTTCGTCCGGCCCGGCGGTAAAATAGCTGCACAGGCCAAGGGTGGCGTAGCCGGTGCGGATGATGCGCACGAGGCCGCTTTCGTCAATGCCGTAGGAGGCGAGCATTTCCGCCTGTTCCTCGGCGGCAAGGCCCTGCAGTTCCTCTTCCAGCTTGGCGCAGATGCGGGCAAAACCGGCATGGCGTTCGGCGGCCAGCGCCTCGACGCGAGCGGAGAGGGCATTGCCCTCGGCCACGGCGCCTTCATCCACATTGGCACAGTAGATGACGGGCTTGGCGGTGAGCAGGCCCAATTCCCGCCAGGACTGCAAAAAGGCTTCGTTTTCCGGCAGGGGGAAGGCCGAGGCGGCCTTGCCGTCGTTGAGGGCGGCCAGCAGATCCTGCATGATTTCCGCCGCGGCCTTGGCATCCTTGCTGCCCTTGGCCATCTTCTGCAATTTTTCCAAGCGCTTTTCCACGCTCTGGATATCGGCGAGCAAGAGTTCGGTTTCGATGGTGTCGATGTCGCGCAGGGGATCGACCGTGCCGTCCACATGGGTAATGTTTTCGTCCTCGAAGCAGCGCACCACCTCCACAATGGCAGCGCACTCCCGGATATTGGCCAGGAACTGGTTGCCCAGGCCTTCGCCCTTGCTGGCCCCGCGCACCAGACCGGCAATGTCGATGAAGTCCACGCTGGCATGGATGGTCTTTTTCGGCTTTGCCTTGGCGGTCAGGGCGTCCACGCGCGTATCCGGCACGGCCACCGTGGCCTTGTTGGGTTCGATGGTGCAGAAGGGATAATTGGCGGCCTGGGCGTTCTGGGCCTTGGTCAGGGCGTTGAACAGGGTGGACTTGCCCACATTGGGCAAACCGACGATACCGATGCTGAGAGCCATGCGTTCTCCTTGTGGCGGGGGTGCCGCGTGAATGGACGGGGCAAGCAAAAGCCCCGGACGTGCCGGGGCATTTTATAGTCAAAGAGCGGCCCGAGAGCAAGGGTTATTGCAGCCGGGTATAGGAAGACGGTACGCCGCTGTTGGAGCGGGAGGGATTGTAGGGATCCCTGAGCAGGGGATAGATGTCGTCGGTAATGGGGACGGTGGCCGTGCCCATGGCCATGACTTCATTGCTCGGAATATGGATGAGACGGATGCTGAAGCGTACCTGATCCCGGGTGACCACATAGGTGCCGGCCATGACGGCCTGCCCCTTGGCGGTGCGGCTTTCCAGCTTCTTGACATCGCGGGTCAGCAGAAATTCGCCGGAATCCCGGTCAAAGCGGACATAACTGCCGGTGCGCAGTTCCTTGAAGCGGTAGCCCTTCTCGATGAGGCCGCGGGAAATTTCTTCCATCATCTGGCGGGCCAGGGGGCTGCTTTCGGTCAGATCGTTGATGTTGGCCGGTGAGGTGCCCAGGATCATGATGCCGGCGCGGGCCACGGCCTCGCGGTTGGCCTTGGTCATGCCGGGATCGCGCCCGGCGTAGCGCATCATGAGCTGCTTGTCGAGCTGTTTGGTAATGTCGTCCGCCGCCGAGGGCACATTGCCGCCGAAAAAGGCGGCAGCCGTCAGGGGCAGGAGGCTCAGGCCCAGCATGAGAAGGAGAAGGCAGAGACGTTTCATGGCCATATCCTAGCGCATGGTGCGCAACAGCATTTCAATGCCGTTGAGTTCCTGCTTGATGGTTTCGTATTGCTTGGGATTCTGGCAGACGGACAGGGCCTGCACATAGCTTTGCCGCGCCAGCTCGAAGCGGCTGGCCTCGCGGTAGGCTCGGGCTTCCTTCAGGTATTGATTGGCCAGGGAATTGGTGCTGCCCGAAGCCTGCGCTGCCGAACAGACGCCCGGCAGCATGACGGGCGCAAGCAACAGCAGGCAGGCCAGCCCGTAGCCTGCCGTGGCGGTAAGGATTCTTTTGCTGGTGGTCATGGGATTCTCCCGGGCCTCACTTGCCCTGTCGAATGGTGAGCGAACCGCTGCTCAAGCTGGAATCGGGGGTATACAGCGGCGGATAGTAGCCGTTCTGCCCGTACTTGCGCGGCTTGGGCGCGGCAGCGGCGGCCGCCCTGGCCGAGGCGACGGCATCCCCCTCGGACATGCGCTGCACGATGCCGGTATTGACCAGCACGAGCTGGCCGGTGCGCAGCACCAGCCCGTCAGTGGCGCGCACAAGGCGGGCATTGACGAAGGTGGCGTCCTTGTCGACATAATAGGTGCCCACGATGAGGGCCGCCCATTTCTGGCCGACCGGAATGCTCACGTTGTTGAGGAAGGCCAGGTCGTTGCGGTTGCCGCTGATGGTGATCTTGCCCGCCAGGCGGTATTCCTGCACCGGAAAGCCGCGCTGGTTGAATTCATAGATGAGGGCTTCGGAAATGAGACGCCCCAGCGGCGAACTGGCGCTGCGGTTGTTCTCTTCCACAAAGGCGGTCGGCAGGGCGACAACCCCCTGCAAGGCTTCGTTGGGCAGGGTTGCCAGCATCTGGTCGGCCAGTTCCCGGCATTTGAGCTTGAGTTCCACCGCATCCACATAATCGGGATCATTGGCGCCCGAAGAGCGGGCGCCGCAGGCCGTGAGCAGGACAGCCGCCAGCAGCAGAAGCAGCAGGTGGAGACGCGGTTTTGACAGGGGGCGCATGTGGAGCATAGACACCTCGGAGGTGATGTTCTTGCGGATCGTATCGGCAAGACGGGAAAAAACTTGAGTGGGCGCAGCGGCACGGCACTGCCGCTTTTGCCGCCCGCGATCCGCGCCAGAAAACATGCAAGTTTCGTTCCGCGCGGCATTGCCGGGCTGAGGGCGGCAGGCGCGGGCGTTTTCCCGCTGAGACAAGGACTATATAGCGGAAAAGCTGATAAAGGGAAAGCCGCCCCACCCCGGCAGCCGCATGGCCGCCAGCCCTGCTCCGGCCCTTGGCTTGTGCGGCGAAATAGCATACAACGTGACGCGCGCCCTGTGCGCTGCCCGGGGGCGAGGACGATCAGCCCTCCTGCAACGGGACATTTTTTCCCGTGCCGTCCCCCGCGTGCGATGGGGAACCTTGTGGAGAACATGATGATCAGGCGTCGAAAAACCCGTTCCCTGCGTCTGGGGGGACTGCCCATCGGCGGGGATGCTCCCATTGCCGTCCAGAGCATGACCAATACCGACACGCGCGACGTGGCGGCCACGCTGGCCCAGATTGCCGCCCTTGCCCGGCGCGGTTGCGAGGCCGTGCGGCTGGCCGTGCCCGACGAGAGGGCCGCCGCGGCCCTGCGGGCCATCCGGGAGGCTTCGCCGGTACCGCTCATTGCCGACATTCATTTTGACTACCGGCTGGCGCTGGCTGCCCTTGAAGCAGGACTTGAAGGTTTGCGCATCAATCCCGGCAACATCGGGCCGCGCGCCCACGTGGATGCCGTGGTGGATGCCGCCAGGGCGCACGGGGCCGTCATCCGGGTGGGGGTCAATTCCGGCTCAGTGGAAAAGGGCCTGCTGGCCAAGTACGGCGGCCCGTGTCCGCAGGCGATGGTGGAAAGCGCGCTCGGCCATGTGCGCCTGCTGGAGGCGCGCGGCTTCTACGACACCAAGATTTCCCTCAAATCCTCCTCGGTGCCGGACACGCTGGAAGCCTATCGCCTGTTGTCGGAAGCCTGCGATTATCCCCTGCATATCGGCATCACCGAAGCGGGCGGCCTTTTGCGCGGCACGGTCAAGTCGGCCGTGGGGCTGGGCATCCTCCTGCATGAGGGCATCGGGGACACGTTGCGCGTTTCCCTGACCGCCGATCCGGTGGAAGAGGTGAGCGTGGCCTATGAAATCCTGCGCGCCCTCGGCCTGCGGCGGCGCGGGCCGGAAATCATTTCCTGCCCCACCTGCGGCCGCACGGAAATCGACCTCTTCGGGCTGGCGCGCGCCGTGGAGGAACATCTTGCGGAATCGACCGCCGACATCAAGGTGGCGGTCATGGGCTGTGTGGTCAACGGCCCCGGCGAGGCCCGCGAGGCCGATCTCGGCCTGGCCGGTGGTCGGGACAAGGGCATCATCTTCCGCAAGGGACAGGTCATACGTTCCGTCAGGGGGCAGGACGCCCTTCTGACGGCCTTTCTCGAAGAACTGCAACTCCTGCTCAAGGAAAAGGAATCCGCCTGATGCGTTTCAGCTCCTGCTATATTCCGACGCTCAAGGAAACCCCGGCCGAAGCCGAGGTGGCAAGCCACAAACTTCTGCTGCGCGCGGGCATGGTGCGCAAGCTGACCTCCGGCGTCTACATTTATCTGCCGCTGGGCCTGCGGGCCATCGACAACGTGGCCCGCGTGGTGCGCGAGGAAATGAATGCCGCCGGCTTTCAGGAACTGCTCATGCCCTCGGTCATTCCCGGCGATCTCTGGAAGGAGACGGGCCGCTGGGAGCATTACGGCAAGGAGCTGCTGCGCTTCAAGGATCGCAACGACCGCGATTATTGCCTCGGCCCCACCCATGAGGAGGTCATCACCGATCTGGTGCGCGGCGAAGTGCGCTCCTACCGGCAGCTGCCCGTGCGGCTCTATCAGATCCAGAGCAAGTTCCGCGACGAGATCCGGCCCCGCTTCGGCCTCATGCGCGGACGCGAATTCGTCATGAAGGACGGTTATTCCTTTGATGTGGACGATGCCGCGGCCGATGCCAGCTACGCCATCATGTACGAAACCTACATGCGGATTTTCCGCCGCCTCGGTCTGCGTTTCCGGGCCGTGGAGGCGGACACCGGCTCCATCGGCGGCAGTTTCTCGCACGAGTTCATGGTGCTGGCCGAAACCGGCGAGGATACCATCGCCGCCTGCACCGCCTGTCAGTATGCCGCCAACGTGGAGCGGGCCGAAGTGGTCTGGAAGGGCACGCCCTGCACGGAGGCCTGTCCGGCCCGCGAGCAGGTGGCCACGCCCGGCGCGCACAGCGTGGAGGAAGTGAGCGCCATGCTGGGCGTGACGCCGGATCGCGTGGTCAAGACCATGCTCTTTACCGTGGACGGCAAGCATGTGGCCGTGCTGGTGCGCGGCGACCGCGAAGTGAACGACATCAAGCTCAAGAATCTGCTCAAGGCCCAGGACGTGCAGCTGGCCGCCGCGCCGGTGGTGGAGGCCCTGACCCGTGCCCCGGTGGGCTTTGCCGGGCCGGTGGGCCTCGATGTGCCCATCTATGCGGATGCGGAACTGCAGGGCGGCACGGATTATGTGGTGGGAGCCAATGCCCCGGACGCCCACCTGCGGCATGTGGATTTGACGCGCGACGCCGTGGTGACGGCCTATGCCGACCTGCGGGCCATTACCGCCGAGGATTGCTGCCCGCGCTGCGGCGCGCCCATCGAACTGCCCAAGGGCATCGAGGTGGGGCACATCTTCAAGCTGGGCACCAAGTACAGCGACGCCATGCATGCCGTCTTCCTTGACGAGAACGGCAAGGAGCGCGTCATGATCATGGGCTGCTACGGCATCGGCGTTTCCCGCGTGGTGGCGGCGGCCATCGAGCAGAACAACGACGAGAACGGCATCATCTTCCCGCCGCAGATTGCGCCCGTGCAGTGCATTCTCCTCAACCTCGATCCCGGCAAGGCGGACATTGCCGCCAAGGCCGATGAAATCCATGATCTGCTGGAAGGGCAGGGCGTGTCCGTCCTGCTGGACGACCGCGAGGAACGGCCCGGCGTCAAGTTCAAGGATGCCGACCTCATCGGCGCGCCCATGCAGCTCATTGTGGGCGGCAAGGGCTTGGGTCGCGGCATCGTGGAATGCAAGGATCGGCGTACCGGCGAAAAGGGCGAACTGCCGCTGGACAATCTGGCCGAGGCCCTGTCCGCCTGGATGGACGGCGTGCGGCAGGGCTGGCAGGCCCGCATGGCCTGATCCCCTTGCTCGGGCGCGCGCAGGCCGGGGAGGGGGCGTGACTGAGGATATGAGCATCCAATCCGTCAGCCAGTTGACGGATCAGCTCAGGCGCATGGTGGAGCGCCATTTTCCCTTTGTCTGGGTGCGGGGCGAGGTGGGCGATCTCTCCCGCCCCGCTTCCGGGCATTTGTATTTCACGCTCAAGGATGCCGGCGCGCAGCTGCGGTGCGTGTGGTTCCGGCAGCAACAGCGGCAGCGCGGCGCGTTTGACCCCCTCACCGGAGAAGTCTTTGCCACCCCGCCTCCCGCCCCGGAAGAGCTTGTTTGCGAAGGGACGGAACTCATCTGCGCCGGACATGTGGGCATCTATGCCCCGCGCGGGCAGTATCAGCTGGTGGTGGAACTGGCGCAGGCCGCCGGGCGGGGCGGGCTGGCGCAGGCTTTTGAGGAGCGCAAGCGCCGGCTGGCGGCCCTCGGCTACTTCGCGCAGGAGCGCAAGCGCCGTCTGCCGTGGAATCCCGCGCGCGTGGCCCTGCTGACCTCGCCGCACGGCGCGGCCATTCACGATTTCTGGCGGCTGGCCGCCGGACGCGGACAGGCCGCGCATATCCGGCTCTTTCCCGTGCCCGTGCAGGGGGAGGGAGCCGCGCCCGCCATTGTCCGGGCGCTGGCCGTGGCCAATGCGCAGGCCGCCGCCCCGGACGGGCCGCAGGTCATTGTCCTTGTGCGCGGCGGCGGTTCCCTCGAGGATCTCTGGGCCTTCAACGAACAGGAAGTGGCCGAGGCCATCTTTCATTCCCGTCTGCCCGTGCTGGCAGGCATCGGGCATGAGGTGGACGTGACCCTGGCCGATCTCACCGCCGATGTGCGGGCCGCCACGCCCTCCCATGCGGCCCAGCTGCTTTGGCCCTCACGGCAGGAATTGCTGCAGCGGCTGGATGAGGCTGAGCTTTCCCTCGGGCGGGTCATGCGCCGGAACGGGGAGCGGCTGGCCCTGCGGCTGGAGCATCTCATGCGCATCCTGCGCGTCAACACGCCGCAACGGCAGGTGGAACGGCTGGAAACGACCCGGCAACGCCGGGCTGAGGATTTGCGGCGCGCCTTGCGCAACTATCTGGATGATCGGGACGTTCGGGTGAAGGCGCTGGCGCAGGCCCTGCAGGCGGTCTGGCATCCCGCCCGGCTCAGCCTGCGGGAGGCGGAGCACGCCGCATGGGACGCCCGGCTGCGGGCGGCTCTGCCGCGCTTCCTTGTCCGGCAGGGGCAGGCCCGTACCGCCTTGGCCCGCCGCCTGCACGCGGCGGGACGGCAGCTTGTCGCCGGGGCTGAGGAACGGCAGGCGCGGCTGGCCCTGCGTCTGACGGCCCACGATCCGTTGGGGCCGCTGCAACGCGGATATGCCCTTGTGCAGGCTGCCGGAGGCGAACTGCTGCACAGCGTGGGGCAGGCGCACTGCGGACAGGATCTCAGCATTCGCTTGCAGGATGGGGCGCTGGGCGTTACAGTTTGTCAGATTCACCCCCGACCGCCGGAACCGGCGGAGGGCGAAGGAGGCTCGTAATGGCCCTGCATTCACTCCCCAACGGCCCAGTTTTCCGCCGGAAAGCCTTGCGCCTTGCGTTGTGCTGTCTTGCGGCCTGTCTTTGTTCGCTGTGGGCCATGACGGCGCGCGCGGGGACATTGCGCCTCGACGTGCCGGAGCAGGTGGCTCGCGGCGACGCCTTTCTGGCGCTGGCCGTGGCCGACACGCCCATGCGGGAAGTGGTCTTTTCCTGGCGCGGCAAAGCGTGGCGCGCCCGGGCCGAAGCGGTCATGACCCCGCAGGGGCAGGTCTGGCAGGCCGTGATCCTGCTGTCCGTGCCGCTGGAAACCAAGGAAAAGCGCCTGACGCTCGCCGCCTCGGCCGCCGGGGAAAATCTGCGTTCCCCGCAGGCGGCGGTGGCCCTGTTCGACAAGAAGCGCCCGGTACAGAAGCTGAGCGTGGACAAGAAATATGTCGATCCTCCCGCCAAGGTCATGGAGCGCATCCGCAAGGACAGGGAGACGGTCAGGGCGGCGCTGGCCCATTATTCGCCCGACCGGCTCTGGACGCTGCCCCTGACGCGCCCCGTGCCCGGCGGCATTTCCAGCCTCTACGGCCTCAAGCGCGTCTTCAACGGGCAGGCGCGCGGCTATCACCGCGGGCTTGACCTGCGCGGCGCTGCCGGAACGCCCATCAAGGCCTGTGCCGACGGGCGCGTGGTGCTCTGCGACGACCTCTATTTCGCGGGCAAGAGCGTCTATCTGGATCACGGACAGGGCGTGTTCACCGCCTACCTGCACATGTCCGAACAACTTGTGCAGAACGGTCAGGAGGTGCGCAAGGGGCAGATTATCGGCAAGGTCGGGGCTACGGGCCGTGTCACCGGGCCGCATCTGCATCTTTCGCTCATTGTGCAGGGGCAATCCGTGGACGTGGAGCCGCTGCTTGCCGCCGGGGAAGATGCCGCGCCTCAGGCCGCCGCTCAGGCTGCCGGGGCGGCTGTCAGTCAAAAGTTGAAGTAGTACATGAAAAATTCCCATCACAAGATCCCGGCTGATTTTGAAGGCCGCATGGAACGCCTGCAGGCCATTGTCAACGCCCTGGAAGACGGCCGCCTGCCGCTGGAAGAGGGCATGGCCCTGTACAGGGAAGGCGTGGAATGCTCGCGCCTGTGCCGGGAACAACTGGAAAAGGCCCGCCACCAGCTGACCGTCTGGCAGGACGGCGAGGAACGGGAGATGGTTCTCACGGATACCGCGTCCGGCAGCTTGCCGGATGAGGAGGATGACGCATGACGCCTCAGGAAATGAAACAATTGCTCAAGGAACGCGGCGCGCAGGTGGAAGCCTGGCTTGCCGGCTGTCTCGATGGCCGCGATCTGCCGCCGCGCCTCAGGGATTCCATGCTCTACAGCCTGCAGGCGGGCGGCAAGCGCCTGCGCCCGGTGCTCTGCATGAGCACGGCGGCCATGTGCGGTCTGGAACCGGAACGGGTGCTGCCCTTTGCCGGGGCCATTGAAATGGTACATACCTATTCCCTGATCCATGACGATTTGCCCGCCATGGATGATGACGACCTGCGGCGCGGCAAACCCTCCAATCACAAGGCCTTTGATGAGGCCACGGCCATTCTGGCCGGCGACGGCCTGCTCACCGACGCCTTTTTCGTCATGAGCGGTCTTGATCTGCCCGCGCCCTGCGTGCTGGCCGCCCTGCGGGAATTTGCGCTGGCGGCGGGTTCGTCCGGCATGGTGGGCGGTCAGGAATGGGACATGATCTTCACCGGCATGGAATCCATCACCCTGGATCAGCTGCGCCTCATGCATGCCATGAAAACCGGGGCCATCCTGCGCGCCTCCTGCGTCTGCGGGGCCATGCTGGCCGGGGCCGATGCCGCCGCCCTCAAGGCCATTGGCGACTTTGGCGCGGCGCTGGGCGTGGCCTTCCAGATTGCCGACGACATCCTTGACGTGGTGTCCGATACCGAAACCCTCGGCAAGCCTGCGGGCAGCGATGAGGAGCAGGGCAAGAACACCTATCCCAAACTGGTGGGGCTGGACAAAAGCCGAGAACTGGCGCGCGGCTATGCCGACAGCGCGCAGGCCGCCCTGGCTCGCTTTGACGGGCGGGAAGCCGCCTTCCTCGCGGCGCTGGCGGACTACACCGTCAACAGAACGGCCTGATGATGGATACGGAAAGCACAACACCCCTGCTGGACGGCATCAGCGATCCCCTGCAAGTGGGGAATCTGACGGACAGTCAGCTGCAACAGCTGAGCGGCGAGTTGCGCCGGCGCATCATCGAGGTGGTGGCCCGCAACGGCGGCCATCTGGCGCCTTCGCTGGGCGTGGTGGAACTGACCCTGGCCCTGCTGGCCACCTTTGACATGAGCCGGGACAAGCTGGTCTGGGATGTGGGGCATCAGTCCTATGCCTACAAGCTCCTGACCGGCCGTCATGCCGCCTTCGACAGCCTGCGCAAGCTGGGGGGCATCTCCGGCTTTCCCCGGCGCGAGGAAAGCCCCTATGACCATTTCGGCGTGGGCCATTCCTCCACCTCCATCTCGGCGGCCCTCGGCATGGCCGTGGCCCGCGACTACCAGCATCAGAAGCATCATGTGCTGGCGGTCATCGGCGACGGTTCCCTGACCGGCGGCGAGGCCTTCGAGGGACTCAATCTGGCCGGGCACATGGGGCGGCGGCTCATTGTGGTGCTCAACGACAACGAGATTTCCATCTCGCCCAATGTGGGGGCGCTTTCCCGCTTCCTCAGCCGTACGCTTTCACGGCGCTGGGTGCGGCAGATGCGCAAGGACGTGCTTGCCTTCCTGCGCACCGTGCCGCGCATCGGCAACCATCTTGCCACCTATGCCATGCGCGGCGAATGGAGTTTCAAATCCTTCTTCACGCCCGGCATGCTGTTCGAGGCCCTGCATTTCACCTATATCGGGCCGGTGGACGGGCACGATCTCCCGGCCCTGCGCACCCATCTGGAAATGGCCGCCGGCGTCGAGGACGGCCCGGTGCTGCTTCATGTGCGTACCCGCAAGGGCAAGGGCTATACGCCTGCGGAGCTGGACCCCACCCACTATCACGGCGTGGGGCATTTCCTGCCGGAAACGGGCAAGGCCGTGCCCCCTGCCACCGCGCCGGCGCCGTCCTATACCGGCGTGTTCGGCAAGACGCTGGTGGAGCTGGCCGAAAAGGATGTGCGCATCATGGCCATTACCGCCGCCATGCCCGAAGGCACGGGCACGCAGCTCTTTCAGACCCGCTTCCCCGACCGCTTCGCCGATGTGGGCATCTGCGAGCAGCATGCCGTCACCTTTGCCGCAGGCATGGCCAGTCAGGGGCTGCGGCCCGTGGTGGCCATCTATTCCACCTTCCTGCAACGGGCCTATGATCAGATTGTGCATGACGTCTGTCTGCAAAAACTGCCCGTGACCTTTTGCATCGACCGGGCCGGGCTGGTAGGCGAGGACGGGGCCACCCATCACGGCGTGTTCGACATGGCCTATTTGCGCCATATTCCCAATATGCATGTGCTGGCGCCCCGCGACGAGAACCGCCTGCGTCACTGCCTTGCCACGGCCCTTTCTCTCGATGCCCCCTGCGCCCTGCGCATCCCGCGCGGCGCGGGCGTGGGCGTGCCGCTGGAAGGCGATCCCGCCCTCCTGCCCCTGGGACAGGGGGAATGCCTCAGGCAGGGCAGGGATGCCGCCATCATCGCCGTGGGCAGCTGCGTCCATCCGGCCCTGCGGGCGGCAGACAGTCTTGCTGCCGAGGGCATTGAGGTGGAAGTGTTTGACGCCGTGTGGATCAAGCCCTTGCCCGAAGCCCAGCTGCTCGATCTGGCCGCGCGCTTTTCCGTGCTCGTGCTGGTGGAAGAGGGCGTGCGCGCCGGGGGCTTCTCCTCCGCCGTGCTGGAGCTGCTTTCCGACAAGGGGGCCTTGCGCGGGCAGCGCATCCGCCGTCTGGGGCTGGGCGACGCCTTTGTGGAACACGGCACGCAGGCCGAATTGCGCCGTCTGGTGGGGCTGGATGCCGATTCGCTGGCCCGGGCCGTGCGCGAGGCCCTGCACGCCTGAGGCTCATCGGACGATTGTTGCGGAAAAACGGGGGCATCACCCGCGGCGGGAGGGCAGGCCGCTGTCCTCAGCCGGGGGTGATGCCCCTTCGTCGTCTGCGGCATGCGCAAAGGTGACGGCCCCGGCGCGCAGGGTGGCCATGAGGCCGCCGGGAAACTGGAAGCGGGTATTGCCGCGACCGGCCTGCCAGGCGGCATCCAGCGCCAGCAGGCGTTCGGCGCGTGCCTGCCCGCCGTGCTGCCGGTTCAGCAGGCGCAGGGCGCGCAGGTAGAGGCGCAGGCGCACGGCGGCGGGCTGCTGCCGGAGCAGATCGCGGGGGAGGGTGATGACGCCGCCGCCCATCTGCCACGGGCTGACGGCAAGGGCGGCATCGAGCGTCTGTTCCCAGTAGGCGGCATCCACCTGCGCCAGCCGCCAGAGGCGGGAGGCGTTTTCCCCGTAGGCGGGGTTTTCCGCTTCCAGGCGGGGCAGCAGGTCATGGCGCAGGCGATTGCGCAAAAAGGCGGCATCGGCATTGGAGCTGTCCTCGCACCACGGAATGCGCCACTGGGTCAGCCATTGGCGGAGCGTCCTGCCCGATACATGGAGCAGGGGTCGCAGCAGGCGGCGCTGGGGATCGCAATCGACCATGCCGCCCAGGGCGGGCCAGCCCGTGCCGCGCACAAGCCGCATGAGCTGATCCTCACAGAGATCCTCGCGCTGATGCCCGGTGAGAATCCATTGACAGTCCGTGAGCTGCCGCACGTCCTCCAGCAGGGCATAGCGGGCGGCGCGGGCGCTTTCTTCCAGACCGGTTCCGGCCTTGCGGGCCAGCTCCCTGACCGGAGCGTGACGCACATGGCAGGCCATGCCGAGCGCGGCGCAGAGGCCTTGCACATGGCCGCATTCGGCGTCCGCTTCCGGGCGCAGGCCATGATGGATGACGCAGGCATGCAGCCGCCAGCCCTGCCGGGCCGCCAGCAGGGAGAGCAGAACGGCCAGGGCGGTGGAGTCCGCACCGCCGGAAACGGCCAGCAGCAGCCCGTGCCCGCGGCAAAGCCCGTGCGCGAGCAGGGCGCGTTCCAGACGCAGGCAATGGCGGGCCACAGCGGGGGAAAGTTCCTTGAGGGAACGGGGCGGCGCGGGGAACGGGGCAGGGTTGTCCGGCGTCATGGCGGCGTTCTTCATGGGCGGGAGGCGATGTGCCGCAGGGAAGAACTGGGGGACAGGGCTTCCCGCGCAAGCGGCTTAGTGGGGCAGGTCACATTGGGCGATCAGTTCTTCCAGACGGTCAATGAGGGCCTGCCGCGTGGGGCTGTCCGCCGGTTCGATGCAGGCGCAGTGCAGGCGGTTGCGGGCGCGCACCAGCAGTTCCAGCCGCAGGAAGTCCTCCCCGATTTCCAGCGAAACCGCATAGGGGCCGCAACGGGCGGCGTGCTCGCGTTGCAGGGGCGTCCACAGGCTCTCGGGTACGGGCAGCCAGTACAGGCCATCGACGGCTGAGGCGTAGTTCCTTTCCCGCAAAAAGGCCGTCAGGCGGCGGCAGCATTCCGGCGGCAGATCTTCGGCGAGGTAGACGCGCATCATGGCTTTCCCCGTGATGCGGCGCGGCTACAGGTGCCGCTGTCCAGATTGAAGATGCGCCGCATGAGGCTGATGCGCGAGGCGCTGTTTTCGTGCGAACCGGCGCCCTCCTTGAGAAACATGATGGGGTCGTGGTTCATCTTGCGCACCAGGGCCTGCGCCATGACTTCCAGGGCCTCGCGCACCTCGTCGGATACCGGCCCCAGGCGCTTGAGGGTTCGGGCGGCCTCCTCCCCGGCAAGGCGTTCGCCGCGCTGGATGAGATCCACGATGGTGGGCTGCATGTCCAGGCTCTGCACCCATTGGCTGAAATAGCGCATCTCCTCATCCACGATCTCGGCGGCCTTGCGGGCCTCGTCGCGGCGGGTGGCGAGGTTTTCCTCGACCACTTCCTTGAGATCGTCGATATCGTACAGATAGACGTTGTCCAGTCCGTTGACGTCGGGATCAATGTCGCGGGGCACGGCAATGTCGATGAAGAACATGGGCCGGTTCTTGCGGGCCTTGAGGACGGTGCGGATGTCGCGGGCGCGGATGACCGGTTCCGGCGAACCGGTGGAGGCAATGATGATGTCCACATCCACCAGATGGGCGGCGATGGACTCGAAAGCAATGGCCCGCCCGTTGAATTGCCGGGCCAGCTCCTCCCCGCGCGACAGGGTGCGGTTGACCACGAGAATTTCCGCAATGCCCGCCTGCAGGAGGTGTGTGGCGGCCAGTTCGGCCATTTCCCCGGCGCCCAGCAGCATGGCCCGGTGGGAGGGCATGTCCCCGAAAATGCGCTTGGCCAGCTCCACCGCCGCGTAGCTGATGGACACGGCGCTGGAGGCCACGGCGGTTTCCGTGCGGACGCGCTTGGCCACGGAAAAGGCCTTGTGCAACAGGCGGTTGAGGATGAGTCCCGTGGCGTGGCAGGCTGAGGCCTTGCGATAGGCCGTCTTGAGCTGGCCCAGAATCTGCGGTTCGCCCAGCACCATGGAATCCAGGCTGGAGGCCACGGTGAAGAGGTGCCGCACGGCCTCAGCTCCCTCATAAATATAGACATAGGGGCGCAGATCGTCCACCGCTGCCTTGCAGGTACGCGCCCAGTCGCTCAAAAGGCGTTCGGAAACCGCCCCATGCCCTGCGGCCAGCAGTTCCACGCGGTTGCAGGTGGAAAGGATCATGGCCTCGCTGACGGCGCCTTCGCAGGGGACGGCCCAGCTTTCCGGCGAGCAGTGATTGACCAGGGCAAAGCGTTCGCGCACATCGACGCCCGCCGTGCGGTGATTGAGTCCCACGAGTACAAGGTCGCAATTCATGGTCGTAAATCAGCCTCTGATGAAGGCGTGGTGCGTTTCCATAAAGGTGTTCACCACGATGAAGGAAAAAAGGCACAGCACAAAGATGAGTACCGTCAGGCGGGCGGGCTTGCGGCCCCGCCAGCCCCGCGCCAGACGGTTATGAAAGAGCACGGCCAGCAGCAGCCAGACCACGAGGCTGATGACTTCCTTGGGATCGCCGTTGAAGGTGGCCCCGTAAACGGACTTGCCCCAGAAAAGCCCGGCCACGATGCCCAGGGTATAGAGCGGAAAGGCCGTCATCACCACCAAGGCATTGACCCTGTCCAGCAGGGAGAGGGCGGGCATATCCTGCCAAAAGCCCTTCATGGCCTGCTTGCTCTTGATGCGCCCCTCGAGAAAGAGAAAGATGCCGCCCGCGGCAAAGGCCAGGGTCAGCAGGCCCAGACTGAGAAAGAGCGCGCCGATGTGCAGGGTGAAAAAGGGGGCGCTGAGCTGGCGCGGGATCCGGATCACGGCCGTGAGGTAGGGCGCGGACATGATGAAGAGGATGAGCGCCAGCGGCGAGGCCAGCAGGAGCATGGCCTCCTGCCGGAAGCGCAGGAGGGAAATCAGGCCGCACAGCAGGACGAACCAGGCCAGCATTTGCAGGTAGGCCCCCAGGCTGAGGCCGTCCGGCAGGGAGGAATGGAAACCCAGCGCCAGCATGAGCGTCTGGACAAGAAAGCCGAAACCGGCCAGCCAGCAGCCGGCCCGGCGCAGCAGCGCACTGCGCAGCATCATGCCGCTCATGCCGGCAATGCTGGCCGCCCCGTAGAGGCACAGGGTCAGCAGGGTGGAAAATTCAGGCGAGATCATGCAAAAACTCCGCGATACGGGCGTGCAGCTCGGGCGGCAGGGTCTGCGCGAGATAAGCATGGCAGGCCGCGTTGTCGCCGTGCTGCAACCAGTGTTGCAAGGGGGATTCCGCCAGCGTGCGGAACAATTGTCTATTTTGCCCCGAGTCGTGGGACAAGGCAAGCACACAGGGCCGAATGCGCCCCATGAGGCGGGCCATGCGCACGCGCGGACTCAGCCAGTCCTCCAGCTCGCGCCGCCAGCGGCGCGCAAGGGCCGGACTGGCTCCGCCGGTGGAGAGCGCCAGCATGAGGTCGCCCTGCCGCGCCAGCGCCGGAACGATGAAGCTGCCCGCTTCCGGGGCGTCCACACAGTTGCAGAGGATGCCCTCGGCCCGGCAGAGCGCGGCCAAGCGGGCATTCTCAGCACGGTCGCCCGTGGCCGCAAAGACCAGACGGCAGCCGCGCACATCCTCAGGCGAGCAGGGGCGACGCGCAAAGCGCACCTGCGGCGCGGCCAGCAGGGCTTCCGCTTCCGGGGGGGGCGCGGCCACATCCCGCACCAGCACCTCGCCCGCGCGGGCGTCCAGCAGGCTTTGCAGCTTGCGGCGGCCCACCTCGCCAAGCCCGGCCACCAGGCAGCGGGCATCGCGCAGGTTCAGAAACAAAGGATAGAGGTCGGATTTCATAGCTTTCCCAGCGGCAGTATACGCAAGCCGACGGCACGCGCAAGAGGAAAGCCGCAGGCTTTTCTTGCCTCGCCGCACGGCTTGGGCTATTTTTTTCGTGCCGTGGCCCCGGTTGCGTCCATTGTCCCCAAGGAATCCCGCATGTTCCGACAGCTTGTGATCCAGTCCGCCCGTCTGGGCGATCTTGTCCAGACGCGCCGTCTGCTGCTGAGCCTGGCCGGGCGCGGCGAAACGCATCTGGCCGTGGACGCGGGCCTTGCGCCGCTGGCCCGCGTACTCTATCCCTTTGCCCATGTGCATGCCCTGCCGTTCTACACGGCGGATGCCGCCCGAGCCGCTCAGGAAGTCAGCAAGGTGCTGCACCTCTGGCATGAGCTGGATTTTTCGGCCGTCTACAACGGCAACTATTCCTCGGCCGGGACGAGCCTCTGTCGTCTCTTTCCGCCGGAACGGGTGCACGGGTACCGGCCCGGCCCCGGGGGGCCTGAGCGATCCCCCTGGGCGCGGCGCGCCTTTCGCCTGACCGCCCATCGGGCCTGCGGCAGTCTCAATCTGGTGGACTATTGGGGCTACTTTGTCCCTGATCCCCTGCCGCCGGAAGCGGTCAATCCTCCGGCACGGGGAGGCGGGGAGGGCCTTGGCGTGGTGCTGGCCGGGCGGGAATCGCGGCGTTCCCTGCCAGTGCCCCTGCTGGCCCGCATCGTGCGGACAGTGCATGATCTCATGGGCGGGCCGCGCGTGCGGCTGTTGGGTTCCGCACGGGAGCAAGCCGCTGCGAGGCGTCTGCTGCGCGAATTGCCCGGGCGTATGCATGATCATGTGGAAGATCTGAGCGGAAAAACGGATTTGCCCGCGCTGGTGGAAGCCGTGCGCGGGCTGGATCGGCTGCTGACGCCCGATACGGGCATCATGCATCTGGCTGCTGCTCTGGGCGTGCCGGTGCTGGCCTTTTTCCTTTCCTCGGCCTTTGCCCACGAAACCGGGCCGTATGGACTCGGGCATACCATCATTCAGGCGGACGGCCTGTCCTGCCTGCCCTGTCTGGAATCGGCTCCCTGCGCATTCGGGGTGCGCTGTTTGCGCCCCTTTGAGGAAGAAGGGCTGTTGGGCGCCCTGTCCGCCCTCATCGAAGGCCGGGCCAGCGCGCGCCTGCCCCGTGGCCTGCAGGGCTGGGCCAGCGATCTGGATGCGTTGGGCGGCGTCCTGCGGCTAGTGGCCGGTCAGGATCGCCAGGGCGGGCTGCGCCGCGCCATCCGGCGGGAACTGGCCAGCCAGACGAATGTTGCCGCCGCCTTTGCGGCAGCGGATGCGCAGGCCGCTTCGCCCCTTGAGGCGGAAGCCGAGGAAAGCGCGCGCCGCTGGCTGCGTGCCGACAGTGACTGGATGTTGCCGCCCCGGAGGTATTGCTGAAATGACACCCGCCCTGCGCATTCTCGTGGTTCTGCCCATGTACGGCGGCTCCCTGCCCATCGGCCGCTATTGCGCCGCTGCCCTGCGCCATCTGGGGCATACGGTTCGCGTCTTTGACGCGCCCGTGTTCCATTCCGCCTTTACCGGCCTCAAACGGCTGGAACTTTCGCCATCACGGCTTGGCCCGCTGGAAAACGGCTTTTTGCAGGTGCTCAATCAGGGCATCATGGCACAGGTGGAGAGCTTTGAGCCGGCCCTTGTGCTGGCCCTGGCCCAGGCTCCCCTCAACCGCCTGAGCCTGCAGAAACTGCGCAAGGCCGGCGTCCGCACGGCCATGTGGTTTGTGGAGGACTGGCAGGTTTTTGACTATTGGCAGACCTATGCCCCGCTGTATGATGTGTTTGCCGTCATCCAGAAAAGCCCCTTTGCCGAAAAGCTGGCGGCCATCGGCCAGCCGCATGCCCCGTATCTGCCGCTGGCGGCCCTGCCGGATTTTCACAAGCCGCTTGCGCTCTCGCCCGAGGAAGAACGGGAGTTCGGGGCCGACATCGGCTTTCTGGGTGCGGGTTATCCCAATCGGCGTCTGGCCTTCCGGCAGCTTGTCGGACGCAATTTCAAGATCTGGGGATCGGACTGGGAAGGGGAAAGCCTGCTTGCGCCCTGCATCCAGCGGCAGGGACAGCGCATCGGCGAGGAAGAAAGCGTGCGCATCTACAATGCCACGCGCATCAACCTCAACCTGCATTCCAGCCTGCGGACGGATTCGCTGATCAGTCACGGGGATTTTGTCAATCCGCGCACCTTTGAGCTGGCCGCCATGAACGCCTTTCAGCTGGTGGACAGGCGCAGCCTGCTGCCGGAGCTTTTTGCCGAGGACGAACTGGCCTGCTTTGACAGCGAGGCGGAAATGCACCGCCTGATCGATTATTTTCTGGCGCACCCCGAAGAACGGGCCGCCTACTGCCGGCGCGCCCGTGCGCGGGTGCTGGCCGACCATACCTATGAGCAGCGCATGCAACAGCTGCTTGACTATGCCGCCGAGCAATGCGGCCCGTGGCAGGCCGAAACGCCCGGCCCGGAGATTGCGCCCCCCCTGTGGGAGCTGTTGTCCCGGCTGGAACTGGGCGCGGGGGCTTCCTTTGAAGATGTGATGTATCGGCTGCGGCAGCAGAGCGGCGCCCTGAGCGAAACCGAGACCGCGCTGCTTTTTCTTGACGAGTGGCGGCGTCAGTACCGGGGCGAGTAGGGCGCTTCTCTCCCCCGGAGCTGGCGCTGGCGAACGGGGAGACGCGGAGAAAGCCCCGCAGGCCGCAACAGCCGTGTCGATCCGGAGGGCCAGCGGTGGGCGCGGCGGGCGATGCCCGAGGTCGGACACATTTTTTTTCAAAGAAAATGCCCGCGTCAGAAGAAAGAAAAGAAAATTTTAAAAAATTTCTAGACAAGCTATAAAGTTTTAATATGTTGATAATGTTGAATAAAATAGGAGTGTTCCTTGCGCGTATCGCGGAATATTTTTTTTAATATGTTGAATATATTAAAAAAATGCCTTTGCTGGTCATTTTCCGCAAAACTGCGTAAGGTGTAAGAAACTCTTATGGGAGGGAGTTATGAACATCAACAGCTTGGGCATGGCCCGGCCTCTGTCGCTTTCAGAGGCAGCACGTCTGCGGCAGGCTGCGGGGGGCAGCTCATTCGCACAAACGCTTGAGGCCAAGCTTGATCAGCCGGTGACGGGAAAGGCAGATTCCCGCGGCATCGCGGTCATGGGAGCCGGCAGTGTCCAGTCGTTGGAACAGGGGATGGTGTCAGAGGATCCGTCTGCCGTACTCAGTCAGGAAGAAAAGAACTTCTTTGACCTGTATACGGCTCGGAAGTATCTGAACGAAAGTGAAATGCAGTTTTTCAACAGCGCCATGTCCGGAGGAAAATCGATGCTGCGGGGTGGTGGGTACAGTCAGATCTGTGCTCAGTCCGCGCAAGGAGGTTTGTCCCTCCAGGCCTGAAAGGGCACGGCTTTCGCGGTAGCCAGCGCATCCCGTCCGATCATGCTCAGGGGAAGGCATGCCGCTTCCGCATTTCGCTTGCGGAAGGGGCTTTTCCCCGGCACGATGAATGCGCGGTACGGCGTGTGGGAAAAAGGGGAGGCGTCTCCCCTTTTTTTGACGGTTGGGCAGGCTGCCTCTGCAGCGGGAAACGGAGCATGCGCCGCCGTGCCCTTGCCCCTTCTCACGAAAAAGGCTTCGCCCGCGGGGCGGCCGCAGCGCCAGATGGAGCCGGCATCAGGGGCGGAATGCACAGGATCCGGCTGCCGGGGGACGGGCTGCCGCCCTGACGGCGTACCGGGCGGTGCGGCCCATGCCATGCATGCTGCTTCTGCCGCGACATGTCGTGTCGTGGTGCGGAGCTGGGGTCGGATATAATCCATGCACGTTGGAGCAAAGAATGGCTTTTGCAGATTTTCAGGCAAAACAGAAACAAAACAAGCAAAAAACGATTATCCGCGAATACTTCACCAAGCGGCACGGGCAGCTGCTCTGCCTGTCGGATGATCCGACCATTCTGAGTCTTCTGCGCGCCACGGTCAAGGAGATGGCTTTGCCCGCCGCAGAACTGGTGGTGTTCGTGCCGGATCCGAGCCGCCTGCTCAAGGCCATTACGGATTCCTTTGCTGCCGGCAAACGTCCGGCGCTCTTCATTGAAAGCGTCATGAGCGGTTCCGGCGAAACCAGTTTCATGGTACGGCAGTTCAAGGAGAGCTTTCCCGATTTGCGCATCTTTGCCATGACGACCTCGTCGGAAAAGGCGCGCATCATGCTCCTCTACGAATCCGGCGCGGACAATTTCATTCTCAAGCCCATCAGCAGTATTGACCTCATCGACAAGATGGCAATCACCCTGCGCGAGCCGAGCGTCATCCGGCAGTTGCTGGACAAGGCCCGCAAGTTCGTTGTCCGCAATGTGGGCAGCGAGGCCATCAAGATCACGCAGGGGGTGCTCAAGGTCAAGCCGGACAGCGCCTCGGGGTATGTGGTGCTGGGGGATGCCCTGCGCGTCTCCGGCAGCAGGGACAAGGCGCAAATTGCCTACGAACGGGCCTGCAAGTATTCGCAGGACTATCTTGAACCCCTGCAGAAATTGGTGGATCTTGCCAAGGAGGACGGCAAGACGGATATGCAGCTTGAGTATCTCAAGCGGCTGGACGAGCTTTCGCCCATGAATGCGCAGCGCAAGGTGGAAATGGCCGAGCTGCAGATGGAAATGGGCAATATGGACGAGGCCAAGAAACTTTTTGACGGGGCCGTGAACCGCGCCTACAAGAACGCCATGCAGCAGGTGGCGCTCATGTCGGAAAAGATCGCCATGTCCCTGCAGGAAAAGGATCCCGCGCAGGCCGAAAAATATTTGCGCAAATGCCTTGAACTCAAGGGAAAGGATCTGACGGCCGACGATTTGACCACGTTCAATCAGCTGGGCATCTGCCTGCGCAAGCAGGGACGCTGGCTGGACGCCATTGTGGAATACAAGCGCGCCCTGCAGATTGCCCCCAATTCCAGCGAACTCTTTTACAATATCGCTATGGCCCATGCCGAAGGCAAGGAGTATGAAAATGCCAATCGTTTCATGCTCAAGGCCCTTGCCCTCAATTCCAGCCTGCCGCGCACCTCGCCCGTGGTGGCCTACAATATGGCGCAGGTGCTCTCCTTCGGCTACAGCAAGGACAAGGCCCGGCAGGCGGCGGAAATTTCTCTGGAACTGGATCCGGATTACGAACCGGCCAAGAAGCTGCTGGCTCAGCTCAAGGCAGCGGAAAGCGGCGCGGCCTCCTGAGACGGTGCGGCATCTGCGATGGTTGCGACCCGGCGTTCCTGCGCCGGGTTTTTTTGCGCCCGAAGATCGTGTGGATGCGCGGTCTGGGTCAGGCCGCCAAGGGCTGGGAGCTTGCGGGACAAGGCCCAGCCTGCTGACCCGGCATGGGGGGCCGTATGGCCCCAGCCCGGGGGCGTGCCGGTCGAAGGCCTGAAAACGGTTTGTGCCGCGGCGCATGTGCGGGAGGCCCGCATCTGCCGGCGCGGGCGGTGCGGAACCAGAAGGCCTCCTTTCTGCCATGCCGGCAGATGCTTGCATGCCGGCAGATTCGCGGAAGGGCGTGTTGCGCCATGCGATCCTTCGCCCAGGCGGAAGGCCGCGTTGTCAATGCGGCCCGGAACGCAATCGGGGGAAGAACCGCACGGCTCTTCCCCCGGCAAACGGCGACGTCCCGCTGTCGTTTGACGCCCGTCAGGGCTGGGGCGTCCAGCTTGTCAGTCCCATGAAGCAGGGCAGCATGAAGGCGCAACTGATGAGCAGGGCCAGCACAAGCCCGGCCTTGTGGCGCATGGGGGTTGCGCTGCGCGTTGCCATGAGCCAGAGCAGGGGGGGGATGAGCCAGAGCAGGACGCGGATGCCGGCCGTGACGCCATCCGCAGCGGCAAGGCTGCCCGCCTGCAGCCGCCCATAGACTTCCAGGCCGCTGAAGACCAGCAGCAAAAGCCAGATCAGCCCCCAGGCATTGCGCGCCCAGCAGGCGCACCACGGCAATACCACATTGTAATGATCGCGACCGTAATCGTCCCGCTTGCGCCGCATCAGCAGCCAGACGCAGGCAAAAGCGGCAGGCATGCCCAGCAGGAGCAGGGGAGCATAGCAGAGGGTCGTGGCGTAATCCGTGCCCCAGACGGGCAGCAGCACATCGCCCGGCACAATGGTCGTCTCCTTGTCAAGCGGCATGTTGATAATGGCGCTGAGGCGCATGCCGGCCAGCACCAGCAGCAGGGACAGCACGCCTTGCAGGGCGCTCACCATGCCGAGGCCGATATGGACAAGGGGAAACTGCTGAGCCAGCGTTTTCCACAGCATAAAATAGATGCAGCTGAAAATGACGGCAAGGCCCAGCACCATCCAACAGGCTTCATGCACCGAAGTCAGGAAGTTCTGCTCGGGCAGGCCCTTTTCCATAAAGTGGAGCCAGACGCGCCCCCCTACCAGCAGGGCCCAGCCAAGCCCCTGCCCGAGCAGGGCCAGCTGCAGGGCGCATTTTCCGTAAAAGGCGCGACGGCGGCGCAGGGAGAGGATTTCGCCCGTGACGCACAGGATGTTCATGCCGCAGAAGGCAAAGAGGACTGCCAGCGGAACAGCGATGACCGTCATGTCCAGCACAGACTGCAATACGGGATTATGGGCGAGAAAGTCCTGCATGCCACCGCCTTCTCTCGAGCTAAAGGTGAAAGGGGAGAGCCTGCCCCCTGTCATGTCGGCCGCAAGGCCGCGCGGAACGCGCGCAAACGCAGGAATCTTGTGCCTGAAAAAACGCATGGCCGCAAGTCAAGAATGCGGCCTTGTCCAACTTTGTCCGGCGCAGCGTTTTTTTCAGGAAAATGCGGAAGAGTGGACATTCTGGACTTGCCTTGACGGGCGAAGTTCTTTATTTTTTACAGGAAGAATATCTTGAAGGGCAGAGAGTTCTTCATGTTTCACATTAATTTCGAGTTTTTCCTGATGAAGAGGAGCGAAGGAAAAATGAATAAATTGACACTGTTGTCATTGCTGTGCCTGGTGACGGCCAGCGGGTGCGGTTATCGGCAGTTGGAAGATGCCACCGTGCAGAATCGAACCGGGGTGCTGGAAAACGCGCAGCGTATTTCCCAGCTGGAACAGCGCATGGATTCACTGGATCGGCGCCTCACCACTCTGAGCGAAACGACCTATGAAGTGCGTACCCGTCGCGGCGGCAAAACGTCCATGGTGGCGATTCCCGTCTATAATCCCACGCCCAGCGAGCTGAAAAATCCCGGTGGGGAACCCGCGCAGCCGGCGCCGCAGCCGCAGGACAACAGCAAGGCCGCAGCTCCCGCATCGCGCAAGATAGATCCTTCCGCCAAGCCGACGGCTTTCCCCGGTTCCAAGCCGGCAGCCAAGCCTGCGGCACAGCGTCGTTCAGCCGCTCCGGCTGCCCCGGCATCGCCCGCGCCTTCCGCACCTCAGGCGCCCGCTGACGCCTCCCAGCTTGGCATGCCTCCGGCAGCCATGCCCGCCATCACACCGCCCCCGGCGGCAGCTCCCGCAGTCACTCCGGCTGACAAGCAGCCGGCGTCCACGCCGTCGTCCGCCACGCCCGGCACGCCGGCTTCCCGCAAGGGAGATGCCAATGTGCCCGTGCCGCAATTGCCCAGTATGAGCGGCGCGCCCCTGCCCGCTCAGGGGTCGCCGGCCAGCGCCGTTCCGGCCGTGCAGCCCCAGTCCTATCCCTCGCTTCCCGCCGGGCCTGCCCAGTCCGCTTCGCCGCGAACGGAAAATGCCGAATATCAGGCGGCCTTGCAGGTCGTGCGCAGCGGTCGCACCGAAGAGGGGATTCAGCGTTTCCGTCAGTTCCTGCAGCAGTATCCGCAGGGCAAGCTGGCGCCCAATGCCGAATACTGGATTGGCGAAGCCCTGTATTCGCAGGGCAAGTTCCGCGAGGCGCTGGGCCAGTTCCAGGTGGTCAGCTCACGCTATCCCGCACACCACAAGAGCGCCGATGCCATGCTCAAGGCCGGCATGACCATGAGCCGCCTTGGCGATCAGCAGGGCGCCCGACAGCAGTATCAGCAGGTTCTGGCACAGTTCCCCAATTCGGAAGCGGCCGGAAAGATCCGTACCAGCGGGATCGGTCGCTAGCAGAGCAAAACTTGATATCATCCGCATCAGCGCACTGCCCGACGTGGCAGGATTTGGACGAGGCTGGCCGCAAGGAATTCTGGGCCAGCCTCGCCTTGCGTCATTGCCGCGGGCTGGGGCCGAGAACTCAGGCCAGTCTGCTGCAGCGTTTCGGCAACGCCTTTGCGGCCTTGCAGCAACTTGAACACTGGCGTTCCTCGGGCATGGACTCGCCGCTGGCAACGAATATGGCCTCGGGATCGTGGCGAACCACGGCCCGACGTGAATGGGATGCCGTGCGGCAGCTCTCGTGCGGCATTCTTCTCTGGAGCAATCCGCTCTTTCCCGCCTGTCTCAAAAGCCTGGTCGATGCGCCCGCTCTGTTGTACTGCCTCGGGGATGTGAGACTCTTGCGAGCGCCTGCCCTGGCCGTCGTCGGGGCGCGCAGGGCTTCGCCGGAAGGTTGCCGGGTGGCTGCGCACATGGCGCGCTGCCTTGCCGCCTGCGGCATCGTCATCGTGTCGGGCATGGCGCAAGGGGTGGATGCGCACGCCCATTCCGCCGCGCTGGGCGAGATTGGCCGCAGCATCGGCGTGCTGGGAACGGGCATCGACAGGACGTATCCTCGCTGCAACGCCAACCTGTTTGAACGGATGCGGCAGCATGGGCTGCTGCTGTCGGAATTTGCCCCGGGCACGCCGCCTTTGCCCGAGCACTTTCCGATTCGCAACCGCATTATCAGCGGCCTGTCCCTGGGGATTCTGGTGGTGGAGGCCGCCGCCCGCTCCGGCAGTCTCATCACCGCGCGCACGGCACTGGAGCAGAATCGGGAAGTGTACGCCGTACCCGGCCCGGCGCTGGACAGGCATTGCGGCGGCGCGCAGGAGCTGATTCGGCAGGGGGCGCACCCCGTCTTCAGCGCCGAGGATATTTTGCGGGACTTGCAGGATCGCCTGCGGCCCTATGGCATTGAGCGGACGATGCTGGATGAGGAAGCCATGCTGGCGGCGGAAGAGGCGTCCGGGCCGCAGGATCAGGCCGGGCGGACGCCGGTTGCCTCCCGGACGGCTGCCGCTGCCCCGCCTGCTGGCGGCGCGGCTGCCGGGATGTCGCGTCCAGCCGCCGTCACGGTCGGTGCCGCGGTCGAGGAGAGGGCGGCCCCGGCCAATGCCGCCTCCGCGCCGTCTCCGGCTGCGGCGCATCTTTCCGGCGATGCGGCGGCGCTGGTGGGGCTGTTGCAGGCCGCACCGCAGCATGTGGACGATCTCGCCGCGGGGCTGCAACTGACTCCGGCGGCGCTGGCCCCTTTGCTGTTGCGGCTGGAACTTGCCGGACAGATTCGCCGTCTGCCCGGTGCGCGCTATGAGGTTTCGGCATGAGCGGGCGCAGGGCTGATGCACGTTGCGGGCCGCGCCGGGGGCGGCGGGAGGAGCGGCTTGCGCCCGCGGGCATGGGGCAGGCACTCTCCCGGGAGGCTGTCGGACGCGAAGTCGGCCGGCAGGCGCTTGCCCTGCTGGAAGCGCATGAAAGCTGGCTGGAAATGCAGCGGGGCCTTTCGGCAGCCACCGTGCGGGCCTATGGGGCGGATTTGCGGCAATTTGCCGTCTTTCTCGCGGGCCGCGGGCGGGATCTCGGCCAACCGGACGATATTGACCGGCGGGATGTTCAGGCCTTTCTGGCGGAGCTCTTCCGCCAGGGCGAGGCCAAGTCCTCCATGTCCCGCAAGCTGGCCGCTGTGCGGAGTTTCTTTCAATATGCCCTGCGCGCGCGGCTGGTCAGGGAAAACGTGGCAAAATCCGTGCGCAATCCCCGGCAGGAGATCTACCAGCCGCGTGTGCTCAATGTGGATGAGGTCTTTGCCGTGCTGGACGCTGAGGAAAAAACGGCGTCCGACCCCTTGCGCCATTCGCGGGACAGGGCGCTGGCCGAACTGCTGTATGGTTCGGGACTGCGCATTTCCGAAGCCCTGGGACTTGATGTGGACGACGTACAGGCAGCGGCCGGGGTGGTGCGGGTCATGGGCAAGGGCGGTCGGGAGCGCATGGCTCCCCTGTCCGACACCTGTTTGAGCGCCTTGCGGGACTGGCTGGCGGATCGCGCCCTGCTGGCGGCCAATGGCGAGCATGCCCTGTTCGTGGGGGTGCGCGGCAGGCGTCTGCAGCGTCGGGAAGCGGCGCGCATCATGGAGCGGCTGGCCGGTCTGGCGGGCTTGTCCGGGCGTTTTTCCCCCCATGCCCTGCGCCATTCCTTTGCCACCCACCTTCTGGATGCCGGGGCGGACTTGCGCAGCGTGCAGGAATTGCTGGGGCACAAGCGGCTGACCACCACCCAGCGGTATACGCAGGTCAGCCTGGAACACCTGCTGCATGTGTATGACGCAGCCCACCCCAAGGCCCAGCCGGCGAAACATGCCGCCGGCAGCGAAGAACACGGGGAAGCGGCGGCACCCGGGGCGGAGGAGTCTGCTGCGGGTGAAGACAAGGCCCCTGAGCGGGCAGTTCCCCTCGCGCCTGCGAAGCGGAGTGGGGGCAAACGGGGCAGGGCATCGTAAGCTCCTTGCCCGGGATGCATCGGAAAACGCGGGGATTTGCAATCCGCGCCAAAATATTGCAAAGACGTGGGACGGGCACGGAACGCTGTCCGCCGCATACCACCCATATCGCTGTCTTCGGACAGCGCTGCAAGGAGTCATCATGTCCGCCTATGTTCTTGGTCACAAGCATCCTGATACCGACAGCATCATTTCCGCCATTGCCGCCGCTGATCTCTATGCCAAGCGGGGCGTTGACGTTGTTCCCGCCGCGCAGGGCAAACCCGCGCCGGAGACGGCCTTCGTGCTGGAACGTTTCGGCCTGAGCGCGCCGCAGATTGTGGAGACGGTCGCCGGACGGGAACTCTATCTGGTGGATTATTCCGATCTGGCGCAAGCCCCCGAGGGCATGGACAGCGCCACGGTGCTGGGCATTGTGGATCATCACAAGCTCGGCGACATCACCACCTCCCTGCCGCTGGAAGCCTGGATCTGGCCCGTGGGCTGCACCAATACGGTGCTGACCAGCATGTATGACTTCTATGGCATCGAGATTCCCCGCGCCATTGCGGGGGGCATGCTTTGCGCCATTCTGTCGGATACGGTCATGTTCAAGTCGCCCACCTGTACCGATGCGGACAAGAAGGCCGTGGAAAAGTTGGCCCGCATTGCCGGTGTGGACGATGTCATGGCCCTGGGCATGGAAATGTTCAAGGTCAAGAGCGCCGTGGACGGCGCCGACATGCGGGATCTGGTGTTCCGCGACTACAAGGATTTTGACATGAACGGCCACAAGGTCGGCATCGGTCAGCTGGAAGTGGTTGACCTTTCGCTGCTGGACGGGGTCAAGGACGGCCTCAAGCAGGAGATTGCCCGCGTCAAGGCTGAAGGGCGGCACAGCGTCTTCCTGCTGCTGACCGACATCATGAAGGAAGGCTCGGAAATGCTGCTGGTTTCCGATGATCCGTCCGTGGTGGAAAAGGCTTTCGGGGTCAAGGCCACGGGCGACAGCGTCTGGCTGGACGGCGTCATGAGCCGCAAGAAGCAGGTCGTGCCCAATTTTGAAAAGGCTTTCAAATAAGTTTGCTGCGCCGTGTGTTGACAGAACATGAAAAAAGGCCTCCCCCTCCCGGCGGGGAGGCCTTTTTTCATGCGGCGACAAGGAGTTATGCTGCTAGCACGAGAACGCCCCCGAAGGCCATCCACCAGGCCAGCAGCAGCAGAAGGGCCGCGAGACCGGCAAACAGCCATTGCGGCAAAGCGTATTTCGAGGGGTTTCGGCGTTGCCGGCCTTCCATCAGACCCAGCAGGAAGCCCACGCCAAAGCCGCAGCAATGGGCAAGGTAATCAACGTCCTCATTGCCGGTTCCCAGCATGGCGAGTATGCCCAGACCAGCACCCAACGTAATGAGAGACTTTTTTCCCTTCTGGATGGTGTACATGCCGTAATTGATGCCGATCACCGCAAAGAAGGCCGTGGAAAAGCCCACACTGGCAAAGGCATGCGTACGAAAGAGGTAATCGAGCAGATTGCCCAGACTGCCGCCCAGCAGGCAAAGCCAGAGCGCGCGCCCCACGCCGATGGTTCGGGCCAGAATGGGCAGAAAAATCAGGGTGAACAGGACATTGCCCCACAGGTGCGGCGTGTCGTTGTGCAGCGTAAGCGCGGTGACGACACGGTACCATTCTCCATGCTCGGCGATGCGGACGCTGGAGAGTCCCCCCAGATCGCACCAGTCTGCGGGAGAGGGCCGCAGAATGGGGCAGGGCCACCAGCCTTCGCGCCAGCCATGCCAGATGACGAGAAAGAGAGGCAAAAGGGCCGCCCATCCGGCATGGGGCTGGGGTGGCGGCGGGGGCGCTTCCGGGGGGCGTCGTTGCTCACGGGCAACGGCCTGAAGTTCGTGGAGGGCCACGTCGGCCAGCAGCGGCGGGACGTACAGATGTTCCCTGCCGGCAAACTTGTCGAAACGGTAGGGAATGCCGCGCGCACTGAACACCAGTTCCCATTCGCGTTTGTGCAGCAGAGTGTCAAAACCGGAAGGCGGCGTCAGGCGACACCAGTAAGGCGGCAGGATCGATGGACGGCGACGCAGGCGAAAGCGCCGGATGCGGCAGAGGCGTGGGGAAGGCGGCGAAGAGGGCAGGCGGGCCATGCAAAAAAAAACCCCGGCATTGCTGCCGGGGGAAACGTCTACAGCGGAAAACTAGGCGTCGGCCTTCTTGCTGACCACCGGCTTGATCACCTTGCCGGAACGGATGCAGCGGGTGCACACGGAAAGGGTGCACACCGTGCCGTCAGCGTACTGATGGCGCACGCGCTGCAGATTGGGATTGAAGCGGCGCTTGGTCTTGATGTTGGAATGGCTCACAAGATTGCCAACCTGGGGCTTTTTGCCGCAGAAAGCGCATTCTTTGCTCATGGTGTCCTCCGTATATGCAGAAGAAAACTGAAGTTGCAAACGGTGTGCTGATCGTGTCCTCAGGCGCGGACATGGCGCAACGGGAAAACCATGACCACGCAAGGGGTGTATATAGGCGAATGCGGGAAAAAAGGCAAGAATATTTTACGGGGACTTACTTTTTTTCATCCGTGCCCAGAGCGGCAAGCTGCGCAAGGTAGTGCGGCAAAGCCGCATGGGGGGATGCCGCCAGTTCAGGACAGAGGATGTCCGCAAAAGGGGACGACCGTGCAGGAGCGCCCTCCGGGGGCAGGGCATTCGACATGGTTTGAGCGCGGGGCAGGGCAGCCATGTCCTGCGGCAACACCCGCACATGCAGCGGACAGCCCACGCCGTAAGGCGGAAGGGGCGCACCGGGCCTGTCCGGCGGCCAGGCAAGCCGGCAGCCTTGCCGTCCGGCGCATGAGCAGCCGGACAGAGGCTGACCGTCCACCACGCCGATCAGATCCGATCGATTTTCCAGCCTGTCCATCACGCTCAGCACCGCTGCCATCTGCCGGAAAAAAGCGTCCATGAAGGCTTCGCACTGCGCGTCATCCAGACCGAGTTCCTCAAGAAACAGCCAGACACTTTCTCCCGAAAGCCGGCGATACAGCGGATGGCGGTTGCGCAGTTCCTTGCTGCGGGCAGGGGAAAGGGCAGAGGATTCGTTCATGGGCACAACAGGGGGTTACTGAGAACAGGCAGGCACAGTATGCATACAACAACGGTTTCGTCAAGTCTGCTGTTAAATAGATTTGAGAAAACTGTATAGTATAGCAATGAAAACTGTATTTATCATGCCTTTCTAGCAGTTGTATAAAAACTATTGTTTGTGTTGTACAATATGCGCTGGCAGTCGTGGGGCAACATGCCGGCAGGGGACACAAGTTTGCAGAAGGTTTCGGGCAGGCGCGGTGCCGTATGGTTGCGTCAGGCCGCTTGCGTGCCTTGCCCATCACGCCCGACCTGTGGTGGTGATTTTGCCCAAGTCACGGACGGCGGCGCACAACCGTCGTGCCATCTGCGGGCCGCCGGCTTCGTTGGCGTTGTTGCGTTGAGCTGTTCCTGCGGTTCATGACAGTTCCTGTCGGCTCCAGATGTCTTCGCGCCGCGGTTTTCGGTGCACGGTCGTTTTGCCGTTGTGCGGGATTGAGGGGGGGGATGAACCATATTTCTTTTTGTCTCATAATGATAATTATGTAAACTTTTATGCCAAAATTTACTGAAAATACCATGTATTGCATCTGAGGCTTTTGCCCTTCCTCTGCTCCGCCGCAGCTTTCGCGCATCTGTCCCTGATTGGTTGTGCGACGGTTGCGTGGTTGGGGCTTCGAGCTGCCTCAAGGACGGCCCCGGCAAGTGCGGCTTTTGTGGCCGCGTGAGCACCCCCGTGCGACTTGTCGGTTGCCGTGCATGCCATTCCGGCGGTTGCCGTCCGTGCGGCGGCAGACCGCAACGAGTTGCGTGCCTTTTCTTGACCTGTGCGCCAAGTTGGGCAAACATCATGGCGCTTGTTTCCGTGACAATGAGCCATTTGGGTTTTGTTGAGCGATTGTATTTTGAGGTAGCCGATGTCGCCTTTCGTCAAATGTTCTCGTCATGGCCGCAGAGCCGCTGTGCGGGCTGCGTCCCGTGCGGCGGGCAGTCCTGCGGAATGGCCTGCTGATGCTGCGTTGATTGATGCCGGGTCTGAAGAAAGGCCTTTTCCCGCCGCCGGTCAGCAGGATGTACGGCCTGCGGCGGCCCGCGAGCCGCAGCTGGGCGGCAGCCCCGCGAAACCTGTTCCGCGAAACGCTGCCAAGGGCTGGCACGGCGATCTGCCGCGGCACCGTGGCGGCGATGTGCAGGCCGCGCATCAGGGCGATGGCGCATGGTATGCCACGCTTGTGAAGGCAGGCTCGTCAGGTGGCGAGGCCGATGCGTCGCGACCGCATGACCGCGCCGGCGGGCAGCGGCAACCATACGCTCAGGGCCGGATGAAAAATCGGCGTGCCGCAGGCGATGGGCGTGCGAATACGGACGCCGCTGGCCGGCACGGCGCCAAAACTTCCTGCAGCGGGCGACGGGCGGAAAGCGCGACGCGCCTGCCCGAGGCCGGCATGGAAGATGCGTCATCCGGCGGCACGCCGTTCGCGGCCGCTGGGCGGCCGGCTGCGCGGGACGAGTTGCGGGCCTGGCAGCGCAGTCCGCGCCTGCCCTCCCCTCCTCCGGCTGAGGCCGTGCCGTCACCTGATCCGTCGGGACAACGTTTGAACAGGGCCATTGCGGAATGCGGTTTCTGCTCCCGGCGGAAGGCGGACGAACTCATTTTTGCCGGTCGGGTGAGCGTGAATGGCGTTGTGGAAACCCATGCCGGGCGGCGCGTTTTGCCCGAGGACAGCATTGCCGTTGACGGCGCTCCCCTGCCCGGCTCGCAGCGCAAGCTGTACCTCATGCTGCACAAGCCGGTGCAGGTGGTCAGTACGGCGGCCGATCCTGACGGACGACCGACCGTCCTCACGCTTCTGCCCGCCGAGTATGCGGATACGCGCCTTTTTCCGGTGGGGCGGCTGGACTATTTTTCCGAGGGGCTTATCCTGCTGACCAATGACGGTCAGCTGTCGCAACGCCTCATGCATCCCCGGCACCATCTGCCCAAATGCTATGAGGTGATTGTTCGCAACATCGTGTCGCAGAAGGCGCTGCAGATCATGCGTTCCGGCATGCGGCTGGCCGAGGGCGACGTTCTGCGGCCGGTGGAGGTCACGGCGCGCAGCATGGCATCGGGCTGTACGCTGTTGCGCATGGTGCTGCGTCAGGGCGTCAACCGGCAGATCCGGCGCATGTGCCGTGATCTGGATCTGACCATCCTGAGATTGCGGCGTGTGGCCATTGGCCCGTTGCAACTGGGGGATTTGCCGCCGGGCCGCTGCCGTCCGCTGCGGGAGGCTGAGCTTGCCGCCCTGCGGCAGGCCGTGAAGGGGCGCTGAGGCGGCAGCGAGCCGCCGGGCCGTTAGTGAGTGCATGGAAAAGAGGCCGCCCCGTGGAGCGGCCCCTTCTCAGTCCTGCGGGCATCAGGCATTTTGCAGCAGGCGATCCAGAAAGTCGATGGCGTCCTTTTGCAGGCGGCGCAAGTGCTCCTCGTCGCCGAAACTCTCCGTGTAGACCTTGCAGATGGGTTCCGTGCCCGAGGGGCGCACGGCAAACCAGCCGCGCCTGCTCGTGATTTTGACGCCGCCGATGGGGGCGTCGTTGCCGGGCGCGCGGGTGATGACGCTCTCCACGGGATCCCCGGCCAGTTCGCGCAGATCGATGTGCGCCGCGTCAAGCCCCTTGAGCAGACGCCGCACCCGGTCGTCGGCGGGCGCGTCAAGGCGCTGGTAGCGGGGCGCGCCGTGACGTTCCGTGAGACCGGCATAAATCTCAGAGGGGGACTTGCCTTCGCTGGCCATCATTTCCGCTGCCAGCAGGCAGAGCAGCGGGCCGTCCTTGTCCGTGCTCCACGGACGGCCGTCCCGGGTGAGGAAGGACGCGCCGGCGCTTTCCTCGCAGCCGAAGGCGCAGCGGCCGCTGTAAAGATAGGGCACAAACCACTTGAAGCCCACGGGCACTTCCACCACCGGGCGACCGAGTTCCTCCCCCACCCTGTCCAGCATGGCGCTGGTCACGAGCGTCTTGCCGATGCCGCAGCCCTTGCCCCACTGTGTCCGGCTGCGGAAGAGATACCAGCTTGCCGCGGACAGGAAATGATTGGGATTCATGAGTTCGCTGCGCGTGACGATGCCGTGGCGGTCGGCATCCGGGTCGCAGGCAAAGGCCAGGTCAAAGCGGTCGCGCAGCCCCAGCAATCGGCTCATGGCATAGGGGGACGAGCAGTCCATGCGAATCTTGCCGTCCTTGTCGCAGGGCACGAAGCGGAAGGAGGGATCCACCTCCGTGTTGACCACGGTGAGCGCAAGGCCGTATTTGTGGGCAATGGGTTCCCAGAGGGGCAGGCTTGCCCCGCCCAGCGGATCAACCCCCAGCGAAAGGCCCGAGGCCGCAATGGCCTCCATGTTCAGCACGTCAGCCAGATCGTCCACATAACGGCTGGTGAAGTCATAGACCTTGACCTGCGCGGCCTGCCTGGCCGCCCGATAGTGCATGATCTGCACGGCGCGGTTGCTGGTTTCCAGGTGCTCATTGGCGCGGCGCTCAATCCAGCTGGTGACCTCGGTTTCCGCCGGGCCGCCGTGGGGCGGATTGTATTTGAAGCCCCCGTCGCGCGGCGGATTGTGCGAGGGCGTGATGATGATGCCGTCAGCCTGCGCGCTGCCCGTATGCTCAGCGTTCCAGCTCAGAATGGCATGCGAGATGACCGGGGTGGCCGTATATTCCCCTTCGGGCGCCATGAAGACATGCACGCCGTTGGCCACCAGCACTTCCAGCGCCGAACGGAAGGCCGGACAGGAAAGGGCGTGGCTGTCGCCGCCGAGAAAAAGCGGCCCCTTGATGCCGTGGCTGGCCCGGTAGTCGCACACGGCCTGGGCAATGGCGTAAATGTGTTCCTCGTTGAAGCTGCAGTCAAGCGATGACCCCCGGTGCCCTGAGGTGCCGAAGCTGACCCGCTGGGAGGGTTCGGTCGGGCTGGGAAAGTCGGTATAGTAGGCACTGACCAGGGTGGGCACATCGGTCAGCATGTCAGGCGTGGGCAGTTGCCCGGCGTGGGGATGCAGGGACATGGTGATTCCTCCTTTGGCGGAATAATCAGTATAGCCCGCCCGTTGGGCGGACGCAACCGTCCGCGACCGGCATGACCCGGCCTGCCGGGCCGGGAGGGGCAGACACGCCTGCCGTGTGCTTCCGCTTCCGGCAGCAACAAAAAAAGGAGGCCGAAGCCTCCTTTTGGTTTTTGTGCGCAGCCTGGGCCGCGTCTACTTCTTTTCGAGCGTAATGGCCTTGAAGAGCGTATCACCGCGCCGCAGAACCTGCAGCATGATGGCCCCGCGCTTCACGCCCACTTCCTTGACGATCTTCGAGAGCGCCTCGGGCGTGTTGACCGGCGTGCGATCCGCGCGCAGGATGACGTCGCCGGGGCGGATATCGGCTTCGGCGGCGGCCTTGTCAGGATTCACGTCCAGCACGAGGATGCCTTCCTTGTCGGCAATATCCATTTCCTGCCGTTCCTCGGGCTTGAGGGCACGCACGGTCAGGCCCAGCAGACCTTCGTCCTGCTTTCTGTCTTCCTTGCCGGGCGTGGCGCTCTGGGCGTTCTGGCGTTCGCCCAGCGTGACGGACATCGTCTGTTCCTTGCCGTTGCGCCAGATGCCCAGCTTGACCACATTGCCGGGCTTCTTGGCGGCAATGGCCCGCAGGAGCGCGGAGGAATCGGCAATGTTCTCGCCGTCCACGCTCACGATGACGTCGCCGGCCTCGATGCCGGCCCTGGCCGCGGGTTCGCCGTCCAGCGTGCTGGCCACCAGCGCGCCGTGGGGCATTTCCATGCCGATGGCCTTGGCCATGGCTTCATCCACATCCTGAATGGTCACGCCGATCCAGCCGCGGCTGACCTTCTTGCCGCTCTTGATCTGTTCGATGATATTGGCGGCCATGTTGCTGGGAATGGCAAAGCCGATGCCCTGTCCGCTGGCGATGATGGCGGTATTGATGCCGATGACGTCGCCGTCCATGTTCAGCAGCGGCCCGCCGGAATTGCCGGGATTGATGGAACAATCCGTCTGCAGGAAGTTGTCGAACGGCCCGGAACGGATGTTGCGTCCCTTGGCGGAAAGGATGCCGGAGGTCACCGTATGGTCAAGACCGAAGGGATTGCCGATGGCCATGAGCCATTCGCCCACCTTGAGCGCGTCGGAATTGCCGAACTTGAGGAAGGGCAGATCCTTCTTGGCCTCCACCTTGAGCAGGGCAAGATCCGTTTCCTCATCGGCGCCGATGAGCTTGGCCTCCAGCGGCGTGGCCTTGCCGTTGCTTTCGTCAAGGGTCACATGGATCACGTCGGCATCGGCCACCACATGGTTGTTGGTGACGATGTAGCCGTCAGCCGAGATGATGAAGCCGGAGCCGAGGGATTTCTGCTTTTTCTGCGGCATGCGTTTGCCGCCGCGCGGCCCGCCCATGCCGAACTGATCGAAGAACTGCCCGAAGCCCGGAGGCATGTTGCGGAACATTTCCCCGAAAAATTCCTCGGGGCCGCCGCCCTGCGCGGTGCGTTCGGTGCCGATGTTGACCACCGCCGGGCCGCATTTGGCGGCCAGCTCGCTGAAATCGGGCAGGGACGCCGCCTGTGCCAGACCGCTCATCATGAACAGGGCGGCCAAGGCCAGTACAAGATGTTTTCTGATTCGCATGGGAATCTCCTTAGGCTTTCTTTTGCAGAGCCTTTTGCAAAGCCTGTGCCATAATCCCCATGCCAGCGCCCTGAGGCGTGCTGCCCGCCGTGGCATGCTGCTTCCAGTCGTTGTCGCGGCTCTTTTCGCTCACTTCCACGCCTTCGGGGGCCAGGCTGATGCGGCGGGCGGCAATGTCCAGATTTTGCACAACCAGCTTCACCGTATCGCCCTTGTCGAGGCTCGTGAATTCGCTTTTCTTGGCATTCTTGATGACGCCGGCCGGCAGCAGGCCCGTGATGCCCGGGGCCAGCGTGACGAACACGCCGAACTTGCTCTGGCTTTCCACCGTGCCTTCCACCAGCGTGCCCACGGCAAAGCGGGCGGCGGCATCCTGCCACGGGTCGCCCTCGGCATCACGCAGGCTCAGGGAGATGCGGCGGGTTTCGGGATTGACGTCCTTGATCTTCACGGACACCGTATCTCCGGGGGCCACCACGTCCTCGGCCTTGTTCACGCGCTTGGTCCAGGACATTTCGGAGAGATGCACAAGCCCTTCCACGCCGGGCAGCAGCTCCACGAAGGCGCCAAAGGGAGCCAGACGGGTGACCTTGCCTTCCATGATGCCGCCCACGCTCAGGCGTTCGGCGGCCTGCGCCCAGGGATCGCCCTCGGCCTGCTTGCGGGAAAGGGAAATCTTGGTGCGGCCCTTGTCGTCCGTGCTCACGGAAAGCAGCTTGGCGCGCACCATGTCGCCCGGGGAAACGGCCTCGTCAGCCGCGCCCACGCGCGACCACGACAGCTCGGAAAGATGGATCATGCCTTCCACCGCCGGGGCCAGCTCCATGAAGGCGCCAAAGGGGGCCAGGCGGGTGATGCGCCCTTCCACGGTATCGCCCACCTTGACGCTGGCCAGCAGCTTTTCCAGATTGTCCTGCCGTTCGCGTTCCAGCAGGGCGCGGCGGGAAACCACAATATTGCGGCCGCGATTTTCCACGCGCAGCACCACGAAGGGCATGCTGCGGCCCACCACGGATTCGGCATCGCCCGTGGCCGCGGCATCCATCTGGCTGCCGGGGCAGAAGGCCGTCTTGCCGAGGACTTCCACGGTATAGCCGCCCTTGCAGGAGGCCACCACGCGCCCGTCCACCGGAATGCCGGACTGGCAGGCCTCTTCCAGTGCGGCCATGCCGCTGCCGCTCATGGAGCGGGACAGGCGGATTTCGTGGGGCGCGACGCCCACGACCCACACGTCGATGCTGTCGCCGGGGGCCGCCATTTCCTTGCCTTCCGCGTCAAGAATGTCCTTGCGATCCATGACGCCGTCCACTTTGATGCCCACGTCCACAAAGACGGAATCACCATTGATTTCAATGATCTTTCCGGTCACTTTCTGGCCTGTCTGCAGACGGGGCGCAGCCGCTTCCTGAGCGGCGAAAAGGGTGGCGAAATCTTCCTGGGCCTCGTCCTGACCCTGCTGGGGCTGCAATTCCTCGGTCATGTATTTCTCCTTGAAAGGTGTGGTCTCAAACTCAAGGGGAGGACTTTACCTCATTATGTTACAGAAGACAATCAAGAGGCGGCCACCCGGGCAGAGCGGCGCTGTGCAAAAATTGGACGCCGTATGATTTTTGGACAGTCCGGCAATCGGAACGGAGGCAAAACATGTCCGGCGGCGGGCCTGGCCTGCTCCGCAGCCTGTCGGGGCCGGCAGGAGTCTCTGCGGGCAAATCAGTACATGCGGCGCATGAGGCGGGAGGACAGGCGCTGCACCAGCGGCGAGCGCGGACTGCGCTTGAGGGGCGCGGGCAGCATGACGGCCAGTTGCGCGGCCTCCCGCTTGCCGAGGGCCGCCGCCGACTTGCCGAAATAGTGCCGGGCTGCGGCTTCCGCGCCGAAGATGCCCTGCCCCCACTCCACCACATTGAGGTAAATTTCCAGAATCCTGTCCTTTTCCAGCCACCATTCCAGACGCATGGTCATGAGGGCTTCCTTGAGCTTGCGCAGGAGTGAGCGCTCGGGGGAAAACCAGAGGTTTTTGGCCAGCTGCTGGCTGATGGTGCTGCCGCCGGCGGCCAGCCTGCCCTTTTCCCAGTTGCGCTCGGCGGCCTGCCAGAGCAGTTTGAAGTCAAAGCCGTGATGCTCGTAGAAGCGATCGTCCTCAGAGGCGACCACGGCCTGCCGCAACCAGGGGGAAATGCGTTCCAGCGGCTGCCAGCGTTGACGCATTTTCCATTCCTTGCCGGGATGGGCATCCTCAAAGGCCTCGCGGCGCAGTTCCATCATGGCCGTCTCGCCGGGATTGATGCTGGTCAGATAGGCCACGGGCGGCAGGGCCAGATAGCGGAGCGTGTCCAGCAGGATCAGGGCAATGGCCCAGCGGACAAGGCTGCGGACAGGGTGCTGGCGCAGATGGGCCGCATAGCGGCGCAGACTTTCGCCCCAGCCGCATGCCGGCAGGGCGGCGGCACGACGCGCCGGAGGCCGGCCCCCCTGCCCTGCCGACGGGATTTCGGGCGCGGGCCGTGCCATGCGGTCGTGAGGCGGCATGATTGGCCGGGAGGACGCAGGGGCGTGTTCGGACGGATGATGAGCGGGCATGACGCACCTCGCGGAAAGGAGGCCGGCACAGCTGTGACGCGCGGTTCCATACGCAAAGAAGTCCGGGATTTCCCGGACTTCCTTTCATTCATGTGGTAGCAAGGGAGGGATTTGAACCCCCGACACTGCGGGTATGAACCGCATGCTCTGACCAACTGAGCTACCTTGCCATGTGTTTCTCTCAATCGCGGAGAAGAATCTATCCCCTTTCCGTGCTCATGGCAAGCATTTTTTTGCCGGAAAAATTATTTTTTCGGATGTTCAGTAGACCATGAAATAAAAGACAAAGGGCGCAATAATGAGGCGGTAGACGGCAAAGGGGATGAGGGTGATGCGCCCCACCAGGGCCACAAAGGCCTTGATGGCCACCAGCGCCGAAAGGAAGGCCCCCACCATGCCCACGGCAAAGAAGGGAATGTCCGCCGCGCTGAACAGATGCCAGCTCTTGAGCATGTCGAAGCCCGTGGCCGCCACCATGATGGGCACGGCCGCGATGAAGGAATATTCCGCGGCCACATGGCGCTTGGCGCCCAGAATCATGCCGCCCATGATGGTGGATGCCGAACGCGAAAAGCCGGGCCAGAGGGCAAGGCACTGGAAAAGGCCGATGCCGAGGGCCAGACGCGGCGTCATTTCATCCAGCGTCACGCAGGAGGGGCGGTACTTGCGACGCTCCACCACGATCATCATGACGGCCCCGGCCACCAGAGCCAGCAGTACGGTGGTGGGCGTGAACAGATGCTTCTTGATGGTGGAATGCAGCAGCAGGCCCACGATGCAGGCGGGCAGACAGGTCAGGACAAGCAGGACAATGCCGCGCAGGCCGGCAAAGCGCACATAGGGTTGCGGGCGCACCAGTCCCAGGAAGCGTTCACGGTAGAGCACCACCACGGCCATGATGGCCCCGAGCTGGATGACGACGTTGAAGGTGGCGGCCTTTTCGCCCACAAAATGCAGCAGATCTCCGGCCAGAATGAGATGCCCCGAAGAGGAGACGGGCAGAAATTCCGTGAGGCCTTCCACAATGCTGAGAATGAGGGCCACCAAAAGATTGTCCATAGATTCCCCGCGTGCGCCCGCACGGATTGCCAAGGGGCGCAACATTGGCTAGTGGTTAGAGGGTACGTCCCTGCACATCATAACTATGCGCCGAAAGCCGCGAGGCGATTCCGCGCAAGGGAGAGGTTCATCATGCCGACCATCATGCCGCAAAATGAGCTGGTGCGCCGGGCCGCCGCCCATGTGGCCGCCGAATGGGCCGACAAGGAGGACAAGAGCCGCAGTGCGCTGCTGCGCCTGCTGGACGATGCCGCCATGCGTTTCAATCTCACGCCCCTTGACCAGCAGGCCCTGGAACGTCTTTTCCTGACGCCGCCCGACGACGGCGCGGCAGCGCCGGGCCGGTGAGCGCACGGGCCGTGCGCCTCCCTGCGCCCTGCCCGTCTGTTCCCGTCTAGCCGATGCGGCTGCCGTCGGGCATGGGGCCGCCGGGCTGGAGCAGGACAAGCCTGCCCTCCTGTTCGGCCGTGAGCACCATGCCGTGGGACACAAGGCCGCGAATCTTGCGCGGGGCCAGATTGAGCACCGCACAGACCTGCCGGCCCACCAGTTCTTCCGGGGCAAAGTATTCGGCCAGGCCGGAAAGGATCTGGCGCGGCTGTCCCTCCCCGAAATCAATTTCCAGCCGCAGGATGCGGTCGGCATTGGGGTGGCGTTCGCAGACGCGCACCGTGCCCACGCGCAAATCGGCGGCCTTGAAGTGCTCGAAGCTGATTTCCGCCGCCGGTTCGGCGGGCGCAGGGGCCGCCTTGGCCTTTTGCGCGGCCTTTTCCGCCTTGTTTTTTTCCTTTTCGGCCCTGGCGGCGGCTTCGGCGGCCTTGGCCCGGGCCGCCACGTCAATGCGCGGGAAGAGGTTGGAGGCGGCCGCCAGCGGCGCGCCTGCCGCAAGGCCGGCAAATTCCCGGCTTTCCTGTTCCAGATCGCAGGCGGGCGGGGTGTCGCCATCGGCGGGCTGCCCCAGCTGGCTCAGCATGGCCGCCGCCGACTGCGGCATGACCGGCCAGAGGCAGAGCGCCACCTTGCGCATGGCCGTGAGCAGGACGTGCATCACCGTGTTCAGGCGCGCCATGTCGCCCTGCTTGAAAAGCGCCCACGGGGCCTGCGAGTCCACATATTTGTTGCAGGCCCGCACCAGCTCCCAGAGGGATTCCAGGGCCTGCGAGAACTGCGTGCCGCCGAAAAGCTGCACAAAATTCTGCAGGGCCGTGAGGCAGAGATCGGCAATGGCCCTGTCGTCTTCGTTGAAGGTGCCGCAGGCGGGCGTTCTGCCCTCGCAATACTTGGCGGTCATGGACAGCACGCGGCTGTAGAGATTGCCCAGATCATTGGCCAGATCCGCATTGATGCGGGTGACGATGCTTTCCTCGCTGAAGCTGGCATCCGAACCGAAGTGCATTTCCCGCAGGAGGAAATAGCGGAAGGCGTCCAGCCCGAATTCCTTGCTCATGGCCAGCGGGTCAACCACATTGCCCAGCGATTTCGACATCTTGGTGTCGCGCACCAGCCAGTAGCCATGCACGTTCAGATGCCGGTAGAGGGGCAGGCCGGCGGCCTTGAGCATGGTGGGCCAGAACACGGCATGCGGCTTGAGGATGTCCTTGGCCACCAGATGCTCGCCCGGCCAGTAACGGGGGTAATCCGGGCCGTCCGGCCAGCCCAGGGCGCTGATGTAGTTGAGCAGGGCATCAAACCAGACATAGCAGACATAGTCCGTGTCAAAGGGCAGTTCGATGCCCCAGGTCAGGCGGCTCTTGGGCCGGGAGATGCAGAGATCCTCCAGCGCGCCGGATTCCAGCATGGCCAGCACCTCATTGCGGTAGCGTTCCGGCCGGATGAAGTCGGGGTTGGCAAGAATGTGCTCCCTGAGCCAGGGCAGGTATTTGGACATGCGGAAGAAGTAATTTTTCTCGCTGATGAATTCCGGCTTGGTGAGGTGCTGCGGGCAGAGGCCGTTTTCCAGCTCCTTTTCCGTATAGAAGCGTTCGCAGCCATAGCAGTAATGGCCGCCGAACTCCCCGAAATAGATGTCACCGGCATCGTAGACCTTTTGCAGGAACTGCCGGACGCGGGCCTTGTGGTCGGCGTCCGTGGTGCGCACAAAGCGGTCGTTGGCAATGCCGAGTTGCGGCCAGAGCGCGCGGAACTGCGCGCTGATGGCGTCCACGAATGCCTGCGGACTCTTGCCCTGCTTTTCCGCGGATTGCACGATCTTGTCGCCGTGCTCGTCCGTGCCGGTCAGAAAGAGGGTGTCCTCCCCTTTCAGACGGTGAAAGCGGGCCAGACAGTCGGCCACAATGGTGGTGTAGGCATGGCCCAGATGCGGCTGGGCGTTCACATAATAAATGGGCGTGGTGATGAAGAAATGGGACACCGGGTGCGCTCCTTACTCGTGTTCGGGGGAAGGGGCCTCGCCGCCGCGGGAGGCCGGTTTGCGCCGACGCCTGCGGCGGGATTTACCGCTCTCGCCCTGCCCCGCCGCTCCGGGCGGTAGGGCGTCGTCCGGGCCGCCTTGCGAGGTCTCAGCCTCGTCGGGCTGTTCGTCCGGGGGCAGGAGGTCGTCAAAGCGGGACAGATCCTCGTCGATGGTATCCGGCGTGGCGGAAACCACCAGCATGCCGTCGCCGGAAGCGGCCGGCTGGGCCTTGGCCTGCGGCTTGCCCGGCGCGGCCGCCTGCTGCGGCGCTTCGGGCCGGTGCGGATCAAGGGCCTGCCATTCTTCAAGCGTCAGTTCAAGTTCTTCATTGTTTTCATTGAGCACGGACAGGCTGTTGCGGAACATATTGGCCCGCAGAACCTTCATGCTGCCCTGACTGGTCTGGTATTTCTTGCCCAGCCGGGGGCAATGGTGATGGAAACGATCGTAATTTTCCTGTTCATAGGCCAGGCAGCACAGCAGCCGCCCGCAGATGCCGGAAATCTTGGCCGGATTGAGAAAGAGGTTCTGCTCCTTGGCCATGCGGATGGTGACCGGGGCAAACTTGCGCAGATAGCGGCGGCAGCAGCAGACCATGCCGCAATTGCCCACGGCGCCCACCATCTGCGTTTCATGGCGCACGCCGATCTGGCGCAGTTCGATGCGGGCACGGTATTCGCGCACGAGATCCTTGACCAGCTCCCGGAAGTCGATGCGCGCCGGGGCGGTGAAGTAGAAGATGAACTTGCTGCGGTCGAAATAGATTTCCACTTCCACAAGTTTCATGTCCAGACGGCGCTGGCGGATGCAGCGGCGGCAGAAGGCTCCGGCCTCGCGGGCCAGTTCCTCATTGGCGCGTGCGCGTTCCAGATCGCCCGCCGTGGCCGGGCGCAGGATTTCCTGACCGCCATCCACATAGGGCGCGGGCAGGGATTCGTGCGGCCCGGAGACCACCTCGGCCAGCGCCTCGCCCTGTTCCGCCGCCATGATCACATGATCGCCGGGGCGCAGCGCATCCGGGCCGGAATGGTAGCTCGTTTGTCCGAGGGTACGGAATCTCAGGCCATAAAGGGGCATGGTGATGATGAACCTCATGAAGAATTTGTTGCGACAAGCAGGGACTTTCCGACATATTCCGCGTGCTGTCAACATGGGCGGGGGCCGCCTTGCCAAGCGGCCCGGCCTGGCATATCCTGAAAGGACGTTCTCTTTGCGAGGTAACAGCATGATGACATATTCCGATGCCCTGGGCCTGCTGGCGAAAAACGGGGTGGAAGGCGGCCTGCTGCAACACAGCACGGCCTCGGCGGCTGTCATGGCGGCTCTGGCGCGGCACTTCGGCGAGGATGAAGATCTTTGGGCGCTGACGGGCCTGCTCCATGACGCGGATTATCCGGCGACCATGAACGAACCGGCGCGGCACGGCCTTGTTGCGGCGGAAGCGCTGGCGGGCAGCCTGCCGGAAGAGGCGCTCACGGCCATTCGGGCGCACAACGGCGAAATGACGGGCATCATGCCGCAAAGCCGTCTGGATTATGCCCTGCGCTGCGCCGAAACCGTGACCGGACTGGTGAGCGCGGCGGCGCTCATGCGGCCCACGGGCTATGAAGGCATGGAGAGCAAAAGCATCAGGAAGAAGATGAAGGACAAGGCCTTTGCCGCCAGCGTCAACCGCGACAATATCCGGGAATGCGAGAAGATCGGCCTGGAGCTGGATGCCTTCCTGACGCTGGTCATTGCCGCCATGAAGGCGGAGCACGATGCCCCGCGCACGGCCTGAAGCCGTGCCGGCAATGCGGTGTGGCATTCTTGCATCGAGCCTGTAACCGGAGGGGAAAACATGACCCGGCACACGAAGGATTCCGCGCATACCATGACTTCCATCTGTCATGAGGAATACAACGGCATTGATACCGGCATCCGGCTGCTCGGCCCGGCCAAGCTGGACTCTCCCCTGCCCTTCCGCGCCTGGGCCGACGAGCGCCGCGTGCCCATCCATGTGGACAGGGAATTGTGCGACGATTTCGACGAACCGGTGTGCCTCTGTTTCGAGGCCGCCGGGCCGCGCCGCAAGCTCTATTTCGATCCCCGACGGGCCAAGTGCGCCATTGTCACCTGCGGCGGCCTCTGCCCCGGCCTCAACGACGTGATCCGCTCCATCGTGCTGGAGGCCCATCACGCCTACGACGTGCCCTCAGTGCTGGGCATCCGCTACGGGCTGGAAGGCTTCATTGCCCGCTACGGACATGAGGTCATGGAACTGACTCCCCGGAGCGTGGGCGACATCCACCGTTTCGGCGGCACCATGCTGGGCACGTCGCGCGGGCCGCAGTCGCCGGAAGAGATCGTGGACATGCTGGAGCGCAGCAATGTCAACATCCTTTTCGTCATCGGCGGCGACGGCTCCATGAAGGCCGCGCAGGCCATTGCCGACGAGGTGGCGGGCCGCAACCTCAAACTTTCCGTCATCGGCATCCCCAAGACCATCGACAACGACATCAACTTCATTGCCCAGTCCTTCGGCTTCGAGACGGCGGTGGCCAAGGCCACCGAGGCCATTCAGTGCGCTCACACCGAAGCCTGCGGCGTGCACAACGGCATCGGCCTCGTCAAGCTCATGGGGCGGGAATCGGGCTTCATTGCCGCGCGGGCCGTGCTGGCCCTCAAGGAGGTGAACTTCGTTCTCGTGCCCGAGGCCGTCTTTCGGCTCGAGGGCGAGGGCGGCCTTCTGCCCGCGCTGGAACAGCGGCTGGCCGCCCGGCATCATGCGGTCATCGTGGTGGCCGAGGGGGCCGGGCAGCATCTGCTGGATCAGCGCGGCGAAACCGACGCCTCCGGCAATCCCGTGCTGGGCGACATCGCCTCCCTGCTCCAGAAGGAGATAAAGCGTTACCTCAAGGAGCGGGGCATGCCCCATACCCTCAAGTTCATCGACCCGAGCTACATCATCCGCTCCGTGCCCGCCACGCCCAACGACAAGGTGTATTGCGGCTTTCTGGGGCAATACGCCGTGCATGCGGCTCTGGCCGGCCGCACGGAAATGGTCGTCGGCCGTTTGCAGGACAAGTTCGTGCATCTGCCGCTGGCCCTGGTGACAGCCAAGCGCCGCAAGCTCAACATCGCCTCCGACCTGTGGCGTGCCGTGCTGGAATCCACCGGACAGGGGACGCTGGCCGGCATGCTGCCGCCCGGAGTTGCCCATGCCGACGCGCAGCGCTAGCCGGCAGACGATGGACATTGACGCCATGTTGCGCTCGCCCGGGCGCATGCTGCAAATCAAGGCCTCGGCCGGTTCGGGAAAGACGTATACCCTGACGCGCCTTTTCCTGAACCGGCTGGCCGGTTGCAACCTTGCCGCCGGAGAGGCCGGTTCGGCCTGCCTGCTGCGCCATGACGGCCCGGCCCACTGGGGAGAAATCCTGGCCATCACCTTTACCAATGCCGCAGCCACGGAAATGCGGGATCGCGTCGTCACGACCCTGAAAAGCGTGGCCCTCGGACAGCCGGCCCCGGACATTCCCCTTTCGTCCGCAGAGGCGGCCCGCTGGCTGGACATCATCCTGCGGGATCTGGCCTCGCTCAACATCCGCACCATCGACAGCCTGCTGCACCGCATCGTGCGGGCGGCGGCGCTGGATCTCGGTCTGCCGCCGGATTTTCAGCCCGTCTTTGCCAGCGACGAGGCCATGCAGCCCCGGCTGGACAGGCTGCTGGACGAGGCCTGGCACGGCGACGCGGGCAAGCTGGCCCTGTTGCAGGGCGTTTATGACGAGATGATCCGGCAGTCCAACCGCAAGGGCTTTGTGGCCGGCCCGCATCTGGTGCGGGGCCTGAAGGATTTGTGGGACGGCATGCTGGACGGCAGCTTTTCCCGGCTCAGCCCGCCGGAAGCGCTGGAGGCGCGGGAAGAGGCCATTTGGACGGCCTGCCGCGCCGCGGCCGCCGCCTTCCTGCGGGAGGCGGCAGCGGCGGGTGCGGAGGTTTCCGTCAACGGGCGCAAGGCCTGCGACAAGATTCGGGACGGCAATGCGAGTTTTTGCGTCAGCGCCATGTTTGCCGACGGCGGCGGCAAGATGCTCAAGGGCAAGGCCGCCCGTCCCGCCCCGCTGCTGGAGGCGCTCGCCGGACTGGTGCGGGCCGTGGAGGATGCGCGCCTGCTGCCCTTCCTGAAGGAGGCCCGCAAGTACGCCCGCACGGTGCATCTGGCGCAGCTGCTGTGTGAGGATTTTGTCGGCGACAGCCGCCGCGACGGCAATATCCCGGCGGTGCTCATTCCGCTCAAGGCCGTCGAGGCCCTTTCCGGGGAATACGGCGTGCCGGAGGCGCTCTGCCGTCTGGGCAGCCGCCTGCGGCATTTCATGCTGGATGAATTTCAGGATACCAGCCGCCGGCAGTGGGAAGCCATGCTGCCGCTGGTGGTCGAGGCCCTGTCGCAGGGCGGCTCCCTTGCCTGGGTAGGCGACGTCAAGCAGGCCATTTACGGCTGGCGCGGCGGGGAAACCGCATTGTTTGACGAAATTGCGCGGGACGCTGAGCTGCTGGGCATGGCCGGGGAGTGCCGCCGGGAATCCCTGCCTTTCAACCGCCGCAGCCGCCGTGGCCTGGTGGCCTACAACAATGCCCTGTTTTCCCGACTGGCCGATCCGGATGCGGCCCGTGAGGTGCTCACGGCCATGCTGGGGGCCAGCATCCCGCCCAAAGTGCTGGAAGACGGCGTGACCAGCGTGACGGAGGCCTATGCCGATGCCGCGCAGGCCTGTCCGGACAACGCGCCCGGGGGCGGTTTTGTCCGGGTCTGCGACGCGCAGGCCGTGGCGGGGGATGATGCCCTGCCCGCCGATGAGGACGGCGAAGACGAGGAGAAGACGGAAGGCGGGCAGGCCGTGGCACAAAGCCTGCTGCGCATGGTGCGGGAGATTGGCGCGCGGCGGCCCTGGTCGGATCTGCTCGTGCTGGTGGAGACCAACGACATGGCGCACGATTACGCCGAACGCCTCATGGAAGATGGCATTCCCGTCATTACCGAAAACAGCCTCCTCCTGGCCGAACACCCGCTTGTCATCCAGCTGGTGGCCTTTTTGCGCTTTCTGGATCGGCCCGGAGATGATGTGGCCCTGTGGACAGTGCTCAACGGCAGCCTGCTGGCCGGGCATCCGGCTTACGGGCTGGATGCGGCGGCATTGCATGACTGGCGGGTGGGCCATGTCCGCGCCGCCGGGCAGCTTGGGCAGGCTTTTCGCGCCTTCCGGCCGGACATTTGGGAATATTTTTTGGCCCCCTTCCTCAGTCGCGCCGGACTGATGACGCCCTATGACGCCCTGATGGAATGGTGCCGCCGTCTGGACGTCTGGCGTCGCTTCCCGGAGGCGGACATCTTTCTGCGCTGCTTCATGGAGGTGCTGTCCACGGCCGAGGAAAACGGGCTGGACTCGCCCTCCGCCTTTCTCTGCCACTGGGAGCGGAAGGGCGCTCTGGAAAAGGTGCCCATGCCCGACAAGCTGGATGCCGTACGCGTCATGACCATTCACAAGTCCAAGGGGCTGGAAGCCCCGGCGGTCATCCTGCCCCTGTCCGCCAGAGGCTTCAAGGGCGACAGCGTGATGCTGGTAGATCGGGGCGGCCTGCGCATGGTCTGCAGGACTCGTGCCGCAATGGGCGACCCCTTTTACCGCGAACGGACGCGGCAGGCTGTGGAACGCATCAACCAGCTCTATGTGGCCTTTACCCGGGCGCGCGAGGAGCTGCATGTGATCCGGCCCCCCGCTCGCGACAGCGGCGGCGTGGCGGCCATGAATTGCCTGTGGCGGCTGTCCGGCCGGGACGTGCCCCATGCCGAGGGCGACATGCCCCTGCCGCTCTGTCCGTCCCCTGTCGCGGAGGCCGATCTCGTCGATGCTTCCGCGCCGCCGCAAGCGGAAGACATGGCGCTTGCCGGCTCCGGCCCGGACGGGGACGGGCCGTGGCGGCCCATGCAGTGGCTGCCCACGCTCAAGATTTTCCGCAATCCGCTGGTCTCGGCCTTCCGGGCACGGGACAGGGGCGAATTTCTGCATCTCTGTCTGGGGCATCTGGGCGGAACGACGGGGGATGCCGCCGCACGGGCCGCCACGGCCCTGCAGCGCGGCGAGGAACATTTTGCCCGCAGCCTGCCGGATGATGCAAGCCTGCGCCAGGGCGTGCTGGCCGCCCTGACCTGGGTGGCGCAACAGCCGCCGTTGCTGGACTGGCTGGAGCGGGGCCACACGGAACAGGGCCTGCTGGTGCCGTGGGGCGACGGCCTGCGGGCCGGACGCGCGGATGTGATTGTGCCGGGCAGGCGGCGGCATCTCATTCTGGAGTTCAAAAGCGGACGGCCTGACGAGGCCCATCTGAGCCAGCTGCGCGGTTACCTCGCCTGCCTGCCCCCCGATCTGCCCGCCACGGGTCTGCTGGTTTATCTGGACGAGCGCTGTTTCCGGCGCGTGGAGGCGGACGGAGCATCGGCTGCGCAGGCGGAACTGGAAGCGGTCTTTCCCCTGTATCACGAGGTGTAGGCATGGCCGGAAGTCCCTTTCTGCTCTTTTCCTGGCGACGCCCCTTTCTGCCCGCGCTCAAGGACTTCATTGCCCGGCGCACAGAGGGCTGCCCCGGTCGCGCCCTGCTCATCGTGCCCCACAACCGGCCGTGGCGCTATTTGCAGCACCTCTATGCCCTGGAGGGCAAGCCGACCCTTCTGCCCCGGGTCATGACCTTCAGCGAGGTCGTGCGGCTCTGGCGGGAACAGCTCGGCGGCCCCCCCGTGCGCACGGCCAACCGGCTGGATCAGGTGGCCCTGCTGCGGGAGTGCGTGAACGGGCTGGCCCGCTCAGACAGCGCGCTGGCCGCGCGCTTTGCCCCTATGGACATGGAGGAATTTCTGCCCTGGGGCATGCGGCTGGCCGGCCTGCTGGACGAATTGTTCAGTCACGGCGTGACCGCCGGGGACATTGCCCACATGGAAGGCGAGGTTTCCCCGCCCGCAGCGGCCCTGCTCAATGCGCTGGGGCGTCTTCAGGCGGCGTACGCCCGGCGTTTGCGGGAGGACAGGCGCACGACGCCGGGCTTTGACCTCGGCGAGACGGCCCGTCTCGGCGTCGAGGTGCCTGCCTGCCTGCGCCCCCGGCCCGAGCGGCCGGTGCTGCTGGCGGGCTTTGCCCTGCTTACGCCCACCGAGGATGTCCTGTTCCGTCGCCTCTGGGAGGCCGGAGCGGACATATGCCTGCATACGGACACGGCGCTGGCCGGACAGGGCACGCCGCACTGGGCCTGCGAGGGGCATGGCGACTGGCTGCGGCGCTGGCGGGCGCGGGCCGAGGCCGTCGGCCCGGACGATGCGGATGCGTCGGAACCAGAGCTGCATTTCTTTGCCGGTTATGACGTGCATTCCCAGCTGGCCGCCCTGCGCGAGGCCCTGATCCGGGAAGGGGCGACGCCCGCCGCCGGGGAGGCCGTCGTACCCGTTGCGACGGAAGCGGCGGACGAGGAAACGGCAAACGCCGAGGCGCTTCTCTGGCGGCAAGAAGCGGGCACATCGCCGTCCACGGCCGTGGTGCTGACCCATAACGGCCTCTTGCTGCCGGTGCTGCACCATCTGCCGCGCAAGGACGTCAACGTGTCCATGGGCTACCCGCTGGATCGCTCCCCGCTCTGCCGCCTGCTGGAAGGCCTGTTCCGGGCGCAGGAGGAGCGCAGCGCCGACGGACGCTATTACTGGCGCAGCCTGCTGGACTGCCTGCGGCATCCCTATCTGGCCATGCTGCGACAGGAGACGCCCCCCGGGACGGCGGATGTGCACGAGGCTGAGGCCGTTTCCCTGCGGGAGCCGTTGCATCGCCTCTGCGAAACCATCCGGCAGGGCAGCCGCACCCTGCGGCTGGCGGACGCGCTCGACGCCGTGCGGGATGCGCTGGAGCCGGCGCAGGCGCGTGCGCTGGCTGACCTGGCCCGTCTCCTCTTTGACGCCTTCGGGGCCGTGCGCACCTGTGCGGATCTTGCCGATGCGCTGGCCGATCTCTGCGCCTTTCTGACGGAGCGCGGCCGCGCTGTCTGGCCGCGCTATCCGCTGGATGCCGAGGCCATGTACCGCCTGCGTGAACACTGCCTGCCCATGCTGCGCCGCAATGCCCTGAGCCGGGAACCCTTCAGTCCGCGACAGCTCTTCCAGTTCGCGCGGCAGATCCTGCGGGAGGAGCGCATCCCCTTCGAGGCGGTGCCGCTCACCGGCCTGCAGGTGCTGGGCATGCTGGAAACCCGCCTTCTGCATTTCGATCAGGTACATATCGTGGACGCCACCGACGAAAGCCTGCCCGGCAGCGCGGCGCAGGATCCCCTTTTGCCCGATAGCCTGAGGCAGGAACTGGGGCTGCCCGACGCCCGGCGGCGCGAGCGCGCGGCGGCCCATACCCTGTTCCGCCTCTGCGCCGGGGCACGCACGGTATCCTTTTACTGGCAGGAAGGCATTGCCCGCTCCTCGCTTCTGGACGCCCGCAAGAGCCGCAGCCGCTTTGTGGAACAGCTCATCTGGCGGGAGGAGCGCCGGCGGGGGGCGCTGCTTGTGCCCGGCGAGGACGCCTTGCGCACGCCGTCGGGCACGGCGCGTCCCGCTACCGCCGCGCCGGGGGAAATTGACCGCACGCCCGCTCTGCATGAGGCCATGCGGCGGTTTTTGAACGGGCACATTTCGCCCACGGCTCTGGATGCCTATCTGCATTGTCCCAAGCGCTTTGTCTGGCAGTATCTCTGCGGCCTGCGCGAGGCGGAGGAAGTCAATGAGGGCGATGACCGCGCGCTGGTGGGCCAGATCATTCACCGTATGCTGGAACGGCTCTACGGCGCGCATGTGGGGCAAACGGTGACGGCGGAAACTTTCAGGGATGCGGATCTCGCCAGCCTGCTGGAAGAATGCCTCGCGGAACTGGGCGGGGACGTTTCCCTGCCGCCGGAAAGCCGCATCATGCTGCAGCTGGCCGCACCCTATCGCCTGCGGAACTATCTTTGCGGCCAGCCGGAAAGCCTCATCGTCGCTCTGGAGCAGGAATTGAAGGCCGAAATGCGCCTGTGGGGGCGTTCCTTCCGCCTCATCGGCAAGGCGGATCGCATCGACCGCCGGGAAAATGCCCTGTGTCTTGTGGACTACAAGACCGGCCATCTCAGCCCGCCGGATGCGCTCATCTGGAACGAGGAGGCGTTCTGGCAGGAGCTTGAGGCCTTTCGCATCCGGGCCGAGGCGGGCGAGGCTGAGGCGGACGAGGCCCTGCCGCTGCTGGATGAGCTGCGCGAGCGCGTGCGCAGCCTGCAATTGCCCTGCTATGTCGTTCTGCTTGGCGCCATGCGGCCCGACGAGCGGGTGGAAAATGCCTGTCTGGTGGAACTGGCCGACACGGGCAAGGAATATGCCCTGTTCAGCGGGCCGTGGGATGATGCGGATTACGACAGGGCACGGCGGCGCTGCAAGGATGTGCTCGGGCTGGCGCTCTGGCACATGGAGCATGCGGCGGCCTTCCCGCCCCGGAGCGGACGTTGCTCCTTCTGTCCCTATCGGGGGGCCTGCCGCTCCTGACGGACAGGAGATCGCGCATTTCTGCCGTACCGTGCGGCGACGGCCCGCGCCGGGCCGCATGTCTCCCCGGACGGCGGGGCGGTCTCTCTTGTGTTTTGGCCTGTTTTTGGCTAGGATAAGAACGATTCAGTCATGGTTTCCTGCGACAGGAGAGCATGACGCCCCTTTTTTGCGCCTGCGGAGGTTGTTACCGTGCCTTTTCCCTCTTTGAATATCGGCGAACTGTGCGCCCGCCGGCCCATCGTACAGGGCGGCATGGGCGTCGGCATTTCCCTTTCCGGACTGGCTTCCGCCGTCGCCAATGAAGGCGGCATCGGCGTCATTGCCGGGGCCATGATCGGCATGCGCGAGCCGGATGTGGCCAAAAACCCCATCGAAGCCAATTTGCGCGCCCTGCGTCAGGAGCTGAAACGCGCCCGGGAAAAAACGCAGGGCATCATCGGGGTCAACATCATGGTGGCCCTGACCACGTTCAGCCAGATGGTGCGGACGGCCATTGAAAACCGTGCGGACATCATCTTTTCGGGCGCCGGCCTGCCGCTGGACATGCCCCGGCAGCTGCGGGAACTCTGCGAGGAAAAGAAGCAGGAGTTCAAGACCAAGCTCGTGCCCATTGTTTCCTCGGCCCGCGCGGCAACGGTCATTGCCAAGAAGTGGCTGAGCCGCTTTGACTACGTGCCCGATGCCGTGGTGGTGGAAGGCCCCCGGGCCGGCGGGCATCTGGGCTTCAAGGCCGAGGAGCTGGATGATCCGGCCTTTGCGCTGGAAAAGCTCATTCCCGAGGTGGTGGATGCCGTCAAATCCTTTGAGGACAAGAGCGGCAAGGCCATTCCGGTCATTGCGGCCGGCGGGGTCTACAGCGGTGCGGATATCGACAAATTCCTGCGTCTCGGCGCGTCGGGCGTGCAGATGGGCACGCGCTTCGTGGCCACCCACGAGTGCGACGCGGATCAGCGCTTCAAGGAACGTTACCTCGAAGCGCGGGATGAGGATGTCACCATCATCAAGAGTCCCGTGGGCATGCCGGGCCGCGCCCTGAACAACGAATTCATCGAAGAGGCGCGCGCAGGCCGCAAAAAACCTTTCAAGTGCGTCTTTCACTGCGTGAGCACATGCGAGCAGGAAAAGACGCCCTACTGCATCGCCTCGGCCCTCATCAACGCCATGAAGGGCAATCTGGAGCGGGGTTTTGCCTTTTGTGGGGCCAATGTGTCCCGCGTCAAGGAAATCGTCTCGGTCAAGGAACTCATGGATTCGCTGCAACGCGAGTACGAGGCGGCGCGAGCCTGATGTGCCCGTCAGCGGGAGCGCGCTTTGCCGTTGCCCCGCATCCCCGACATATGCAGGGGGCGACCGTTTGGCCGCCCCCTTTGCGCAAGACGTGTCCCTGCCGCCCCGGTCGCGGGCGGGAAATGGGGGCCGTGAGGGAGGCTGTGTTTCGTGGAACGTCTGGAACTGCTTTCGGCCATACTCATGGCGCTGAGTCCCGTCATGGTGCTCATGAGTCTGATCAGCCCCCGGGGGGCGATTCTTTTTCGGCGCAAAACGCGTCTCAAGGGCGTGCTGCTCTGGCTGGGCGTCGGACTGGCCGGCCTGCTGCTGGCCCATGCCGTGGTCACGCCGCCACCGGCGGGCGGCGAGGCTGCCCTTTCGGCCCCGGCCCCCGAATCCTCGCGGGAAAGGTAGGAGCGCATGATGATCTTCTTTTGCAAGCGGGCCACCACCGCTGACGGACGCACCCGCTGGTCGGTCTGCGTGCCTACCCTGCTGGGCTTTACGACGGTGGGCTGGTTCTATTCCGAGGAACTGGCCCGCAGCTTCATCGGCTTTGTGGAAAGCGCGCCGCACGCCCGTCAGGAGGCGGAAAACGACGCCTGGCGGGAGTTCCAGTTCCGACTGGACTTCCTCTGGTCGGAAAAGCTGCAGAAGGAGCGCGCGCTGCTGGAAAGGCACTGGTCGCCCCTGCGCGACATTCTCCTGAGCTATACCGCGTCCATTGCCGGGCTGCTGCGCGTGCTCCGGCCCGGCGAGGCGGAGACGGAAGCCCGGCTGGACGAGGGCTTTCAGAGCATCTGGGGGGCAGCCTTTGCCGCTGTGCGCCGTCTGGAGGGCCTTGAACCGCTGGCCGATGCGCTGGAGGCGCAACACCGCGTGCAGGCCCAGATCCGGACGGAGATCAGCCGTCAGGCCGGACAGCTGGCCGAGGCGCGGGAACTCCCGCCCTTGCAATGACAGGCTGCGGCGTGCGCCGCGCTGGCAAGGCACAACGCCCCGCCGTGTTTTGCGGCGAGGCGTTTTTTTTCGGGCGATGCTGTCCGTCCGGGCCAGCGTGCGATTCGCGGTCGCAAGCGCCCAAGGCCTGTTACCACGATTCGCTGCGTGTTTTGGGGGGAAGAGGCACCCTTCACTCTGCTGTCGATGCCCATAAGGCTCCGGCGTCGCCTGACGGGCACGGCCCTTGCGGGCCGCCTTTCGGTCGCTGCCGGCGCTGGAGGGGTTCCCCTTCCCCCCCCAAGCCCCAGCCCATCCCCAGCGCCCGTTTACCGGGGAAGAGACAGGGACACGAGGCAACCCTGCCTCCAAAGGCAAGCGGAGCGTCTACGGTCTGTTTGCATTGTCTGTTGAAATTATTTGTAAAATTCGCATTGGCAGAGCCTAGGGCGCCGGGGCGGTTTCCGGTTCTCCATGCAGCCAGCGGCCCAGCTGTTCGGCGGCCTCGATGGAGCGCGGGCCGGGACGGGAAAAGATCTCTTCCCGCACCTCGAGGATGCGGCCAGCCCGCACAGCGCGCAGACTTTTGAAATGGGGCCGTTCGGCCACGGGCTGCGGCGCGGGATTCATGGGGCCGATCTGGTAGATATAGGCATCCGGGTCGGCGGCGATGACGGTTTCCTCATTGAGGCGCACCATCTTGCGCGGCGAGTCCACCACATTGATGCCGCCGGCGGCATTGATGAGATCATTGACGATGCTTCCCTTGCCTGCGGCCAGCAGATTGGGGGAACTGACCTCGAAAAAGACTCGCACGGCCGGTTGGGCCGCATAGGCATTGCGCAATCTGGCCAGCCGCCGCCGCCATTGGCCCACCAGATTGGTCGCCTCCGCCTCCCGACCGGTGAGGCGGCCCAGGGTCAGGGTCACGGTGTAGAGATCCTCGAGGGAGTCGAGTTCAAAGGTCAGGACGGGAATCCCCAGTTCGCGCAGGTGGTCGGTCTGGGCCTGCACTTCGCGCCGTCCCTGCATTTGCAGAATCACATCCGGCTTCTGCGCCATGATCAGTTCGGCATTGGGCTGCATGTGGGTGCCGATGGCCGGAAGATCCGCCAGTTCCGGCAGGTGAGCGTCAGCCACGGTGCGGGCGACAATGCAGTCCTTTGCGCCCAGCGCCAGCAGAATTTCATTGAAGGAGCCATACAGGGCAATGATGCGGCGGGCCGGAATGGGCAGGCCGCCCTGCCCGTCTCCGAGGCTGAGCGTCATGCCGGCCCGTGTGCCGGGCAATCCCGGGGCGCTGTCAGCTGCGGCGGGCGGGGTCGGCAGGATCAACAGGCCGAGGCTCAGCGTCAGGCACAGCAGCTTCAGGCGCAGGAGCGGGAGGCGGCGGGGGCGACTCGCCTTCCCCGGCGTGGTGCGGCCCGCGGGGACAGGCCGGCAGGGCCTGCGGCAGGCCGTTGCGGGGATGCGCAAAGACGCAAAGGGGCAGATGGTAGAGGGCACTGAGGTTCTCCTCCGTAAAGACGGTCTGTGCCGGGCCGTCAAACAGCATGCGCCCCTGCCGCAGGCCCACCAGCCGGGTGGCGTACTGGGCGGCAAGGCTGCAGTCGTGCACGGCCATGACAATGGCCGCCCCGGCGCGGCGGCGTTGTTCCAGCAGATCGAAAAGTTCCACGACCCGCGCCCAGTCCAGCGCGGCAGCCAGCTCGTCCAGCAGCAGAACGGGACTCTCCTGCGCCAGCGCGCGAGCCAGCATGACCCGTTGCACCTCGCCGCCGGACAGTTCGCCCATGCGCCGTTCGGCCAGTTCGTGCGCGCCCGCGCTGTGCAGGGCCGCGTCAGCCACGGCGTAATCGTGCGCGCTGTAGGCCCCCCACCAGCCAAGGTGGGCATACCGCCCCAGCAACACCATGTCCCGGACAATCTGGCTCGAAAAAAATTCCGCCCGCTGGGGAACCACGGCCACCCGGCGCGCCCGCTCCCGCACGGAAAGGGCGGCAGGATCGCTTCCGCCAAGCAGAACGCTCCCGGAGGTCGGCGCGATCTGCCCGCAAAGGACGCGCAAAAGCGTGGTCTTGCCGCTGCCGTTATGCCCGAGCAGGGCCACGCTTTCGCCGGGGGCCACATGCAGGCTGATGCCGTGCAGCACTTCCCTTCCGGGGTAACCGGCATGCAGGTTCGTACAGCTCAGCATCAGCGCCTCCGCAGCATGGCGGCAAAAAACGGCCCGCCCAGCAGGGAGGTGACCACGCCCACGGGCAGTTCCTGCCCGCCGTCAAGGACGCTGCGGGCCAGCACGTCCGCCCAGAGCAGCAGGATGCCGCCGCCAAAGAAGGCCCCGGTCAGCAGGGGGGCGTGCCGGACGCCCAGTTGCAGCCGCAAAAGATGCGGCACCACCAGGCCCACAAAGCCGATGACGCCCGTCACGGCAACGCAGCCCGCGGTCATGCAGCTGGCCCCGGCCAGCAGCCAGAAGCGGGCGCGCCCCACGGCAAGGCCCACCTGGGCGGCCTGCTCGTCCCCGAGGCTCAGCACGTCCAGGGCACGCCAGTGCAGGGCCACGGCCAGCATGCCCGGCACAAGGGTCAGCAGGAGGAGCGGCAGGGCGTTCCAGCCCCGGCCCTGCAGACTGCCCATGATCCAGAAGACGATGCTGGTCACGGATTCCTCGTTGAGGGCCTTGATGAGCGCCACCAGCGCCCCCAGAAAGGCCGCCACGGCAATGCCCGCCAGAATGACGGTCTCCCGGCGGAAGCCCCCTTCTCCCCTGCCCAGCCAGAGCGCGCCCGCCAGCGCCAGCAGCGCGCCGATGAGCGCACAGAGGGAAATGAGGCTGGTGCCGCTTGCCAGCTGAACCGACCAGCCCAGCGAACCGCCCAGGGCAATGGCCAGACTGGCGCCGCAGGCAGCCCCGGCTGAGATGCCGAGGGTGAAGGGATCGGCCAGCGGATTGCGCAATACCCCCTGCAGGGCCACCCCGGCCACGGCCAGCGCCCCGCCGCAGAGCAGGGCCAGCACGGCCCGCGCCAGACGGATCTCGCCGATGACCGCGTGCATGGCGGTGGGGCCGGCATCCTGCTCGAAGCCCGCCAGTCCGGCAAAGACCTTCAGGATGTCCGCCACGCCGACGTCCACCGGCCCGCCAAGACAGGAAAGCGGCACCGAGGCCAGCCAGACAAGGACAATGGCGGCAAGGAGAACCGCAGGAGAGGGGCGCATGATGGACATGGTCGCCGGCCTCAGTCGCCGTGCCGCCAGACAAGGCTGGCCTGCCGCCCCGAGGCGGCATGGTGTCGGTGGGAGAAACACAGCCGGGGATTGTCGGCCGTACAGATATCCACGCCAAAGATGCGCCGGGGCGAAAGGCCGGCCTGCACCAGTTGATGCCGGGTCAGGCCCCAGAGATCCATTGTCCGGTCGCGGGCATCGAACCACGGGCGGAAATCGTCGCCCCATTCGCGTTCGAAATGGATAAATTCCGCCCGCGCCGGGCCGAGGCTCGGGCCGCGCACGGCCAGCAAATCGCGCGGGTCAAGGCCGTAGCGCTCGCAGAAGCGTCGCACGGCCGACTGCGGAAATTCGCAGCGGTTGCCGCGCCAGCCCACATGCAGGGCCGCAATGTGCCGCCCCCCCGCATGGGCCAGCAGGATGGGCTGACAGTCCGCCGTCTTGATGCAGAGGGGGACATTCGCCTTGTCCGTGGCCATGCCGTCCCCTTCAGTCACGGCTTCCCTGTCCGGGGGGAGGGGGGCGGGGTCAAACACCAGCGTATCCCCGTGCACCTGACGCAGCTCGGCCCAGCCGTCAAGCTGCAGGCAGGCGGCAAGCTCCCTGCGCGAGCGGGTGACCCGTTCCGGGCTGTCGCCCGTCACGGCAAACGAAACATTGCCGCCGGAAGCCGGATCGTCCGGCACGGGGCAGGAACGCAACTGAAAGGCGCAGCCGATATGCGGCAGCCCGGGAAACGCGAAGCGAAGCACCGTTACAGACACAGCCACTCCTCATCCGTACAGATATGGGTCATGCGTTCGTCCCAGGCTTCGGCGGGCAGGGCGTCCAGCAGCTGGCAGGCATAGCACAGGCCCACAAGGGATGGGGGCGTGTCCGCCGCAGCCTGCCGCACCCCGGACAGGAAGCGGTCATAATAGCCGCCGCCAAAGCCCAGCCGCCTGCCCTGCCGGTCAAAGCCCACGCCCGGCACCACAAAGAGATCGGGACAAAAGTCCCCTCCTGCCTGCTCAGGCCCGAAGCCCGGCAGACTGTCCAGCGGTTCCAGCAGGTTGAAGGGGCCGGAACGCAGTTCGTCCCGGTTGTGCACGGCCACAAAGTCCATGAGGCCGTATTGCTGCCGCACCCGGGGCAGATAGAGAGTCTTGCCCGCGTGCCAGGCGGCGTCCAGCAGCGGGGCGGTATCCAGTTCATCGGGCAGGGAAACGTAGAGGGCCACGGCGCGCGCCTCCCGCCAGACGCGCGAGACCAGCAAATGGCCGTGCGCCCGGGCGGCAAGCTCCTGCCTTTGATCCGGGGGGACGGCCCGGCGGGCGCGCAGCAGGCGGGAGCGCAGGGCTTTTTTCTGTTCCGGGAGCGGGGTGATGGACATAGTGCTTTCCTTGCAGAACAAAGTAGGGTACATTCTTTTCCGTTGCAAGCCCAACAAAGGAAGCGGAACCATGTCAAGCCTCCCCAAACAGGATTATTTGTGGATTGCCGTGGGCGACATCCATGACGATGTCGCCAATTTCGCCCGCATTCCCGAACTGGCCCAGGCCGACGGCATTATCGTGACCGGCGATCTGACCATTACCGGCGGCGCGAAGCAGGCCGAGCTGGTCATGGAGGCTCTGTGGCGGCATTGTCCCGTGGTCTGGGCGCAGATCGGCAATATGGATCGTCCGGAAGTGGATGAATGGCTGCGGGAAAAGGGCTGCAACCTGCATACCAGCGTGTGCGAACTTACGCCGGATATTGCCGTGTTCGGCGTGGGCGGCTCCACCTTCACGCCCTTCGGCACGCCCAGCGAGTTCCCGGAATCCAGTTTCGCGGAATGGCTGCAAGCCAGCTGGCGGCGGGCGCGCGTCTATCCCCATGCCATTCTCGTGTCGCACAATCCCCCCAAGGGCACGGCCTGCGACGTCATCCCCGACGATGTGCATGTGGGTTCCACGGCGGTGCGCGAATTTCTGGAAGATGCCCAGCCGGAGATCTGCCTGTGCGGGCATATCCATGAAGCGCGGGGCATTGACCGCGTGGGCCGCACGCTGGTGGTCAATCCCGGCGCGCTGGCCCAGGGCGGTTATGTGCTCGTGCGCTGCAACGACGGCCAGTTGTCCGTCGAACTCTGCCGGCTGGACGATCAGGACAGCTGAACCCCGGCGGCTGAGCCGTTCTTGGCCGAGCGCAATGATTGCGAATTTCGGGCCGGGTGCAGGCGTGTGCCCGTCCCCTGTTTCTGTGCGAATGCCCTGTCACGCCGGAAACGCCATATTTTGACCCGTCAGCCCTCTCGACAGACCTGCGGCGAACGCCTGTTCGCCGCCGCGCGGGATGGGGGCAGGCCGCCTTGTTGCGGACGCTGCCGCGCCGTTGCCGGATTTGCTTCCGGCGCGGCGGCATGCCCTCCCCTGTCTGACGGCTGCCAACATATTTTTGACTGCCCACGCGGCGGTTCACAAGGAACGACATGACATCCCGAAAGGAAAAAATCGAGGAAAGCCAGGTGCTTTCTTCTGACCCCTCTGCCGTTGTCACGGCAAGCGACCCTTCCCCCGCCCCTTCCCCTTCTTCTTCTCGCCGCAAGCGTGCTTCCGGCCAAACAACCGCCACGACCGCCGACGCCCCCCGCCCCGCCCGCAAATCTCGCGGCGGCAAGGCAGCGGCTGCCGCCCAGGCCGCTGACACGCCCCCGGCGGATATGCCCGCCGCCTCGCCTGACGCCGCCGCAAGCCGGGACGATGCGACGCCCGCCAAACCGGCGGCCCGTCGCGGTCGCCGTACGCCGGCCCGCAGCGCCGCGTCGGAGCGTCCGGACGGCGCTGAAACGCCCGTGACTCCGGACAGGACTTCCCCCGACGGCGATCTGTCCGCCCGCGCTGACGCCGCCGCGCCTGCCCGTCCGGCCCGCGCTGCGCGTTCGTCCGCCAAGGGGCGGCGTGCCGCGGCGACCTCGCCTGCCGCCTCTTCCGCGCCTTCCGGCAGCGGCGCGCAGACAGACGCCGGGGACAGTCCGAGCGGGAACGCCGCCACGGAAGAAGCGGCTGCGCCCAAGCAGGCGAAGAGCCGCAGCGCACGCGGCAAGGGCAAGAGCACGAAAACTGAGGCTGCCGCCCCCGCTGCGGCGGAGGCCGGCGGCACGGCGGGCGAACCTGCCCCGCTGGCCGCACTGTCCGATGCCACGGCGGAAAAACAGGACGATGCCGCCCGGCAAAAGAGTTCCCGCGGCGGCAGGAAGCGTCAGCGACAGGAAAAAAAGAACGCGGATCGGGAGGACGCTGCGCCCTCGACCACGCCCGCCCTTGAGCAGTACGCGATCATCCCGCCTGCCGTGCAGGAAAAAAGCCTTGTCCCGGCTCTTTTGGAACAGACGCTGCCGGTGCCGGTGGAGACGGAAGCGGCCGGAACGGCGTCTGAGGATGCCGAGGCGGTCACCGGTCAGGACGAGGATGGAACCCGCCGCAAGAGTCGTCGCGGTCGGCGTGGCGGTCGGGGCCGCAACCGCAGGAATCGTCAGCCCGGCGAAGCGGGCGAAGGGCCGGTCGCTGCCGAAGCCGCATCCGATGCGACCCCGGACGAGAGCGGCGAAATCCCGGCCGATGATGAGACGGCGGAACCGGTCAAGAAAGGCGGGGTGCGCGCGGCGGCGGTCAAGGCCAAGGCTGCGGCGGCCACGGGCCGCCAGCGCATGTTCATCAGCATCCTGCCCGGCGAACAGGTGGAAGTGGCCCTGGCCGAGGAAGGCGTGCTGCTGGAATATTACCTTGACATGCTGCATCAGAAGAAACTCAAGGGCAATATTTACAAGGGCGTCATCCACAATATCGACACCAACCTGCAGGCGGCCTTTGTCAGCTACGGCGCGGGCAAAAACGGCTTTTTGCAGATTGACGAGGTGCATCCCGAATACTGGCTTGCCCATCATGAACCGGCCAAGGGCAAGAAATATCCGCCCATTCAGAAAGTGCTCAAGGCCGGTCAGGAAGTGCTGGTGCAGGTGGTCAAGGAACCCAACGGCAGCAAGGGGGCCTTTCTCACCACCTGGCTGTCGCTGGCCGGACGTTTTCTGGTGCTGACACCGGGACAGGAACAGATCGGCGTTTCGCGCAAGGTGGACAATGACGAGGAACGTACCCGCCTGCGGGAAATGATGAACGGCATCGAACCCGGCGAGGGGCTGGGGGTCATCGTGCGCACGGTGAGCGCGGGCGTGACCAAGACCATCCTCAGGAGCGATCTGCAGTACCTCAAGCGGGTCTGGCGGGACATTCGCAAGAAGGCCACGGAAGTCAGCGCCCCGGCCCTCATACATGAGGAGCCGGGCCTGCCGGAACGGGCCGTGCGCGACTACCTGACCGATGAGGTTTGCGAAATCTGGGTGGACAATGAGGCCCTGGCCGACAGCATCCGCGATACCGTCAGCCAGCTTTTCCCGCGCAAGAAGGATCTGGTGCGCCTGCATTCGGACAGCCGCCATACCCTGTGGGAACGCTTCAACCTGCGGCGGCAGCTGGATCAGATCTATGCCCGTGAAGTGACGCTGCCTTCCGGCGGGCGGCTGGTCTTTGACCAGACCGAGGCCCTCATGGCCGTGGACATCAACTCAGGCAAGATCTCCGGCAAGGTGAACTTCGAGTCCATGGCCTTCAAAACCAATATGGAAGCCGCCGAAACCATCGCCCGCCAGCTCAAGTTGCGGGACATCGGCGGGCAGGTGGTCATCGACTTCATCGAGATGCGCGATCGCAAGCATGTGCAGGAAGTGGAAAAGACCCTGCGCACGGCCATGAAGAATGATCGCGCCCGGCACGATGTGGGCCGCATGAGTTCCTTCGGCTTGCTGGAGCTGGTGCGGCAGCGCATGGGTTCCTCGGCCCTGGCCATCAGCATGGAACCCTGTCCGCATTGCAACGGCACCGGGCAGCGCCGCAACCGCGAATGGCAGGCCCTGCAGGCCCTGCGCGATTTGCGCTCCCGGCTGCGCACCTGCCAGGAAGAGCGCCTGCGCTTTGAGGCCACGGCCGAGGTGGGACTCTATCTGCTCAACGACAAGCGCGACACCCTGCGCGATCTGGAAAACAGCTTCGGCAAGGGCATTGAAATATGTCTGCGTCCGTAACTCAGCCTGCCAAAAGCCCGGCTGCCGTCAATCCGGCAGCCGACAGCCTGCTGTTGCATGTCTGCTGCGGGCCGTGCTCCATCATGCCGGTGCGGCGCCTGCAGGATGCGGGCTATGCGGTGACGGCCTGGTTCATGAATCCCAATATCCAGCCGCTGGGCGAGTATTTCCGGCGGCGCGAGGCCGCCGGGGAATGTGCCGAACGGCTGGGCATTCCCATTCTCTATGAGGATGCGCCGTGGAATCTCGTGGAATGGCTGCGGCAGGTCGCCGGGCGCGATCTGCCGCCCGAGCGCTGCGGCTGGTGCTGCACCAGCCGCATGGAAGCGACCTGGGCCGCTGCCCGGGTCATGGGCTATGCCCATTTTTCCAGCAGCCTGCTCTATTCCCGCTATCAGCCGCATGAGGTCATTGCGGCGGCGGGCTTTCGTCTTTGCGGGCTGGACGTGCCTGCCGCCCTGTCCCCTGCCCCGCCGGCGGATGCGGACGCGGCCCGTGCGCCGTCCGGGACAGCGGGGCCGCGCTTCGTGTACCGGGATTTCCGCACGGACTGGCAGGCCGGCATTGATGTCTCCCTTGATTGGGGCGTGTACCGGCAGCCCTATTGCGGCTGCGTCTACAGCGAGGCGGAACGCTACCACAAGAAGCTGCAGCGGCTTGCCGCCGCAAGCGGCGGCAAGTTGCCGTCCTGAAAAATAATGCTTGACGGTAACGGCGAAAAGGCATACAAAGTCTTTCGTTGTTTCGACGCATTCCCCGATAGCTCAATCGGCAGAGCGGGTGACTGTTAATCACTAGGTTGGCGGTTCAAGTCCGTCTCGGGGAGCCACGATGACACGGCCCTTGCAGCACGCTGCAGGGGCTTTTCATTTGGATTCGTGAGGCAGCGTACGGGAGCGCCGCCTTGCGGCGAGGGGGATTGGGTGATGGGCAAACGTGCCGCACTCCTTCTGCTTGAGGGCATGCTTTTGTTTGCAGAGGGCTGCGCGGCCCTCTTTGTTGACAACAGCAGCATGCCGTAGCCCGGCGGCCTGAAAAAAATAAAATTTTTTCTTGACAAAATATCCTCTCCCGCGTAAAAGATTTTCTCGTTGCTTCGACGCATTCCCCGATAGCTCAATCGGCAGAGCGGGTGACTGTTAATCACTAGGTTGGCGGTTCAAGTCCGTCTCGGGGAGCCACGATGACACGGCCCTTGCAGCATGCTGCAAGGGCTTTTTCGTTATGGCGGTCACGCCCTCCCCTTCCTCGCTGCCTGGGCAAACGCGCCTGCCGCCGTGAACGCTCCACTGTGTGACATTTCTGTGACAGAACGGCTTTTTCCACTGCCCCGCCTTGACAGGGGCCAAGCCCGTTTTTACCCTGAAATGACAAACTTCTTACACACAAAGGGGCAACGATATGTCGCTTTTTGATATCATGAAAGGAAAGGATTGGGGTGCGACCCTGGGGTCGCTGACGGAAAAGGCCAAGGGCGGCGCGGCTGAACTGGCCAGAAGCGCGCCCGGCGGCATGGGCGGTCTGCTGGGGGCGGGCGCGCTGGGCGCCCTGCTGGGTTCCGTCCTGTCCAAGGATGTGCTGCAAAATGCCGCCTTGGTCGGCGCCGGAGCCGTTGCCTGGAATTTCTACAAGAAATGGTCGGACAAGAAGGAGCAGGAAGCCGTCGCCGCACCGACGGGCGCATCCTTCCCCGGCGCGCAGCCCGCAGCCCAGCCCGCGACGCCGGCGGCAAACGCCGATCCCACGGCCATGCTGCTGTTGCGGGCCATGGTCTACGCGGCCCGGGCTGACGGACACATCGACGCCACGGAGCAGGATCGCATCAGCAAGATGGTGGGCCAGATGTTCCCCGGGCAGGATGCCAGTCAGCTGATCCATTCGCTGCTCAATGAACCCATCAATCCCGCTGCGCTGGCCTCGCAGATCCGTTCGGCGGAACAGGGAGAGGATCTCTACCGTCTTTCCTGCCTCATTGTGGACATCGATCACTTCATGGAGCGCAGCTATCTGGACGGGCTGGCCCAGTCGCTCCAGATTGCGCCCCAGCGCAAGGATGCGCTGGAACATGAGGCCATGCAGGCCAAACAGCAGCTTGCCGTGACGGCGTAGCCCCTTTTACGCTGCGCCCGGGCGGCAGGCGAACGCCCTTCTCCGCACAATATGCCGGCAGCCGGAAGCGTATTCCGGCTGCCGGCGTTTTGTCGGGGCGGGAGGCATCGGGCTGCCCTGCCGCCGCTTCAGATGGTTCGGTTTTGCAACATGTTCACGGCCATCCAGATCAGGGTGAGGATGATGTGCGTCCAGAGGATTTTGCGCGGGGTTCGCCGCCAGAGGGTCAGCACCGCGCCGAGCAGGAACCAGAGCAGCGTCAGCACGCCGTGCAGCAGGTACATGGTGCGCGATGAATATTGCCACAGACCGCTCAATGCCTGGCTGCCCCACAGCATGGCAAAATCCCGGGGGCGGGCAAGCGCATCCCACAGACTGTCTGCGGCCGCCAGCGCCATGAGAAGGCAGAACAGCAGCCAGAGCAGGCGTTCCCAGGAAATTCGCCCGCCGAAAAGCAGTCTGGAGTTCTTTTCCATTGCGTCCTACCTCCGTTGCGCTGCCGTTAGGCGACAGGAAAAACAGCAAACGGATTATACATACGTTGTTTCTTTTTGGCAAAGGGGAACAGCCGGCATCTCCGCCGGAACAGCCGGGGCAGGGAATATGCCCTTTCCGGCAGCAACACTCCCGCCGGCGGTTGAGGCGGAGCAGGCTCCTGGACGGCAAAGAACCGCCAGAGCTGTTTCAGGATGCCATGTGTGCAGAGGACATGCTGCCGGGCCGGCTTCAGCGGCCAAGCCCCATGCCGATCCGGGCAACGGGCAGCGCATGCGGCTCTCCTGCATGGCCATCCGATGGGCGGCACTCTGCCCGGTGCGTCGCCCAATCCTGCACGTCCCAATCCGCAGAGGGCAATTCACCATGCGGCAGCGCGCCGAAGGCCTTGCCGGGCGCGCCGTTCCGTTCCGGATCGAGTTGCCCGCGCCACGGGCGAGAAGCGCCCGGAACGGCGACTGAGCCGCCGCTTACCGGTCAGGCGCTTGCCGGAAAAGGGGGCTGGAGCACCGTAAGATCGTGTTCTTCCCCTTTGGCGTGCATACACGAAAAGGGGGAACATGCCCACGCATATCCCCCCTTTTGGCTTTCAATGATTGGCCCTGCCTCAGTTGAGCAGGGAACTCAGGCCGAGTACCGTTCCCGCCGAGACCGCCACCTGCATGAGCACGGTGGAAACGTCCTTGACGGCCTGCATATTCTTGGATTCCACCTTGGGCAGCACAAGGATCTGATCCCCGGCCCGGATGTCGTCCGTATCGCGGGAAACCGAACCGTTCTGGCGCATGACAAGCACATGGTCGCGGTCGGCGCGGCTGTTGTAGCCGCCCGCGCCCTTGATGTAATCGTCGAGATCGTTGTCCTCGTTCCAGAGCATGGCCTGCGGGATCATGACTTCGCCATTGACCAGCACCACGTCGCTTTTGGCCGGGATGACGATGATGTCGCCATCCTCAAGGGTGAGATCGCCCACCGTGTCGCCCCGGCCCAGCACCACGATGCCTTCCGGCTCCACGGCCTTGGCCCGTTCCACGAACTTGGTGATCATTTCCGCTTCCTTGGCGCGAATCTGGGTCTCCTCGGAGCTGGAGGAAGATGCGGTGAGGGCCGTTTCTTCCAGTCGGTGCAGGCTGTCGGCAAGGGCCTTCTTCTGCTGCTGCACCACGCTCTTGCGCTTGATGTGAATGGCCTCGATATTGGCCCGGCCCGGCTCCACGGCAATGAAGTTCAGCACTTCGGCCAGCCGCGCCCCGCGTCGCACGGGAAAGCTGCGCGCGCCGCGCACGGCCCCCTGCACCTGCACGCTGATGGTGCTGCCGGGATTGTCGGCCATGAAGGTCAGGTTGTCGCCGTCCTGAAGCGGCAGGCCGGCCAGCTCCCGCAGGGGCAGATAGGTATTGTAGGGCGCGCCGTTGCGTATGCCCTTGAGGGCAATGTGGCTGGCGGTGTTGTCCGGTTCGGCCAGCAGGAGGAGATCCTTGCCGCTGGTCTGGCCCGCGCGCAGCTCAAACAGGGCGCTGTTGCGCACTGCGCCGCTCACGCTGACGGCAGGCCCCTTGTCCAGCACCACCAGCGTGTCATTGTCCATGAAGCGCACGGCAGGCAGCCGGCCGCGTTGCACAAAGGGATAGAGGTCAAATTCCTGAATTGTGCGGCCGCCGCGCGTGAGCTGAATGCGGCGGTAGCTGCCGCGCTGCGGATCAATGCCGCCCGCCTTGTCCAGAAAGGCCAGCACGGTGTCGTTGGGCGTGCCGCTGTAGCGGCCGGGGCGCGCCACATTGCCGGTAATGAAGACAGCCACGGGCTGATTGTCCAGCGGGGCCACATAAATCTGGCTGTCCGCATGACCCGAGGCCGCCAATTTGCTGCGCAGGGCGTCCGTCAGCTTGTCATAGGCCAGTCCCGCCACCAGCATGTCGCCGATATCCGGGATGTTCACATGGCCGTTGGCATCCACGGTCAGCGTACTGTCCACGGTCAGGGAACCGCCCCAGAGGCGCAGCACGATGCGATCGCCGGGCAGCACCTGCCCGCCCTTCGTTTCCTTGCTGAAATTGCCCTGAAAGAGATTGGCCCCGTAGGGGGCCTGCGTGCTCGCCGCCTGTGCGTCCTGCGGCCAGCAGCACAGGCTCGGCAGAAGCATGAGGATAAGAAGAAAATGACGATACATGATCCTTCCTTGTTCACCAGATGTGCGCCGCATATCCCCCTTCCTTCGACAAGGCGACGGAAGGGCCATGAAGGCGTGCGGCGGGCGGGGGGATGCGCTTGCGCCTGCGGTGCGCGGTCTGCCGATGCCGGTGCGCGACGGCTGGCCGTGCGGAGGGCCGCTTACGGGGCCGCTTCGTCCGGGGCGTCCTGATCGGCGGTCTGCGCAGGGGCCGGGGCGCTCCCGGCAGGCGTGTCCGGCGTTGTGCGGGCGGCGGACGGCTGGCCCTCTTCCGGCTGCGGGGCGGCATCCGCCGCAACGGGCGTCAAGCCCTGTCCCCAGATGCGGGGCGCCAGACGCCAGACGCCTTGATCATCCCGGCAGATGACAATGATTTCAGCCTCCTGTCGCTGGCTGCGCACGGTGGCGCGCTTGCAGTCCTCTCCCGAGGCGGACACGAAGTTGTCTTCAAGCAGTACATGAACTTGTTGACCGAACTGCGGGTCGTCCAGCGTCGTGCTCGCGCCCGGCGCGGCATTGATGAGGAAGTTTTCCACCGGCCCCGGCGGCGGGGGCGGGGGGCTGCTCTCGCCGCCGAAGCAACCCTGCAGGGGGGCCGCCGTCAGGGCCAGCAGCAAAAGAAGATGTCTTTTCATATGAAAGGCTCCTTGCGGAGGACTGGCCTCCGCCTGCTTCATCTTGCAAAGATTGCCGCCCCTGTCAATGTGCCGCGCATGGGGCGGGGTGCTGCCCGGGCTTGCGCTTTGCCCGCAATGGGCTAAGATGCGCTTGCGCCCGCAGGGCGCTTTTCGGAGGAAATATGGCAAAACCGACGATGAAGGTCATTGACGTGCGCGAGGCCGTGGGAACGGTGCTCTGTCACGATATTACCCGCATTGTGCCGGGGGAGAGCAAGGGGCCTGTCTTTCGCAAGGGACATGTGGTGCGCGAGGAGGACATTGCCGTTCTGCTGGATGTGGGCAAGGAACATCTCTATGTCTTTGAACCCTCCCCCGGACTGGTGCACGAGAACGATGCCGCCGCCCGCATTGCCGCTGCGGTGTGCGGCCCGCATTTGCGCCTGAGCGAACCCAAGGAGGGGCGCATCAATTTTTCCGCCGACTGTCGCGGCATTCTGGAAGTGGATGTGCCCACCCTGGCCGCCATCAACGGCATCGGCGAGATTACCCTGGCCACCCTGCACAGCATGCGGCTCGTGGAGGAGGGGCAGGACGTGGCCGGAACGCGCGTCGTGCCGCTCATGATTGACGAATCCCGCCTGCGGCGCATGGAAGAGCTGGTACACGGGCCTGTCATCCGGGTGCATCCCTTGGCCTCGGCGGCGGTGGGCATCGTCACCACCGGCAGCGAGATCTACAACGGTCGCATCAAGGACGCCTTCGGCCCGGTGCTGCGGCAGAAATTCGCTGATCTGGGCTGTACCGTGCTGGGGCAGACCTTCAGCAGCGACGATGAGGCCATGACCTCGAAGGCCATTGCCGACTTTGCGGCTCAGGGCGCGGACATGATTGTGGTGACGGGCGGCATGTCCGTGGATCCCGACGACAAGACCCCGGCTTCCATCCGCGCCACCGGCGCGCATATCGTGACCTACGGCGCGCCCGTCTACCCCGGGGCCATGTTCCTGCTGGCCTTTCTGGAGACGCCGGACAAGCGCATTCCGGTACTCGGCCTGCCCGGCTGCGTCATGTACCACAAGGCCAGCATCTTTGAACTCATGGTGCCGCGCCTGCTGGCCGGGCTGGACATCCGGCCCGAAGACATCGCGGCGCTGGGGCACGGCGGCTTCTGTTCCGGCTGCCCGCAGTGCCGCTATCCGGTCTGCCCCTTCGGCAAATAGGCGCTCTCCCCTGCCCGTCTGCACAAAAAGCCCCCGCTGTGGCGGGGGCTTTTTTCGTCCGTTCCGTTCTGTCCCGTTCAGGCCGTGCGTTGCAGGAGATAGACGGCCCGCTGCGGACGGCTCAGGACAAAGCAGGTGTGGCGCACGAGGGCAAAGCCGTGTCGGGCCGCGATGTCCCGCACCTCTTTCGGATCGAGCCGGATGGTGTATTCCGAGGGGCGGCGTTCCGCTTCGGGCCGGTGCTGATCCTGACTGTGCCACTGGTTGCCCGGCACGTGATCATAGTGCCGGGTCACCATGTCGCAGGCCAGATAGCCGCCCGGCTTGAGGCTGTCCCGGTATTGACGCAAAAAGTCGCCGAAGTCGGCCCCCGGAATGTGGTAGAGCCAGTTGACGGAAAGGATCCCGTCCAGATTTTGCGGCAGACGCGCGGGACGCAGGCCGTCATCCTGCCAGATGTCCAGAGGCAGGTGCAGATGGGCCGCCAGTTCCACCCCCAGTTCCAGGGCCTCGGGAGAAATATCCGAACCGTACAGTTTGCGGAAGCCCTGCTGCCCCAGCCAGAGCAGATTGGCCGCGCTGCCGCAGCCCGGCTCGAAAATGGCCGCATCGGGCGGCAGGACGCCGCGCAGCCAGCGGCAGGCCGTGCAGGCATGACGGCGCCACTGCCGTTGGCGGATGGCGTAGTCATGCCAGACGGGCGCTTTCGTCTTGCGCATGAGCGCGTCCAGACCATTGACGGTAATGCCTTTCAGGGCGTTTCCCAGCGGCAGACGATCCAGCACATAGGACAATAACGGAATAAACATGCTTTCCCCTCCCGTTGTTTGCGCCCAGCATATGCCATGTTGGTATACTTTACAATACCAAACCGAACCCGTCGTCCCTGAGGCATAAGCCCCCGGCAAGCGATTTGCCGCCGGGCCGTACATGCCGGACAGGCCTCCCTGTGGCGAACCCTGTACGGCTGCAGTCTATGATCCCCGTGTGACGATTGGATGACAAATTGCCGTTGCGGCGCTGAGAAGGCGGAATGGCGGAAAAAAAGGGGCGGAACCGTGGTTCCGCCCCGCTGTCCGAGAAATTGCCCGGCAGCTATGCCGGATCGCTCTTTCTGCCAATGCAGAAATAGGCAAAGCCGCGCTCGGCCATGCTCGAGGGGGAGTAGAGGTTGCGCCCGTCAAAGAGAATGGGCGCGGTCAGCAGATCGCGGATGCGCTCGAAATCGGGATTGCGAAACTGGTTCCATTCGGTGACCACCAGCAGGGCCTGCGCGCCGTCGCAGATGCCGTACTGATCGTCGCCAATCTCCACCAGCGGATTGGCGGCAAAGATGCCGCGCGCATTGTCCGCCGCCACCGGGTCAAAGGCGCGCACGCGCATGCCTTCGGCGGTCAGGGCCGAAATGATGCTGATGGAGGCCGCTTCGCGCATATCGTCGGTATTGGCCTTGAAGGCCAGCCCCCAGACGGCGAGGGTTTTGCCCTTCACCCCGCCCTGCGGCGCGAAGTATTCGCGGATGCGCTCGGCCATGTGGCGCTTCTGGCGGGCGTTGACGCTTTCCACGGCCTGCAGCAGGGTCGGCGTCACTCCGGCGGTTTCAGCGGTGTGGATGAGGGCCTTCACGTCCTTGGGGAAGCAGGAGCCGCCATAGCCCACCCCGGGATAAATGAACTGGTAGCCGATGCGCGAATCCGAACCGATGCCCGTGCGCACATCGCGCACATCCGCGCCCACCCGCTCGCAGATGGTGGCGATCTCGTTGATGAAGGAAATCTTGGTGGCCAGCATGCAGTTGGCGGCGTACTTGGTCATTTCCGCACTGCGGATGCCCATGACGATGAGCTTGTCGCGCGTGCGGGCAAAGGGGGCGTAGAGTTCGCGCATGACTTCGGCGGCCCGATCGGAATCCGTGCCCACCACCACGCGATCCGGCTTCATGAAGTCGTTGATGGCATCCCCCTCCTTGAGGAATTCGGGATTGGACACCACGTCAAAGGGGATATCGACTCCGCGTCTGCGCAGGGCCTCGCTGATCAGGGCGCGTACCCTGTCGGCGGTGCCCACGGGCACGGTGGACTTGTCCACCACCACGAGTTCCTGCCGCATGTGTTCACCGATCTGGCTGGCCACCTGTTCCACATAGTGCAGATCGCAGGAACCGTCCTCGCCCGGGGGCGTGCCCACGCAGATGAAGGCGCATTCGGCATCGGCAAGGCCGTCGGCCAGACTGGTGGTGAAACTCAGGCGTCCGTCCGCATGGCTGCGCTGCACCATGACATCCAGTCCGGGTTCAAAGATATGAACCTGTCCCGCGTTGAGTTTTTCCACCACGGCGGGATTGACGTCCACACAAACGACGGTATTGCCCATTTCGGCAAAACAGGCGGCGCTGACAAGGCCAACGTAGCCTGTACCCACGATGCAAAGTCTCATGCTGTCTCCTTGGGCGTCAGGGCTATCGCGCTTGACGCCGGTAAAGGGATACGTTCAAATGCGCGTATCAGTCTACTTTTTTTTGAAGGGATGGGCAATGCGTGGAAACGGCTTTTGCGGGGGCAAGGCATGATTGTCGGCATGGGCACGGATATTGTGGATATTGATCGCATCCGGGCCGGTCTGGAACGCCACGGACGGCGCTATGCCGCCAAAATCCTTACGTCCGCCGAGCTGGAACTGCTGGCCCCGGCGGACAGCCTGCCCGCCGCGTCCCGGCTGGCGGGCCGCTTCGCCGCCAAGGAGGCCGCCGTCAAGGCGCTGGGCACGGGCTTCAGCGACGGCATCGGCCTGCATGACGTGGAGATTCTCGCCGATCCGCACGGCAAGCCCCTGCTGATCTTTGCCGCCCGGGCAGAGGCGCGCCGTCTGGAGCTGGGCGCGCGCCGATCCCACATTTCCATCAGCCATGAGCGGCAGCACGCCGTGGCGCTGGTCATTCTGGAGGATTGAATCATGGTCATGTCCAGCCTGCCTCCCCTGCCCCTGCCCGAGGAAATGCGGCAATGGGACGAGGCCGCCTTTGCTCTGGGCCTGCCGGAAGTCATGCTCATGGAAAACGCCTCCCGCGCGGCCCTGCGCGCGCTGGAGCTGTGCGGCGTCCCATTGGCCGGTCGCCGGGTCTGGCTGTTCATGGGCAGCGGCAACAACGGCGGCGACGCGGCCGCGCTGGCGCGCCACCTGCTGGACGCGGGCGCCCTGCCCACGGTCTGGCACACCCGGCCGCTGGGGCAGTACAAGGGAGCCTGCGGCCAGCACGTGCGCATGGCCCGCCGCTGCGGCGTGCCCTTTGCGCCGGTGGGGCGCTGCCTCGCCGCCGGCAGGGACAACGCTCCGCCCCACATCGTGGTGGACGGCCTGCTGGGCACGGGCTTCAACGGCGAATTGCGGCCGGAAATGCTGCAGCTTGTGCGCCGCATCAACGCCCTGCGGCATGAGGCCTTTGTGCTGGCTCTGGACGTGCCCTCAGGCCTTGACGCCTCGTGCGGGCAGCCTCGCCCGGATGCCGTGCGCGCCCACGCCACCGTCACCTTCGAGGCCGCCAAATATGGCCTTGTCCTGCCGGAAAGCGTCCCCTTTGTCGGGCGACTGCTCGCCCTGCCCATAGGCATTCCGCTGGCCGTGCGGCGCACGGCTCCCTGTTCGGCCCGTCTGCTTTCCGGGGACATGCTGAGCCACCTGCCGCCCTTCCGTCCGCAGGGCTACAAGAATGCCTACGGCCATGTGCTGGTGGTGGGCGGGGCCGAGGGGCTGAGCGGCGCGGCTCATCTGGCCTCGCGCGCGGCCCTGCGTGCCGGGGCCGGGCTGGTGAGCGCCCTTGTGCCTGCGGGCAACGCCCTGGCCGTCAAGAACGGGCTGGCCGAAATCATGGTGCGGGAGACGCCGGGGCAGGCGGACGGTCGCTGGCCTGCCCTGCCCTCGGGAAATTGGCGGCTGCTGCTGGACGATCTGTCCGGGCGGGTTCAGGCGCTGGTCATCGGCCCGGGCATGGGCCGGGATGAAGCGGCCCTTGCCCTGCTGCGCGCCCTGCTCGCCTGTCCGCAACGCCCCGCCGCCGTGCTGGATGCCGACGCGCTGATCCTTCTGGCGCGCGAGCCTGAACTCCTGCGCAATTTGCGCGAACAGGATGTGCTGACCCCGCACCCCGGGGAGGCGGCGGCCCTGCTGGGCATGTCCGCCGCGCAGGTGCAGGCCGACAGGCCTCAGGCCCTGCGCGCGCTCTGCGAGCTGACGCCCGCCTGCGTGGTGCTCAAGGGCGCGGGCAGCCTCATCGGCCAGCAGCGCAACGGGCGGCTGCGGCCCGTCTGCGTGAGTCCGTGGGATGTGCCCGCGCTGGCCGTGGGCGGCAGCGGCGACGTGCTGGCCGGCTGTCTGGGCGCGTTGCTGGCCCGGCGGGCCGCCCATCCGCTGGAAAGTGCGGAAGGCGGCTGCCCCGTGGATGCCCTGACCCTCGCCGCCGTGGGCGTGAGCTGGCATGCGCTGGCCGGGTGCTCCGTCACGGAAAGCCATCCCGCGCGCGGCAATCTGGCCCATGAGCTGGCCGAGGCCCTGCCCGCCGCCCATGCGGCGCATTTGGCCCAGCGCCCGCGCATTCCGTCGGAGAAGTAGCATGGCGCCGGAAGTCTCCCTTGTGTTGACCTCCCTTGAGGATACCCGGCGTCTGGGCCGCCTGCTGGCAAGGCTGCTGCCCGAGTGCCCGTCGTTGCGGCTCTGCCTGCTGCACGGGGATCTCGGCAGCGGCAAGACCACGCTCACCCGGGCCGTGGTGGAAGCCCTGCCCGGGGGGGAGGAGGCGGAAATATCCAGCCCGACCTTTACCCTGTGCAACAGCTATCCCACCCGGCCGCCCGTCCTGCATGCCGATCTCTACCGCTGCCCGTCCGGCGCGCCCGACGAGTTGTGGGACGCGCTGGATGACGGGCAGAGCCTGTGTTTCGTGGAATGGGGCGAAGCCCTGCCCCCTGCGGATTTGCCGCAGGAATATCTGGACATCCGTTTGAACTCGTGCGAAGAAAAGCACTTCGTGACGCTGCGGGCCAACGGCCCCGGCGCACGGCGTCTGGTTGAACGGCTGCAAGAGGGATGGCCCAGCCTGCAAGGGGCCGATCCTGTTGCCTTGTGATTCACATTGCAGTCAGGTGGCGTGAGAGTGGCATGAAGATTCTCGTGCAAAAGTTTGGGGGCACTTCGGTAGCCAATCTGGAGTGCATGAAAAAGGTTCGTGAAAAAGTCCTTGCCGGTCTGGCGCGGGGCAACAAGATGGTGGTGGTGCTGTCGGCCCGCTCGGGCGAGACCAACCGCCTGCTGGCCCTTGCCGACGAGTGGTCGGCCACGCCGGACAAGGCCGAATGCGATGTGCTGGTTTCCACCGGGGAGCAGGTGTCCATCGCCCTGTTCACCATGCTGCTCAAGGATGCGGGCATTCGCGCGCGTTCCCTGTTGGGCTGGCAGATTCCCATGACCACGGACGACGATTATGGCCGGGCGCGCATTACCGACATCGACAGCGCCAAACTCCGCGCCGCGCTGGAGGAATATGACGTGCTCGTGGTGGCCGGTTTTCAGGGCTGCACCGAGGACGGGCGCATTACCACGCTGGGCCGCGGAGGGTCGGATACTTCCGCCGTGGCGCTGGCCGCCGCGCTCGGTTCGGTGGAGTGCGAGATCTATACGGATGTGGACGGCGTCTATACCACCGACCCCAATATCTGCTCCACGGCGCGCAAGATGGATCGCGTGGCCTACGAGGAAATGCTCGAAATGGCGAGCATGGGGGCCAAGGTGCTGCACATCCGTTCCGTGGAATTTGCCAAGAAGTACAAGGTGCCGGTACGGGTGCGCTCGACCTTCACGGATGACCCCGGCACCCTCGTTACCCAGGAGGATTCGAGCATGGAAGCTCTACTTGTTTCCGGCATTGCCTATGACAAGGATCAGGCCCGCGTGACCCTGCATGAAGTGCCGGACGTGCCCGGCGTGGCGGCCGCCGTCTTCGGCCCGCTGTCCGAAAAGGGCGTGCTGGTGGATATGATCGTGCAGAACACGAGCCTTGACGGCCATACCGACATCACCTTCACCGTCTCGCGCAAGGATCTCAATCAGACCCTTGCCATCATGGATGAGGTGTCCAAGAAGATTGGCGCGTCCGAAGTGGTGCATGACGTGAACGTGGCCAAGGTTTCCGCCATCGGCGTGGGCATGCGCAATCACTCCGGCGTGGCCGCGCGCGCCTTTGCCGCCCTGACGCAGGAAGGCATCAATATCCTGATGATCAGCACCTCGGAAATCAAGATCACCATCCTCATTCAGGAAAAGTACGTGGAACTGGCCGTGCGCATCCTGCACGACACCTTCGGTCTGGATTGGGACATCAATTAGCGCCTTTTGTGTCCGACCGGGCGCATGCGGTCTTTTCGCGCGCCAACGGCGGTCGTAAGGTTTTTTCCCGTCAGTGAAAAACAGGCGGCGTGACCGGATTCGATCACGCCGCCTGCCTTTTTCTGTCTGTTTGCCTGCTTGCGCAGCTCCGCCTTTTCCGGGCGGCCGTGCTGTCCGGCATTTCTGAGGAGAACGGCCGGAAAGGCCGGAACCCAAAAGGAAGCCTTCCGGGATATGCGGAAAAGGGGCATGCCCCCTGCGTTGCGGAGGGCCTGTGCCCACAAGGGAAACAGATGCCGCCTAATCGCGGGCGGGCAGTTCCCGGCCGCCTTCCTCGAGGCGCTTCAGGAACTTGTCGCGGCAATCATAGCTGCAGAAGCGGTAGACCTTTTCGCCGTCCCGCACGGTGATGCTGTCATCCACGGACACATACGCGCCGCATTCCGGATCCTTGACCATTTCCCCGGCGGCCACCTTGCGTTCCATTTCGGCGGCGTCTTCCTTCTTGTCCGCCTGTTTCTTTTTCAGCAGGTCATTGGCAAACATGCGGTAAAGCACATACACCGCCACGGCCAGAATAAGCCATTTCCACATAGCGACTCCTTGGAGATGTTGCCGCGCGTCGCTGCACGGCAGGATGAAAGGCATCCTAGATCAGCCGCGACGAAAGGTCACTGAAAAATTGCCCGCCCTTCCCTGCGCCAGACAAGACGATCCAGCCACTGCTGCACGCTCAGGCCGTTGACGAGGCGATCCGGGACAAGTTCGGCCAGCGGAACAAGCACAAAGGCGCGCTCGCAGAGGCGCGGATGCGGCAGCAGGCAGTGTTCGTCCACGCTGCTTTGCTCGCCGAAAAGGAGCAGATCCATGTCGATGGCCCGCGGCCCGAAGCGCAGGGAGGGATCGCGCCGCCGTCCCAGCGCGGCTTCCATGCCCAGCAGGGCGGCAAGAAATTCGCGGGCCTGCCAGCACCGACCGTCCACGGCCAGTTCCAGCACGGTATTCTCAAACCACGGCTGATCGGCATAGCCCTGCGGTTCGGTGGCGTAGCGGGAAGCGGCGCGCACGAGCCGCACGCCCTCCAGCCGCTCGAGAGCGGCCTGTGCGGCGTCGAGTCTGTGCGCGGCATCGGCGGCATTGGAGCCAAGGCCCACATAGGCAAGGATATCGGCGGTCGGCTTCATGGGCGAGAAGTAGCGCACAAGGGGCAGGGCTGTCAAAACATCCGGGGGCTTGCCCGCATGGCGCAGGCAGGCTACCATACCGGCATGGAGACGCTCACCAACGCTTCCGCCTTTGCGCGCCTGCGTGCCGCCCTGTCGCGCCTGATCCCCGTCTGGGCCGATGCCCTGCTGGCCGAGCGGGGCCTTTCCGTGCTGACGGTGGAGGCCTACCGGCAGGATATGGAACTGTTCCTGCTCTACCTTGACGAATGGAGCCTGGGCCACGGCGGGCTGGACAGCATGCGGGACTTTCGGCTTGACGAACAGGAAATCCTCCTCTTCCTTGCCTGGCTGCGCGCCCGGCAGAACAGCGGGCGCAGTCTGGCCCGGCGTCTTTCGGCCCTGCGCAGCTTCTTTGCCTTTGCCGTGGAGGAAAAGGTGCTGACGGTCAATCCCGTGGCCCTGCTGGAAAGTCCCAAGCTGCCGCAATATCTGCCGGAAGTGCTGAGCCGCGAGGAAATGGAGCGCCTGCTTGCGCAGCCGGATTGCCGGGACAAGTCCGGCTGCCGCGATCGCTGCCTCATGGAAGTGCTCTATGCCTCGGGCCTGCGCGTTTCCGAGGTCTGCGGGCTTTCGCTGGACGACATCGACTGGCAGCGCGGCCTGCTGCGCGTCTTCGGCAAGGGCGGCAAGGAGCGGCTTGTGCCCCTGCATGCCGGGGCGCAGTCCCGGCTTCAGGACTATGTGGCCCATTGCCGTCCCCGTTTTTCGCCCAATAGCCGCCTGTTGTTCGTGAACCGCTCCGGCAACGGCCTGAGTCGGCAGTACGTCTGGAAAAGCATCAAGCAATACGCGCTGGCGGCGGGCATCCGGCGGGAAATTTCGCCGCATACCTTTCGCCACTCCTTTGCCACGCATCTGCTCGAGGGCGGCGCCGACCTGCGCTCCGTACAGGTATTGCTCGGCCATGCGGACATCAGCGCCACGGAAATATACACCCATGTGCAGGCCGAGCGCCTGCGCGGCATCCATCGTGCCCATCATCCCCGGAGCCAGTCCTGATGACAGCTGTTTCCACCCTTGTCACCTGCCATGCCAATGCCGATTTTGACGCCTTTGCCGCCATGCTGGCCGTCCGGCATCTCTATGCGCCCTGCGTCCTGCTCTTTCCGGGCACGCAGGAACGCGGCCTGCAAAAGATTGTCGCCAACCTTGACGGCGAGCGCTACAACCTGCGCGAAAGCGACGACATCGACTGGGATGCGATTTCCCGCCTCGTGGTGGTGGATACCCGGCAGCGCGATCGTCTGAACCATGTCGCGCGCCTGCTGGATCGGGACAATGTGCGCATCGAGGTCTGGGATCATCATCCCGATTCCGGGGACGATGTGGCGGCAACCATCAGCCACTGGGCCGAGGTGGGCGCGGTGACCAGCCTTATTGTCAAGGCGCTGGCCGTGGCCGACATCGCCCTGGATGCGGACGAGGCCACCCTGCTCGGCCTCGGCATCTACGGCGATACCGGCTCCTTTACCTACAGCTCCACCACGCCGGCGGACTTTGAAAGCGCGGCCTGGCTGCTCACGCGCGGCATGCGGGTCAACGACATTGACGACATGGCCGCCCACGAGCTGACCAGCGCCCATGTGCGCGCCCTGAACAGCCTGCTGGAATCGGCGCGCACCTATACCATCAACGGCATTGCCGTGGTCATTGCCGAAGCGTCCATGGAACACTATCTCGGTGATTTCGCCTATCTGGCGCACCGGCTCATGGAAATGGAAAAGTTCACCGTCCTTTTTGCCATCGGTCGTATGGAGGATCGCATTCAGGTGGTGGCCCGCAGCCGGACGGAACTCATCAACGTGGGCACGGTCTGTGCGGAACTGGGCGGCGGCGGCCATGCCTATGCGGCCTCGGCCTCGGTGCGCAACATGATGCTCAACGAGGTGCACGACGCCATTGTGCGCAATCTGCGCGGCCAGCTCGGCGAGGACAAGACGGCCCGCGACTACATGTCCACCCCCGCCGTGGGCGTGGAATCGGACAAGCCCATACGGGCGGCGGACGAGATCATGCTGCATTTCGGCCTCAAGGCCGTGCCGGTCTTTGTGCCCGGCACGCGGCGCTGCTGCGGCATCCTTGACGCGCAGACCGCTTCCCGCGCCCGCCTGCACGGTCTGGGCGAGTTCTCGGTGGAAAACTACATGCTGCGCAATCCGACCCTGCTGCCGCCCGATGCCCCGCTCAGCGAATTGTCGGCCATCATTGTGGGCGCGCGGCAGCGCCTTGTGCCCATCGTGGAGCACGGCGAGGTGTTGGGCGTGGTCACGCGCACCGACCTCATCAATGTCTTTGCCAATGAACCCGTGCAGCTCAAGGAAAATGACCCCCCCGCCATCAAGCCGCGCAACGTGGCCAAGATCATGCGCGACCGCCTCTCGCCCCATACCCGCTCCATTCTTGAGCTGGCGGGCAATCTGGGGCGCAAGCTGGCCCTGCCCGTCTATGTGGTGGGCGGCTTTGTGCGCGACATCCTGCTGGATCGCGACAACGAGGATATTGACCTTGTGGTGGAGGGCAACGGCATCGAGCTGGCCAAGGCTCTGGCCGAGGCCCTTGACGGGCGGGTGCGCGAGCACCAGAAGTTCATGACCTCGGTGGTCATCTACACCGGGCCGGACGGCGAGGAGCTGCGCATCGACGTGGCCACGGCCCGTCTGGAATACTACGAATATCCGGCGGCCCTGCCCACGGTGGAACTCTCCTCCATCAAGATGGATCTGTTCCGACGGGATTTCACCATCAATGCCCTCGCCATCCGGCTGGACTGTTCGCCGTATGGACAGATGGTGGATTTTTTCGGCGGGCAGCGGGACATCAAGGACGGCATCATTCGCGTGCTGCATACCCTGAGCTTTGTGGAGGATCCCACGCGCTGCCTGCGGGCCGTGCGCTTCGAGCAGCGTTACGGCTTCCATCTTGACCCGGCGGCGGAACGGCTCATCAAGAACGTGCTGTCGCTCAATCTGCTGGACAAGCTGAGCAGTTCGCGCATTTACCATGAATACAGCCACATGTGCACGGAACCCAATCCCCCGGCCTGTTTCCTGCGCATGGAGGAACTGGGATTGCTCAAGGCCGTCAGCCCCCTGCTGACGCTCATTCCCACCCGGCGGGAAGCCCTCCTGCGCATGCGCGAAATGGTGAGCTGGTACCACCTGCTTTACCTTGATGAGCCGGTGCAGCACTGGCTGGCCTACTTTCTGGCCCTTTGCCACAACCTCAATTACGAGGATGCCCGCAGCGTTTATGAACGCCTCGGCCTGCCGCCGCAGCGGCGGGCGGCCGTCTTTCACCTGCGCGAAAAGGCCCGCTACCTCTGCGCCCGGCTGGAGAGCTGGCAGCGCAAGCAGAGCGAAAAGCATACGGACGTGTTCGGCTTCTGGAAGATGCTGGAGGGGCTGGGGCTGGAATTTCTGCTCTACCTCATGGCGGCCACCGACGAGGAGGGCCTGCAGAAGAACCTTTCCCGCTACATCACCCAGTGGCGGCGGGAAAAGGCCGATATCGGCGGCTCGGATCTCATTGCCCTCGGTCTGCGGCCCGGCCCGCGCTTCACGGAAATCCTGCGGCAGGTGCTGGCCGCCAAGCTCAACGGCACGGCGGTCACGCCCGAAGCCCAGTGGGCGCTGGCCCGGGAGCTGGTGCAGCAGGCCCTTGACGACCCGGAGGCCCATGCCCCGCACGGGCGGCGTCTTCGCCGCGAGCGGCAGGCCGCCCCGAAGGACAAGTCGCCCGATGCCTGAGCCGCCGTTCCGGGGCGCGGGGGGAGCTTCTGCCCTGATGCAGCGGACATGCGGCCTTTCGGGCTTGCCCTCGGCCTTGAGGAGGTGTATAGTTTCCAACCATGAAACAGCTCTGGGCGCCGTGGCGCATCGAATACATCCTGGGGCCGAAACCCGATGCCTGCGTGTTCTGTCTGCCTGAGGGCAGGGATGAGGACGAGGAACGCCTTGTGCTGCATCGCGGCAAGCGCGCCTTTGTGATCATGAACCGTTATCCCTACAACAACGGTCATCTGCTGGTCTGTCCGTTTCGGCACGTCTCGGAACTGACGGATCTGGAATCCGCGGAAAGCCATGAGATCATGGATCTTGTGCAGCGCTGCAGCGGAATCCTCAAGCAGCACTTTAACTGTGAGGGCATCAACGTGGGCCTGAATCTCGGCAAGGCGGCGGGCGCCGGCATCGGCGAACACCTGCACTTCCATCTTGTGCCGCGCTGGAACGGGGATTCGTCCTTCATTGCCGTCATGGACGATGTGCGCACCGTGCCCCAGCACATCCGGGAAACCTATGCGGCCTTGCGGGCCTGTTTTTAACGAAAAGCGCCGAGAGGAGGAGCTATGCGCTTTCTGAAAGTCCTGATTCTGGTTGTGGCAATCTTTTTGGCGCTGGTTTTTCTGTTCCAGAACCAGACGGCCCTGTCGCAGGACATGGTGCTGACCCTGAATCTCTTTTTCACGGCGCCCATGTCGTCCATTCCCCTGCCCTTCTATTTCCTGCTCATTGCGGCCTTTGCCCTGGGCGCCCTGCTGTCGGTCTGTTTCCTCGTCTGGGACAAGATGCACGGCACGGCCCGTTTCATGAAGGCCCGCTGGCGCATCAGCCAGCTTGAGCGCGAAGTGGCCAGCCTGCAGAAGCAGCTTGCGGCCGAGGGCAAGAAGCAGTCCTTCTTCCAGCGCGTGCGCCAGAACAAGAAGGAGGAAGCTCCCGCCCCCGCCGAAAAGCCCGCCAATGCCAAGCCGCTGGATACGGTGAGCAAGGAAGCCGAAACCGCTGCGCCCGTGGAAGACATCGTGGCGCCCGATCCCGACAAGCCGTAGGCCGCACACGGCCCAGTCCATGTTTCGGGGCGGCATCATCGGCTGATGGTGTCGCCCTTGCGCGTCTTTTGCATCGTTTTCCTTCTGCCCGGGGCCTGCCTCTGATGTCCGCCAAATCTCCATCCCTGACGCCTTCCGCACAGCCCGACGGGGCCGCTGCCGCCGCCGCGTCCGCCGTTCCCGGCGGCAAGCTCACGCCCATGTTCGAGCAATACCTGCGCATCAAGGCCGAGCATCCCGATGCCCTGCTCTTCTACCGCATGGGCGACTTTTACGAACTCTTCTTCGATGACGCCGTCACCGCGGCGCGCGAACTGCAAATCGCCCTGACCAGCCGCAGCAAGGACAGCGAGAACCCCGTGCCCATGTGCGGCGTGCCCTGGCATGCGGCGCAGGCCTATCTGGCCCAGCTCGTGGACAAGGGCTACCATGTGGCCGTCTGCGATCAGGTGGAGGATCCGCGACAGGCCAAGGGGCTTGTGCAGCGGGCCGTCACCCGGGTGGTCACCCCGGCCACGGTGCTGGATGACGCCAATCTGGACAGCAAGAGCCACAACTACCTCGGCGCGCTCCTGCTCGATGCGGACAGCGGCAAGGGGGCCTTCACCTGGGCCGACATTTCCACGGGCCAGTGGTCGGGCGTGGAGATTCGCCGGGCCAGCGAGCTGTGGCAATGGGCGCAGAAGCTCGCCCCGCGCGAACTGCTCCTGCCCGAGGACATGGCCCTGCCGCCGCATTGCCTGCTGGAGGGCATTCGCCTTGTGCGCCAGCCGCGCGCGGCCTTTGACCTTGCGCGGGCCACACGGCGCGTGCTGGCGGCGCAGGGCGTGCAGGAAGCGCAGGCCCTTGGCCTGCACGACAAGGCCGAACTCATGCGGGCCTGCGGCGCGCTGCTGCATTATCTGGAACAGACGCAGAAGCGCCTGCCCGAACATCTGCTGCCCTTCCAGCCTCTGGATCTGGGACGGCGCATGCTCGTGGACGACGTGACCGAGCGCAATCTTGAAGTTTTCGTGCGTCTCAACGGCCGCAAGGGCAAGGGGACGCTGCGCCATGTGCTGGATCAGACCATGACGCCCATGGGCGGTCGTCTGCTGGAGGACATGTTGCGCCACCCCTGGCGGGAAAGCGGCCCCATTGGCCGCATTCAGGACGCGGTGGCCTTTCTGCATGCGGACGACATCCGCCGCGAACGCCTGCGCGAGGCCCTGGACGCCGTCTACGACATCGAGCGCCTGTCCACCCGCATCACGCTGGAACGGGCCACGCCGCGCGATTTCATCGCCCTGCGCAACAGCCTTGCCGCCCTGCCGCGCGTCCATGCGGCCCTGACCTCGCCCACCGACGGGACATATGCCACCGAGGAGCAAAGCCTCGGCAACGATCTGCCCGCCGCCCTGCACGAAATATGCGCGGGCTGGGACAGTCTGGAGGATTGCGCCGCCCTGCTCGGCCGGGCGCTGGTGGACAGCCCGCCCACGGTCATCACCGACGGCGGCCTGTTCAAACCCGGCTACCATGCGGATTTGGACAGCCTCATGGATCTGGTGGAACATGGCGAGCAAAAACTTCAGGCAATGCTTGAAGAAGAACAGCGCAACACCGGCATCGCCAAGCTCAAGCTGGGCTACAACCGGGTGTTCGGCTATTTTTACGAAGTGAGCAAGGCCGCCCATAGCGGGCCTCTGCCCGAGCATTTCATCCGGCGGCAGACCCTTGCCAATGCCGAGCGTTTCACCACCCCGGCCCTCAAGGAGCTGGAAGAAAAGCTCCTTTCCGCCTCGGACAGCCGCAAGGAACTGGAATATTCCCTTTTCGTGGCCCTGCGCGGCCATATGGCCGCCCAGCGGGAACGCCTGCTGCACATGGCGGATCTGCTGGCGCAATTGGACTACTGGCAGTCGCTGGCTCATGTCGGGCGGCGCAACGGCTGGTGCCGTCCGCAACTGGAGGATGCGCCGCAGCTTTTCATCCGCGACGGGCGGCATCCGGTGGTGGAAGATATGGTGGGCAGCGCCAACTTTGTGCCCAATACGGTGGTGCTGGACGAACAGCGCCGTCTGTGCCTGCTCACCGGCCCCAACATGGCGGGCAAATCCACGGTGCTGCGTCAGGTGGCCATCATCTGCCTACTGGCCCAGATGGGCGGCATGGTGCCGGCCGCCGAGGCCCGCATCGGCATGGTGGACAGGCTCTTTTCCCGTGTGGGGGCCTCGGACAATCTGGCGCAGGGCCAAAGCACCTTCATGGTGGAGATGATGGAAACCGCCCGCATCCTGCGGCAGGCCACCCGGCGCAGTCTGGTCATTCTGGACGAGATCGGGCGGGGCACGAGCACCTATGACGGCGTGGCCCTGGCCTGGGCCGTGGTGGAACATCTGGCCGGGCGCAAGGAGGGCGGCATCCGCACGCTCTTTGCCACTCATTACCATGAGCTGACCGGGCTGGAAGGCCGCATTCCGGGCGTCTTCACCATGAATATCGCCATTCGCGAATACAACAACGACATTCTTTTCCTGCACAAGCTGGTGCCCGGCCCGTCCGACCGCAGCTACGGCGTGGAGGTGGCCCGGCTGGCCGGCGTGCCCGCGCCGGTGGTGCAGCGGGCGCGCGCCATTCTGGCCGATCTGGAGCGCGGTCGAGACGGACGGCACGGCGAGAACGCGACGCCGCTGGCCCTGCCCGGCCTGGAACTGCCCGCCGCCGTGCCCAAAAAGGCGGCCCGGGCCGTGGCGGGCGTCAATCCGCAGGACGCTCGCCAGCCCCTGCCGCAGGAACATCCTCTCGTGCGGATCCTGCGGGACATGAAGCCGGAATGCCTGACCCCGCTGGAGGCCTTGCGGCTGGTGACGGAATGGAAGCAGCTCTGGGGCATGCCGTCGCCTGCCGGGCAAGCCGTCCAGAACGCCGAAGAACACGGAGAACAGGACGCGCCTGCGGCGGATGCGGGCCGTGGCGGGGAACTCCCCTTTGCCGTGCCGCCGCTTGACGCCGGGGATCCCGCCGAGCCGCCGTTTTAGCGCGTTTTGCCTTTGAAAAAGGCAAAACGCGAGGCGGCGACACAGCGCCGCCCGGCCGAAAGTGAGCGGAAAAACCGCGTTTTTTCCGCGAAACGCCAAGCCGTATGGTTTGAAATGCCAAGCGTTTCAAACTGAAAATGCTCTAGGCCGTCCGCTTGCCGCCGCAGCAGGGGCGGGCGGTTTTTGCGCGCTGTCCCAACGGGAAAGGCGTCGCCATTTGTGAGGAAAACGCATGAGTCAGCCCAATCCGTGGATGGTCATCCAGTCCATTGCCGAACAGCGCATTGCCGAGGCGCAGGAACAGGGCGCGTTCGACAACCTGCCCGGCGCGGGGCGTCCGCTGCAACTAGAGGACGACAGTCACATCCCGCCGGAACTGCGCATGGCCTACAAGGTGCTGCGCAACGCGGGCTGCCTGCCGCCGGAAATGCAGGAGCGCAAGGACATCGCCAATCTGGCGGACATGCTGGAACAGTGCGAGGATGAACAGGAGCGCGTGCGGCAGATGCAGAAACTGCGCCTGCTCATCATGCGCGCCAAAACCCGTCATGAACGGGTGCTGCATCTGGATGATGAACAATATTATGATCGTCTGCTGGATAGGCTGTCCCGCAAGATGTCCGCCGGGAGGGCTGGCGGGGAAGAAGCCTGACCGCTTTGGGCGGCGTGCTCTGCACCTGTACGGAAAAGGCCGTTTTGCAACGTGACAGGGAGGGGATATGCTTTCCTTGAAATTCGTACATTTTTGAAATGGTTATCCTTTTTACTTCTGCTCTATGTGGTATTGTGTACAAATTTCTTCAGTAATATAGGGTCCCTCATTGCGAGCCGGGGATATTTTATCCCGGAGGAATCCTCGCTTTTTACCTTTCACGTGACGCTGGAGAATACCGGCAGCGGGGAATACTGGCTGTATGGAGAAGATGACGCCTTCTACTATTATGCCGGTGTGATGCCGTATGTCGTCATGGCAAAGGATGTGCCCTGCCCCGGTCTGGACAAGCTGGATTACCGGATCTGGTGCGGCGTTGCCGTCCCGCAGCGCGGCAACTGACCGCAATGCGTTTTCTCCTTTTCCCTTTGCAGGCATACGCTCCGGCGGCTGCCGGGACTGTCCGACAGACGGCTGCATGTCCGCATCCTTGATTTTTTTTTGGAATTCACGTATAATAATGCTCAATTTTTTGCGGGTTCGTCTGCTGTGAAATCTGCGGTCGCTGATGACAGCCGGAAAACATGTATGGAGGCAAGATGACGACATCTCGTCGTATCGGCATCACCATGCGCGTGGTTGTCTCGGCGCAGGGGGAGAGGCGGGATGCGCTGGCGCGTGACTGGCCCGTTTTGCTGGAAGCGCTCGGGCGGCGTGACGACCCTGCCCCGGACTGGATGATGCTGCCCAACATCGGGCAGGCTGCCGTGCCGCTGGCGCGGCGGTGCGGCGTACAGGGACTTCTTCTCACCGGCGGCGACGATTTCGGCCTGACGCCGGATCGCGACGAGACCGAAGCCGCCCTGCTGGCCTGGGCCGCTGAGGAAGGCCTGCCCGTGCTCGGCATCTGCCGGGGGGCGCAATGGCTGGCGCGGCAGGCGGGGATGGAGCTTGTTCCCCTGTCCCGGGAACGGCACGTTGCCGCGCGCCATGCCGTGGTCTGGCAAACTCCTGACGCCTGTGCGCCGTTCTGGAGGCCCGTCCTGCCCGGCGCGGGCACGGCAGAGAGCGTCAATTCCTGGCATGGCTGGGGCATCGGGCAGGCGCTGCCTTCCACGCTGCGGGCCGTGGCTGTCTGCCCGGAGGACGGCAGCGTGGAAGCCCTTTGTCGTGTTTCCCTGCCGTGGCTGGGCCTTGTCTGGCATCCCGAACGGGAAAGCGCACTGCGCGACAGGGATGCCGCCGTGCTGCGGCGGCTTTTTTTCAGTCAGGCAGGATGAGCGATGCCGATGCCGTATGACGTTTCCCCCACGCCGGGCACCAAGGCGGAAACGCTGGAACTGCTGGCCCGCAACGGCTTTCCCGTGCCGCCTTTGCGCTATTTTACCCGGGATCGCTGGGAAGCGGAACCGCGGGCGGTACTGGCGGAGCTTGCCGCGGCCTTTCCCCGGACGTCCCTTGCGGTGCGATCCTCGGCCTGCAATGAGGACAGCGGCAGCCAATCCCTTGCCGGGGCCTTTGACAGCGTGCTGCATGTGCCCTCACAGGATATCGAGGCCCTGACGGCAGCCATTGCCAAAGTCGTTGCGCGCTATGCCTGCGGCGCGGATCAGGTGCTTGTGCAGCCCATGATCCCCCATGTGGCCCTGAGCGGCGTGGCCATGACCCGCACGCTGGACGACGGCTCCCCCTACTATGTGATCAATTATGATGACGTTTCCGGGCGCACGGACACCATCACGAGCGGCAGCGGCATCAGCAAGACGGTGTGCATCTACCGGGGGGCGCGCGAGGAATATTTCGATTCGCCGCGCCTGCTGGCCGTGCTGGCGCTGGTGCGGCGGGTCGAGGCCTTTTTTGGCGATTTGCCGTTGGATGTGGAATTCGTGGTGGACGCACAGGGCCGCGCGCATCTTCTTCAGGCCCGGCCCATTGCCGCCGCGCGCAACTGGCGCGAGCAGGTTGCGGAAACGGTTTCGCGGCGCATTCGCCATGTGGAATCCTATGCCCGCGACATCATGGCCGAGCGTCCCGGTCTGGCGGGCAGGCGCACCATTCTTGGCGTCATGCCCGACTGGAACCCGGCGGAGATCATCGGCATCACGCCGCGCCCGCTGGCCATGAGCCTGTACCGGGATCTCATCACGCGGCAGGTCTGGCGGCTGGCCCGGCAGCAAATGGGCTACCGCGTCCTGCCCCCGGCTGAGCTGATGCTTTCGCTGGCCGGACGGCCCTATATCGATACGCGGGCGAGTTTCAATTCCCTTCTGCCCGCCGGGCTGGACGATCTGACGGCGGAACGGCTGGTGGATGCCTGGATTGATCGTCTTGATGCCCATCCCGAGCTGCACGACAAGGTGGAATTCGGCGTTGTGCCCACGGTGCTGGATTTTGATTTTGATGCGCTTTTTCAGGAACGCTACCCGGGGGTGCTCCCGCAGGCCGAACGGCTGATTTTCAAGGCTGCCCTGCGCAATGTGACCAATCGGGCATTGCGGCCCTCCTCCGGGGCGGGGCTTGCCGAGGGCAGTCTGGACAAGGCGCTGGAGGATGCGCGCCTGCTGGAATGGCGTCAGCGCCGCCTCATGCCGCCGACCGTTCCGGCGGGGACGCCCTTTTCGCTCGTGGCCGCGCTGACCTCGCTGCTGGAGGAGTGCAAGCAATGGGGAACCCTCCCCTTTGCCATTGCCGCCCGCCACGCCTTCATGGCCGAAAGCCTGCTGCGCTCAGCCGTGCGGCGCGGCGCGCTGGGCGAGGATCGCCTTGCCGCCTTCAAGCGAACCATCCGCACCGTCTCGGGCGAATTGTCACGCGATTTTGCCGCCGCCGTGCGCAATCCGGGCCTGCAGGCTTCCTTCATGGCACGTTACGGGCATCTGCGCCCCGGCACCTACGATATTCTGACCCCCTGCTATGCCCGGCGCAATCTCTTTGCCGATGCCGACGCCAGTCCGGAACCGGCGCAGGCCGGCGATTTCGCGCTCACGGGCGCGGAGAGCGACGCCCTGGCCCAGCTGCTGGACGAGGCCGGTCTGGACTGCACGCCGCAGCGCCTTCTGGACTACGCCCGGCGTGCCATTGCGGGGCGGGAGGGCATCAAGTTCATCTTTACGCGCCACGTCTGCGCCATTCTGGAAACCATCGCCGCCTGGGGCGAAGCCTTGGGGCTGGATCGTGAGGACTGCGCCATGCTGCCCCTTGATGTCATTACCGGCAGTCTGCACGGCCCCCTGCCGGACGAGGCGCGGGCCTATTATGCGTCCGTCATCGAAGAGCAGCGCCGCCAGTACGATCTGGCCCGCTCCCTGCGGCTTGCCCCGCTCATCCGCTCGGTGCGCGATATCTATGTGGCGGCGCAGCAGCGCAGCGATCCCAACTTCATTACGGATCAGCATATCGAAGCCCCGGTCAGCGTTCTCAATGATCACGGGGATTGCTCGGGAGATCTCCGGGGACGCATCGTCTGCATCGAAAGTGCCGACCCCGGATATGACTGGCTCTTTACCCGCAACATTGCGGGGCTTGTCACCTGCTACGGCGGCGCCAATTCCCACATGGCCATTCGCTGTGCGGAATACGGTCTGCCCGCGGCCATCGGCTGCGGCGGCATCCTGTATGAGCGGGCGAGCCGGGCAAACCGGCTGCTGCTGGATTGCGCCGGCAAGCGTCTGACCCCCCTGCGCGCGGAGGTATGATTTGCCATGATTGCCCTCATTCTTGCGGCCGGGCGCGGATCCCGCCTGCGCGAACTGACCGACGGCAAGCCCAAATGTCTGGTGCGGCTGGCGGGCAAGGCGCTGCTGCGCTGGCAATATGATGCCTTGCGCGCTGCGGGCGCGCGCGACGTGCTTGTGGTGCGCGGCTATCTGGCCGAATGTCTTGTGCCCGAAGCCGTCGATCTGCCGCCGGAGGCCTTTGCCACGGTCGGCAATCCCCACTGGGCGCAGAGCAATATGCTTTCCTCCCTGCTCTGCGCTGGGCCGTGGCTGGAGGCTGCCTTTGCCGCCGGGGAGACGGCAGCGGTCATCAGTTATGCCGACATCGTCTATCCCGCCGGCCATGTGCGCGCCCTGTGCGAACAGGCTGGGGATGCCCCGGTGGCGCTGACCTATGATACGGCATGGGAGGCGCTGTGGCGCATCCGTTTTGCCGATCCGCTTTCGGATGCCGAAAGTTTTGCCTGCCGGGACGGGCTGCTGTGCGACATCGGGCGCAAGCCGCAGGGGCTGGCGGACATTCAGGGGCAGTATATGGGCCTGTTGCGGATCACCCCCGCCGGCTGGCGGGAGATGCTCGCCGCCTGCGGGGCATTGGGCGATGCCGTGGCGCGCACCGACATGACGGGTTTTTTGCGCGTCCTCATGGCCCGTCAGGTGCCCGTGGCTGCCGTGCCGGTGCGGGGGGGCTGGTGCGAGGTGGACAGTCAGGAGGATCTGCGCGCCTACGAGGCCTGTCTGACACGAGGAAACTGGCAGCATGACTGGCGTGGCGAGGCCGCATCCGGGCGTCAGGCGCAGGAAAGGCGCCTTGGCGCGGCGCAAAACACGGAACAGGCGTCGCCCGAATGGCCCGGGGCGGGAACACGCTACCGCCGCACGGCGACAACCGGGAGAGAATGATGAAAACCGAATGGGATTATACGAATCTGGCACAGGGCTACCTCAAACGCCCCGATTACGCGCCGGATGCCCTGCGGCGGATTTTTCAGCTTGCCGGTTTGCGGGCTGATGATCGTGTGTGCGACATCGGCGCGGGCGTTGCCCATCTGACCATTCCGCTGGCCGAATTTGGCTGCCGGGTGGACGCCGTGGAACCCAATGACACCATGCGGGCCTTGGGACAGCGGCGCACCGCGCAATTTCCCGGCGTGAGCTGGTATGAAGGCACGGGAGAGGAGACGGGCCGCCCCGCCGGGGCCTATGATTTCGTGTCCTTCGGCTCTTCCTTCAATGTCTGCGATCGCGCCAGGGCGCTGGTGGAAACCCACCGCCTGCTCAAGCCCGGCAAGTGGTTCGTCTGCCTCTGGAATCACAGGAAGCTGACGGATCCTGTCCAGCAGGCCATTGAGAACATCATCAAGACGGCCATACCGGGCTATGATTACGGCACGCGCCGCGAGGATCAGACGGAGATCATCCGGGCTTCCGGCCTGTTCACGGACATTACGCCGCTCAAGGGCGAGGTCAGCCATGTGCAGACCCCGGCGGAGATTGTGGAAGCCTGGCGCTCCCACTCCACCCTGCACCGTCAGGCAGGGGAAAATTTTGACAGCATTATCGCCGAAATTGAACGCCATATCAGGGGGCTGGGCAAAACAGAAATTGTCGTTCCCTACACAACGCATGCCTGGATGGCCCGGCGGGCGGGCCGGCAGGATTCCGGCGACGGCGGACAAGGGGAGGGGATGCGATGAAACATGGAGATTTTACGGCCCTGGCGGAAAATTACGCCCAATATCGCCCGGGCTATGCTCCCATGATCGCCGATATCTTCGTGCGGCTGAGCGGCGAGGCGCATCCGCGTTGCCTTGATGCCGGGGCGGGCACGGGCATCTGGTCACGGCAGCTGGCGGCGGCCGGAGCCGTCGTCGAGGCGGTGGAACCCAATGACGCCATGCGGCAGGCCGGAGAACGGCAGTCTGACGCGCCGGCCATCCGCTGGCACAAGGGAACCGCCGAAGCCACCGGGCTGGAAAGCGGCTCCTGCCGTCTGGCCTGCATGGCCTCTTCCTTCCATTGGCCGGACTTCGCTGCCGCCGTGCGGGAATTTCACCGCATCCTCATGCCGGGGGGCTACTTCATGGCGCTCTGGAATACCCGCTTTTTCGAGAGCAATCCCCTGCTGGCGGAAATCGAGGCGTATCTGCGCCATCTTGCGCCTGAGATGAAGCGGGTGTCGTCCGGGCGCTCGGAATTTTGCAACAGCCTCAGGGAACGGCTGGCCGCGCGGCCCGAATTTGCGGACGTGGTCTACCTTGAAGGGCGGCATGTGGAATATCAGAGTCCGCAGCGCTATCTGGGACTTTGGGAATCCGTCAATGACGTTCGGGTGCAGCTCGGCGAGGCGAAGTTCGCCCGCTTTCTGGCCATGATCCGGGAAAGGACGGCTGGTCTGGAGCGTATCGAGGCGGAATACCTGACCCGGGCCTGGATTGCCCGGCGCGCGGATTGACAGGCGATGGCTTCAGGACGCGTCCTCTGGATTACCGGCCTTTCCGGCGCAGGCAAGAGCACGCTGGCCCGCGCCCTTTGCGCCCGCCTGCCGGGCAGCATCCTGCTGGACGGCGATGCCCTGCGCACAGTGCTGGGGGCGAGCGCCACCGCCTTTGACCGGGACGGCCGCCAGGGACTGGCCCGAACCTATGCCCGCTTGTGCGGCCTGCTGGCCGAACAGGGACATACGGTCATCATTGCCACCATTTCCCTGTTTCATGAAATTCATGCCTGGAATCGGGCCAATCTGCCGGGCTATCTGGAAATTTTCCTGGATGTGCCCGAAGCGGTGCGCCGCCAGCGCGATCCCAAGGGGCTTTATGCCGCCGAACAGGCCGGAGCCGTGCGGCATATGGCCGGTGCGGAAACGCCCGTGGATTTCCCCAGGGCGCCGGATCTCGTGCTGCCTACGGGGGAATGGACGCTCGAGGCCTGCGTCGAGGCCGTACTGGAGCGGTTGCGGACAATGACGGCCGCAGCAGGCGGTCAGGCGGGGCCAGGCGCGGCGTGATCACCGCAGCGTTCGGCGCGGCTCGCGGAGACGGACGGCAGTCCCCCGCGAGCCGCTCCGTTTGTGTTGCCTCGCCTTTTCCCGCCCTGTCGGGAGGCTGGCGTTTGGGGTACGCTAGGGCAGACGGATGCAGAGGTCGGCATCCCAGAGGCTGCGATACCCCCAGAGCAGGGCGACGAGCACGGTCAGGCAGACCGTGGCGCAAATGGCCATCATGATGCTGCCCTGATAGAGGATGGCCGTGGCCGGAGCCGCGCCGGCCAGGATCTGCCCGGTCATCATGCCCGGCAGAAAAACGATGCCCATGCCCAGCATGGAATTGAGCGTGGGCAGAAGCGCCGTCTCAAGCGCCGTGCGCACAAGGGGAAAAAGAATGCGCTGCGGGCGCACGCCCAGATTGACCAGGGTGACGATGCGCAGCCGCTGCCCGTCGAGGGCCGTCTCAAAACTCTTGAGCGCCAGGCTGAGGCCGGTCATGGCATTGCCCATGAGCATGCCGCCCAGCGGAATGACATATTGCGGATTGAGCGCATTCTGCCGGGCGATGCAGGTGACGAAAAAAAAGGTGGAGAGCAGGCCGCAGGCGGCCAGCGTGACGGCCACGCAAAAGCGGAAGCGGGGATTGAGGCCGGGATGCCGTCCCAGCACGGTGCGGATGGTGAAGGCCGTCATGACGGCCAGCCAGGCGCAGGTCAGCAGCGGATGCGGATGGGCGAAGAGCCAGGTCAGCACGAAGCCGGCCAGCACCAGCTGCAGGCTCATGCGCAGCCCGGCCAGCCAGAGCAGGCGCGTCTGGGCGATGCGGCAGGCTTTCATGATCGCACCCACCATGAGCAGGAGGACGTAGGCCAGCAGAAAGGGAAGACTGTGGGCAGGCAGGGAAAGTTCCATGAGCGTTTCCGGGGGCGGGACGCAAGGTCAGGCCAGTTCGAGCAAATTATCGGCAAGCGGGGCCGTCATGGCCCGGTCGTGACTGACCAGCACAAGGGTCATGCCGTGCCGGGCGGCAAATGCGCGCAGATTGTCCAGCAGGTGGCGGGCGGTCTCGCCGTCAAGGGCCGAGGTCGGTTCATCCAGCAGAAGAATGCGCGGCACGAAGGAGAGGCAGACGGCCAGAAAAACCCGCTGCCGTTCGCCGCCGGAAAGGGAGCCGCAGGGCGTTTCCGGCGGGAGCGGGCAGGCGCAGAGATCGAGAAAGCGCCGCATGCCGCTTTCCTGCGGTTCCGCTTCTTCGCGCAGGGCGTAGAACTGCCGGAAATTGTCCGCAATGCTGCCGTCAAAAAGAAAGACGTCCTGTCCGGCCAGCAGGATGTCCCGCCGCAGTTGCAGCGGATCCCGCTGCCGGATGTCCTGTTCGTCCAGACGGATGCAGCCGGTATGCGGCACAAGGGTGCGGTTGCAGAGCCGCAGCAGGGTGCTCTTGCCGCAACCGCTGGGGCCGTGGATGACGTTGATGCCCTGACGCTGAAAGGTCAGATCGGGATAGCGTATGGCGGCAAAGGAGAGATCGTGGGTGGTGAGGATGGGGGACATGGCGTGACCGGGTATTCCGTCGGGTTGCGGGCGAGGTTCTGCCGGAAAAAGACGTGTGCGCCACAGGGCGGGAGGCTCAGAACAGATCGGCATCTGCGGGCATGCGCTCCCAGCAGATGCGGCCCTTCTTGCGGAATTTGCGCAGGAGAACGTAGATGCTGCCCGGGCCGCCGTCATGGGGCTGGGCCGTGCAGAAGGCCAGCACCACGCGCTTGAAGGGATCCTGCGTCAGCCAGGTCTGCAATTTGCCGCGCAGCACGCCCACGCCGTCCGGAGAGTTCCTGCCCCGTCCGGGCACCAGCAGCACGGTACGCAGCCCCTTGTACCAGGAGCCGCGCACAAAGCCGCGCAAGGTCTCGAAAGCCTGCTGGACGTTGAGACCGTGCAGATCGAGGTGGGCTTCCGGGCTGAGGGAGCCGGCGCGCAGCTTGCCCATGATCAGCGGATCAAGGCCCACCACATGGCCTTCCAGATATTCGTCGGTAAAGGACAGGGCAAATTCCAGCTTGCCGTCCAGAAAGTCCTGCAGGGACGTATCGGCGGAAGGCGGCGGGGCCAGCGGATTGACGGGCGGCGCAACCGCCCTGCCCTTGCCCGCCAGCGGGGCCACCTGCCGCATGGCCAGCAGAAAGGCGTCCTCTTCCGCGTCAGTCGCGTCGCCGCAGGTGGCGGGGGATGCCGGCGGCTCCTGAGCCGGGGCGGCCGGGGTGCGTTCTGAGCGCTTCGCCGGCCCGGCATCCGCCGCGCGTCCGGCCTTGCGCAACGTGTCCTTGAGGCCGTCCTGTTCCGCCAGGGAAAAGCCGCGGGTCGCCGTTCGGGCCGCGGGAGCCTTTTCCACACGCGACATGGCTGCCAGAAAAAGGGCGGCCTCGGCGTCGTCCGTTGTTTCCGGCCTGTGCTTGCGGGGCTTGCAGGCGTCGGGCACGCTGTGCTGCCGGGCCTGCGCGGCCTGCCTTTGTCCCCCCTTCTTGCCGGGGAAATGTGTTTTGTCGAGGGCAGCAAAGGGGTTGTTGGCAAAATCGGCCTTGCCGTCGGAATATTCCTGATGAGCCATGCGGACGTCTCCGGGACAAAAAAGCCGCGGCAAAACCGCGGCTCTCTGATTTGTGGCCTGTGGATGTTATTGCGCGGCGGGCGCTGCGTCGTTCGTACCGGCGGCGGGTGTCTGTTCGGCAGCGGCTTCCGGGGCGGCGTCCGCAGGCGCGGTAGGCGCGGCGGCTTCCGGGGCTGAGGCAGGGGCCTGCGGCTTGGCGGGCGCACTGTCTTCGATGGTCACGGGCGGCGTGCTGAGAATCTGGGATTCTTCGGATGCCCGGCGGGGGCTGGTCACATAGGTGTAGCTCAGGGAGGTGATGACAAAGACCAGGGCCATGAAGGCCGTCAGTTTGGCCAGAATGCCCCCCGCGCCGGAGCTGCCGAAAACCGAGGCTCCGCCGCCGCCGAAGATGACGCCCATGCCTTCCTTGCCCGCCTGCAGGAGGATGAGGATGACAAGAAGAACACAAACGATGATGTGAAGCGTTAAAATAAGGGTTTCCACTGCTTCCTCCGGATACAAGATCAGGCATGGCCTGAAAAACCGCGCCCCGGCGTGCGGGCGGGGAAGATGAGACATGCTGGCGAGGACGCCTTCCGGTCATCCTCGGGCCTTTCTCCGGCGGGAACGCTGTTCCGGCGGGAGAAACGGCAGACCGTCCGCTAGGCAAGAACGATTTTGGCGAAACTTTCCGCTTCCAAAGAAGCGCCTCCTACCAGAAGACCGTCCACATTGTCAAGGGCCAGCAGCCCCGCCGCATTGTCGGGCTTGACGCTGCCGCCGTACAGCAGGGGCACGGAGGCCGCCGCCGCGCCGAGCACGTCGCGCAGCAGCTCACGGGTGATGCCGTGCGCCTCCCGTGCCTCGTCCGGGCCGGCCACCTTGCCCGTGCCGATGGCCCAGACAGGTTCATAAGCAATGGCCAGCCGGCTGATGTCGCCCGGGGCCACTTCGGCCAGACCGGCCTGCAGCTGGCGCTGCAGCACCTCGCGCAGGCAGCCGCTTTCGCGTTCCTTCAGGGTTTCTCCAATGCAGAGCATGACGCAAAGGCCGTTGGCAAGGGCAAAGGCCGTCTTGCGGCCCACCAGTTCATCGCTTTCCTGCAGCACATGACGGCGTTCGGAATGGCCGGTCAGCACCCACGTCGCGCCGGCATCGGTCAGCATGCGGGGGGAAATTTCGCCGGTAAAGGCCCCCTCGGCGGCGGGATAGACATCCTGAGCGCCGACCGCCGCGCAGGCGAGACCGTCAAGGGCGGCAGCCGCTTCGGCAATGGCCGTGAAGGGGGGATAGACGATGACCTGTCGATCCGTGCGCTTTTCCGTGAGCAGGCGGGCCAGCGCTGCGGCGGTCTCGCGGGCTTCGGCCCGGGTTTTGTACATTTTCCAGTTGGCGGCAATGATTTTCGGCATGGCGTCCATTCTCGCTAGACATTGGCGAGGCGTGCATAGATGAGAGCATCCTCGTCGGGGGAACGATAATAGTTGCGCCGTCGCCCCATCTGGCGAAAACCGGCGCTTTCGTACAGGCCAATGGCCGGAATGTTGCTTTCGCGCACTTCCAGCAAACTCTTTCTGATACCCATTTTTTCCGCCACTTGCAAGGCCATTGCCAGCACGCGGCGTCCCAGCCCCTGCCGGCGTCGGGCCGGGCTGACGGCAAGATTGAGTATTTCCAGCTCATCCGCGGTATGATAGAAGGATATGTAGGCGGCCAGCTCCGCTCCGGCCATGAGACCGAAGGCGGCAAATGCCGGTTGCCGGAAGGCGGCGCGGCATTGTTCCGCTGTCCACGGCAAGCTGAAGCAGCATTTTTCCAGCGTATGCATGGCCTGCGCATCGTCGGCCTCCAGACGCCGAAATTTCAGATCCGTCCCGGGAATGCTCATGCGAAATCGTCCCTTGCGCGCGGGCGCGCACGCGCTGCTGGAAGTGGTGGATGCCCGCAATCGTCCGTTTTGTCATCTGGCCGCGCCCCTGGTACGGGAGCAGCGCCTTGCCCATCGGCAAGTCTGCCTGCTGGTGCGGGCGGGCGACGGCATCCTGCTGGCCCGGAGCGCGGAAGGCTGGGACATCTTTGCCCGCGAGGCCGTTCCGGCCGGGGATTCCGTGCAGGAATGCGCGGAACGGCTGGCCCGGCGGCAGGAACTCGACAATGGCCGCCTGCGGGAACTGGGCGTCCTCCCCCCCTGCCCGGCCACGGGACAGGCCTTTGTCAGCCTGTTCAGCGTGCGGGTGACCCCTTCGCGGCTGCGGCTGCTGGCCGAGGATGCCGCCACGCGCCTTGTGCTGGATCAGGCGGAACTTTTCGGGCTGGCGCGTCACGGCGGGGATCTGCTTTCCCCCTTGCTGCGTCATGCCCTGCTGGAAAGCGGCCTGCTGCGCTGACCGGGGCACGGCGACACCTGCGATGGCGGGCCTACGCCCCCCGCTTCCGCACGGAAGCTGCCGCTTCCTGAAGCAGCCGTCGCATGGCCTCATGCACATGGCCGTTGCTGGCCAGAATCTCGTCGCCAAAGGCAAAGGGCGCGCCGTCGCTGCGGCTGACGCGCCCTCCGGCCTCGCTGACCAGCAGGATGCCGGCCGCCACATCCCAGGGCTTGAGGCCCGTTTCAAAATAGGCATCCAGATGCCCCGCCGCCACATAGGCCAAATCAAGAGAAGCGGCTCCCATGCGGCGCAGGTTCTGCGTCTGCGGCAGCACCACGGCAAGCTGGGCCAGAATGTGCGGCAAATCCTCCCGGATGCTGTAGGGAATGCCCGTGGCCACAAGGCTGTCCTCCAGCCCGGAGGTCGTGCTGACGCGCAGGCCCGCGCCGTTGCAAAAGGCCCCCTGACCGCGGATGGCCCAGTAACATTCGCCCAGCATGGGCGCATTGACGACCCCCAGCAGGGGCCGATCCCTGTGCCAGAGGGCAACTGAGGTCGCCACATGGGGCAGGCGATGGACAAAATTGGTCGTGCCGTCCACGGGATCAAGGAGCCAGCATAGTTCGTCCGTGCCCGGCCCGGATGCGCCGCCCTCCTCGGCCAGCATGCCGGCTTGCGGCAGCAGTTTGCCCAGCTCGCGCACCAGGAAGGCTTCCACGGCCTCGTCGGTTTCGGTGACCAGATCGATGCGGCCCTTGTGCCGGGCATGACTGGCCTGACGCCAATGCCGGACGATGATTTCGCCGGCGGCCTTGACGAGAGGAATGAGCTTGTCCGCCAGCGCGGTCAGGCGGGATGGCGTGTCATGCATGGGCTGCGCCGTCAGTTGATGAACACGGGTTGATAGCGTTCGCGGTCGAGCATGGCCTTGGCCGTGCCGCGCAGAACGGTGGTCAGGGGTTCGTCGTCCACAAAGACCTTGAGGCGGGTTTCGCGGGCAATGCGCTGATCCAGCCCCTTGAGCAGGGAACCGCCGCCGGCCATGAGCAGGCCGTTGCGGTGAATGTCCGCGGCCAGTTCCGGCGGGGTGCGCTCCAGCGTGCGCAGGACGACGCCGACAATGGTCTGTATGCAGTCATACAGGGCTTCCCGTATATGGCCTTCGCCGATGGTGATGCAGCGCGGGCCTCCCTCCACCAGATCCTTGCCGGAAATTTCCAGCCGGGGGGATTCGGGTCGGGGAACGGCATTGCCGAGAATTTTCTTGACGTTTTCCGCCGTGATTTCCCCCACCTCGAGGCGGAAGACATCGCGCAGGTAGCGCTGGACGGCCATGTTCATGGCGTCTCCGGCCACGCGAACCGACTGGGAAACCGCAATGCCGGACAGGGTGATGACCGCCACCTCGCTGGTGCCGCCGCCAATGTCCAGCACCATGTTGCCCAGCGGCTCGTGCACCGGCAGATCCGCGCCGAGCGCCGCGCCCATGGGTTCTTCCACCAGGGAGACGTCATGCGCGCCGGCCAGGTGGGCCGAGTCGATGACCGCCCGCTTTTCCACCTGGGTGATGCCGGTGGGAATGCAGATGACCATGGAGGGGCGCACCAGCCGCAGGCCGGTGATGACCTTGCGCACAAAGTAGGCGATCATGGCGCGGGTGACGTCAAAATCCGCAATGACGCCGTCCTTCATGGGGCGGATGGCCCGAATGCGATGGGGCGTGCGCCCGAGGTATTCGCGCGCTTCCCTGCCCACGGCAAGGATGGTGTTTTTCTGCACATCGACGGCCACCACCGACGGTTCATTGATGACGATGCCGTGCTTGCGGGTAAAGAGCAGGGTGTTGGCCGTTCCCAGATCCATGGCGATGTCCTGGGCGAAGAAGCGGCGAAGCAGGCGCGGCAGCATGGCTAATCGTCATCCGTGGGCGGTTGGGGCACGTTGTCGGGATCATATATCCGGGAGCCGCTGGTATGCACCTGTGCGCGCGGGAGCATGTTGCGCAGCCGGGTTTTGAGATAGAGGTTCTCCAGAAAGATGGCCAGATGATCCACCGCCAGACGCACAAAGCTGCGCAGGGCCTCGTCCAGTTCACGCGGGCTGCCGTGCGCCAGGCAGAGCACGCAGCGCGTGCTTTTGTTGACCACCACCGGCATGCACATGACGGCCTGAAATTCCGGCATGTCCGGCAGCTTGGCAAAGAGCATGGAAGGCGGGCCGCCGTCGGCGCCTTCGGAGATGACGGGCTGACCGTTGTTGAACACCCAGCCGGCAATGCCGCTGCTCATGTTGAATTCCAGCATTTCGCCCGCCCGCAGCAGCAGCGGGGTGGATTCGCATTCCAGGCAGTAGGTTTCGCCGGAACGCGCCACCGAGGCAAAGGCGCAATAGTCGAAACCCGTGGCCTCGGCAACGGTTTTCAGATAGGTCTGGATGAACTGCGGCCAGCGCTTGTGACCGAAACGCAAGTCCTGAATGACGCAGAGCTGGGCGAAATAGCGGGAAATATCCCCCCCCAGCGGCTCGACGCCGCCGCGTTCGTTCTGCTGGCGGGTGATGAGTTCGGCAAACATCTGCAGGATCTTGTAATCCTTGTCCGTGAAGGAGTATTGGCGCTTGCTGTCCATGCAAAGGGCGCCGCCCGTGGGCACGGGGCAGCCCATGAAGGCCTTGATGCCGCTTTCCTCCCCTTCGCGGTAATAGCCCAGTTTGCTTTGCCGTCTGTCGAAATTGGGCACGATCACCGGGCGGTCGTTGCTGACGATCCAGGCCACGAGGCTGCCCGGCTGGATGGGGCTGCCTTCCACGATGCCGTCCCCGAGGCTGAAGGAAGCGACCAGGCGGTAACATTCGCCTTCGCCCTCTCCGGCGTCCCCGTCCGGCAGGAAAAGAACGGCCGAGTAGGCGTCAAAGACGCTGCAAATGATGCTCAGGACGTGTTTTTCAAGAATATTCTTCATATGTTGCGGGGAATGTGTCGCTGTTGAATACAAGGCCCGTTCGCGCGGGCAACGAAAGCTACAATAGCAAAGTGCAGGAAGGGCCGCAACTGCCGGACAGATCACTTTTTTTTACGAAAAGCGAGCGCGGGGGCTGGAAATCGGCGCCGAAAGATCGTATGATTATTCAATAAGTACAGAAGGTGACGCATGCTCAAATGGCAAGAGGTTTTCAGCAAGAACGGCCTGCCCTGGCAGGACGCCGAAACGCTTGCCGAGCCGTTGTCCTGCAGCACGTTGCCGCAGCTCAAGGCCTTTCTGGATGCCGTGCACATCCGTTTCTGCCTGGTCAAACCCTTTCAGGAAAGCAAGGGTTACCCGCTGGTGGAAGCGCGCGAGCTGCTCCCCTCCTTTGACAACGACATGTTCGAGCACAAGGATCTGCCCGGCTTTGCCATGGTGGCCTTTGCCCGGCAGCTGCATTACTTTTCCGAGATTTTTCAGTACGACAAGCTGCATCCGGTCATTACCGAAGTGGAGGGCGTGCCCTGCTGTCCGCTGGAAAATCAGGTCTATCATCAGAACCTGGAAACCATCGCCTCCCGCCTGCCGCGCCTGCATCAGGACGTGTTCCGGCAGCAGTTCCGTCTGGCCGACACCTCCCTGCTGGATACCTATCCCGCCCTTGTGCCCTATCTCTGCAGCATGGACAGGGCGCAGGTGCTGGCCCTGGATGCCGGGCGACAGTTCCACCTGGCGGGCATCTTTGCCTCCTTCCCCTCGGATATCGACAGCGAACTCAAGCGCTTCGGCATCCGCATCGGCAAGTTCGTCTACGGCGACAACGAGCTGTACGAACGCAACCGCATGTTCGTCTATCAGTACCTTATGGAGCTGTACGGCTTTCCCATCGTTTCCGAGCGCCGCACCTCCTCGGCCCTCTTTGCGCGCAAGCTGCACAAGATGGGCGAGCGTTTTATCCTGCGGGTGCTCGGGCAGACCGACCGCACCATCACCACCTATACCGCTGACGGCGAGAACCGCCGCTATCCCCTGCTGGAAAAGATCGCGCTCGTCAGGGTGGATGAGGATCAGGAGGAAGCCATTGCCCGCATTGACGAGGGGGGCTTCTTCCTCGACCGGGCGCGGCGGGTCATCATCATCCGCATCACCTACCGCCAGCACAGCTTCGATCAGAGCAACGTGCGGCAGGATCGCGCCCTTTCCGTGGCTTTTCAGGAAGTGCTGCACCCGCTGACGGGGCAACCCCTGCCGGGACTCAACATCATCAAGGACACCACCAACATGTTCCTGCGCCTCAACGACATCGTGCGCGGGGAATTTTCGGGGCGCATCGTCTACAAGCGCACCGAGGTGGTGGAAAATACCGATACCGACGAAAAGCGCCTCAAATTTCTCTATGCCTGGCTGACCAAGCATCAGCGTCGCATGATCAGCTACAGCGACGAATTCTTTTCCAACGTGAGCAAGGTGCTTTCCGGCTATCTCTATTCGCCGGAAAACGATGAGGTATTCGGCACCGTGCGCGAGCTGCACCGGGAGGTCTGCACCCGCTTCAGCTATATCCAGCAGGCCCGCCGGGTGCGCATTCTGGAGGATCTGCGCCTGCGCACCTTCAAGGGCACGCGCATCTCCTACCGCCAGATGATGCGCGAGGCGCTGGAGCAACTCACGGATCTCAAGTTCGAGATTTCCACCTTTTTCCCGGATCTGGTGGATGCCATCATGGCCTGTGTGGAGGGCATCCTTTCCGATCGCTACATGTTGCGCACCTATGTGGAACC
>NHCFC04200__coassemble_343_pt1 | contig 131046 bp, 110 predicted proteins | sample NHCFC04200__metabat2_low_PE_055 | metagenome-assembled genome bin NHCFC04200
CTTGGTGCGGATCATGGCCGCGCCCTCGGCAATGCGGCGCAGGGCTTCGCCCAGATTGCGGCAACCGCAGACAAAGGGCACGGTAAAGTCGCGCTTGTTGATATGGTATTTGTCGTCAGCCGGGGTCAGGACTTCGCTTTCGTCGATATAGTCCACGCCCAGCGCCTCAAGGATGCGCGCCTCCACAAAGTGGCCGATGCGCGCCTTGGCCATGACGGGAATGCTCACGGCCTTCATGATGCGTTCCACGATGGTGGGATCGGCCATCCGGGCGACACCCCCGGCGGCGCGAATATCCGCAGGTACACGTTCCAAAGCCATGACGGCGCACGCGCCGGCATCCTGAGCGATTTTCGCCTGTTCGGGCGTGGTGACGTCCATGATCACGCCGCCCTTGAGCATCTCCGCGAGGCCCGTCTTGAGGCGAAGGGTACCTTGTTCCATCAATGATTCTCCTTTGCTGAACCGGAATTCCGGGTAAGAGGGAAATGACGTGCCGCAACAGCGCGACACGGAAGGGACATTGTAGAAAATTTTGTCTGCTCAGCAAGATTTTCCTTGCGCAACACGCATGAAATTTTGACAGGAGGACATTTTTCCACCTTGAGCGTTCCGCTTTTGGCCCCGGGGCGGGCTGTGACGGGGCCAAAAGCCGTTATTCCCCGCGCGAGGGAGGCCTGCGGGGCGGCTTTTCTTTTTCGCCAGTTATGGTATCGGAAGGGGGGCATAACCAAGAGAGCATACATGAACGATCCGATCGTGCGCCTGCCCGCGCTGCGCGGGCCTGTTGCCGGGGAAGATGCGCCCCCCGGGCTTGCCGGTCTGCCGCGCCTGTGGCCCGGATTGCCGCAAACGGAAGCCGGATGCCCGGCGCATGCGGGGCATTGCCCGCCGCCGCAGGGGCCGTGGTTTTTTCCAGACAATTTCCCTCTGACGCCGCCTGAGGCCCTTGCCTGCCTGCGGGATTTGCAGGCCATGACCGAGGCCGCCCTGTCCGGCGTGCCCGTGCGCGCCTGGCAGAGCCGTCAGGGCGCCGCCCTGCGCGAACAGGCGGAAAGCGCCGCGCGAAGGGCCTTTGCCGGCGGTCAGGGCGACGAGGCCGCTGCCCTTGCCGTGGCGGCGCAGGCCGAGGCGCGGGAGCGCCTTTGCCGGGCGCAGCGTCTGCTGCTGCTCAGCTGGCTGCAGGAGGAGCGCCTTGCCGAAATGGCTGAACTGAGCAATCGCTACGCTGACGGGCGGGCGCGTCTGGATGCCGCATTCAGCGCGGGAGCGGGGCCGGCGGAGCTGCGCGAGGCCATGTCCGCCCTGCCCGAAACCTTGCACCCCGGCATGAACGGACGGCAGGAAACCGCCTCCCTTGAGGGGCTGCTGCCGCCCTGGGATCGGATGCTGGAAGCGGCGTGCAACTTCCTGCCCGACGGGACGATCATTGTGGCCGAGGCGGGTTTGCGGGCGGCCCTGCTGGAGCGGGAGGATCTCGGCCCCTGTGCCGGAGCGGGGCAGGCGAGCCTTGCCGGGCCGGACGGCCCGCGCCTGACGGGCCTGCGCGCGCCGCTCTGGCGTCTGTTGCAGCGGCCTCGCCCGCCGCGCTGCTGTCCGACATGGGAACGGGAATTTACCTTGCTGACCTGGGAGGAGGCATGAGGCGGGAGATCGCGGGCAAGCTGTTTCCGCAGGGCATCGGCGGCGTCATCTTTGACTGCGACGGGGTGATCATCGACTCGCGCACGACGAATGGCATCTATTATAACAGGATACTTGAGCATTTCGGCCTGCCGCCCATGACGCCCGAGCAGGAGCGGTACTCCTTCATGGCCACCGCCCGGCAGGCGCTGGAATATATCCTGCCGCCCGAGCTGCACGCGCAGATAGATTACGTTACCTCAGAGGTCGTCGTGTACCGGCGGGACATTTTGCCCCTGCTGCGCCTGTGCGACGGCTTCCGGGACGTGGTGGAATGGCTGCACGCCCACGGCGTGCGCATGGCCATTGACACCAACCGTACCGGCGTGGGCATGCAAACGGTTCTGGACATTTTTGGCCTGCCTCCCTATTTTAATCCTGTGGTTGCCGCGGATACGCCCGGCATTGCCCCCAAGCCCAGCCCGCAGGGAGCCGAGTTCATTCTTGCGGCCTGGGGTCTGCCGCCGCAGCGTGTGCTCTTTGTGGGCGACAGTTCCCATGACGGCAATGCGGCGGCCGGGGCGGGCATTCCCTTTGCCGCCTTTGGCAACGAGGAGCTGCCGGGCGATATTGTGGCCTTGAACTATGCCGCCCTGCGGGCGGCCATTGCCGAAAGCGTGGAGCAACAAACGTGTTCGTGATTCAAAACATTCTGCTGGCCGTGGGGAACGTGCTCGGCGCGCTGCTCAACCTGTATTTCTGGATTGTCGTCATTGCGGCGGTCATCTCTTGGGTGCGCCCGGATCCCTTCAATCCCATCGTGCGTGCCCTGCGCGTACTGACGGAGCCGGTATTCTACTATGTCCGCAAATGGATGCCCTTCACCTACCGTTCGGGACTGGATTTCTCCCCGGTGGTGGTGCTTTTGGCCATCCAGCTGGTGAAGCAAATCGTGGTGGCGTCCCTCATCGAGCTTGCCGCCAGATTGTAAACCCTTTGCAAACGTTCTTCGCCCTGACGGGCTTCAACCCCTAACACTGGAGATTTCTTATGGATCAGCATGAAATTGAACTGCTTGAAAAGATGGCCCCCACTGATCCGGAGCTGAAATCCCTCTGGGAAGATCATGTGCTCTACGAAAAGCAGGTGGAAAAGCTGGAAGCCAAGGTCTACCGCACGCCCACCGAAGAGCAGACCCTCAAGCAGCTGAAGAAGCAGAAATTGGAAGGCAAGACCAAGTTGATGGAATTGTTGGATAAATATCGCGCCGAAGGCAAATAACGGCGCAGGAGCCGCAGTATCATGGAACTCACAGGTGCACAGATTCTCCTTGAATCATTGAAGAAGGAAGGCGTGGACGTGCTGTTCGGCTATCCGGGCGGCGCTGTCCTCGATATTTATGATGAATTGCCGCGCCATCCCGATCTGAAACATATTCTGGTGCGGCATGAACAAGGGGCTGTGCACGCGGCCGACGGCTATGCCCGTGCGTCCGGCAAGGTGGGCGTCTGTCTGGTGACTTCCGGGCCGGGCGCCACCAATACGGTCACGGGCATAGCCACGGCCTATTGCGACTCCATCCCGCTGGTGGTTTTCACCGGTCAGGTGCCCACCAAGCTCATCGGCAACGATGCCTTCCAGGAAGTGGACATCGTGGGCATCACCCGCCCCTGCACCAAGCACAACTTCCTGGTCAAGGACATCCGCAAACTGGCCAAGACCATCCGGCAGGCCTTCTATCTGGCCCGCTCCGGGCGTCCCGGGCCGGTGCTCGTGGATTTGCCCAAGGACGTGATGCAGGCTCATGCGGAATTTGTCTGGCCCGAAGACATCTACATGCGCAGCTACAACCCCACCTACAAGCCCAATCTCAACCAGTTGCGGCGCGCGGTGGAGGTGCTGGCCCAGGCCCGTCGGCCCATGATTCTTGCCGGGGGCGGCGTCATCATGTCCGATGCCGCCGACAGCCTGCGCGAACTGGCCCACGCCCTGCATCTGCCCGTGTCCTGCACGCTCATGGGGTTGGGAGCCTTCCCGGCCACGGACGACCTCTGGCTGGGCATGGTGGGCATGCACGGCTCCTATGCGGCCAACATGGCCATCAACAATGCCGACGTGCTCGTATGCGTGGGCGCGCGCTTCGATGACCGCGTGACCGGCAAGATTTCCGCCTTTGCCTCGCATGCCCGCATCATCCACATCGACATCGACCCCACCTCCATCCGCAAGAATGTGGAAGTGGATGTGCCGGTGGTGGGCGACTGCAAGCTGGCGCTGTCCGGCATGCTGGACATCGCCAACAGCAAGATGGCCCATGTGGACTGGAAGGGCGATCACGAATCCTGGCTGGAAACCGTGGCCCAGTGGAAGCAGAGCAAACCGTTCGGCTACATCCGCAACGATCACATCAAGCCGCAGCACGTCATCGAGGAGCTTTATGCCCTCACCGGGGGCGAGGCCATCATCACCACCGAAGTGGGGCAGAATCAGATGTGGGCCGCGCAGTTCTATTCCTTCACCAGACCGCGCACCCTGCTCACCAGCGGCGGTTTGGGCACGATGGGCTACGGTTTCCCGGCCTCCATCGGGGCGCAGTGCGCCTTCCCGGATCGCAAGGTCATTGCCGTGGCCGGCGACGGCTCCATCCAGATGAACATTCAGGAGCTGGCCACCGTGGTGCAGTACAAGCTGCCCATCAAGGTCATCATCCTCAACAATCGTCATCTGGGCATGGTGCGGCAGTGGCAGGAACTGTTCTACGACCGCAACTACAGCTTCACCAACATGGAGGCCCAGCCCGACTTCGTGAAGCTGGCCGAGGCCTACGGGGCCGAAGGCTACCGCATTTCCCAGCCCGGGGAACTGCGCCCGGTGCTCGAGGCCGCGCTCTCCTCGCCTCATCCGGCCTTTGTGGACGTGACCGTGGAGCGCGAGGAAAACGTCTATCCCATGGTGCCCGCCGGGGCGGCCCTGGATGAGATGCTCTTGGTGTAGGAGGGGCGGCATGGAACGACATGTGCTTTCTGTTCTGGTGGAAAACGAACCCGGTGTGCTCTCCCGCGTGGCGGGGCTGTTCAGCGGGCGCGGTTTCAATATTGATTCGCTCAATGTGGCGCCGACCCTTGAGGAGGGCGTTTCGCACATGACCATCACCACGTACGGCGACAGCCAGATCCTGGAGCAGATCATGAAACAGCTCCACAAGATCGTGTCTGTCATCAAGGTGGTGGACTTTGCCGACATTCCTGCCGTGGAGCGGGAGATGATGTTCGTCAAGGTGCAGGCCGAAGGGGCCATGCGCGGCGAAATTCTGCGCACGGTGGAAATTTTCCGCTGCAAGGTCGTGGACGTCAGCGCCTCGGAAATGACCATCGAGGCCACCGGCGATCATGGCAAGCTGGAGGCCATCATCAGCCTGCTGCACCGTTTCGGCATCAAGGAGCTGGCCCGCACCGGCTCAGTGGCCATGCGGCGCTCCAAAAAGCAGGCGGACTAGGCCCCGCCGGGGCTTGACTTTTTCCCCGAAGCGGCACAACAATTTTCCTCCCGCCCCGCGGGAGGATTTTTGCAGCAAAACGACAGAAGGATGCGACTATGAAAGTGTACTATGATCAGGATGCCGATCTCAATGCGCTCAAGGGCAAGACCGTTGCCATCATCGGCTACGGCAGCCAGGGCCATGCCCATGCCCAGAACCTCCGTGACTCCGGGGTGAATGTCGTCGTGGGCCAGCGCCCCGGCGGCGCCAACTACGAACTGGCCCGGGAACACGGCTTCAGCCCGGTCAGCGCCGCCGAGGCGGCCGCCCAGGCTGACCTGATCATGATCCTGCTGCCCGACGAAGTGCAGGCCGCCGTCTACGAAAACGACATCAAGCCCAACCTCAAGGCGGGCAAGGCCCTGCTTTTCGCTCACGGCTTCAACATCCATTTCAATCAGATCATCCCGCCCAAGGATGTGGATGTGTACCTCATCGCGCCCAAGGGGCCTGGTCACCTCGTGCGCCGCACCTTCACCGAGGGCGGCGGCGTGCCCTGCCTCGTGGCCATTCATCAGGATGCCTCCGGCAATGCCCTGAAAAATGCCCTGGCCTATGCCAAGGGCATCGGCGGCGCGCGCTCCGGCGTCATCGAAACCACCTTCCGTGAAGAGACCGAAACCGACCTCTTCGGCGAACAGGCCGTGCTCTGCGGCGGCATTTCCGCCCTTATCAAGGCCGGTTTTGAAACCCTGGTGGAAGCCGGTTACCAGCCCGAAATGGCCTATTTCGAGTGCATGCACGAAATGAAGCTCATCGTTGACCTCATGTACGAAGGCGGCCTTTCCCGCATGCGCTATTCCATCAGCAATACCGCCGAATACGGCGACTATGTGACCGGGCCGCGCCTGATCACCGAAGAAACCAAGAAGGAAATGAAAAACGTGCTCAAGGATATCCAGAGCGGCAAGTTCGCCCGCGACTTCATCCTTGAAGCCCGCGCCAAGTATCCCATGTTCCTGGCCACCCGCCGCAATGAGGCCAACCATCAGATCGAAAAGGTGGGCAGCGAACTGCGCGGCATGATGAGCTGGCTCAAGAAGGACAAGAAGGCCTAGTTCGGGCCATTGCCGAAATGCCTTTGCCGGGGGGCGAGGGGAACCTTTCCGCGGAAGGGTTGCCCTCGCCCCTCTTGCGTTCTCGCGTGAGCGGGGAGGGACGTCCGGCACGGGTCTGCCCTTGCCGCATGCCCTTCCGCCGCCGCAGGATTGCGCAGGTTGCGGCGGTTGCCGACGGCAATGGCGTTCGGGCAGCGCCTGCAGGCGCGGTCATTGCCGGCTGAGGGCCGGCCTGGTGCGGGCAGGGGCTGTCGTCACACAGGGGGGAGGCTCAGCCCGGCGGCGGGTCAGCGCAGGGGGGTACGGGCCAGCACCAGCATGTCCACGCGGGCCGCTCCGGCAGCCAGCAGGGCATGGCAGGCGGCACGCGCCGTGCTGCCGGTGGTCAGCACATCATCCACAAGCCAGCAGCGCGCTCCGGCAAGTCCGGCAGGCAGGGCCGCAAAGCTGTCCCGGACATTGGCCTGCCGCTGGGCGGCGTCCAGCCCGGCCTGCGGCAGCACACGCCTGACGCGGCGCAGAAGACGCCGCGTCAGGGGCAGGCGCAGCTCCCGGCAAAGCGCCGCCGCCAGCTCATGGGCCTGGTTGTAGCCGCGTTCCCGCAAGTGGGCCGGATGCTGCGGCACGGCCAGCACCACGTCCGGCGGGATCAGATTGGGCCGCAGCTCTTGCAGGCGGCGGGCCATGAGGCTGCCCAGCGGCCCGGCCAGCCAGAGTTCGCCGGAAAACTTGAGGCGCAGCAGGCAGTCGCGCAGTGCGCCCGTGTACAGGCCGTAGGACAGAAAATCCGTCCACGGCGGCGGCGCTTCCCCACAGCGCCCGCAAGGCACGGAAGGCGCGTCTGCCGCATCGCCGGGCGGAACCGGCAGGCCGCAGCGGGGACAGGCCGCGCCCGTGTACGGGGCCAGTTGCGGCTGGCAGGCAGGGCAAAAGGCTTCGTCCCGTCGGGCCTCAAAGGGCGCCAGACAATGGGCGCAACGGCGTTCGAGCAGCCCCAGGCACTGCGCCATGCGCCGCAGCCCCATCATGGCGCGCCCGGTGGCCCGGGCAGGGAGGGCGCGACGGTCAGGCGGGCAGCCCACTGCCTCCCCCAGTCGCGCATGGCCGCAGCCTGCTCCAGCGAAATGTCCGCCGGCGATTCGATGCCGCGCAGTCCCCGACATTCTGTCAGCTGACGGCCCAGCGCCTGGGCGAAGTAGGAAAGGCAGAGTTCGCTGCCCGCGAACAGGCGTTCGCCGCGCGGGCGGCCCGCCGTCAGCAGGGCCAGCGTGGGCCGGACGGCGGCCCGTGCGGCCTCATCCTGCGGCCGTGCCCAACGGCTCTGGGCGCGATCGATCAGGCATTTGAGCTGTCCGGGCAGGGCATAGAAGTGGATGGGAGCCGCCACAAGCAGGAGCGATGCGCCTTCCAGCGCACGCAGGACGGCTTCGGCGTCATCCTCTGCCGCAAGGGCGCAGGCATGCGGCGTCCGTTCGCAGACGCCGCAATGCGTACAGGGCAGGGTGCGCTTTTCCCGCAGGCAGATCGTTTCCCCCGGCAGGCCGCCTTCTTCCGCCCCGGCCATGAAATGCCGGGCAAGACTTTCGCTGCTGCCGCGGGGCCGGGGGCTGCCCAGCAGGACAAGGGCCTTCGTCAGCACAAATCCCCGCAAAAGGCGTTCTGACGGCGTTCATCGCCCAGGGTGGTGGCGCCGCCGTGACCGGGGTAGACGCTGGTTTCCTCGGGCAGGGTAAAGAGCTTTTCCCGGATGGAGCGCAGCAGGAGGGCCTGATCGCCGCCGGGAAAGTCCGTCCGGCCAATGGAGCGGAAAAAGAGGGCGTCGCCGGTAAATACGGCATTTTCAGCGGGATAGTAGAGGGAGATGCCGCCGGGGGTGTGGCCGGGCGTCTCCAGAATGGTGAAATGGAGCTTGCCGAAGTCCCGCTCGCCTGCCGGAATGTCCTCGCAGGTATAGGGCGGCACGGGCGGCAGGCCCCAGATGCCGCCGCGCACGGACTCGGTGTCATCGAGGCAGGCATCGTGCCGCGAGGCATAAACAGGCGCGCCGGTGCCCGCTGCCAGTTCGGCCACGCCGTAGGTGTGGTCAAAATGCTTGTGCGTCAGGCAAATGGCCAGCAGGTTCAGGCCGCGTTCCGCAAGATACTGCCGGATGGGCGCGGGATCGCCGCCCACGTCGATGACAATGGCTTCTTCATTGTTATTGACCACATAACAATTGGTTTCCAGCGGGCCGAGAGCAAATTTGGCAATGGGCATAGGGATTCCTCTGCGAGATGTTTTTGACAGGATACGTTGCCCGGCGCGGAACGGCAAGCAAAGAGGCGGGCTGCTGCCCGATTTGTGCGGACAGGGGCACCTGTCCGGCGGTCGCGCGTCCGGCGCAAAGTCAAGAATTTCTCTAGACATGTGGCGGTTCCCCGGCATAAACTGGAAAGATGAATGCAGAACTCGCCACTTCCTCCCTGACCCGGGGCGACCTCATGGAGATGGATGCGCAGCTTTTTGCCCTGCTGCGGCGCTTCATCTCCTGCACCGGCTGCGCCCTCTATTTCCCGACGGAAAATCCCGCCCGCCAGCCCGAGTTGCTGGCTGCGGAACGGCGTCTGCTCCTGCCGCTCTGGCGGGGCGAGAGCCTGCTTGCCGTGGCCATGCTGCATGGCGTGCGCGTGCGGGAAACGCGGCAGGCCCTGCCGCTCCTGCCCGCCGTGGCGGACACCTGTCTGGATTTGCTGGAACGTGCCCGGGCCGGGCGCATGGATGCGGTTACCGGCCTGGCGACGGAAAATGTCCTGTATGCCCGCATGGAGGAAGAGGCGGCCCGCGTGCGCAATCAGCTGGCGGATCCCGCTGCCGGGGGGGCGCAGGGGGCCTCCCTGCACCGGCTCTGCATGGGCCTTGTGCTCCTGCGCATGAGCAACGGCAAGGAACTCGCCGAAACCTACGGCTACGCCTTCACGGACAGCCTGTTGCACCGGGTGGCCGAGGCCCTGCGGGCGGAATTGCCGGCCACGGTCATGGCGGCCCGGGTGGGGCGTTTCGGCATGGCCCTGCTCATGCCGAGCAGCAGCGGGCGCAAGGCCTGCCACAAGCTGGCCCAGAGCGTTCTGAAGCGCATGGCCGCCGTGGAGCAGGTATGCCGCGTCACGCGCCGCACGGTGCGGCCCCGTCTCTGTGCCGGCCATGCCCTCTATCCGCAGGACATGGAAGGGCCGGAATTTGCGCTCTCCATGTACGAGCAGGCGCGCCGCTTCATGGAGCGCGCCCGTCTGGCGGCGCGAGAGGCCGCGCGCAGCGGCCTGCCGCAATGCATCATGCCCTTTGCCCGCATCCTGCAGGAAGGGGGCGTCATTCTGGAAAATCTCGGCATGGGACGGGTGCGGGTCAGCCTCGGTTTGCGCGCCAAGGCCCGCGAGGGTCAGCGTTTTGCCGTCTGGGAAGATGAGGCGACGGGCGCGCGCCGTCTGCGGGGCGAAATCGTGCTCCTGCAGGTGCGGGAACAGGAATCCGTGGCCGAAATCCTGCAATTGACCGATGCCGCGCGACCGCTGGCCGCGGGACAGCGGCTGGCCCTGCTGGAGGAGCAACGGGACGGGAACGAAGAGGGCATTTTGCGCGAGGAAGGCCGTGTGCCCCGCGAGAATGCGGCTATGGAGCGTCCTGACGCCCCGAGCGCGTCGGGCGGGGAAGCGCCGGCCTCAGGGACGGCGTCGGGAAGCGCCGTGACCGCCTGTCCGAGCCTGCACGGCTTCCACGGGCACGGGGACTTCATGCGTCTGCTGCGGCAGCGTTCAGATCAGGCGAATCAGTTTGTGCTGGCGCTCCTGCGCCTGGAACAGGGCGGGGCCGAATCCCCGGAAGCCGCCGGGCGGCCCGTCCCGGACTGTGCGGTGCTGGAGCAGGCGGCCGGGAAGTGGCGGAAGGCCTTTGGCGATGCCGCCTCCGACGGCGCCTCAGGGGAGATCCTGTGCGGCCTTTACGGCGGCAACAGCCTCATGTTCTTTCATGCCGCCCAGGAGGGCGAGGGCCTCTTGCCGCGCTATGCGGAGCTTTGCCGCGAACTGGACGGGCAGGGTTTGCGCGCGGCCTGCGGTCTGGCGAGCTATCCCTTCCTGCGGTTCCGCAAGGGGGAAATGCTCGAATGTGCGCTGAAGGCCCTGGAATACGCCATGCTGCTGCCCGGGCCGCGCGCGGGTCTCTGCAATTCGCTGGCCCTCAACATCAGTGCGGACAGGCGCTACAGCCTCGGCGACATTTTCGGCGCGGTGGACGAGTACAAGCTGGCCCTGCTGGCCGATGACGGCAATGTGCTGGCCCGCAACTCCCTCGGGGTCTGCATGGCCGCCCTGGGCCGCTACCATGAGGCGCAGCGTCATTTCCACGAAGCCCTGCGGCGTTGCGCCGATAGCGGGCAGACGGCCCAGACCCGCTACAATCTGGGCACGGTCTGCCTCCAGCTGGGCGAGCGCCGCGCGGCGGCCCGCTCTTTCCGGCAATGCCTGGAAGCGGATCCCGATCACCTCTTTGCCCATTTGCGTCTGGGCCAGATCTGCGAGGATGGCGGACGCCGCAACGAGGCCCGCCGCTATTACGAGCAGGCCGCCGCCCTCGAGGATCGTTTGCGCGAGGCCGGGCAGGATTCCGGCCCCAGCCTCGCCCGCCGGGCGCTGGCGCGGGTGGCGGCGCGGCAGCGGCGGGGCGGCGAAGCGCGCGAACTGCTGCACGAAGCCCTGCTGCGCGATCCCCATGACGCCGCGTCCATGCTGCTCATGGCCAAGCTCTATCTGGACGGCAACGAGGATCCCGGCGTGGCCGAACTGCTGGCCCGCAAGAGCGTACGCCTGCAGGATACGGCCGAGGGCTGGCAGGTGCTGGCCCGTGCCCTGCGCGCCCAGAATCGCGAGGAGGAAGCCCGTCTGGCGGATGCGCGCACCTTTCCGGCCTGAGGACGGACGGCGGGCAGACGTTTTTGCAACAATTTGTCATCATGCCGTAACATGATGTTCACACGGGCGGCGTCCGGCTGTGCCATACTGGCCGGCAGGCAGGACAGGCGCGCCTGCGCGGCGGCGGTCGCCGCCCCGGATCGCAAACAGTCACAAGGCGGAACTGGCATCATGGAACATTTGGGCTTTCCCACGGAAACAGTCGTCATTTTTGCGGTGACCGTGGCGTTGTCGCTCTTTCTCGATCTCTTCGCGCACAAACGTGATGCCGATGTGACGTTGAAAAGCGCCTCTCTCTGGACGATTTTCTGGATTGCCGTCTCCATTGCCTTCGGCATCTATCTCTATTTCCATCACGGCAGCGACATGGCCAGCCTCTTTTTCACCGGCTATGTGCTGGAAAAGGTGCTGTCCGTGGACAACCTTTTCGTGATTATGGCCATTTTTTCCTGGTTTTCCATCCCCGAGGCCTTCCGCCACAGGGTGCTGTACTGGGGCGTGCTGGGGGCCATTGTCTTCCGGGCCGTGTTTGTGGCCATCGGTACGGGTCTGCTGGCCTTCGGGCCGGTGGTGGAGCTGATCTTTGCGGGCATGGTGGGCTATACGGGCCTTGTCATGCTCAGAAAGCGCAAGCAGGAAGAGGAATTGGCGGATTATTCCAACCATATCGCCTTCCGGGGCGTGCGACGCTTCTTCCCCGTGTGGCCCCGCTTGCATGGGCATGACTTCTTCCTCACCCGCAAGCGTGCGGCGGAAGAGTCCGCCCGCCTTGGTCTGAAGGTGGAAGGCCTGGGGCGCAAGGCCCCCTTTGTGGCCACGCCGCTCTTCCTCTGTCTGGTCATCATCGAGGTCAGCGACGTCATGTTCGCCTTTGACTCGGTGCCGGCGGTCATTGCCGTGAGCCGGGAGCCGCTGATCATCTATTCGGCCATGATTTTCGCCATTCTCGGCCTGCGGAGCCTGTATTTCGTGCTGGAATCCCTGGGCCGCTACCTCATTCATCTGGAAAAGGCCGTGGTCGTCCTCCTGTTCTTCATTGCCGCCAAGCTGCTGCTCTCGGCCCTGAAGCACGCCCTCGGCATCGGTTTTGAACTGTCGCCCCACGTGTCGCTGGTGGTGGTGCTGACGGTGCTGGCCGTGGGAGTGATTGCCTCCCTTGTGGGCGCGGCACGGCGAAAGGGAGTCTGACGGTTCGCACGGGCGTCCGCGACCGTTTCCCGTTCGGGTGGTTCCGGTTTTTCGGTGGGGGGTGTCCCTGCCGTACAAGCGGGAAGGGGGCATTCCTCCGCCCCCTTTTTTCGTGGTCGCAACGCGCAATGCGCGGCAAAGAAGGCCTCCTCGCGCGGCGAGGAGGCCTTCTTTGCCGGCAGCGCCTCTTCTTCGGGAGACGCCTTACAGACTGTGTTCTTCCAGTGCGGCCTCGCCGTCCGCCTTGCGGGCGCTCGGCGGTTCCGTGACCTGCTGCAGTCCCGGCACCGAATCCTGCACCGGCGTGGCCGGCGTGGCCGGGTCGTTGCCTTCGCCGTGCAGGGCAAGCGCCTTGTTGACGTACATGGTGCAGGCCAGTCCGTAACATTCGTACAGAGCGGCCACCGAGGCCTTGAGCGGCTGGCCCGCACGGGCCGGCGGCGGGATAAGGATGTAATAGGTGCGCACGCGCGAACCGCGCAGCGGCTCCACCCGGCAGGCGGCCAGCCATTCGTCCGTGCCGTCGTCGTCCCAGTCCAGTACGCCCAGCATGGACAGGGTGACGGTCTGCGTGGGATGACGCAGCGTAAAGCCGTTTTCCCGGAGGCTGACCCGGCTGGTCGGGGTGCGCGTGGCCCGGAAGGTTTCGCCGAAATACACATGCCCGCCCGTATCATCAAAGAGAAAGTCCGGCGAAAGCGTCGCAAAGAGAATGTCCCCATACGGTCTGGACTCGAAGTCCAGGCGGCTCAGATAGTCGCCGTCCTTGGTGAGCAGCTTGCGGGCACGCATTTCCTCGGGCATGCGGCGGCTCATTTCCGCAAAGCCCTTGTCGTCGATGACGGCAACCGTGCGGGCGCCGCAGCCGGCCAGCAGGCACAGGCAGATCAGCAGCGCGGCGGATCGGAAAAACATCAGGTGGACTCCCTCCCCCCAAAAAAATTTGCCCGGGCAGGCCCGGGAAGGCTTCTTGTAAGCGGCCTTGTGCCTGTTGTAAAGTGTCCCTGCCGGCACGGCGAAGCCCCACTCTGCGAATCCGCCGAGCCTCTGCGAAGTTTCATCAGAGATGACGGGAGGTTGCATGTCAGAACCCATGTATCTTGAAATGCCGTCGGGCGAAGCCCCCAAGGAGCCGCCGCGCTCCGGTCTGAGCGGCAGGGACGGCCTGGCACGTTACAAAAAATGGTTGCGCTGGCTGCCGCTGGGCGTGGTGCTGCTCGCCCTTGTGCTGGTGCTGGCGCTCTGGTGGCTGTCCAGCGGCGGCCGGGAAAGCCGCTGGGCCGTGCTGGATGCCCGGTTGGTGCCGGTCAGCTCGGAATTCAGCGCGCCCGTGCAGCAGGTCATGCCGCAGCAGGGCATGCATGTGGATGCCAGTCAGGTTGTGGCTCGGCTGGACGTGAGCGCCTACGCCCGCCAGCTTGCCCGCGCCGAGCGGGAAATGGCCGGTCTCGCGCCGGGTATGGAAGAGGCCGCCCAGCGCCTGGCAGAGGCGCAGGCCGCCGAGCTGGATATGGTGACCCGCCTTGCCACGGCCCGCAACGAGGAAGCCGTGAGCCTGCAATTGCGCGACCGCAGCGTCACCGAGCATGTGCAGGCCCAACTGGTTTTGCGCGGCATCCAGCCCCAGCAGGGCAAGGCCGCCTGGGAAAAGGCCAGACAGGCCGAAGCCGCCGCCCGCACCCGCATGGAACAGGCCCGCGACAATTACGAAAAGGCCAGCCGTTCGCGAGCCGCCCTTGATCAGGAACTGCAGCAGATCCGCAATGAAGTGCAGCAGGCCCGCGCACGACAGGGCCAGACGCAGGCGCGTCCCCGGCAGGCAAACCCCCTGCCGCCGCCGGACGCCAATCTGTACGCGCCGGTCAGCGGCACCGTGGCTCGCGTGCTGCTTGCCGCGGGACAGACCGCACAGCCCGGCAGCCCTGTCCTGCTCATCGCGCCCGATGAGACGGACGCCTGGTGGGTCATGGCCTACTATCTCGCCGAAAATGCCGAAGGCATCGCCGCAGGGCAGGAAGCCCGCATCATCCCGCTGCAAGGCCCCTCGGCGGTCGCTCCCTCCACGGTTCCCGCCGGAACCGTCTGGACGGGCAGGGTGGAAGAGGTGCTGCCGCCGCAAAACATGACCCTGCCCGCCGGAAGCGGCCCGGATATCCAAAGCCCTGTCTCGCTCGTGGCCGTGCGCATTGCCCTGACGGATGGCGCATCCCTCGCCCGGGCCATTCCTCCCGGCGGGCAGCTGGCCTGCGAAATCCGTACCCGCAGTCTCTGGGGCTTCAGTGGGCTGTAGCCCTGCCGCTGCTGGCCGCAACGCCGGGGAGGGCGGAAGTTCCTCCCCCGCGTCGCGCGCCACGGCAAGGGGGCGGCCTTTGTTGTGCGGCGCATTGACCTCGCGGGCAGCTGCCGCTATGTTGAAATGCAGTTCCGCGACGGGCCGGAAGGCCGTCGTCCTTTTTCACCACGGCACGCGAGGTTGCCGCGCCCATGTCCGATGACGCTACCATTCCGCCGTCAGCCGCGGCGGGAGAACCTGACAATGCCTTTCCCGTTCAGGCCGTGGAGAGCGGCCAGAAGCTGCTGCAGCTGCTGCAGCGCCGTCTGGGCCTGCCGCAGAGTCTGCTGCATCGCTGGATACGCACCGGGCAGGTGCGTTTGAACGGCGGACGGGCCAAGCCCTTTACCGTGGTGGCCGTGGGGGATCAGATTCGCCTGCCTCCCTTTGCCCGCAATATGGCCGAGCGCAAGCGGGCTGAGGAGGCGCCGGCGGCGCAGGATGTGCCGTTGCCGCCGCTGGTGGGCAGGAGCGGCGACATCTGGGCGTTCAACAAGCCCTCCGGTCTGCCGACCCAGCCGGGTACCGGTCATGAGGACAGTCTTGCCGGACGTCTGGCGGCCCGCTATGCCGGACAACCCTACATTCCCACGCCCATCCATCGTCTGGACAAGGACACGTCCGGCGTCCTGCTGGTGGCAGGCAGCTTTGCCGCGCTCAGCGCCATGACGACGGCCTTGCGGCAGCATGAGCTGTGCAAGGAGTACCTGGCCTGGGTGCGGGGCAGCTGGCCCTTTGCCGAGGCCCGCCGCCTGACGCACTGGCTGCGCAAGGAAGGACGCGACGGTTTTGAACGGGTGCGGGTGAGCGATCAACCCGGCGACGGGCGGGAGGCTGTCCTGACTGCGGTGCCGCTGGAGCGCGGCGCGGAGCGGAGCCTGCTGCTGCTGCGCCTGCACACCGGGCGCACGCATCAGATCCGTGCCCAGCTGGCCCATGTGGGCCATGCGGTGCTGGGTGACATCAAATATGGCACGCCGGACGCGGCCCCGCATCTCATGTTGCACGCCCTGCGGGTCATCCTGCCCGACGGGGAAATCTTTGCCTGCCTGCCGGAGTGGGAAAAGCCCTTTGCCGTGCGTTCCCTGCCTGCCGCGCCGGATATGCCCCTGTCCACCTGACGGGCTGACGGGCCGGGCATGCGCCGCTCGTCGGTGCCGCGCGGCACGCAACACCTGTTTGTTGCATGCAAGAAAGCGGAAGAGCGAGGCAGAACGCTCTTCCGCTTCATGCGTCGTCGGCCTGAACGGTAGAAAGGGGAGGGAGTTACGCGCTCAGGCTGGCCGTCAGAGCGGAAATTTCCGACTCCAGAGCGGCCAGCTGGCTATATGCCGCCGAATCGCCGCCGGAAATAGCCGAACTTAGCATGCTGACGCGGGCACGCAGGGAAGAAATTTGCTGACGGATGCTTTCGTCATCACTGTCGTCATCGTCGTTTTCGCCGCTCTGACCGCCGCCGCCCTGACCGCCGCCCTGCGCACCGGCGCTATCCGCGTTCTCGGAAGCGGGGGCTACGGCCTCTTGAGGCTGCGCAACGGCAGGCTGAACGTCCGCGGACGGGGTTCCGGCATCGGCCATCTGTTCCGTGCCGCTCTTCAGCGTGTAGCTCTGGGCCACGCTCTGCAGCAGCCCCTCTTCGGCATCGGACGTCACGGATGATGCGGTCAAGCCGTTATATTGTCCATAGGACTGGGCAAAGAGCTGACGTGCCTGATCGGAAATGGAAATGCTGTCGCCGGAAGAACCTGTCTCCACAGCGCTTCCCTTGCCGTAATTGGTCACCAGACTGTTGGGAGAGGCGATGTTGACAAGAGAAAACATCTCGTTCTGCTGCAATGCGGTGATAGCCATAACTGCTCCTGGGAATATTTTTCCTCGTCCCGTTGTTTGCGTTGATTAGTTGCAAGATGAGTGCCAACCAGAAGGCGACCCGTTCTCCCGCTTTACAGCCGCAACCGGCTCTGGCAGCATGAGCGCATGTTGCCCGTCATGCTGCTGCCCTTGAAAGGGAAAAATGTCCCTTCCGGCGCTCCGTGTCCTGTCCGTCTGGAACGGGAGACCTGCCGTTCTGGCGGCATAGCGGCGGAAGTGGTGGTTTTTTCCCTTGCTGACGGCACGGTGCTGCGCGCCGGCGTGCGGCGCTCAGCGCGGGCGCGCCGCTTTGTCCTGCGGCTGAGTGAGGAAGGGGAGCTGTGCCTCGGCGCGCCGGCGGGGCTGGCCTTGAGCGGGCAGACGACACGGCTGGCGAGCCTGCTGCCCGGGCTGGAAAGGGCCTGGCGGGCATATTGCGCGCGGCGTGAGGCAAGTGCGGCTTCGCGGGTGCTGCCCGAGCGGCTTTCCCTGCCCGTCCTCGGGCGCGAATGCCGTGTGCGTCACGGCGGGGACTGGCAGCGGGGGTGCGCGGCGGTCGCGTGCGGTGCGCAGCCGCCGATACGCGTAGAGGACAAGGCCCGGCGGCTGCTGCTGCTGGAAAGCGGGGATGCCCTGACCCTCTATGGCGATACGGAAACGGATCTGGCCGCCACGGCGCTCCGCCTCTGGTGCCGCCGCCAGGCGGAAGGACGCCTGCCAGAGCTGGTGCGGCAACAGGCGCAGCGCTGCGGTGTTGCCGTCAGCCGTGTGGGCGTGCGGGATCAGCGCTCGCGCTGGGGCAGCTGCACCCGGGACAGGGAGGGGGCGGGGCGCATCAGCCTCAACTGGCGGGCCATCCTGCTGCCGGAAGAGGACGCCATTTTCCTCTGCCTGCATGAGCTTTGCCACATCCGGCAGATGAACCATTCCCCCGCCTTTCGGCAGGAGCTGGCCCGTTACGCGGCGGACTGGCCGTTGCGCGAACGCCGTCTGCATGACTTCTGGCGGGCGCTCCCCTGGTGGGCGCGGCCGTCGGCCGGTCGATGAGCCTTGTGCCGCGTCCGTGATCGGTCTCCCGACCTCCTGTTCCGTTTTTTCCGGGCGCCCCCTCAGGGGTGGATCTTGCCCATGCTGGCCGAACGCCCGGCAATGACCAGCCTGTCGCCCCGATGCAGGGTGGTGCGGGCAGGCGGCACGAAGATGAAGGCATCCTTGCCCACGGGCCGGATGCCCAGCACCATGACCGCATGTTCCTGCATGAGGTTGAGTTCCACCAGCGTCTTGCCGTCCCAGTTGTCCACTTCCAGTTCCTGAATGGCAATGCCGCCGTATTTGGGGATGAGATCCAGCATGCCCGGATGGGTGAGCTGATGGGCCGCCATGACCGCGGCTTCCATTTCCGGCACGATGGCCCGATCCACATGCAGGCGTTCCAGAATCTTGCGGTGTTCCTCGTTGGAAGCCTTGACCCAGATGCGCGGCCCGTTCAGCTCCTGCACATTGAGGGTGATGCTCAGGGACTGTTCCACGCCGGCCCCCACGCTGATGACCACCCAGTCCAGATCCTGCACATGCAATGAACGCAGGACGCTCAGATTGGTGGCGTCGGCCTTGTAGACGGCCTCAAGGTGTTCCTCGGCCAGCTGCACCCGGACTTCCGACAAATCGATGCCCACCACCGTATGGCCCAGTTCCACAAGGGTTTTGGCCATGCGCAGGCCGAATTTCCCCAGACCGATAATGCCGATTTCCAGCGACTTTCTGGCAACCATGTCGTCCTCGTCGTTCGTGTCATGTCTGTTGCGCGGAGCGCGGCAGGACGGCTTCGCGCCTGTCCGCTCCGGTGAAAAAATGTCCGCTAGCCGATGGGCACCTGCGTCTCGGCAAAGGCGTAGCTCGTGCGCTGGCGCAGGCTGCGAACGGCCAGCAGCAGGCTGAGCAGGCCGACTCGTCCGGCGAACATGTTGAAAATGATGATGAGCTTGCCTTCCACGGTCAGCTGCGGGGTGACGTTGACGCTCAGGCCCACGGTGCCCAGCGCGGACACCACTTCAAAAAGCAGGTGGACAAAGGGCAGATCGCTGCCCGCGTCGCTGCGGTGCAGGATGCCGGTCTCGGTGATGGTCAGCAAAAAGAGCGATCCCACGATGGTCAGGCAGTAAAGAAAGAACAGGGTCAGCGCCTGCTTGACGTTTTCGTGCGGCACGCCGCGACCGCCCAGCACAATCTGGTCGTTGCCCCGGAACTGGGCCAGAAAATAGCCCACCAGCACGCGAAAGGTTCCCAGTTTGATGCCCCCGGCGCAGGATCCGGGGCCGCCGCCGATGAACATGAGAAGCATGAGCACCAGCAGGCTGGCAAGGCTCAGATGGGCCATGTCCACGGTGTTGAAGCCCGCCGTGCGCGCGGAAACCGAATGAAAGAAGGCGGTCAGCAGCAGGCTGAAGCCGTCGCCCAGCAGATGTTCGTTGCCGGGCCGTCGCCATTCGGTGACATAGATGAGCAGGCAGCCTGTGACGAGAAGAAAGAGGGTGGTGCGCAGCACAAGGCGGCTGAAACGCGAGAGCCGGGTGACCGGCGCGCCCAGACGGCCCCGGGTCAGCAGACCCAGCAGTTCGCGCAGCACGCCGAAGCCGAGACCGCCCAGAATGACGCACAAGCAGATGATGACGTTGACCGGCACATCGTCCTTGTAGGCCATGAGGTTGTCGGTCTTGAGGGCAAAGCCCGCGTTGCAGAAGGCCGAAGCCGCATGAAAGAAGGCCCGGAACGGCGTGAAGAAGGCGGGATCGCGCAGATGGAGCGCCAGAGCGGCCAGCAGCTCCACGCCGAGGACAATGCCTGCCACCTGCCGCAGAAAGGCTTTCAGATCAAAGGAACCGCCCAACAGGGCCTGACTCACGGCCTCGCGGCTGGTGAAGGGCACCTGCCGCCGCCAGAGCAGGAAGGCAAGGCTCGTATAGGTCATGACGCCAAGCCCTCCCACCTGAATGAGCAGCAGCAGGATGCCCTGCCCGACAGGGGACAGGACGGCGCTCACGTCCACCGTGCTCAGGCCGGTCACGCAGACCGCTGAGGTCGCCACGAAAAGGGCGTCGATGACGGCAAGGCGGGCGCCATCGGCATGGCTGAAGGGCAGGGCCAGCCCCAGCGTGCCCAGCAGTATGGCCGCCAGAAAGGATATGACCGGCCAGGTGACGGGGGAGAGGAGACGGCGTCGCATGGCACATGCCTAGCCCATCGCGTGCCGGATGACAAGCCGGCAAGAAAGGCCTTTACAGCGGCCCATCTTTCCGCTAGAAATAAACGAATCAAGCTAGGGGAGCCGCGCACGGCAGATGACGCGGCTGAGAGTGGGCATGTCCCAGACCCTGTGAACCTGACGCAGTTCGCACTGCCGGAGGGAAGCTCTGTATCGCGCCGCTTTCCCGCTGGTGCGATTTTTTTATCCCTGCCCTGCGTCGCAACCCGCGAGGCTTACACATGGCATCTTCGCTTCTTTCGCTCAACAGCACCCTGCGTGACCTTCTCGACGCCCATCTGGCCCGGATTGCCGCCGAGGAGGGACTTGATCCCCAGACCATCACCGACGCCATCAATGCCGGGACGATGGTTCTGCTGGGCAACCCCGCCCACAAGGGCCTGAAGCCCATCATCGTGGGCCAGCCCTCCCGCATCAAGGTCAATGCCAACATCGGCACCTCGCCGCTCTGCAACTGCCTCAATACCGAGGAACGCAAGCTCAAGGCCGCCCTCGAGGCGGGCGCGGACACCGTGATGGATCTTTCCATCGCCGGCGATCTGGACGCCATCCGGCTGGGCATGCTGGCCGCCAGCCCCGCGCCGCTGGGCACCGTGCCCATGTATGCCGTGGGCCAGCAGATTCTGGATGCCGACCGCGACATCGCCAGCATGAAGGCCGACGATCTCTTCAATGAAATCGAAAAGCAGGCCAGACAGGGCGTGGACTTCATGACCGTGCACTGCGGTCTGTCCCTCAAGGGCGCGCAGTACGGCGTGGAAGCCGACCGCGTCATGGGCGTGGTCTCGCGCGGCGGCTCCATGCTGTCCCGCTGGATGCTGGAAAACCAGCGCGAAAATCCCCTGCTCGAATATTTTGACCGCCTTATCGACGTCTGCCGCCAGTACAACGTCACCCTGTCCCTGGGCGACGGCCTGCGCCCCGGCGCGGGCGTGGACGCGGGCGACGCGGCCCAGTGGGAAGAAGTCATCAATCTCGGCCGTCTGGCCAAGTACGCGCTGGAACGCGGCGTGCAGTGCATGATCGAAGGGCCCGGCCATGTGCCCATGCATCAGGTGCGCACCCAGATTCAGGGCATCAAGCGTCTGACCAACAACGCGCCGCTCTATGTGCTCGGGCCGCTGTGCTGCGACAGCGCGCCGGGCTATGACCACATTGCCGGGGCCATCGGCGGGGCCATCGGCGTGGAAGCCGGGGTGGACTTCCTCTGCTATCTGACCCCGGCCGAACACCTCACCCTGCCCGATGAAGCCGACGTGCGCGCGGGCGTCATGGCCTCCCGCGTGGCCGCGCAGGTGGGCGAAGTGGCCCTGGGCACCAAGCGCGCCGTGGCCCGCGAAGCCCTGATGAACGAAGGCCGCAAGACGCTGGATTGGGACAAGATGCGCGCCGCCGCCCTTGATCCCGAACAGCTCGACAAGCGCCGCGAAGAACACAAGAACGAGGAAGTTTGCGCCATGTGCGGCAAGTTCTGTGCCGTGAAGATGCTGCGCGATCGCAAGACCGAACAGGCCTAGCCGGCCGTGCCCTGACCGCCGGAACGGCGGGCGGGCTTGCGACCTCCCGGGGGCGCTCACGTTGTCGTGGGCGCCCTTTTTGGCGGCGGTGGCTTTTTCCCCGGCTGCGGGTCAGCCGGAAGGCCGCCGTCCGCTCAGGCGGCGTTGCCTCGCGGGGACGCCGCCTATTTGTTGTGCTTGTCCCACATGACGAAGAAGACGGAACCCACGATGAGCACGCAGGTCAGCAGGATGCGCCAGGTCACGGCCTCGCCGCCGATGTGCCAACCCAGAAACACCCCGATGACCGGCACCACATATTCATAGGAAACGGCCGTGGCGATGGAGGCGTGGGACAACAGCCAGAAATAGGCATAGTAGGCGATGATGGAGCCGCCCACGGTGAGCCAGCCGAAGGCGAACAGCTCAGCCGCGCCGATCTCCCCGGGCTGGAGAAGGGCCGCCTCGCCCGCGCAGGCCGCCACGAGCAGGGATTCCAGACCGCCGCAGATGAGCAGGAGCGCGCAGGACTGCATGCCGGAGAGGCCGGAAGCATGGGGAAAGCGGCGAGAGACGAGGGTTCCGGCCACCCAGCCCCAGGTCGCGGCAAAGACCCAGATCATGCCGGCAACGGAATCCCCTTGCGCGGGCAGTGTGCCGGCTTGCGTTTCCGCCCTGCCCAGCGCCAGCAGGATCAGGCCCGCGCCGCCGCCCAGCAGGCCGACGCACTGCATGAGGGTGGGCCGCTTTTCCCCGGCAAAAAGCCACCCCGCCAGCAGCATGCTGATGGGGGTGGAGGCGGTAATGATGGCTGCCGTGGACGAGCTGATGCCCTGCTGCCCCCTGGCCAGAAAACCGCTGGCCATGAGCACCATGAACACGGCCAGCCAGGCGGCATGCCGCCAGTCCGCGCCGCGCGGCTGCCGCCAGCGGCCCGAAAGCGCCAGCAGCACGGCCAGCAGCAGCCCGCCGCACAGCATGCGCACCCCGCAGAGGGTGAAGGGGCCACAGGCATGCATGCAGAGTTTCAGACAGATGTAGGTCGAACCCCACGAAATGTAGAGCAGAAAAAGATTGAAAAGGATCCGCAGACCCCGGGAGGATACTTGCATGGCCGGCCCTCGCGTCACATGCCGGCTTCTGCCGGTGCGGCTGACCCTAGCCCTTCCCCTGTCGCCGGTCAAGGCGGCAGGCAAAGATCGCTTGGCAGAAAGCGCTGTCCATGCTAGAAAACGACTATCAGGGGTAGGTCAACAGCTATGGACAATACAGCTTTTCACAATGCCTTTCAGGAGTTTATCTGCCGCAAGGGGATGAACGCCACGGCACAGCGGCGCATCATCGCCGAAGTCTTTTTCCGCTTTCCCGGCCACCATTCGCTGGAAGAATTTTATCAGCGCGTCCAGCAGCAGGATGCCAGCATCGGGCAGACCACAGTCTACCGAACGCTGAAATTGCTCTGCGAGGCCGGGCTGGCCATGGAAATTCATTTCAGCGACGGCATTGCCCGCTATGAATTGGCCGCGTCGGACAGCCACCACGATCACATGGTCTGTGTCACCTGCGGCAAGATCATTGAAATCTATGATCCCCGCATCGAGAAGATTCAGCATGAACTGGCCCGCAAATACGACTTTTTGCTGCGGGGCCATGTACACAATCTGTACGGCGTTTGCGCCGACTGTGCGGCGCGGGAGCAAACCGGCAGCGGAAAGGGGGAAGCTGCGGCAGGCGGGGCCGTTGCGGATGAATAGATTTTGACATTCGTTTTCATTTGTGACATATTCCTGCCATCAGCCCGGAGGCAGAAATATGGATACTCTTCTTGTCGGCATCATCATTGCGGGCGCCGCAGCATTTCTGGCGCGCAAGTTTTACAAGGCCGTTGCCGCTCGCGGCAAGGGCAGCTGCGGTTGCGGTTCCTGCCAGTGCGGCAGCGCGCCGCAACGCATGGGCACGTCCTGCCGGGGAAATGAATCCGCCCCTCCCTGCTGCCGCAAACCGTAGCGGGATCTGTTCACATCACTGTTTCCGTGGAAGGGGAGCTGTCGTCACAGCTTCCCTTCCTGTTTTTGCGGGCGACGCATGCGGGGACGGGCGGGCGGCGGTCGCCCCTGCTGTGCGGGAGCGCGGAACACGCGGCAAAAAAAGGAGAAAGGGCGCTGAGGCGTCAGGGGCTGAAGGCGGCGTACTGCCCCATTCCGCCGGGGAGGAGCGGCGGGCGCACGGGAAAGCCCGCGTGGCGCGGCAGCGTATCATGTCCCTGACAAGGCGCGTTCGGGGGGGATGGGGTTCCCTCCCCCTCGCCCACACACTTCTTCACTCATGCACATGCGGCTCATTGCCCAGGGGATGGGCGTGGCGGTGGGTATGGGCGAGGCTGGGGGCGTCGTCGATGAGGCGGGCGTCGCGGATGGTCAGAAAGCGGGAGCTGACGCCGCAGAGGAAATCCCAGTCATGCGAGACGGTGATGCGGGCGGTGGGCAGATCGTTGAGGATGTCCAGCAGGCGCTGCCGCGCGTCCATGTCCAGCGTGTTGGTGGGTTCGTCGAGAAGGAGGGCCTGCGGCTGCATGGCAAGGACGCCCGCGAGCGAGACCAGTTTTTTTTCGCCGCCGGAAAGGGCGTGGGTGAGCCTGTCCGCAAAGCCGTGCAGGCCGAGGCGGTCAAGGGTGGCGAGTGCGCGTTCACGGGCGTCGTCGGGCGCAAGGCCCAGATTGAGGGGGCCGAAGGCCACGTCTTCCAGCACGGTGGGGAAGAAGAGCTGATCCTCGGCATTCTGGAGAACAAAGCCCACGGCGCAGCGCAAGGGGTGGAAATCCGCATCCTTGTGCAGCTCCCTGCCCTGAAAGCGCACGACGCCCCGCGTGGGACGGTGCAGGCCGACAATGCAGCGCAGGAGCGTGGTCTTGCCGCAGCCGTTGGGGCCGTAGAGACCGATGCGTTCCCCGGGGTGGAGGGCAAAATTCACCTCGCGCAGCACGGGGGCCGAGGGATCGTGGGCAAGGGTCACCTGTTCCAGGGAAAAGAGGGGAGAGGCGGCGGTCATCGGAACTCCAGCCAGACAAGGGCGGCCATGCCCAGCGTCAGGGCAAGGGCGAAGATGGCATCATGCGGACGGGCATGAAAGGGGGTCACACAGGCGAATCGCTGCCGGAAGCCGCGCAGGAGCATGGCTTCGTGAACGCGGTGGGCGCGCTCGTAACCGCGCAGCAGAAGCAGGCCCAGCAGCGAGGCAAGGGTGCGGTAGGTGTGGGCATTGGTGCGTGCCCGGAAGCCGCGCAGGCGGGCGGCGGTCAGCATGGTCTGCCATTCTTCGGCCACGTCATGGATGTAGCGTCCGGCAAAGAGGAGCAGAAAGACGAGCTTGGCCGGACAGTGCAGGCGTTGCAGGGCATAACCTGTGGTGGGGACGGGAATGCTGGCGACCAGCGCCAGAAAGAAGAGCGCAAGGGCATTGGATTTGAGCCAGATGAGCAGGGAAAAGTGGAAGCCCTCCCATGTGGCGGGCAAAGGCCCCAGATGGAAGGCGGCGACGCCGGCCACGCTGAAGGGCGTCAGCAGGCAGAGAAAGAGCAGAAAGGCATTGATCGCCAGCAGCCGGCGGACAATCACCCGCCACGGCGGGCAGGAAAGCAGCAGCAGGATCGCGCCCATGCCCAGTCCGGCCACGGCGGCCTCTCGCGTGTGCAGTAGGGCCAGACAGACGGCGCTGCCCGTCGCCGTCACAAGGCGCACGCGGGGGTCAATGCGGTGCAGGAGGCTGTGTCCGCAGGCAAGGGGCTGATCAAGCATGGCGCGACACCGGGGGGTCAGCCGCGCGCGGGCAGGGCAAAGGGCAGGATGCCCGGACGCACGCGGACGAGAAAATTGAAGGTGAACAGGGTGATGCAGCCTTCGGCCAGCATGATGGGCAGATGGGCCAGCAGCACCAGCCGGGCCGCCGTGCCAAAGGCCTCGCCGGAGAGGGCAAGGGCTGCCGCGGTGAGCAGGCCGGCCACGAGCACGCCAGAGGCGCCGCCCACAAAGCCGCCGATGAGCGGCCCGCCATGCGGCAGGCGGCAGCAGGCGCGGCAGAGATAGTGGGCCAGCACGCCGCCGATGCTCATGGTGGCCACGTTGACGCCCAGAACCGTGAGTCCGCCGAACTGGAAGAGCAGGGCCTGCAGGAGCAGGGCAATGAGCAGGGCCGGAAAGACGGCCCAGCCCAGCAGCACGCCCAGGAGGCCATTGAGCAGCAGGTGGGCGCTGCCGAAGCCCACGGGCACATGTACCAGCGAGCCGACAAAGAAGACGGCGCTCAGAATGGCCACCTGCATCAAGCGGTCATACTCCACCCGGCGCAAGCCGACGCAGGTTCCGGCCACGGCCAGTGCGGCGCCGCCCGCCAGCACGGCGGGGGAAAGCACCCCTTCGGAAATATGCATGACGACCTCCCGTGTTGCGTTTCCGCCGTTGCGGCTGCCCTTGGGCGAATGCCGGCGCTGTGGCGGATACGCCCTCATGCGTAGCACGAAATTTCAAAAGGTGGCAAGTGATTTTCCAGAGGGCCACGGCGGCAAGGCCACGGCGCTCATGCCGCGCGGTCAGGGCAGGACAAGGCCGGGATAGCGTTCGCTTTTTACGGCGGATCTGACCATGTTCAGGGCGTCGCGGTCGTCGCCCGACAGGGAATAGACGATAAAGATGCCCTGGCTTTCGGTCATCCAGAGCCGGCCGGACACGCCGTCCCGGGCAAAGGGCACGGTATGGAGGTTGCCCTGCTGTGCCGGCGGCTCCTGGGCCTGAAACAGCTGGGCGAACATGGCGGCAATCATGTCCATGCGGGTGCCGCGGGTCGGCCCGGATACAATGCTGACCGAAGCTCGTCTGTCGGTACGGGCCACCACCAGGCTCACGGTCTCGCCCTCTCGGGTGGGGGGCGTGATCACGTCCCAGCCCTTGGGCAGATCAAGGGTGAAGTAGCCGGCATCCAGCGTTTGGGCGCAGACGGGCTGATGGAGCAGCAGGAGCAGGGCGAGGGCGAGGGCGAGGGGAAGGGCGAGGCAGGGATGTTTCATGGGCTTTCCTTGGCTGGAATGCGTCAGCTTACGTTGAGCAGTGCCCGTTGGCAAGAGGCCAACGGCTTGCATTGGCGACAGGGAGGGGCTAGAAGGAGAAGATGATTTTTGTCAGGGAGAAGAAGCCGATGTCGGATGCGTGCTGCTACTGGTTTACCGGCCTGTCGGGCGCGGGCAAGTCCACCATTGCCGGAGAGTTGTTTCCGTTGCTGCGTGAGCGGGGGCAGCAGCCCTTCATTCTGGACGGAGACATTATCCGGCAGGGGCTGTGCAGGGATCTTGGCTTTTCCGAAGCCGACCGCGCGGAAAATCAGCGCCGGGTGGCCGAGGTTGCCGCCATTCTCCTGCAGGCCGGGGTGTCGCCCATTGTGGCCTTCATCTCGCCGCTGGCCGCCGCGCGCGCGGAAGCCCGGCGCATCGTGGGGGCGGAGCGCTTTTTCGAGATCTATATCAATACGCCGCTGGAGGTGGCCGAAGCGCGCGATCCCAAGGGATTGTACAAGAAGGTGCGCGCCGGACTGATTCAGGAATTTACCGGCATATCCTCTCCCTTTGAAGCGCCGGAAAAGCCGGATTGCGTGGTTCCCACCGTGGGCAGGACGCCCCGGGAATGCGCGCGCCAGATCGTGGATGAGCTTTTGCAAACCGAAAAGGAGTGAACAGCACATGCAAGCCGAAATCATTGCCGTGGGCACGGAACTTCTGCTGGGCCATACCATCAACTCCGATGCGGCTCATGTGGGGCGGGAACTTTCCGCCCTGGGCATTGACGTCTTCCACAGCTGCGTGGTGGGCGACAATCCGCAGCGGCTGGAAGAGGCTCTGCGGGAGGGGCTGTCCCGCAGCGATCTCATCATCACCACCGGCGGCCTTGGCCCCACGGAGGACGATCTGACCAAGGAAACCATCGCTTCGGTGCTGGAAATGCCGCTGGAGGAGGATGCCGACAGCCTTGTGTGCCTGAAGGAATATTTCGGCGAGCGGCGCATGGGCCCCAATCAGTACAAGCAGGTGCTCCTGCCGCGCGGTTCGCAGGCCCTGCCCAACCGCATCGGCACCGCCCCGGGCTGCTATGCCTGTCGCTCCGACGGCAAGGCCGTGGCCATGCTGCCCGGCCCGCCGCGCGAGCTGCTGCCCATGCTGCGCGAACAGCTGGTGCCCATTCTGGCCGCCCGCACGCAGGCCTGCATCCGTTCCTACATGGTGCGCACCTTTGCCCAGGGCGAAGGCGACGCCGCCCTGCGGCTGGCCGAACTGACCGGTCTGGCCAATCCGTCCACGGCCACCTATGCCACGGATGGGGAAATGTTCGTGCGCGTGACGGCCAAGGCCGAGACGGTGGAAGCCGCCGAGGCGCTGGCCGCGCCGACGCTGCGGCGCGTGCATGAGCTGCTGGGGGATGTGGTCTACGGCGTGGATGTGGACAATCTGGAAAGCGTGGTCGTGCCGGAACTGGCCCGACACGGGCAGACCGTGGCCACGGCGGAATCCTGTACCGGCGGCCTGTTGGCTTCGGCCATTACGGATGTGCCCGGTTCGTCCGCCGTGTTCGGCACCGGCGTGGTCACCTATGCCAACGAGAGCAAGATGCGCCTTTTGGGCATTGATGAAGCCCTGCTGGCCCGGGTGGGCGCGGTGAGCGAGGAGGTGGCCCGCCAGATGGCCACCGCCGTGCGCGAGCGCAGCGGCAGCGACTGGGGCATCGGCATCACCGGCATTGCCGGGCCGGACGGCGGCACGGAGGAAAAGCCCGTGGGCCTTGTCTACATCGCCCTTGCTGACGCCCATCGCACCTGGCTGCGGGTCATGCGGCCGCAGGGCCGCTACATGGGGCGGCAGTGGACGCGCCGCCGGGCCGTGGGCCACGGGCTGGACATGCTGCGGCGGGCGCTGGCCGGACTGGAAGTGGAATTGCAGGCTTCGGAGCGGGGCCGCTTCTAAGGTCTGTCAATGCAAATTTGCAAATAATTTCAACAGATAATGCAAGCAAGCCGTACGCGCTCCGCTTGCCTTGGGAGGCTGGATTGCCTCGTGCCCAGTCTCTTCCCCGGCAAAAGCGCGCTGGGGAAGGGATGGGGGGCTTGGAGACTGGTAACAGGCCCTAGAACATTCCCCGTTTGAAACGTTTTGTTTTCAAACCATACGGCCTGGCGTTTCGCGGAAAAAGCGCGGTTTTTCCGCTTACTTTGGGCCGGGCGGCGCTGTGCCGCCGCCTCGCGTTTTTCCTTTTTCAAAGGCAAAACGCTCTGGGCGCGGGCCGGGCGGCAGGCGTTGCGGCCTCCTCAGCCCGCGCGGCAGGCGACAACGAAAAAAGGCCCCCGGCGTGCCGGGGGCCTTTGGCGCATGAGGGGCCGGAAGGCTCTCCGGCTCAAAATTCCGTATACTGCCCCAGATCGTCGCGATCGCCCAGGGTGGAAAGCACCTGTTCGAGCAGGATGCCTTCGGTGTTGACGGTATGCTGGGTCTGGGTGACCCGGATGCCGTGCGTCACGAAGCGCACCGCGCGTTCCACGGCCACGGGCAGGCTGTCGCCCTGCAAAAGCGCTCCCACCAGCACGCTGGCGAAAACGTCGCCCGTGCCGGGATAGAAGGCGTCAATCCAGCGGCTGCGCACCATCCAGAAGCGGTTTTCGTCGCGGTCATAGGCCACGGAGGCGCAATAGCCGTCCTGATAGGCGGGCGCGCTGGTGATGACCACCCGGCGCGGCCCCATGTCCGCCAGCCGGACAAGCTGCCGCCGCAGGTCGTCCGGCCCGATGTCCTGCCGGTAGGGTTCATCCAGCAGCAGGGCGGCCTCGGTCAGATTGGGCGTGACGATATGGGCCAGGCTGACCAGTCGCCGCATGGCCCGCACCATATCCATGGTCTGGGTGGGCAGCAGTACGCCGTTGTCGGCCAGCACCGGATCGACAAGGGCGAAACCGTCGGGCTTGAGAAAGTCCCGGATGCAGCGGGCGGCAATGCCCACCTGTTCCAGATTGCCGAGGAAGCCCGAATACACGCAGTCAAAGGCCAGCTGCAGCTTCTGCCAGTGGTCGAGAATCGGGTTCATTTCGCCGGTCAGATCATGGAAGGTGAAGCCCGTCATGCCGCCGGTCTGGGTGGACAGCACCGCCGTGGGCAGGGGGCAGGTCTGGATGCCCATATTGTTGAGGATGGGAATGGCCGCCGTGAGGGATACCCGGCCGAAGCCGGACAGGTCGTGAATGGCGGCGACGCGGCGAAGGGGTGTTGCGTACATGGACAGTCCTTGGAGGCCTGTGCAGGCCAATGGCGGTGACAGAAACGACGGGGCCCCGGCTCAGCGCGTCTCCCCGTGCGGGAGTGTCTCGCGCACCTCGCGCCAGAAGGGGGCGGCCCTGTCCTTGTCGGAAAGCAGGATTTCCGGGGATTCCGGCCAGATGATGCCGATATCGGGGTCATTCCAGCGAATGGCGCCCTCGTCTTCGGGGTGATAGTATTCCGTGCACTTGTAATGGAAGTGCGCCACCTCGCTGAGCACGAGGAAGCCGTGCGCCAGACCCGGCGGCACCCAGAGCTGATGCTGATTGTCCCCGCTGAGCATGGCGCCGTACCATTGGCCGAAGCTGGGCGAGTCCGGGCGGATGTCCACCACCACATCAAAGACGCTGCCCAGGGAGACGGAGACCAGCTTGCCCTGCGGGAAACGGCGCTGGAAATGCAGGCCGCGCAGGGTGCCGCCGCGTGAACGGGAGTGATTGTCCTGCACAAAGGGCAGACGGATGCCCGCTGCGGCGTAGCGCTCCTGCTGCCAGGTTTCCACAAAGAAGCCGCGCTGATCGCCCCAGATTTTGGGCCGGATATGCAGCACATCCGCAATAGTCGTTTTTTCCACGTCCATGAGGAATGACTCGCAGGGTTACAGGTCGGGAACGGGCGGCAGGGGCGCACCGTTCAGGATGAGCCGGGCCGCCGCCGCCAGATCGGGAGCGTGCAACAGGGGGGGGGAATCGCCTGCGGCGGGAGCCGTGCCGATCAGGATGGGGCGACAGCCCGCCGCCCTGCCCGCCGCCGCATCGCTCATCTTGTCGCCGATCATCCACGATTGGTCAAGCGCGATGGAAAGCTCCGCCGCCGCGCGCAGCAGCAGGCCCGGCGCGGGCTTGCGGCAGGCGCACGGCCCGCCGATGTCGGGATGGTGCGGGCAGTAATAAAAGGCGTCAAGCTGCGCCCCCAGCGGGCGCAATTGCGCATTCATCCAGGCGTGCAGCGCATCCACGGCCTTGTGATCAAAATAGCCCCGGGCGATGCCGGATTGATTGCTGACCACCACGAGGAGCCAGCCCGCCCGCCGCAGTGCGGCCAGGGCGCGCGGCACGCCGGGCAGCCAGCGCACAGCCTCGGGGCGGCCCACATAGCCCGAATCCTCGTTGAGTACGCCGTCCCTGTCCAGAAAAACAGCCGGACGCCCGTGCCCTCGTGCGGCGTTCATGCTCCATGTCTCCCGCTCGGGCCTGTTGCCACGATGCGCTGCGTGCTTTGGGGGGAAGGGGCCACCCTCGCTCTGCTGTCAATGCCCGTAAGGCTCCTGCGTCGTCCAACGGGCACGGCCCTTGCGGGCCGCCTTTCGGTCGCTGCCGGCGCTGGAGGGGTTCCCCTTCCCCCCAAGCCCCCCATCCCTTCCCCAGCGCGCTTTTACCGGGGAAGGGGCAGGGACACGAGACAACCCTGCCTCCCAAGGCAAGCGGAGCGTGTACGGCCTGTTTGCATTATCTTTTGAAATTGTTTGTAAAATTTGTGCTAACAGCCCCTAGCCGCGCACGGCATCCACCAGTTCCAGCAGATATTGCCCGTAGCCGGACTTGCAAAGCGGACGCGCCAGATCCCGCAGCTGATCCGCGTCAATGAAGCCCTTGCGCCAGGCAATTTCCTCGGGCGAGGCCACCTTGAGGCCCTGCCGGCTCTGCACGGCCTGCACGAAATTGGCCGCCGCCAGCAGGGAGTCGTGGGTTCCCGTGTCCAGCCAGGCAATGCCCCGGCCCATGCGGGCCACATGCAGCCTGCCTTCGGCAAGATAGGTGTTGTTGACGTCCGTGATTTCCAGCTCGCCCCGGGCCGAGGGTTTGACGGTGCGGGCCACGTCAACGATGCGGTTGTCGTAGAAATAGAGACCGGTGACGGCATAGTTGGAACGCGGTTCCGCCGGTTTTTCCTCAATGCTCAGGGCGCGGCCCTGTTCGTCGAAGTCCACGACCCCGTAGCGGGAGGGATCGCTCACATGGTAGGCAAAGACCGTGGCCCCGTCTTCCCGGCGCATGGCGGCATCCAGCAGGCCGTCCAGCCCCTGGCCGAAAAAGATGTTGTCGCCCAGGATGAGGCAGGCCGGCGCGCCGTCCAGAAAGTCCTCGGCCAGCAGGAAGGCCTGGGCCAGACCGTCGGGATGGGGCTGGACAATATAGGAGAAGGCGCAGCCCCACTGGCTGCCGTCGCCCAGCATGGCCTGAAAGAGCGGCAGGTGCTGCGGCGTGGAAATAATGGCGATGTCCCGCAGGCCAGCCAGCATGAGCACGCTGAGCGGATAATAGATCAGCGGCTTGTCGTAGACGGGCATGAGCTGCTTGCTCACGCCCAGCGTAATGGGATGCAGGCGCGTGCCCGAGCCGCCCGCCAGAATGATGCCCTTGCGTCGCATGTCAGCGCCTCGCGTAATTGGTTTCCAGCCACTGGCGGTAGGCCCCGCTCTGCACGGCCTCCAGCCAGTCGGCGTTATCGAGATACCAGCGCACGGTTTCGCGCAGGCCGGAAGCAAAGCTGTGTCGCGCCCGCCAGCCCAGTTCCGTTTCGATGCGTTCGCAGTTCATGGCATAGCGCCAGTCATGGCCCGGGCGATCCGCCACGAAGGTGATAAGATCGGCATACGGCCCGGCGGCATGGGGGCGTTCCTCATCCAGCAGGGCGCAGACGGCGCGGGCCACCTCCAGATTGCCGCGTTCGGCCCGCCCGCCGATATTGTAGGAGCGGCCCGGCCTGCCGGCTTCCAGCACGCGGGCGATGGCCGCGCAGTGATCGTCCACATGCAGCCAGTCCCGCACATTCTCCCCGGTGCCGTAGATGGGCAGGGGCGCGCGGGCCAGGGCATTGCGGATGAGCAGGGGGATGAGCTTTTCCGGGAACTGGCGCGGCCCGTAGTTGTTGGAACAGTTGGTGATCAGCACGGGCAGGCCGTAGGTTTCGTGAAAGGCCCGCACCAGATGATCGCTGGCCGCCTTGGAGGCCGCATAGGGACTGTTGGGGGCGTAAGGGGTCTGCTCGGTGAAGGCGGGATCGTCCGGCCCCAGACTGCCGAAAACTTCGTCGGTGGACACATGCAGGAAACGGAAATCCCGCTGTTCCGACGGATTCAGAGATTGCCAGTAGGCCAGCGCGCAGCGCAACAGGCTGGTGGTGCCCAGCACATTGGTGCGGATGAAGGCTTCGGGATCGAGAATGGAGCGATCCACATGGCTTTCCGCCGCAAAGTTGATGATGGCCGACGGGCGGTGCGTGCGCAGCAGGTGGCTGACCAGCTCGGCATTGCCGATGTCGCCCTGCACGAAGACATGTCCGGGGTCGTCGCGCAGACTGTCCAGATTGGCAAGGTTGCCGGAATAGGTGAGCTTGTCCAGCGTCAGGACAGGGATGCCCGCGGCGCGCGTTTGCAGCACATGGCAGGAACCGATGAAACCGGCGCCGCCGGTGATCAGATGGCAGGGAGTCATGGGGTATCCTCGCTGATGGTATGGCCGCATGGTAGTCCAGGGACGCCCGCACGGCAAGGAAAAAGGCCGTCATGTCTGCCGGGGCAACCCCGCGTCAGGCCGGGACGGCACGTCCGGCGGCCATGCCGCTGGCCCAGGCCCAATGCAGATTGTAGCCGCCCAGCAGGCCCGTCACATCCAGCATTTCCCCGACGAGATACAGGCCGGGCACGAGGCGGCTTTCCATGCGGCGGGGATCCACCTCGCGCGCGTCCACGCCGCCGCCGCAGACCTCGGCCTTGCGGAAGTCCGCCCGTCCGGCGGGCCGGAAGCGGCGGGCATGCACGGCGGCGCAGAGCCTTTCGCGCGCCGCGCGGGAAAGCTCAGCCGTGCGGCGCTGGGCCAGATCCGGCGGCAGCAGGCGTTCCGCCAGACGCTGCGGCATGTGCTGCCGCAGCAGGGAAAAGGGCGTGCGGCGTCCGGCGTCCGGCGCGTCGAGCATGTCCCGGAAGGCGACATCCGGCAGAAAGTCCACCTCAAGGGGGCTGCCATCTTCCCAGAAGAGCGAGGCCTTGAGGGCGGCCGGGCCGCTGAGTCCCTCGTGGGTGAAAAGCAGATCGTCCTTCCAGAGCGGATCGCGGGCCAGCGCCGGTGCAAGGTCGGCCTCCGGCAGGCTTATGCGCACCGGCAGGCTGATGCCCGCCAGCGTTTCGCCGTCGTGGGGGCGGGCCTCGATAATGTCGGCACGGGGCATCCGTCGCATGGGTTCCGGCGGGCTTCCGGCAGGGCGGGCGGCGGGCGGCAGGCGGCGCGAACCGCCGACACGCCGGGCGGCGTCCGGCCCGGAAGGCCCGGGGGCGCTGGTCGGCGCGGGCGCGGCAAGGCTCTCCGGCGGCAGGAGCAGGGGCGTCAGGGCCGGAAAGGGCGGCACAAGGCTGTGTCCGAGGGCCTGCGCCAGACGGAAACCCGCGTTCGAGCCGCCGGCCTGCGGCCAGGCGGGGGAACCGGCGGCCAGCACCACGGCCCGGGCGAGAACGGGGCCGTTGTCCGTTGCCACGTCGAAGCCGTCCGCCGTGCGACGCACGGCCAGCACCCGCTGCCGCAGGCGGAGTTCGCCGCCGCGCGCCCGCAGGTCGTCCAGCAAACAATGCAGAAGATTGCGGGCCGGAACCGTCAGAAAGAGCTGTTCGTGCGCGCGCTCCTCGGTGGGCAGGCCCCAGGCCGCCACCAGCCGTTCCATGACCGCCGGAGAAAAGGCTTTCAGGGCCGGGGCGCAGAAGGCCGGATCGCCGCAGCGGTAGTGCAGGGGGGAAATCCGGCGATTGCTGAAATTGGCCTTGCCGCCGCCGCTGACGGCCAGCTTGCGGCCCGGCAGGGGGGACTGTTCCAGCACAAGGACGCGCAGGCCGCGCCCGGCGGCCTCGCGGGCGCACATGAGACCGGCCGGCCCGGCCCCCGCCACGAGCACATCCGTGCGCAGCGGAGCGGGGGAGGGGACGGCGTTTGACACGTTTTTGCCCCCGGGACTAGAAAAATGGGCAGAACACATGCCGCAAGCATACATGAAGGGGGTGTGCCGTGCCAATACTTGCCTCGACCTATTGCCCGCCCGTCTGGGCGCGTCCGGCCCATGTCAATACCATCTGGGCCGCCAAGTGCCGCCGCGTGCGCTATCCCGACGCGGCGCAGGCGGCGCGCGTGCGGCGGCTGCGGCTGGAGACGCCGGACGGCGACTTTCTGGACGTGGACGAGCATCCGCCCCTTGCGGACAGTCTTGCGCCCGGCGCGCCGGAACGGGGTGTGGCCGTCATTTCCCACGGGCTGGAGGGGCACAGCCGCCGGCGCTATGTCCTGGGCCTGACCCATTGCCTCGTGCGGCGGGGCTTCCGGGTGCTGGCCTGGAACATGCGTTCCTGCTCCGGCGAGAGCAATCGCACGCCCCGCCTCTACCACATGGGCGAGACGGACGATCTGGCCTGCGTGATCCGCCATGCCGAAGGCTTTGGGCTGCCCGTCCTGCTGGCCGGCTTCAGCATGGGCGGCAACCAGATTTGCCGTCATCTGGCCGAGGCCCGCCGCTCGTCGCACATCCGGGCCGCGGCCGTGGTCTCCGTACCCTGCGATCTGCCGGCGGCGGCGCGGGTCATGGCCGGGCCGGGCTGCCGCCTCTACATGCGCTATTTCCTGCATACCCTGCGGCAAAAGATGCGCGAGAAGGCGGCCCGCTTCCCTGACTTTCCCCCGCTGGACGGCATGGAGGCCTTCCGTACCTTCAATGAGTTCGACGAGCGCTTTACCGCGCCCCTGCACGGCTTTGCCGATGCCGTGACCTACTGGCGGGAATGCAGCGCCCTGCCCGTTCTGCCCCGCATCGACGTGCCGACCTACCTGCTGCTGGCCGCCGATGATCCCTTCTGCGCGCCGTCCTGCTATCCGTGGGACGCGGCGCGGGCCAATGCGCGCCTTTTTCTGGAGGTGGCCCCGCACGGCGGGCATGTGGGCTTCGTGAGCCGGGGCGCGGTCTATTACAGCGAAAGGCGGGTGACGGAATTTCTTGCCGCCCATGTTGACGAGGCATAGCGGCCGGCGGCGTGTGGGCGCTGGCCGCCTGCCGCGCCGCCTACCACCAGTAGAGCGGATAGCGCCGCGAAGCCGGAAGATTGTTCACCACAAGGGCAATGGCCAGCATGAGGCAGGCCCCGGTCAGACAGGGCATGAGGGCATAGAGATAGCCAAGCTGCCGGATGCCCTCGCCGCCGGTGACGGCAATGAGCGCCGTGGCCCCGCCGGGCGGGTGCAGGGTTTTGCTCAGGTGCATGACGGCAATGGCCGTGGAGACGGCAAGGGCCGCCGACAGCCACAGCGGATCCGGCAGGAGGAGGCCGCAACTGACGCCGGTGAGGGCAGAGAGCACATGCCCGCCCACCAGATTGCGGGGTTGGGCCAGCGGGCTTTGCGGCGCACCGAAGGCCAGCACCGCCGAGGCCCCGAAGGAACCGATGAGCAGGGGAAAGCCCGTATTGCCCGTGGCATGACGCTCCAGCAGGGCAATGATCCCGATGGCCAGACAGCTCCCCAGCCAGGAATGCAGAATTTCGCGCCAGCCGGCGCGCGCGGGCGAACGTCCCCCGCCATGCATCTTTTGCCAGAGCTTGCCCATGTGTCTTCCCTTTTGCCGCGTGGCGTGCGGCGCGCCTTTTTTTGCGCGCGGGCGTCCGGCCCGCATCGTTTCCCGGGGCCAAAGCTAACGCCGCCGGCTGTCCGGGACAGTGCGCCGGCGCACGGCGCCGCACATTTTTTCAGCCGGTTTTTGCCGGCAGACCGGGCCGACGGGCTGTTCCCGGCGTCGCGGCTTGCAAGGTTGCGGCGTTTCGCTATAGTCATGGAGGGCAGCCGGGCAATGCCCCGCATGAGGCAAAGCGCCGCAGCCTGACGGCGTTTTCGTCCGGCAACAAGGAGCGTCGTTCATGGCGGAATGGGAAGACAAGCAAGAAAATCAGCGGAGTAGCCTCATCGGCGACAGACTGGTGGGCCTTGTTCTGCTGCTGGCCTGCTGCGTTCTCATCTGGTGGCAGGAAAGCCGCCTCCCCGACAGGCGGCCTGCGACGGGGGATGTTCCGCCCGTGCATGAAGTGGCGACCGCCACGCCCGTATCCCTCCCGGCCAATGAGCTGGTACACATGAGCGGCCCTCTGGAGACGCAGGCCCTGTTGACGGATTCCCTGACCGGCACCAGCGTGCGCTCCCCGGGTATCCGGCGTGAGGTTGAGTATTTTCAATGGGTTGAGGTCAAGCGCGCCGCCAGCGGTGAGGCGGCAGGGGAGCCGGCCGCCTATGCCTATCATCAGCGTTGGGTTTCCCGCCCGGTGGATTCCGCCGCCTTTCATTCGGAGGCGGCCCGCCGCCGTCATGCCAATATGGTGCTGGCCGACATTCCTGACGAAAGCCGCGTTGCCGGTGACGTGACCCTGTGCGGCTATCGTCTGCCGCCGGCCCTGGTGGCGACCCTGCCCGCTGACGAACCGCTGGAGGTGGTGGTGCCCGAGGCCTTGCGGGAGCGGTTGAACCGGGAGGCGGCACAGGCCCATCGCAGTGCCGCGCGCGGCCCGCTCATGGTTTCCAACGTGGTGCATGCTCAGGGCGGGATCATCTACATCGGCGCTGGCGGCACGCCCCGAAACGGCGATGTGCGCATCGTCTTCAGCAGGGTGGAGCCGGAACAGGTCAGTCTGCTTGGCGCCGTGAGCGGTACGGATGTGGTGCCCTGCCGTCTGTCCGACGGTCGCGAGATCTGCCGCCTGCTGCCCGGCAGGCACAGTTCGCGGGACATGCTGGAATCCCTGTCCCTGCCCGGCGGCGACAGCGGCCGTTCTGTCTGGCCGCTGCGTCTGGCGGCGGCGCTGGGCGGCATCTGCGGCCTCTACCTGCTCGTGCGGCCCTCGCGCCGGGACAGCGCCGCCTAGTCCTGCCCTCAGGGGGAGAGGCGGTCATCCGGGGCGTGCCGGCAATCATTGTGCACATGATTTCATGAGAGGCATTATCTGCACACACTCAGCGTGCCTTCGGGTGAGCAGGGCGTGGCCCTTGGCGCTTTCCCCGGCAACAGCGCGCTGCGCATCGTCGTGCCAAGCTCCAGGGTCTATTGGCTCAGATTGTACAAATAATTTCAAAAAAATGGTACAAATAGGCCGTACACGCGCCGCTTGCCTTGGGAGGCAGGCTTGCCTCGTGTCCCTGTCTCTTCCCAGGTAAACGCGCGCTGGGGAAGGGATGGGGGGCTTGGGGGGAAGTGTTGACAGGCCCTAATCGGTATCGAACCAGCGGGCGACGGCATCCCGTTGCGGCCTCTCGCCGGCGGGCGTGAGGTTCAGGGCCAGCAGCAGCTTGAGGCGGGCCTTGGCGGCGGAGAGTTCCCCGCCCATGATGACGCCGAGGCGGCGTTGCTGCACCATGCCGCCGTCATAGGCATAGACATCCAGCACGCGCCCGCCGGTGCGGGTGGCGTTGACGATGATGACGCCCCGGTCAATGGCGCGTCGCAGGGCGGGCATGACCGTGGGCGGCACGTTGCCGCGACCGAAACTCTCGATGACCAGGCCGTCCGTTCCGTGCGAAAGGGCAAAGTCGATGAGGCTGCCGTCGTCGCCGGTGACGATCTTGATCAGATCCGCGCGCCGTTCCAGACGGGACGGCCAGAGGGTCTGGCGGTGCAGGGGCGCACGGCGAAAGATGATGCGGTCGTCGTCCACGGTGCCGATGGGCCCCCACCACGGCGATTGAAAGGTGGCCACATTGGCCGCGTGGGTTTTGGCGGCCTCGCGGGCGGCGTGCAATTGATCGTTCATGACCACCAGCGCGCCCATGCCGCGCGCCTGCGGCGAGGCGGCCACGCGCACGGCGCTCATGAGGTTGCGCGGGCCGTCGGGGCCGAGTTCGTCCTCGGCGTGCATGGCGGCGGTCAGGCAGACGGGTTTGGGACTGTCCACGGTCAGATCGAGAAAGTAGGCGGTTTCCTCCAGCGTGTCCGTGCCGTGGGTGATGACCACGCCCGCGATGGCCTCCTCCTCGAGGCGGCGGCGTACCAGCGCGGCCAGATCGTACATGTGCCGGGGCGTCATGGCCGGGCTGGGCAGATTGGCGAACTCGTGGACTTCCAACGGACAGACCCGCTCCAGACCGCGCACGCCGTCCACCAGCTCGTTGCCGTTGCGGGCCGGGGCCGCGCCGCCGCCCGCCGCATCATGCAGCATGGCGATGGTGCCGCCGGTGGTGATGACAAGCACTTTGCCGGACATGGCGTTCCTTCTCTTTCCCTGCTCCATGCCTGCCGGGGCAGGCCGGGCCTCAGCTGCGCCTCTCGCCGGGGAATGGCCCAGCGTCCTTTCCATGATGGGGCGTGATGGCGAGGCGGGACGGCGGCCATTCGTCCCTGACGCGTTGACACGTTTGCGGACAGGAGGGCCTAGGCCAGTTGCCGCACGCGACAGGCCCGGCGCAGGATGTCGGCATCCAGCCGGCTCATGGCGTCATGCAGCCGCACGCGGTAGGAGCCGGTGCCTTCATCGGCGGTCAGGCGCTGATGAGCCAGCTCGCCGCTGATGCCCATGCAGACCATGCCGCAGAGGGCGGCGCGGAGCGGCTCGCCGGGGTGCGCGCCGCAGTGGCAGGCGATGACGCCTGCGGACATGCAGCCTGTGCCGGACAGGCGGGCCATCATGGGGTGGCCGTTATCCACGGCCCAGGCGCTGTCGCCGTCGGCAACGAGATCGATGGGGCCGCTGATGACAATGACGGCTCCCGTGGCGGCATGCAGGCGGCGGGCCACGCTGAGCGCCTCGGCCAGATTGGCTTCATTGACAAGCTCGGTCGGGCAGGCGCCCACACCCTTGGCCGAGCCGACGCCTTCGGCCAGAAAGCGGATCTCTGAGATGTTGCCCTTGATGACCGTGGGCCTGACATGGCGCAGAATATCAAGGGCCACGCTGTTGCGAAAGGCCGAAGCCCCCGCGCCCACGGGATCGAAGACGACAGGGTGCCCGAGGCGGTTGGCCTCCTGCCCGGCGGCAAGCATGGCATCGCGGGTGCGGGCGCAGGGCGTGCCCATGTTGAGGACAAGGGCGGCGCAGAGGCGGGTGATGTCCTCGCTTTCGGCGGGGTCATCGGCCATGATGGGCGAACCGCCCGCAGCGATGGTGATATTGGCGCAGTCGTTGACGGTGACGTAATTGGTGATGAAATGCACTAGCGGCGCGCTGCGGCGGGTGACGGGCAGCAGATCGGCAAGGTCGTGCATGGCGTTTCTCCGGTCAGATGACAGGGCGAGGCTCCGCGTCTAGGACGGGGACGGGCCGAATTCCGAGCGGGCATCGTCCGTCAGCTTTTGCCGGAATTCCTCCACGGGCAGGGGCCGGGAAAGGAGGTACCCCTGTATTTCATGGCAGCCCATCTGGGAGAGAATATCCAGCTGGCGTTGCCGTTCCACGCCTTCCGCCACGGTGGTGATGTGCAGGCTGCGGCTGGTGGCAATAAGCATCTTCAGAATTTCCAGCAGCTTGGGATTGCTTTCCAGCGAATCCACCAAGCGCTTGTCCAGCTTGAGAACATTGAAATCCACTTCGGCCAAGGTGGCAAGATTGGCATGGGCCACGCCAAAGTCGTCAATGGCGAGGCTGAAGCCATGCTCGTGCAGCTTGCGGGCCATGGCCAGGAAGGCTTCATGATCCGCCGCGTCCACGGTTTCGGTGATTTCCACCTGCAGGAGGGAGAGCGGGATGTCGTAGCGGGTGCGGATGGCCTCAAGCCTTTCCAGAAAGTCCGGCATGACGAAGGTATGGCGGGAAAAGTTGCTGGAGATGGGCACCACGGGCAGGCCGTCGTCCAGCCAGCTGCGCAGGAAACGGCAGGTTTCCTCAAAGACGTGGAAGTCGAGAAGATAGGTGCGGTGCAGGGCTTCCAGCAGGGGAATGAACTGCCCCGGCCCGATGATGTCGCCATTGTCCCGCAGGCGGACAAGCACTTCTGCGCCGGAAATGTGGCCGTTCTCCACGCTGAACTTGGGTTGCCAGTAGGTGATGAACTTGCCGGTTTCCAGCAGCTGTTCCAGCTTGCCCGGCTGGGCCAGATGGAGCATGTCGTCCATTTCGGCCCGGTAGCGGCTGGTGCCCTGCCGGCGGTAATGCTCCTTCTTGTGCTGGTACAGGAGTTCCTCGGCCCGGATGTAGGCTTCATGGGGGGTCTCGCCCTCAGTCTGCCAATGGCCGCCCACAGCGGCGGAAAAGCCGAGGGTTCCGGAAAAGAAGGGAGCAACGCGCTCCATGACGGCATGGAAGTCCGCCTCGCTGATGGCAGGCCAGAGAAGGGCGAATTCGCCGCCGCCCAGGCGGAAGGGAGTCCCCTCGCCGGCAAGATTGCGCAATATGTCGGCAATGCGGATGAGCAATTCGTCGCCGTGCCGCATGCCGCACGTTTCATTGATTTTTTTGAGGCCGTTGACTTCCAGGAGCAGGATGGCCGCGCCGGAGCCGGACAGATGGTGCATCTGCTCCAGAAAGAAGTGGCGATTGCCGAGGCCCGTCAGCGCGTCATGATTGGTAAAGTGGGCCAGGGTGCTCATGAGCCGCAGCCGCTCGATGGCCGAACTCATGACCTGACTGATGGAGGTCAGCATGATCCGGGCCACGCGCACCTTGTCCGGCGCGGGATTGTCCACGCAGAGAAAGCCGAACAGCGCGGAGGAAACCACAAGCGGCTCCACGAGCAGGGAGCGGATGCCCTGCGAGCTGAGAAAGGCGTGTTCATCCGGCGATGTGGCCGCCAGCGCCTCCACGTCGGCGATATGGACGCCGTTGCCCTGACGCAGCGATTCGCACCAGCCGGCATAGACGTTTTCGGGCATTTCCCGCCGGTTGTTCCGGGGGGAATCGTCACGCTGCCGGATCCACTCTCGGGTGCTTTTGGCCTCATGCTCGTGAAATTCGAACAGGCGGCAGCGATCCGCCTCCAGAAAGCGACCGACCTCCTCCAGCACGATATTGAAGTTGTCGTTCCCGCTGTCGGTGGATTCATGGAGCAGGCGAACGCAATGCGAAAGCAGGCGCTCGATATCGTCGTGATAGCCGGGCAGGGAACCGCCGGCCTCGGCCTGCGTGCCGGCGTCATAGGCAATTTCCATCCGCGCCTTGCGCCCGTCGAATTCGATGAGCGAATCGTACAAATCAAAGCGGCGCTGCAGCAGATGATTGTAGCAGCTCCAAGTCCAGCGCCCGTACTTCAGCAATTGTTTGTTGGTGCAGAATTCGCAGGGCTGGGCAAATCCCTGGATCGTTTCATAACATTTCAGACCACGCACATCGTCAATATGGAAACTCTTGCGGCAGGCTTCATTGGCGTAAAGCAGATCATAGGTTTCCAGATCAACAATATAAACAAGATCCTTGATGCCATCAAATGTGTTGGTCAGCATGAAATCGCTCCAGCATTTCCTGAAGAAGGAAACGCCTAAAAAAAAAACGGCGCGGCCGCCGGGAGGGCGGCGGGAGTCATCGGTATGCGAATAGCGAACCTTACCTTCCCCCTTGCGGGATGACAAGGAAAAATTGCTGGTTTCTCCGGGCGGTTCCGCCCGTATCCGGCAGGAGCGGGAGAAAGGCCTTTTCCTTTGGCGGGAAATGGAGTAGCCTTGAGAAAAATGAAAAAAAGCGCGTGCCCTGAACTGTCGTGCCCGTTCCTTCTTGCCGGTGCGGGCGTCCCGTCGCGGGGAAGGCTGGTCGGCACGCGCGGCAGGACACGATGCGGATCAGACTGCCGCTTTCCGCGTCTGTCCGTCCGGCAGCATGGCTGCGTCCGTGGCGCCGGCGGGCGGCGATCCGGGGTGTCCGCCTTTCGCAAACAAGGGCCGGGTCTTCCGGCCGGTCATCATCAAGCCGTTTCTAGGAGTCGCGTATGGAAACGAAAACGCTTGTGGTCAATGGCATTCCCCGCAGGGTCATGGTCAGCCCCGACGCCACCCTCGTGGATGTTCTGCGCAATCAGCTGCAGCTTACCAGCGTCAAGGTGGGTTGCGGGCAGGGGCAGTGCGGGGCCTGTACGGTCATCCTTGACGGCAAGGTGACCCGCGCCTGTATCGTGAAAATGCGCCGCGTGCCCGAAAATGCCGCCGTCACCACCCTCGAGGGCATCGGCACGCCCGACCATCTGCATCCGCTTCAGGTGTCGTGGATGTATCACGGCGCGGCCCAGTGCGGCTTCTGCACGCCGGGCTTCATCGTTTCCGCCAAGGGCCTGCTGGACAGCAATCCCAATCCCAGCCGCGAGGATGTGCGCGACTGGTTCCAGAAACATCATAACGTCTGCCGCTGCACCGGCTACATCCCGCTGGTGGATGCCGTCATGGACGCCGCCGCCGTGCTGCGCGGCGAAAAAACTTTGGACGACATCACCTTCAAGATGCCCGCCGACGGCCGGGTGTTCGGCACGCGCCTGCCGCGTCCCAGCGCCGTGGCCAAGGTGACGGGCCTGGCCGAATACGGCGCCGACGCCGCCGTGCACATGCCGCCGGAAACCCTGCATCTGGCGCTGGCTCAGGCCAAGGTTTCCCATGCCAACATCAAGGGCATCGACACCTCCGAAGCCGAAAAGATGCCCGGCGTCGTCCGCGTGCTGACCCACAAGGACGTGAAGGGCAAGAACCGCATCACCGGCCTCATCACCTTTGCCGACAACAAGGGCGACGGCTGGGATCGGCCCATCCTCAATGACACCAAGGTGTTCCAGTATGGCGACGCCCTGGCCATCGTCTGCGCCGATTCCGAGGAACATGCCCGCGCCGCCGCCGAAAAGGTGAAGTTCGATCTGGAACTGCTGCCCGAATACATGAGCGCGCCCGAAGCCATGGCCCCCGACGCCATCGAGATTCATCCCGGCACGCCCAACATCTACTATGAACCCCACCTCGAAAAGGGTGAGGACACCAAACCTTATTTCGACGACCCCAACAACGTGGTGGTGGAAAACAGCTTCTATACCCAGCGTCAGCCGCATCTGAACATCGAGCCGGACGTGGGTTACGGCTATCTCAATGAAGAAGGCAAGCTCGTCATCCACTCCAAGTCCATCGGCCTGCATCTGCATGCGCTCATGATCGCCCCCGGTCTGGGCGTCAAGTTCCCCGAGGAACTGGTGCTCGTGCAGAACACCACCGGCGGCACCTTCGGCTACAAATTCAGCCCCACCATGGAAGCCCTCATCGGCGTGGCCGTGCTGGCCACGGGCCGTCCCTGCCACCTGCGCTACAACTATCAGCAGCAGCAGCAGTACACCGGCAAGCGTTCGCCCTTCTGGACGACCGTGCGCATGGCTGCCGACAAGAAAACCGGCAAGATCAAGGCCATGGAAACCGACTGGACCTGCGACCACGGCCCGTACTCCGAATTCGGCGACCTGCTGACCCTGCGCGGGGCGCAGTTCATCGGCGCGGGCTACGGCATTCCGAACATCCGCGGCGACGGCCGTACCGTGGCCACCAACCATGCCTGGGGCGCGGCCTTCCGCGGCTACGGCGGCCCGGAATCGGAATTCCCGTCCGAAGTGCTCATGGATCAGCTGGCCGAAAAGCTGGGCATGGATCCCTTCGATCTGCGCGAGCTGAACTGCTACAAGGAGGGCGACACCACGCCTACCGGCCAGAAGCCCGAAGTCATCAACCTGCCCACCATGTTCAAGGCCCTGCGGCCCAAGTATGAAGCCGCCAAGGCCCGCGTGAAAGCCGAGTCCACCGCCGAGGTCAAGCGCGGCGTGGGTCTGGCCCTTGCCGTCTACGGCGCGGGTCTGGACGGCCCGGACTCCTCCGAAGCCTGGGTGGAACTCAATCCCGACGGCACGGTGACCGTGGGCAGCACCTGGGAAGATCACGGTCAGGGCGCGGACTCCGGCGCGCAGTGCACGGCCCATGAGGCCCTGCGGCCCATCGGTCTGCCCGTGGAAAAGATCCGCCTCCTGATGAACGACACCAGCAAGACGCCCAATTCCGGCCCGGCCGGCGGTTCGCGCTCGCAGGTGATGACGGGCAACGCCATCCGCGTGGCCTGCGAGGCGCTGGTGGAAGGCATGCGCAAGCCCAACGGCGGCGGCTTCTACACCTATGACGAAATGAAGGCCGAAGGCCGCGCCGTGCATTATGACGGCAAGTGGACGGCTCCGGCCCGCGACTGCGGCAAGAACTGCCAGGGCGAACCCTTCTGCTGCTACATGTACGGCCTGTTCATGGCCGAAGTGGCGGTGGAGGTGGCCACTGGCAAGACCACGGTGGAAAAGATGACCATGGTGGCCGACATCGGCAAGGTGGTCAATCCCCTGCTCACCGACGGCCAGCTTTACGGCGGCATTGCCCAGGGCATCGGTCTCGCCCTGTCCGAAGATTATGAGGACATCAAGAAGCACAGCACCATGGCCGGCGCCGGTATCCCCACCATCAAGGACATCCCGGACAACATCGAGCTGATCTATGTGGAAACCCCGCGTCCCGACGGCCCCTTCGGCGCGTCCGGCACGGGTGAAATTCCGCTCTGCGGCCCGCATCCGGCCATCATCAACGCCATCTACAACGCCTGCGGCGCACGCGTGACCCATCTGCCCGCGTACCCCGAACGGGTGTTGGCGGCCATGCCCAAGTAGGGCCGCGCCGTTTCGACTGTCTGGGGGGAGGTTCGCCTCCCCCCTTGTCGCTCCGGGGGGATTCCGGTGTCGCTCCGGCCGGGGAGCGGCGGCTGTCGCGCTGCTTGGGCATCCGACAGGGCGGCGCGCCGAATCTCCTTCCTCTCGGGGCCGCGCTTTTCCTCTTTCCACGTCATACGTTTCGGCATGCGCCGGCATGTTCGGTCAGGGAGGCATCATGCCTGTTTTTGATCAGGAATATCTGCGTCGGGCCGAGTCCCGCTGCACGCAGGAAAGCCCGCCGCGCTGCCGCCGGGACTGTCCGCTGGATTTGGATGTGCGCGCCTTTCTGGCCCACGCCGCGCGGGGCGAGTGGAGCGCGGCCCGCAAGCTGCTGGAACGCCATCTGCCCCTGCCCGAACTTTTCTGCCGCCTCTGCGACCGACCCTGCGAGGAGGGCTGCGCCCGCCGCGATCTGGGCGGTTCGCTGGATGTGCGCGGGCTGGAAGTCTTCTGTCTGCAGGCGCTCGGCCCGCAGTCGAAACCCCTGCCCATGCCGCGCAAGGCCAGGCAGCTGGCCGTCATGGGAGCCGGTCTGGCCGGTCTGGTGGCCGCCTGGGATCTGGCCGCCAAGGGCTATCCCGTCACGGTTTTTCATGATCAGCCCGTGGAACAGGGCCTTGCCGCCCGCTTCGGCGGCGGGGAGGATGTTGCCGCGCGCTGGGAAGCGCAGCGTCAGATTCTGGAGCGCAAGGGCGTGCGCTTCGAGACGGCAGCGCTTGACGAGGCCTGCCTGCAGCGCCTTTGCGCCGGGTATGCCGCCGTCCTGCTGGATGCCGATGCCGCCGCACCACTTGCGCCCGCCGAGGAGACAGTGGATGCCGCCACCCTGCATTGGCGGGACAATGTCTGCTGCGCGGGCTGGCTGTCCGTCTCGCCCACGGGCGCGGCCTGGGCCTCGGCCTCGCGTCAGGCCGGGCAGGGCCGGCGGGCGGCGCGTTCGCTGGAACGACTGGCCGGGGGCGCTTCCCTGACGGCTGCCCGGGAAGAAAACGTGCGCGAGCTGCACACCCGGCTGGACGGCATTGCCCCGGTGCCGCGCGTGGAAGCCGCCTCCGGCCAGTATACGGAGGAGGAAGCCCGCCGGGAGGCCGAACGCTGCCTGCAATGTCAGTGCCTCATCTGCGTGAAGCAATGCCTGCTGCTGCAAAAGCACAAGGGCTATCCCCGCGTCTATGCCCGGCAGATGTTCAATAATGCCGCCATCGTCATGGGTCTGCATCTGGCCAATGAACTCATTGCGGGCTGTACGCTCTGCGGGCAGTGCGAGGAACTCTGTCCCGAAAATTTCTCCATGGCCGAACTCTGCCTCACCTCGCGCCGGGATATGGTGGAGCGCGGCTACATGCCGCCCTCGGCCCATGAATTTGCCCTTGAGGACATGGAGGCGGCCAATGGGCCGTCCTGCGCCCTCTGCATCCCGCCGGACGTGCGTCCCGTGGACGCGCATCCCGCTGGCGCCGCAGGCCCCGCGTCCGCTGAGGGCTGGCTGTTCTTTCCCGGCTGCCAACTGGCCGCCTCGCGCGGGGAGCAGGTGGAAGCCCTGTTCGGCTGGTTGCGGCAGGCGCTGGCCGGAACGGGCGAACTGGCCCCGGGCCTGTCGCGCGGGCCGCTGGGCCTGCTGTTGCGCTGTTGCGGCATTCCGGCACGCTGGGCGGGCCGGGAGGCGGACTTTGCCGCGCAGGCCGCCGAACTGCGGCAATACTGGGAAGCCTGCGGCAAGCCGCGTCTGGTGGCGGCCTGTTCGTCCTGCCTGTCCGTGCTGCGGGAAGTGCTGCCCGAGGCCCGTCCGCTCTCGCTCTGGGAACTGCTGGACGCCCTGCCGTGGCCCGGCGAGGCGGGAAAAATGGCCCCCGCCGATACGGCGGAAGTTGCGCTCAGCGTGCAGGATCCCTGTACGGCCCGGCATGACGCGGCCTGGCAGGCCGCTGTCCGTTCGCTGGTGCGCAAGGCCGGGCATGTGGCGGATGAACCCGCGTACAGCGGCGCACAGACGGCCTGCTGCGGCTATGGCGGCCTTGTCTGGTGCGCGCAGCCCGAGCTGGCCGGGGAAATGAGCGCCCGGCGCGGCGAGGAACTGGCGCACACGGCGCTGACCTCCTGCATCATGTGCCGGGATCGGCTGGCTGCGAGCGGCAAGCCCGGCCTGCATCTTTTTGATCTCCTGCCGCAATTGGCGGCCTTTCCGGCGGATCCGGCCCAACGCGGCCCCGGCCTCTCGGCCCGGCGCGCCGGGCGCGCGGCCCTGCGCGAGCGTCTGTTGCGGCGTTTCCCGTCATGCGGGGAGGCTGCGCCGGACAGGACGGCCCATTGGCTGCCGGTACATATTGCCGAGGATGTGCTGGCCTGCATGGAGGAACGGCACATCCTGCGTGAGGACGTGTGCGAGGCCCTGACCCGGGTGGAGCGGGAAGCCGCCTATTTCGTCAACGAGAGCAACGGTCATCGTCTCGGGGCCTGGCGACCGCGGCAGGTGACCTTCTGGGTGGAATACCGTCCCCTTGCGGACGATACGGGTTTCGAGCTGCTGGCGGCCTGGCGTCACCGTATGCGGGTGCCGGGCGTGCTCACGGCGGCGGCCACAGATGAGGGCGCGGGCTGTTGTCCCGCCGGAGGAGATCAGGCATGAGCATGGGGCCGAATTATGCCCCGGACGGGGGGCCGTGGCGCTGCGGACGCTGCGGCTGTGCGCTGGAACAGGGCAAGGTGCAGGCGGAATATCTGCACAGCGCCTTTGACGTTTTTCTGCCGCGTTGCCCGCAGTGCGGCCTGACCATGATTCCGCGCTCGCTGGCCGAAGGCAAGATGCTGGAAGTGGAACGCCTGCTGGAAGACAAATGAGCCTGCCCTATGCCCATCCGCTTTTTCAGCGGATCAGCGGCGGGGAATGGCATCCCGGCGGCGCGGCGGCCAGTGAGCGGCTCTGGCTGGCCTGCGCGGCGGCTCTGGACAGCACGGGGGACGGGGCGCAACGCGACCGTCCGCTGCGCGTGCTGGACGCGGGCTGCGGCCCGGGCGGGACGGTGCGGATGCTGGCCGCGCGGGGCGAGCTGGCCGTGGGGCTGGATCGCACGCCCCATGCCGCATGGCGCACGGAGGCGGCGCTTGCCCGGCATGGCGTCGCGTCGGAGGCCGCATCCGGGCGTGCCCTTTTCGGCGTGGCGGACATCTGCCGCATACCCCTGCCGGACGCATGGGCCGATGCCGTGCTGTGTCAGTGCGTGGCCTCGCTCCTGCCCGCGCCGGAAGCCTTTTTTGCCGAGGCCGCCCGCTTGCTGCGGCCCGGCGGCGTGCTGGGCTTCAGCGATCTGATGCGGCGCGGCGGCGCGGCAATGGCGGCGGCCCGCTGCGGCTGCGGCGAAGCATGCGGCTGCGGGGGGGAGGCCGTGTCCGTCTGTCCGGCGGGGTGCGCCGCCGGAGCGCGATCCCGCGAGGCGTGGGAAGGGCTGATGCGCGGCGCGGGTTTGCGGCTGCTCGCCTTCCATGATGAAAGCCGCGAACTGGCCCGGCTGGCGGCCAGCCTCGTCTGGTACGGGGACGCGGCAAGCCTGCGCGATCTGGGCCTCTGCGGCAGGCCGGGCGGGGAGCGCCCGGGCTACGGCGTGTGGCTGGCCGTGCGCGAGGTGAAGGATTGATCCGAAAAAGGGGGAAGCATGCATCCGCTCATGCTGGAATTGCTGCCGTGGGTACGGCAGGGCTATTGTTGCAGTCAGCTTTTGCTGCTTTTGACGTTGCAGGCGCGGGGCGAGGAAAATCCGGCGCTCGTGCGGGCCGCGCAGGGGCTGTGCGTGGGCATCGGCCAGTCGGACGGCCCCTGCGGCCTGCTCACCGGCGGGGCCTGCGCCCTGGCCCTCGTGGCGGGCAAGGGCGCGGACACGGAGGAAGCCCATCCCCTGCTGCCCGCCTTGCTCAATGACTATGCGCAATGGTTTTATGATCGCGTCAATGCCTTCGGCGGCATCAACTGCGGCTGCGTGGCGCAGGGGCTGGCGGGAGAGCGCGGCGAGGCCGCGCAGGCCGGGCCGCCGGATCCGGCGGGTTGCGGGGATCTGCTGGCGGAAGCCTGGGAAAGGCTGCTCGAGCTTGTGCAGTCCTATGATCTCGACATCATGGCGCACACGGGGCAGGCGTGAGCGCGGAAAAGCGTATCCTGCACCGGACGCTGAGCCTTTGCCCGATCTGTCTGCGGCGCATTGACGCAGCCTATGTCCGGCAGGGCGGTACCGTCAGGTTTGTCAAGTCCTGTCCGCAGCACGGGGCGTTTTCCGTGCCTGTCCTGCGGGAGACGGACGGCCTGCCGAGCTTTGAAGGCTGGCAGCGGCCCAAGACGCCGTCCTATCCGACCCACCCCCTGACCGGGGAGGCGCAGGGCTGCCCCTACGATTGCGGCCTCTGCCCGTCCCATGCTCAGCACACCTGTACCGCCCTGCTGGAAGTGACCCTGCGCTGCAACATGGCCTGCCCGGTCTGCTTTGCGTCCGCCGGTGCGGATGACGGCAGCCAGGACGTGCCCCTTGCGGTTGTGGACTTCCAGCTGGATCGTCTGCGGCAGGTCTCGCCGGGCTGCAATGTGCAGCTTTCCGGCGGCGAACCCACCTTGCGCGAGGATCTGCCGGAGATCATCCGCCGCGTGCGGGCGCGCGGCTTCGGCCTCATTCAGGTCAACAGCAACGGCCTCAGGCTGGGGCGTGAGGCGGCCTACGCCGTGCGCCTGCGCGAAGCCGGGCTGGATTCGGTCTACCTGCAATGGGATGCGCCGGATGACGCGGCCTGCGCCCCCCTGCGCGGGCGTCTGCCCGGCGGCGAAAGTCTTGTGGCCTGCAAGGAAGCGGCGGTGCGCCATTGTCAGGCCGCCGGGCTGGGCGTGGTACTGGTGGCGACGTTGGAACCGCATTCCAGCCTGCCCCGGGTGGGGGATCTGCTGCGTCTGGCCCTGCGGCTGGGGCCGACGGTGCGCGGCCTGCATCTGCAGCCGCTGGCGCATTTCGGCCGCTATCCCGGCGAGCTGACCGCCGCGCCCCGCCTGCCGCTCTTTGACGTTCTGGCCGCCCTTTGCGAGCAGGCTCCGGAACTTGTGCGGCCCGAACATGTGCACCCGCCGGGCTGCGAGCATTCCCTCTGCTCCTTCAGCGCCGTCTACGCGCGCGAGACCGGGCCGGACGGACAGCCCGGCCTGCGCCTGCTGGCCGATGCCGCCGCAGCCTGTTGCGGGCCTTCCCCGTCCGTACTCCGTGCGGGCGCGGCCCTGCCCCCGCTGGAGGCCGCCGAAGGCGCGCGCCGCTCGCGGCAGTTCGTGGCCACGCACTGGACAGGCGCGGAACGCGCCGCCGTGCCCGGTTCGGCTGCCGACGATTTCAGCCGCTTTCTGGCCCGCGCGGGCGTGGAGCGCCGTTTCACCCTTTCCTGCATGGCCTTTCAGGACGCCCTCGATCTGGATGTGGAGCGCGTGCGCGGCTGCTGCATTCACGTCATGCGGCCCGACGGGCGCATGATCCCCTTCTGCCTGCACAATCTGACCGCCGCGGATGGCCGCATGCTCTATCCCGGGCGGCTGGCCTGTGCCCATGCCGAATCGAGGCCCCATGAAGTCTGACGCGCCCTTTGCCCACGCGCTGGACGCCTGGCTGGCCGGAGAGTGCGGGGCCTCCTGTCCGGCGGAGCTGCCCGCCCGGCTGGCGGCCCGGCGGCGGGAACTGCTCAATGCCCAATTGCGGCATGCCGTGCGCCACAGCCGCCTGTACGGCCGACGGCTGGCCGGGCAGGAGCCGCTGTCCTGCCTGTCGGAACTGTCTCGCCTGCCCTTCACCACGGCCGAAGATGTGCGCCGCTGGGAAGATCTGCTTTGCGTCTCCCATTCCCATGTGGAACGCATGGTGAGCGTCCAGACGTCCGGCAGCACGGGGCAGCCCAAGCGACTGGCCTTCAGTTTGCGCGATCTGGCCCGGACGCGCGATTTCTTTGCCGTGGGCATGCGTTTTCTGGCCCGGCCGGGGCAGACGGTATGCGTGCTGTTGCCCGGGGCGCACCGGCCGCAGGGCATTGCCGATCTCTTGCGGCAGGGCCTTGCGCCGCAGGGCATCGGCGTGGAGACGGACGGCGGGCTGGCCGAAAGCCTGCTGGCAGCCGCCGGGGCCGGCGAGGCCGCCCTTGCCCCCTTGCGGGCGCAGGTCGAACGGGCCTTGTGCGTCGCAGGCCCGGCCCGTGTGCTGCTCCTGCTGCCCGGCCAGTTGCGCGGCCTGCTGCGCTGCTGCCCGTCGGCCCTGCCCGGCGTATCCGGCATCCTCAGCGCGGCGGACTGGCTGGATCCCGATCTGCGCGCAGCGGCCCGGCAAGCCTGGGGCATCCCGCTGCTGGAGCATTACGGCTCCACGGAAAGCGCCTTTGCCGGGGCTGTGGAATGCCCGGCCTGTGACGGTCTGCACTGGCAGGCCCTCGATTTGCTGCCCGAGGTCGTCGATCCGCTTGGCGACGCACCCCTGCCGCCCGGACAGCCCGGCGAACTCGTGCTCACGACCCTGCAACGCGAGGCCATGCCGCTGATCCGCTACCGCACCGGGGATATGGTCAGGCTTGACGAACGGCCCTGCGCCTGCGGCAGCCCCCTGCCGCGCCTGCGGGCGGTGCTGGGACGTATCGAGCGCGGGCCGGAGGGGCTGCGCCTGACGCATCCGGCCAAGGGCGGGGCGGCGGGGGATTCCCGGTGATCTGTGCCGCAGATGGAGGAAAGGCCATGCGCCATGACGTCGTGATTCTGGCGGCCGGTCAGGCCAGCCGTATGGGGCGCTGCAAGGCGCTTTTGCCCCTGTCGGATGCGCCCGGCGATCATGCCCTGTCCCGGCTGGCGCGTCTCTGGGCCGGCGCCGCCGCCTGCCGTGTGGTGACCGGCTTTCATGCCGGGGCTGTGGAAGCGGCCTGCGCGGCCCTCGGGCTGGAGGCCGTCCGCAATCCGCAGCCGGAAGCGGGCATGTTTTCCTCGGTGCGCACGGGGCTGGAGGCCGTGTTGCGCAGTCCGACCTTCGCCTCGCTTGACGGCGTGTTTCTGCAGCCTGTGGACGTGCCGCTGGTGCGGCCGCTGACGGTGATCAGCCTTGGCGAGGCGGCGGCGTCCTTCCCCGGGGCGGCCCTCATTCCCACCTTTGCGGGGGCGGAGGGGCATCCCGTCTTTCTGCCTGCCGCGCTCCTGCCATCCATTCTGGCTGCGGACGGGGAAGGCGGCCTGCGGGCCGTGCTCGCGCATCTGCCCCTGCGTCATGTGCCGGTGGCGGATGCCCTCATGCTGCGGGATATGGACAGTCCAAAAGACTACGCAGCCCTGTGTGAACTTGCCCGGGGGGCGGACAGCCCCAGTCCTGCCGAGGCCGGGGAATGGCTGCGCCTGCGGGGGACGCCGGAACGGGGTCTGCGGCATGCGCGGGCCGTGGGCGCAGTGGCGCAGGCCCTTGCGCAGGCTCTGGCCCGGGCGCGGCAGCGTGAGGGGGCGGCCCCGCTGCCCGACGCGGCGCTCTGCCTTGCCGCCGGCCTGCTGCACGACATCTGCAAGGGCGAAGCCGAACATGAGGCGGCGGGCGCGCGCCTGCTCGCCCGTTACGGCTTTCCCCGGCTGGCGGCCATTGTGGGCGCGCATCGGGACATGACGCCCGTTGCGCCCGCGTCGCTCACGGAACGGGAGCTGGTTTTTCTGGCCGACAAGCATTGCCGGGGCGGCGAGTGGGTGAGCGTGGCCCAACGCTTTGACGACAAGCTGGCGCTGTATGCCGGGGACGCGGCGGCCTGCGCGGCCATTGAAGGCCGCAAGGCGCGAGCGCTGGCTATGGAGGCCGCCCTTGCCGCGGCCCTTGCCCCGCTGGCCGGGGCGGGCGAGGAGGCCGATCCCGCGCGCCTTGCCCGGCAGGCCCTTGCCCCTCATGCCAGAGGGCCGGAAGAACCGTCGCATGAACGCCCCTGACAGTTTCCCGCAGCTTTTGTGCATGCGGCACGGCGCGGTAACGGAAGCCGTGCGTGGGCGTCTCTACGGGCGGCTGGATGTGCCGCTGAGCGAGGCGGGCAGGGAGCAGATCCGCCGCGCCGCGCAGGCCTTGCGCCGTGATCTGGCTGCTGACGGCAGCCTGCCGCCCCTGCGGCTGATCAGCTCGCCCCTTTCCCGTTGCCGCGAGAGCGCCGCTCTGGTGCGCGAGGCCCTGCGCGGGGCTGACGGCAGCCTGCCGCCCCTGCTGGTGGACGATGATCTGGCGGAAATCGCCTTGGGGCAGTGGGAAGGACTGCCGAAAGCGGAGATCCGCCGCCGCTTCCCGGCGCAGTGGGCGGCGCGCGGCACGGACATGGCCCACGCCGCGCCGCCGGGAGGCGAAAGTTTTGCCGGGGCGCAGCAACGGGCGCTGGCCGCGGTGCGCCGTCTTGCCGCCGGTTATCCCGATGAATCCCTGCTGCTCCTCAGTCACGCGGGCCTCATCCGCTGCCTCATGGCCCATGTGCTGGCTCTGCCTTTGCAGGAGGTTTTGCGCCTGCCCCTGCCCTTTGCCGCCGTCGTGCGGCTGGATCGGGAAGGGATTGGCCCGGTCGGGAAGGGCTGATCCTGCCCGCAGGGGCGGCTTGCGGGCAGGATGCCGGTCATGGCGCAAGTGAATCATGCCCCGCTTGCCGAGGCGGCCTGAAAAGGCTCTCCGGCAAAGACCGTTCCCCAGACAGGCATATGGCGCAGCTCCATCGGGGGCATGACGTAGGGATCTTCCTCCAGCACACAGAAATCCGCCTGCTTGCCCAGACGGATGCTGCCCACCTCGTCTTCCATGTGCAACTGCCAGGCATGTTCTGTGGTGAAGGCCCGCAAGACCGCATCCAGCGGCACTTTCTGCGCGGGGCCGAGCACGATTCCGCTTTGGGTCAGGCGTTGCATCGTCGCCCAGATGGCTGTCCAGGGCAGTTGGGGCGTGCCGGGCGGGTCACAGTGGATTCCCCAGGAGACGCCCAGTCGCTCCGCCGTGCCGGTGGGCACAAGGGCATGGGCGCGATCCGGCCCCTGCAAGGCCAGATGGTCGTCCCCGTAGTACCATATTTGCGGCGTGAAGAATTGCACCGCAACGCCCAGGGCCTTTGCCCGGCGCAGCTGTTCGGGCGTAATGCCGTAACAGTGATCCATCCTGTGCCGGATGTCCGGGCGGCAGCAACGCGACTGCGCTTCCTCGACGGCGTCGAGCACGATCTGGCAGGCGAGGTTGGTATTGGTATGGGTTATGGTCTGCATGCCCCGCAGATGGAAGCCGATGAGGGCCTCAAAGATTTCCTCCCGGGAATGCTGCATGGCGGGATTCGGGCTTCCGTCCCAGAAGCCCGGCCAGTCAAGCGGCGCGGTATGGGAGATGATGGAACCGTCGCAATAGAGCTTGATTGCGCCGAACCGAACCTTGGCGGACGGTGCAAGCTGTTGAAAATAGGCCGCCTTGTCCTCAAGGCTCGCGGCTCCCGGCACCTGCCCGTGGTAAAAGGGGAGGGCCATGACGCGCAAGGGGGCATCGCGCATGGCCGCATTCAGGGCGGCATACTCGTTTTCATAGCCGCCGAAGGCGCCAAAAGCCGCCTCGCAGAGGGTGGTGACGCCCTGCCGGGTAAACAGGGGCAGAACGTGCCGTATCTTTTCCTCGGTCAGCCGCATGAGCTGGGGACAGGCCGGCAGGATGCGGGCCAGCCCACGCGCTTCCAGCAGGGTGCCGTCAGGTTCGCCGTCCGGGGCATAGCAGACGCCGGGCAGGCCGCTGTCCTTGCCGATGCCGGCTTTGCGCAGCATGGCGCTGTTGACCCAGAAACGGTGAAAGACCATGTTGCTGATCAGTATGGGCCGGCTGGGCGATACGGCGTCCAGTTCTTCCCGCGTCAGGGGGCTGCCGATCTGGTTGTCGTCATAATGGACGCCCCAGAGAATTTCATTGTCGGGCAATCGGGCATCCGCCTCCCGCAGGCGCGCAAGCACGGCGGCCTTGTCGCCATATACGGGGAAGAAGCCGCCCTCGGGGCGGGGCCAGGGTGCCTGGGCAACAAAGGTATGCGCGTATTCCAGCGCCAGCGAAGCAAGATGGGTGTGCGCGTCCACGAGGCCGGGCATGAGGATCTTGTCGGCAAAGAGGGTTTCCACCTCATAGGGCAGGAAGGGGGATTTTTTCAGCCAATGGATGATGTCTTCAAGGCCGCCCACGGAAAGCACGCGCCCGTCACGCACGGCCACGGCCGTGGCACGGGGTTGATCCGGGTTCATGGTCAGGATGCTTCTGGCGATGTAGATGATGGTCTTGTTCATGGAAAGCTGTCTCCGTCCGATGTCAGCGCTCCTGGGCGCGGAAGAAGTCATGTCGATAGGCGAAGCCGGCGGCCAGAAAACAGAGGGCACTGAGGACAAGGGCCGCCTGTATCCAGACAAGGGCCTGCTGTATGCCGTAGGCATGGGAAAGGACGCCGGTGAGCGTGCTGCCGATGGATCCGCCCAGCTGGAGAAAGATGACCAGTGAGCCGTATGACGAGGCCTTGTAGCGGGCCGGTACGACCTCTTGCGTAATGACGTGGTAGCAGGTCGGCACCATATTGAGGACAAAACAGCCTATGGTCATCAGCGGCAGGCTTTTCCAGGAGTAGGCGAGGCAGAAAAGCAGGGCCGCGGCCAGCAGGCAGATGGCGGGGAACCAGCCCCGGCAACGCATGTCGTGCCGATACCAGGCATCCAGCAGATAGCCGCCCAGCGGCATGGCGGCAAAGCCCGTCAGCCCCATGAGGCCAAGGATGGAAGCCGCGCCGGCCACATCCATGTTCATTTCCCGCATGAAATAGATGGAGCTGAACATGATGAAGGACGTGGCCATGATGTTGAAGAAGGTCGTGGCGAGCGCCGTCGCCATGAGGGTACGGTTGCCGAGGATGACCCGCAGCGCCTCCCGCACGCTGACCTTGCGGGAAGTCTCGGCCCGGGCGGCGACGGCCTGCTTCGGCGTGCCGGGAATGCAGAGGGAGGTCAGGGCAAGGATGAGACTGGGGATGCCGATGATGATGAAGGTCATACGCCAGCCGTAGAGGGCCGCCAGATGGCCGGTGACGATCAGTCCGCCGGAAATGCCGATCTGGTAGGAGGTATTGTACAGGCCGATGACCTTGCCCCAGCTTTTCTTGGGAAACCAGTTGGTCAGCATGGAAACCGAGGCGGGGGCATAGCTGGAGTTGCCGCCGCCGACGAGAAATCGCCCCAGAAGCAGCATGCCCATGCTCGGCACAAGCCCGCAAAGAATGGTGCCAAGGCTCCATGTCAGGCCCATGAGGCAGACCGTGCCGCGCCGTGACCACCTGTCGGCGAGATAGGAGGCCGGCAGCACAAAGGAAATCATGCCCATCAGCACGGCGCTTCCCAGCATGCCGATTTGTATGTCAGTGAGCTGCAAATCCTTTTGCAGCACGGGCAGGAGGGCGTTGATGCCCACACGCGCCCAGAGGTCGCTGGCAAAGAGCAGGTAGAGGATGGTCATGGAAAGAATGAGCTTGTTGCGCGGCAGGGGCACAAGGGGACGCGTATCGGAAAGATCGTGAACGGTCATGTCGGTTCCTCGCGTGGGTTGGCGGCTAGAAGACGAAGCGCACTGTCGAGGCAATGCGGTAGCCGTTGTCTCTGTGGGAGGGCAGATCCCAGCAGTTGCCGCGATGGAGATTCATCCAGCTGGCCTCAATGGCCCAGAAAAGATTGTCATAGACTTTCCAGGTGGTATTGAAGTTGACTTCGACCACATGGTCGCTTTGCGTCAGATAGAGCCAAGTGGGTGTGCCCAGCACCTTGGTGTAGCCGTCTCCCACATATCCGGCCATGTTGTCGTCGTTTGTCCCGCCGTAGAACAGTGCGCGCAGGGTGTGCGTCACATCGGGGATAAAGGAAAAGTCGCGCAGATAGGCGCTGACGCCCCATGTCCCTGTCGGCTCGAGGCCGACCAGCTGGGACTGCCAGGCAAAGTTGTCGAATTGCCCGGAAAAGCCCATGGCTGAGCCGTACCAGTTGCCGAGAATGGTGGGCATCCGTTCCGAGCCGTTATGGGGATCGCCGTCATCGCCGGAGGCGTACCAGGCCAGCAGGCCGGGCACCACCGCGTCGAGCTTGTACTCGGCCAGCGCCGAGACATACCAGCCGCTGCGATTCATGTCTTCCGTGACGCCCCTGATATTGCCGTAATTAAAGTCCAGCCCGAACTTCCAGGGATCGAGGGCGGTCACCGTGGCCGCTACCCCGGCCCACCAGCCGACGGCATAATCCGCGGGATTGTCCTCCGTGAGCGTCCCCGGCCCCGTATGTACGGGATAGGCCGGCGTCAGGGTCGGGCGGTAGGTGAAGACCGGGTCATTCCTGCCGGAAAAGCTCACCATGCCCCAGGGGCGAATGTCAAAGCCCTCCCAGCGAAAGGGCAGAATGAAGCCCCCCATGTCGGCATTGTCCATGAAGCCGTCGGCGGAATTGTCGTTGGCCGGACGGAGCCAGAACGTGGTGAGATCGATGTTTTCCGTCAGGCTGCCCGAGAGCATGACGCCTGCGCCTCTGGCCCACATGGTCGTCACCGAGTCCACCTCATGGGTGTAGGGGTTGATGGCGCCGATGCCCGGCAGGATGAAGGGCAGGATGCCCATGCGGACGCGAATGGTGGAATCGGGAATTTTCCAGTCGATGTAGGCTTCCTTGATGCCGATATTGACGCCGTCGGCGCCCAGCTGGCCGCCCTGCATGCCCGGCGCGTCCCGTCCCCAGATATTGTCCAGTTCAAACATCATGGTGCCGCCCACGTTTTCGCTGGCGTTCATCATGAGCCAGATGCGGGAACGCTGCGTTCCCTGAAAGATGTCCGTCGAGCCGCGGTCGCCGAAGGTGGTGTCGGCGAGCTGGGTCGTCACATCGGTGAAGCCCATGATTTTTGTCTCCACGGCATCGGCCCGGCAGGAGAAGCCCGGGCTGAGAAGGCACAAAAGGATCAGCAAACACGATAGAATGTTTTTTCGTTGCATTGTCGTCTCCCTTGGGGTCTGGATTCTTACAGAGCGCGCGCAGGAGAACTGGGGCAAGGGATGTGCCAAGATGGCATGTTATAAAAATTATAATTATTTCATGCTATTAGTAGATTTGTGAAAAGGGGGGCGCTGAGCGGGCTTGTCCTTGTTCTGGATATGTCCTATATCTGGATAAAATCATATCCGAAAAATGGATGGTAACATGCTCCCCGAAGATCTTGCCGCAATCATTCTTGGCCGGCGGGAAACGCCGAACGGCGCCATGTCATTGAAGGAGCTTGCCGCTGTTCTGGGCGCAGGCTCACGGGAACTGCTGCCGTCCCTGGGCGTATTGCTGCGCCGGCACAGCCTCGGCGCGAGCTGCGATGCCGAGGGGCAAATCCTCTTTGGCCCGCCTCCCACACCCGCTGCGGAAAAGACGGCGCGGGCCGTGTGCGGCTATTGCGCGGAACGCCTGCTTGTCGTGGAAAGGGCCTGCGGCATGCTGGAGAACGGGGATGCCTCAGCAAGTCTGCGGGAGTGCGCAAGCAGACTGCTTGGCTTGCCGTTGCCGGTTTCGGAGAAGGATTGGCAAGCGCGCCTGCTGCTGCTGTACCGCACCCTGTGCTGCGGCATTCTGCTTTTTCGGACGGACGAGACGTTGACCGCGCTGACACAGGGAATGCGGCAGGCGCTTCAGTTGCTGGGCCGCGTCAGAGACTGGTGCCGGCTGACGAGCCTGCTGTTTCTTGCCGAGGACGCCCACGCGCACACCCCGGAGGAAGTGGATGCCTTGTTGGCAAAATATCTGCAGTCCGCAGATGAGGGCGAGGCCTTGAACGCCCTGGATCACATGCTTCTGGGGCAGCTCCATTTCTTGCGGGGGGAATTTGCAGAGGGCCTGAACTGGTTTGAGGCCTATTCCCTTTCCCCTTCGCCCCGGCCCACATTTGATGAAATGTTCGCCATACGGGTCAGTACGGCCTGCCTGTACTGCAAACGGGATCATGTTTCCTATGGCATCATAACGTCCCATCGCAATACGGCCGAACTGACGGGGCACAACCGTTACGCGCTCATCTGGCGCGTGCATAACGTCTTTTTTCTTCTGCGGGCCGGGGAGGCCGAACAGGCCATAGCCCATATTGATCAGCTGCTGCGCGTGGCGGAAGGGGCAGGTCAGACGGAAATGGCCAGCGTGTGCCGGCGGGCGCTGGCGGTGTATCACTTTCAGCAGCGACGGCGCAATGAGGCGCGCCGCATTCTGGCTGCCGACGCCCGGGAAGGCCGCGCAGCCCTGCCCGTATCGGATCCGCAGGTTCTGGAAATGATCGCCGAACTGGAGAAGGACGGCGCGCCTGTTCCGGGCTATGCGCTGCGCGAAATGGCGGCAGAGCTGGAAAAGGGGCCAAACCGCCTGTTGCGGGGGGTGTGTCTGCGCCTGCGGGCCGCCCTGCCGGAAACGTCCGCTCCCTTGCGGTGCGAATTGCTGCGGGAAAGCTGTTCCGAACTGAGCCGAACCGGCAACATCCGGGAGGAACTGCTTTCGGTGGAGGCGCTGATTGCCGCGCTGGAGGCGGAAAAGAGCAAAAAGGAACGCAAGTTCTGGCGGCAACGGGAAAAGGAGCTGCTGGCCCTCTGGCGAACCCGCCGGGGCGCGTCCGACCTTGCGGTCAGGAATACGGCCTTTCCCGTCAGCGGCGACTGCCTCGCGTCCCTTCTTCGCGCGCATGCGGACAGCCGGGAGAGCGCCATCCGGCAGATTCTGGGCACGGTACAGCGCGAGCTTGGCGCGCAACGGGCGGCGCTTTTCCGCCTTTCCGACAGGGACGGCCTGGAATGTCTTGAAGCAATCAACTACAGCCACAGCGAACGTGAGGATGCGTCTTTTCAGCCCGTGCGCAAAATCCTTCAGGAATGCCTGTACGCGCCCGGCAGCGTCCCCTCGTTTTTCCCCATCAACGAAAATTGCTGCGCCTTTCTTGTTGTCATGGAGGAACGCAGCCGCCAGCTCCTGTATCTGGACAGTGAACTGCCGGGAAGTCTCTTTTCCCGCATGGAGCAGGCGGAGGGAGATGCCGTTGCGGCCGTGTTGTCGTCGGAATTTCGGGCGGCGGGGAATCTGCCGGGCGGGCGCAGGCAGGCCTGCCGGGGGGGCGAGTTGGCGCCGTATTTCGGGGACGACATGAGCGAGGTGCTGGCGCGCGCCACAGACTCCCTGATTTCTGACGCGCCGGTGATCATTCATGGCGAAACCGGTACGGGCAAGGAGCAGATGGCGCGCTTCATCTACACCTATGGCGATTACAAGGGGGCCTTCGTCCCCGTGCAGCTCTCCTGTCTGCCTGAACAGCTGTTTGAGAGTGAAATGTTCGGCTACGAACAGGGAGCCTTTACCGGAGCGCAGCGCAGGAAGATCGGCTTCATGGAGCTGGCCCATCAGGGGGTGCTCTTTCTGGATGAAATCGCGGACATTTCGCCGCTGGTGCAAACCAAGCTGTTGCGCGCCCTGCAGGAAAGGAGCTTTACCCGTGTGGGCGGACTGCGGCAGCAATTTTCCGATTTTCGGCTTATTTCCGCCACCAACAAGGATCTGTGGGAGGAGGTGCGCGCCGGACGCTTTCGGGAGGATCTGGCCTATCGCCTGTGCGTCATTCCGCTGGAACTGCCGCCCCTGCGCAAGCGCCCTCGGGATTTGCCGGTTCTGATCCGGCAGTTGCACACGCATTTCCTGCGCCGATACCGCAAACCGGAAAGGGCGGTGAGCGAGCAGGACATGCAGCGTCTGCTCGCCTATCCCTGGCCGGGCAATATCCGCGAGTTGTACAGCATCATGGAACAATATGTGCTCTTCGGCAATGTTCGCTTTCGGCAGCAGGACGCTGCGACAGAAACAAAAACCGACTGGCGGGCCGAGGACGTTTTCGAGGACTTTCCCGGCATCGAGGAGATGCAGCGCCGGTATATCCGGCATGTCCTGCAACGTACGAATGGCAAAATCTACGGCCCTGACGGCGCGGCCGCCATTTTGCAAATGAAGAAATCCACGCTCTACGCGAAGCTGAAAAAATTTGGACTGACCAGACCGGACAGGCCCTGACGGGCGTCGCCCGCCGCGTGCACGCACCGCCGCCGGCATGGCCGCCGGAAAAGCAAAAGGGGGCGCATCGTTGACCGATGCTCCCCCTGGCGAACCGTCGGACGGGCTGTCCTACTTCTTTTTCTTGGCCGGTTGCGTCTGGGCCGGGCGCTGCCCGTCGGCGGCATCCACATAGACCCAGACAATGCTGCCGATTTGCAGGGGGCGGGGATCGCCGTCATGCCCCTTGAGGGGCGTGCCCTCCACAATGGCCGTGCAGCACCACCAGCCCGGCCGGTTGAGAATGAGGGAAAATTCGCCGCGGTCATTGGTGCGCACCGTGGTGTCCTCGTGCCAGCGGCTCGGCACCACGCACTTTTCCAGATTGATGCGCTGAGCGCGCACCAGCGCTCCCGCACGCGGTTTGCCGTGCGCCAGCACCCTGCCGCTGAACAGGCAGGGATTGCTCAGGCCGAAGGGGCGGCTCAGGGGCACGATTTCCACGGGCAGTCCGGCCGGATGTTCCCAGCCGCTTTCCACGCCGTAAACCGGCAGAAAACTCTTGACGTAATGCTGATCGTAGCGCTGTTCCGCCTCGTTCCACCACGGGCGCGTCTCGATGATGAATTGGTAAAGGCCGGGCTTGTCCAGCGCCACATTGGCCCCCCAGGCCTTCTTGTCCAGGTACTGGGCCTCTTCCACATCGCCCAGCACATCGGCGCGCTCGGGCTGCATGGCGCCGTCCTTGGGCAGGGTGTGCTCGTCAAAGCGCAGCACCGCGAACAGCTGGGGCATGCTCATCTCCTCGGCCTGATGCCGGAAGGGATCCATGCGCGTGATGAGGACATCCACTTCCTGACCGATATCCGGCACGGGCCGGGCAGTTTCCTGCCCCGTGCCGTCGCCGTCGTTGCCGGGGGATGCGGCAGCCGCGGGCTTGCCGTCAGCGGCAGCGGGCGATGCCGTTGCCTCGGCAGGCGCGTCCTTTCCCGCAGGGGCGGTTTCCGGGGCGGACGCCTGACGTTGCGGAGCGGACGCGGAATCCTTCGCGGCGGGTGCGGCTGCGGCGGCTCTGGCGGTTTCGGCCTTGTTCGCAGCATTGTCGCCCGTCTTTTTGTCCTGCTTTTCGTCTGCGGGTTGCGGCGTCTGTTCAAGGTCGGGCCGGCTGGGGATGAGCAGGGTAACGGAAGCCCGCGCCGAAAGCGGCAGACCCGGGACACAGAGCAGGGCGGCAAGCAGCAGTGCCGAAAGTGGTTTGAACATTCTTTCCCTCCCTTGGGGCAATGAGCCTAGACCAAAAGCGGCGACTTGTCATCTTGCGGACGAGCCGAACCGCCGGACAACCGGGCGGCGGCGCAAAAAAGAGACGCCATGCGGCGTCTCCCGTGAGCATCAGGTGCTGTCCGTGCCGCCGTGGCGGCTACATGCCCAGATAGGCGGCGCGGATGTCGCTGCTTTCCAGCAGGCGGGAAGCGGCGTCGCTCATGACGATGCGGCCGTTTTCCATGACATAGCCGCGATGGGCGATGCGCAGGGCCTGATTGGCGTTCTGCTCCACCAGAAAGACCGTGGTGCCGTCGGCATTGACCTTCTGGATGATCTTGAAGATCTGCTGGATGATGATGGGCGCGAGGCCCAGCGAGGGTTCGTCCAGCAAGAGGAGTTTGGGCCGGGCCATGAGCGCGCGGCTGATGGCGAGCATCTGCTGTTCCCCGCCGGAGAGCGTGCCCCCGGCCTGCTTGCGGCGCTGGGCCAGAATGGGGAAGAGGTCGAACACATAGTCCAGATCCTCGCGGATGCCCTGCTTGTCATTGCGCAGGAACGCGCCGAGATCAAGGTTCTCGCGCACGCTGAGATCCGGGAAGATGAGGCGGCCTTCGGGAACCTGCGAAATGCCCAGTTTGACGATCTCGTTGGGCGGCAGGGTATGGATGGGCGTGCCGTTCCAGAGAATTTCGCCCTTGCGGGGCCGGTTGATGCCGCAGATGGTCATCAGCGTGGTGGATTTGCCCGCGCCGTTGGCCCCGATGAGCGTCACGATCTCGCCGTCGTCCACCCGCAGGGAGACGTCGCGCAGGGCCTGAATATTGCCGTAAAAGGTATCAATGCCCTTGACTTCAAGCATCGTCGCTCTCTCCCAGATAGGCCTGAATGACGCGGGGATTGCTGCGCACTTCCTCGGGCGTGCCGGCGGCGATGCGCGAGCCGTATTCCATGACGTAGATGCGATCGGACAGGGACATGACCATGCCCATGTCGTGCTCGATAAGCAGGATGGACAGGCTGTGACGGCTGCGCAGGCTGCGCACCAGAGCCTCGAGTTCCTGCGTTTCGTGCGGATTCATGCCTGCCGCCGGTTCGTCCAGCAGAAGCATGCGCGGTTCGGTGGCCAGCGCGCGGGCGATTTCCAGCCGGCGCTGCGCCCCATAGGAGAGGTTGCGGGCCGATTCGTTCCAGAGATGCGCCAGATTGACGGTTTCCAGCAGGGCATAGGAACGGTCGATGGTGTCCTGTTCTTCCCGCCGGGTATGGGCGTTGCGGGTCAGCGCGCCCCAGATGCCCGCCGTGGTGCGGCAGTGGCGGCCGATCATCACGTTTTCCAGCACGGTCATGTCGCCGAACAGACGGATGTTCTGGAAGGTGCGGGCCATGCCCATGCCGGTGATGATGTGCGGCTTGCGCCCGTTGAGGAGCTGCTTTTGGCCGTTGGCGTCGTGGAGGTAGATTTCCCCTTCCGTGGGCGTGTAGATGCCGGTAACGCAATTGAAGAAGGTCGTCTTGCCCGCGCCGTTGGGGCCGATGAGGGCGACGATTTCGCCTTCGTTGATGGTCACGTCCAGATCGTTGAGGGCGCGCAGGCCGCCGAAGTCCCGGGAGAGGCCCACCACCTCGAGCACGGGTTTCGGGCCGTTGGCCGCCTGATGCTGTTGGCTGGCTGCGTTCATGCGCGTTCCCCCTTGAGGGCGGTGATGCGGTATTTGCGGCGTTCGCCGGTGACAAGGCCCTGCGGCCGGAAAATCATCATGATGACCATGATGGCCCCGAAGATGAGCATGCGGTATTCGGAAAAGGCCCGCAGGTACTCCGGCGCGAGGATGAGGATCAGGGCCGCGATGACCACGCCCACGATGGAACCCATGCCGCCCAGCACCACCATCGAGAGGATCATGGCCGATTCCATGAAGGTGAAGCTGGCCGGATTGATGAAGGTGTTCTTGGCCGCGAAGATGACCCCGGCGAAACCGGCCCAGCAGGAGCTGAGCGCAAAGGCCGAGAGTTTGACCCGGGCCAGATCGATGCCCATGGCCTCGCAGGCGATCTCGTCCTCGCGCAGGGCCTGCAGGGCAAGGCCCACCCGGGAGTTCTTCAGGCGGGTGATGACCACGATGGTCAGGATGACCGCCAGCAGCACCAGATAGTAGATGAAGATGGTATTGCCCGCGATGTCCAGCGTCTTGCCGAAGAAGCTGGGGCCGGGAATGTTCTTGATGCCGCCGGAACCGCCGGTGAGGCTCGTCCAGTTGAGCAGGGTCAGGCGCACGATTTCGCCAAAACCCAGGGTCACAATGGCCAGATAGTCGCCGCGCAGGCGCAGCACCGGGAAGCCCAGGGCCAGACCGAAGAGCACGGCCAGCAGGCCGCCCACGGGCAGGCAGGCCCAGAAGCCCAGACCGAAGAACTGATTGAGCAGGGCATACGCATAGGCCCCCACGGCGTAAAAGGCCACATAGCCCAGCACGAGCTGCCCGGCGATGCCCACGGCGATGTTCAGGCCCAGGGCCAGCATGACGTAGAGCAGGGCCAGGATCATGATGTTGGTCTGATAGAAGGAGCTGACCAGCGGCATGACGAGCAGAACGGCGAGCAGCACGCCCAGGGAGATGATGCGGCTTTTCGTATCGCGCAGGGGCAGGCGGAGCAGGCTGCCGAGGCCGTCGCTCAAGCCTTGGGGCAGCCGGACAAGGGGCAGGCCGCGTCCCTTGCGGCTGAAACACCAATTCCAGAGCAGGGAAAGAAAGAATATGGCCACACCCAGCATGATGATGCGGTCAAACTGCCAGTCCACGGTCTGATCAACCGTGTTGAGCTTGATGCCCATGACCGGGAAGGTCAGGATCATGAACCAGACGGAAGCGAGAAGCGCTTTGCTGATGGGTCGCATCATGGCTTATACCTTCTGCACCTTTGCCTTGCCGAGGATGCCGTCGGGGCGGAAAATGAGGATGAGAATGAGGAGCGCAAAGGCCAGCGCGTCCTCGTAGTTGCCGGAGATGTAGCCGGTGGTGAAGCTCTCGGCAATGCCCAGCACCAGCCCGCCGACCACCGCGCCGGGAATGGAGCCGATGCCGCCCAGCACGGCGGCGGTAAAGGCCTTGAGTCCCGCCAGAAAACCGATGCCGAAGTTCACCTGCCCCATGTGGGAGGCGATGAGCACCCCGCCCAGGGCCGCCAGCGCCGAGCCGACAATGAAGGTCAGGGAGATGATGCGGTCGGCATTGATGCCCAGCAGCAGGGCCATCTTGCGGTTCTGGGCCGTGGCGCGCATGGCCTTGCCCATCTTCGTGTAGCGGATGAAGATGGTCAGGGCGATCATGGCCAGCATGCTGCAGGTGAGGATCAAAAAGTCGCTGGGCCCCATGATGTTGTCGATGTAATCCAGAAAGGGCATATCCGGCAAAAGGCGCGGAAAGGGCAGATAATCGGAGGTCTGGGCCAGCAGCACATAATTCTGCAGGAAGATGGACATGCCGATGGCGGAAATGAGCGGCGACAGGCGTGGCGCGCCACGCAGGGGCTTGTAGGCGACCTTTTCCAGGGTGAAGCCGTAGGCGGCGCTCCAGATGACGGCGGCCAGGGCGGCGACCACAAGGATGCCCCCCGCCGGGAAGCCCATGATGCCCAGCACTCCGGCCACCAGCAGGGCCGTGAAGGCGCCGAGCATGTAGATTTCGCCGTGGGCGAAGTTGATAAGCTCGATGATGCCGTACACCAGCGTATAGCCCAGGGCGATGAGGGCATAAATGCTGCCGCGTGTGAGGCCGCCGAAGAAAAGTTCAACGAAATATTGGACGTCCATGCCGTTCTTGTGTGCTGCGGTTCGCCCGGGGCGCAACGGGCAAAAGGGCGCGAAGGCCGTGCCTTCGCGCCCGTGCGCCGGAATCGTTTAGTGCAGGGTGATGCTGTGGTCGGTTTCCACGAACTTGCCGTCCTTGACCACATAGACGGACAGGCCGAGGCCCGCGGCATCGCCGCTCTTGTTGAAGGAGAGCTTGCCCAGCGGGGTGTCCACGCTGTTGCTCTTGAGGGCGGCCAGCAGCTTGTCGGTATCGGTGCCGCCGGCCACTTCGATGGCCTTGAGGATGGCCTGCATGGCGGCATAGGCATTGTAGAAGCCGAAGCCGGGTTCGGTGCCGAACTGCTTTACATGGGCTTCACGGGCCTTCTTGTACATTTCGAGGGAGCTGGTGTCCTTGGGATAGGAGGCCAGCACGCCTTCGCTGTCCTTGCCGGTCATCTTGAGGAAGGTTTCATCCTTCACGCCGTCGGGGCCCATGAGGGGCGTGTTCACGCGGTCGCGGCGCATCTGCTGCACGAGCTTGGAGGCGGTGGGCTGATAGCCGCCGAAGACGAGCACGTCAGGCTTGGCGCGGCGCAGCTTGCGCACCACGGAGGAAAAGTCCACGGCGTCGGGGGTCACGGCTTCAAAGAGCACGGTTTCGATGCCGGCCTTTTCGAGGTTGGCGCGGTTCTGGGAGGCAAAACCCTTGCCGTATTCGCCGTTGTCATGCAGATAGGCCACCTTCTTGGCCTGCATCACGTCCTTGATGTAGCTGCTGGTCAGCTCGGCCTGCGCGTTGTCGTGGGCCACGGTGCGCAGGAAGTAGGGGTGCTTGCCTTCCAGGGTTAGCGCGGGCGTGGTGGCCGTGGGGGAGATGCTGATGAGCTTGGCGCTTTCAAACATGGGCAGGGCGGCATTGGTGGGGCCGGAGCAGATGGGGCCCATGACCACGGCCACGCCGTCGGAAATCAGCTTGGTGGCGGCGTTGGTGGCCAGTTCGGGCTTGCACTGATCGTCCTGCGCCACCAGTTCGACTTTCTTGCCGAGCACGCCGCCCTTGGCGTTGACTTCCTCAATGACCAGCTTGGCGGCATTGAGGCTGGGCACGCCGTAGGAAGCGAGGTCGCCGGAATGTGCGCCCTGCACGCCGATCTTGATGGTGTCTTCCGCCAGGGCCGGGGCAGCGAGGGCCGTGGTCAGCAGGGCCGCGGCAAGCCAGGAAATACCTTTTTTCATCGTGCTTCTCCTCACGAAAAAAAGTTGCACACGACCACGCCACGAGCCATACCCCGTGGCGCATCGTCAGAATGGAGCAATAATCCTAGCCGCACAAAGCGGGGATTGTCAACGAATCCCTTGCCCGGCGGGCTTGTGCGGGCGTTTTCCGCATCGTGTCGCGCGGGCGTCTACTTCTTGTCCTTCTTGTGGCTGGAGCGCAGGCGGATGCGCATGGGCGCGTGGCTGATGCCGAAAATCTTGCGCAGCGAGCGCTCAAGGTAGCGGGCATAGCTTTCCGGCACGCGCTCGGCGTCGCTCACGAAAAAGACGAAGGTGGGCGGCTGCGTCTCGGCCTGGGTGAGGTAGAAGAACTTGGCCCGCACGCGCTTGACCACCGGCGGCTGATGCCGGGCCAGCACGTCTTCCATGGCCCGGTTGAGCTGCCCGGTGGGCACGCGCACCCCGCATTCCTCATGGATGGTGCGGGCCAGCGGCAGAATCTTCTCCAGCCCCTTGCCGGTCAGGGCCGACACGGGCAGGATGGGCACATGCCCGCAGAAGGCCAGCATCTGCCGCACGTTCTTTTCCAGCTGGCGCAAGGCCCCGGCGGGCACGAGATCGCACTTGTTGATGAGCACCATGAAGGGAATCTTGCGGTTGTCCAGCAGATCCATGAGGCGCTTGTCCTGCTGACTGACCTGTTCGGTGGCGTCCAGGGTCAGCAGGGTGACGTCGGCCTTGGTGGTGGATTTGATGGCCGCGTTGACCGAGTATTTTTCCACGATGTCCGTGATGCGCGTGCGGCGGCGCACCCCGGCGGTATCCACAAAGACGTAGTCGCGACCGTCCTTTGTGAAGCGTACGTCCACGCTGTCGCGGGTGGTGCCCGCCACATCGGAGACGATCATGCGCTCCTCGCCGGACAGGGCATTGATGAGCGAGGACTTGCCCGCATTGGGGCGGCCCAGCATGGCCAGCCGCAGGGGGGCGTCCGCCTCGCCTGCCGCGCGTTCGTCCTCGTCGGGCGCGTCGGGCAGCAGGGCGGCCAGCTCCTCGACCAGCGCGCGGATATTGTGGCCATGTTCGGCGGAAACGGCCAGCACCGGGAAGCCGAGGGCGTGAAATTCGGCCAGCTGCTCGTCCTCGCGTTCGATGCCGTCCACCTTGTTGACCACGCAGAGGGTGGGCAGGCCCATGCGGCGCACATGGGCGGCCAGAAATTCGTCCAGCGGCAGCAGGCCGTCGCGGGCGTCCACCACAAAGGCCACGCCGCAGGCGTCCTTCATGGCGGCCTCGGCCTGCCGCAGAATGTCGGCCTCGAAGCCGCGGATGCCTTCCGGCCCTTCGGTCACGGCGGCGTGGGCGTCCAGGGTGATGCCGCCGGTGTCCACCACCATGAAATCCGGCAGGCCCTTGCGGCGCACCGTGCCTTCCATGCGGTCGCGGGTGACGCCGGGCCGGTCGTGCGTGATGGCGCGATTGCTGCGGATCAGGCGGTTGAAAAGGGTGGATTTGCCCACATTGGGACGGCCCACCAGTACGATGCCGGGCAAGACTGCTGCCATGACGCTTTCCTCATTGTCGGGGGTTCGGCAGGGGCGGCGCTTCGCCCCGGCACGGGAAGTGCCCCCTATAGCATCGAACGCCGCAAGAGGGAAGGCCCCGGCAGGGGCCCCGCCCCGGGCCGCCGCTCGTCCGCTACGGCTCCGCGCGCCGGGACTCGTCCCGCGCGGCGTCAGCGGCGGCCTCTGCCTGCGCGTCAAAGGCCTCGTACAGTGCCGCAAAGAGCGGTTCGGCCTTGGCGTACAGGGCCTCGCGTGCTTCCCTCTTTGCGAGCAGGTCGGCCCGGATGCGCGCACATTCCTGTTCCGCCTCGCGCCTGATTTCCTCACGTTCCTTGTCGCTCAGCGCGGGCTTGTTCGTTGCGGGGGACGGCAGCGCGTCAGGGGGAGAGCCGCAGGCCTCTCCCCGCATGTTCGCCGCCAGCAGGGCATAGTACAGGCTCGTCCCGGCGTCTGCGCGGCGGTAGCGAAAATCCCTGTCGGTACGCGGGTTGAAAACGACGCTCAGCTGTTCGGCGGCAAGCACGAGGCCGAGGCGAACCGCCTTCCGGAAAAAGGCTGCCGACTGTTCCTCGTCATAAAAGAGGGTGTGCCTGTCGCCGTAGACAAGGCCGAGGACATAATTGGCCCGCGCCGAACCGTGCGCGGCGGCAGCACTCATCCAATAGCGCGCTTCGGGAGTCGGCCCGCCGCCGTCGGCGTCTGTGGGGGGAACGACGGGAATGCCCGGATGTTCCGGCATGCGGAACTGTCCGTCCGGGATGTACGGCGCAAGGCGGGCAAGGGCGTACATGGCTTCGGGGTGTCCCCTGTCCGCCGCCCGGCGCAGGGCGGCCTTGCACTGTGCTTTCAGCGCGCTTGACCGTTGCGCCGCTTCGCTGACCCGGAGCACATGGTTTCCCTCGAGGTAGAATGCGGGATACTCGTAGGGTTCGGCCAGCGCGAAGAGCGCGAGTCCCATGCGGTACCAGCCTTCCCTTTCGCCCAGCATGCGCACGATCCACTGTTCCCAGAAGGCGGCGGGCGCGCCGCAACCCGGGGAGCGTCCGCTGTCCTCTTCCAGCCATGTCAGGGCGTATACGGCAAACAGCAGGGGCATATTCCCGTTGAGCGCCGCATCCCGCTGCCACTCTGCCGCCTTCAGGTCGTTTTCCCGGTAAGTATGGGCGCATTGCGCATAAATGGCTTTGGTCTCCTCCAGCGGGGCATCCTCCTCCGGCGCAAGGGTTTCGATATGGTTCTCCCGCTGGAACGGCGAGTCCGTCCCGGCCTCGGCATGGGCGGCGGGCAACAGGAGAAGGACAAGCAGAAAAAAAATTGTGGCCCGGAAAAGGATGTGCATTGTACGCCTCGAGTTGTGGGAAGGGGCATTGCGCGGCGGAACAGGCCGGCGTCAGCGGTCTGTCCCGCCCTCAGCGGTCGTGTCCTTTGCCTGCGCGGCAAAGGCGGCGCGCAATGCCGCCAGACGGGGTTTGACCTGTTCGTACAGGGCCGCGCGGGCCGCCAGTTTTGCATCGGCATCCATGCGGATGGCGGCGAACTCCTTTTCGGCCTGCCGGTACGCCGCCTCATAGTCCGTTCGGTTCAGGCAGGGCCGGGGGAAAAGATCCGTACCGCCTTCCAGCATGGCCGGAAGCGGGAAGTTCATGTCCATCGCCGCATGAGGGGCCATCATTCCAAACAGCGCATAATACTGGTACGTCGTCTTGCACTGGTCAGGGGAGAACCAGCCGTCTTCGGCAAGGGGATCATACTTTTTCGCCAGCGCGGCCACGGCGGCGGGGAAGCCGAGACGCGCGGCGCGCAGGTAGTAGGCCCGGGCCTTCCGCCTGTCGTATCCGGGAAAACTTCTCGTTGCGCAAAGATAGCCGATGGCGTGGCAGGCTTCCGCCGAGCCGTTGGCCGCGGCCGCCCCCAGCCAGTAGAGACATTCGGGCGTGGCCCCGGGGAAGGGCGGAGGAAGGGAAAATCCCGGCTGTTCCGGCAGGCGAAACGCGGGGTCGGGCCGGTAGTTGGCAAAGAGCGCCAGCGCATACATGGCGTCGGGGTGTCCCAGGGCGGCGGCCTTGCGCAGGGCGGCTTCCTCCACCGGCACCAGGGCGCGCATCACCTGTCTGTCGCAGCAGACGAGCTTGCTGCAGGCCACGGCAATGCGATACCAGGCCTCCCGTTCGCCCAGCAGGCGCACGGCCCATTCTTCCCAGAAGGCGGCGGGCGCGCCGAACAGGGGCGGCTGCTTTTCCTCTTCCCGCAGGCGGCTCAGGGCCGTCAGCGCCACGAACACATCCATGTTGCCGTCAAGCGCCTGCTCGCGCAGTATGGCGGCCGCCTGCGGGGCGGGCGTCAGCAGGAAAACGCACAACTGACAATAGTTGATGTTGCCGCTCCGTGCCAGATCGCGCAGGAGAAGGGCCTCGTCCCTGCCATGATGATAGTAAAGGGCCAGCACTTCGCTCTTGGGAAGGAGCTTGTCGAGGGAGTCCCCGGGATACGGCATCCGGGCGGGGAATTCGTACCGCTCGTTCAGCACGGAAGGGAGCGGGCAGTGATCGGGATAGAACCATATTCCCCCGAATGACCCTGCCGTGCCGGACTGTCCGGCGGCCGTCCCCTCTTTCGTGCGGGCCGCAAAGGCCATGCGCAGGGTTGCGAGCCGCGCGTCGGCCGCATCGTACAGCGCATCACGCTCCTTCCGCCTTTCCTGCATGGCGGTGCTGATGGCGGCGAATTCCGCCCCGGCTTCCCGCACGATTTCCTCGTATTCCCCGCGGGTCAGGCAGGCCTGCGGAAAGCGCGCGTCGCCTCCCTTCAGCATGCGTTCCGCCAGAGCGTCCGTTTCCGTCGCGGGCGTTCCCCGCATCCTGTCATGGATGATGCGGTAATGGATGAACGCTTTGCAGTCGGCGCCATCAGAAGCGTCCTGCCGTGTCCCGGGGCTGTGGGCCGCCGACAGCATGAGGGCGGCATCCGTCAGGCCGAGACGCATGGCCCGGGTACAGAAGGCCGTGGTTTGCCGGGCATCATCAATCTCAAATTTGGGCATGGAGCAGGCAAGGGCCAGATAGAAACAGGCCCGCGCCGAGCCGTTGGCCGCCGCCGCGCCCATCCAGTAGCGGGCTTCGGGCGTCCGGGAGCCGTATTCGCTCGTATCCCGGGGCACGATGAAGAATCCCGGCTGTTCCGGCAGGCGAAAGGCCGCGTCCGGACAGGTTTCGGCAAGATAGGCAAGGGCGTACATGGCTTCGGGATGGCCCAGACCGGCGGCCTTGCGCAGGGCGTCGGCGGTCAGCCGCTCCAGCGCGGCGCGGGGAAGGTCGGCCTGTCGGCTGGCGTCGTAACAGGCGATGCCGATGCGGTACCAGGCCTCCCGGCCGCCCAGCAGCTGCGCGACCCCTTCTTCCCAGAAGGCGGCGGGCGCGCCGAAAAGAGGGGGTCGCTTTTCCTGCTGTTCCAGCCGCGTCAGTGCGGTCAGGGCAAGGAGGGCATCCAGATCGCCGATCAGCGCCTGTTCGCGCAGAACGGCCGCCCCCGCCGCGTCCTGCTGCCGGTAGATGGTGGCGGCCCGGGCCATTGTCGGCGAGATGCGGGCCTCGGCATCCGTTACGGGCGCGATGCGCAGGGGGCGGCCCGCTTCGGGCAGGCCGGGATCCACGATGAAAAGACCTTCGGCGCGCGGCAGGCCCGGCGCAAGACAGAGGCAAAGGGCAAGCAGCAGAGCGGGCAGGCGGGTTTTCCGCATGGGCAACCTCGTCGGATGGCAAGCGGTTGGCGGCGGGGCGGTGGGCAGAGCCTCAGCGCCGTTCGCCGGCGGGGGCGGTCGTGTCCTTTGCCTGCGCGGCATAGGCGGCGCGCAGTGCCGCAAACAACGGTTCGGCCTTTTCATGGAGGGCGTCGCGGGCCTTCTTCTTTTCCCGCAGATCGGCCTCGATGGCGCGAAAATCCTTTTCTGCCCGCCGCATGGCCTCGTCGTAGTCCTTGCGGGTCAGGCAGGGCCTGGGAAAGTCCTCATTGTCGCCCTGCATCATCTTTTTCGCCGTGTCGGCGACTTCGTGCCAGTCCTCCCCATACATGCGCACCCGGATTGCCTGATAATAGATGCTCTCCCTGCCGTTGTCGCAAGGGGGCAGGCTTCTTTCCGTCCTCAGGTGGAGGCTGCCGTTGGGGCCCGTCGGCCCGCGCAGTTTCAGGCGGAGTATTTGCACATAGTTGGTCGATGTGCCCGTGCCGCCGGGCGGGAGAGGCTCCGTTTCGGGGCAGGGCCTGTGCAGCTCCTGCAGGATCTCAGCAGCATGCGCAAAGCCGAGCCGCATGCTTTTCCTGAGCAGTTCCAGCATGTCCCGCTCATCCCGCACGGAGAGCGCGAGCGCGAAACAGGCGCGCGCCGAGCCGGAGGCCGCCGCCGCGCCCAGCCAGTAGTCGGATTCCGGGTTTTCGTCGGGAACGATGAGGAACCCCGGCTCCTTCGGCATCCTGAAATCCTTGTCGGGATAGGCCCGGCACAGGCGGCTCAGGGCGTACATGGCTTCGGCATGCCCATTGGCGGCTGCCTTGCGCAAATAGATGACCGTCAAACGGTTCAGCGGGGCATCGGCGATGCTGGAAGCCTTGTCCGCCGGTCTGGCCTCCGATTCCTCATAGGGCAGGAGGCAGGAACCCTTCTTGAACTCATGGCAGATGACGGCCAGACGGAACCAGGCCTCCCCGCCGCCCAGCATGCGCACGGCCCAGTCTTCCCAGAAGGCGGCGGTCGCGCCGAACAGGGGCGGCCGCTGCTCCTCCTCGCCCACCCGGGACAGGACAGCCAGATGGAGGAGGGCGTCCATGTCGCCGTTCAGGGCCTTCTCGCGCAGGGCCGCCGCCTTTGGTGCATCCCTGTCCAGATAGATGAGGGGCGCGTGGGCGTCGACGCGGGGATCCGGCCTGTTGCGGTCGGTGGTGGGCACGATGCGCATGGGGAAGCCGGGACGAATCCCGACGATCAGATCATCGTCCACGATGAACAGACCTTCGGCGCGCGGCAGGCCCGGCGCAAGGCAGAGGGTCAGCAGCAGGGCAAGCAGACAGGTTTTCGGCATAGGCGGCCTCTCTGGCTGGGTATGGCGGTTGGGGGACGGTATGGGCGGCGACTCAGCGGCCCGCCCCGTCGGGAGCGCCCTTTGCCTGCGCGGCAAAGGCGTCGCGCAGTTCCGCAAATATCGGCTTGGCCCTGGCGTACAGGGCGTCGTGCTGTTCCTTCTTTGCGAGCATGTCGGCCTTGATGCGCGCAAATTCCTTTTCCGTTGTGCGCAGGGTATCCTCGTATTCCTTGCGGGTCAGGCAGGGAGTGGGGAACAGGGCATGATCGCCCCGCAGCATGCCTTCGGCCATGAACGCCGCCTCCCCCACGCCGTTGCCGCCCATGCGCAGCATGAGGATATGATAATGGATGCTGGCCGGGCAACTGGCCTCCCCGGGGACAATATCCTTGTTGAACGGGCTGAGGCGGGCATGCAGCAGGACAGCGGCCTGCCCCAGCCCGCCCCGCAGGGCCTCACGATACCAGCCAAGGGCTTTGGCGGGATCAGTGATGCCGAAATCTTCCCATTCATGGGCTATCCCCAGATAGAAAGCGGCCCGTGCCGAACCATTGGCCGCCGCCGCGCCCATCCAGTAGCGGGCTTCGGGCGTCCGGGAGCCGTTTTTACCCGTATCCCGGGGCAGCATGAAGAACTCCGGCTGTTCCGGCAGGCGGAAATTCCCGTCGGAAAAATCTTCGCAAAACCAGGCCAGGGCAAACATGGCTTCGGCATGGCCGTTGGCGGCGGCCACGCGCAGGGCATCGGCGGTCATGCGTTCCCAGGCGTCCCCCGGGGAAGCGGCATCCGCCCGCCAAAAGGCATCGCAGGTCACGGCCAGGCGGAACCAGACTTCCCGGACGCCCAGCATGCGCACGGCCCAGCCTTCCCAGAAGGCGGCGGGCGCGCCGAACAGGGGCGGGCGCTGTTCCTCCTCGTCCCGCCAGCTCAACGCGAGCACGGCAAAGAGGGCCTCCGCATCGCCGTTCAGGGCCTGATCGCGCAGGGCCGCCGCCTGTTGCGCGTCCCTGTGCCGCCAGACGGCCAGCGCCCCGGCAGGGAGGGGGGAATCGCTCTCGTCCGGAGTAGTCACGGGCGCAATGTGCAGCGCGGATCGCTCTTCGCCCGGCAAGGGGGCATCCCGTATGAACAGACCTTCGGCGTGCGGCAGGCCCGGCGCAAGGCAGAGGCAGAGGGCAAGCAGCAGGGCGGGCAGGCAGGTTTCCCGCATGGGCAACCTCGTCGGACGGTATGCGGTTGGCGGCGGGGCGGCAGGGGCTGAGCATCAGCTGCCTGCCCCGGCGGGGGAGGTCTGTTCCGTTGCCTGCGCGGCAAAGGCGGCGCGCAGTTCCGCAAGCCTGGCTCCGGCCTTTTGCAGCAGGGCTTCCCGGGCCTTTTTCTTCTCCTGCAGGGCGGCCTTGCCGCCGGCGCCCTCTTTTTTCGCTTTCCGCAGGATTTCCTCATATTCCGTGCGGGTCAGGCAGGCTTCGGCGAACGTTTCGTTGCCGCCCTGCATCATGAGCTGAGCCGCGCGTTCGATCTCCTGCACGTCGCCGTCCTCATCAAGGTATGTGGCGAGGGCATTATAATACAGGAGCGTCTTGCAGTCGGTCGAGGGAGGAAAGGGGGTTTTCTCTCCGGTCGGATTGAGAAGCAGATTGATCCTTTTCAGGGCGCTCAACACCCCCAGACGCATGGCCTGCGCGTAGGCTTCCAGAGCCTTGCGTTCGTCATACACGCCGTATGAGTGCACGGAGTGGGCGTAGCCGAAGTGGAAATTCGCCTCGAGCGATCCGGCGGCGGCCGCCGCCCCCAGCCAGTAGCGGGATTCCGGCGTCCGCGCGCCGTCCTCGGGCACATCCCGGGGAAGGATGAAGAAGCCCGGATGCTCCGGCATGCGAAACGTCCTGTCGGGGAAGTCCGCGGCATGACGGGCCAGACCGTACATGGCCTGAGGATGGCCGAGCGCGGCTGATTTTCGCAGGTATTCCACAGTGATCCGGTTTATTTCGGTCTGGGGCAGCCCCGGTATCGTGCTGATCTCGTACAGCACGCAGGCCAGAAGATAGCAGCCTTCCCTTTCGCCGAACAGACGGATGAGCCAATCTTCCCAAAAGGAGGCGGGCGCGCCGAAAAGGGATGGCCCGCCGTCCGTCCGTTCCAGCTTGCTCAGGGCGACAATCAGCAGGATGTGCAGCGGATCATCGCGCATCGCTTCGTCGCGCAGCGTTGCCGCCATGACCTTGTCCTGTTTCCGGCAGTCCGCAACCGGCTGCATGAGCCGGTGCGGAAAGTCGCTTTCCGGGCAGGGATCCTGCCCGGACGTTCGGGAGACCGCGCTCCCGGCGGGCTGGGAAGCCTCCTCTTTCGGGGTCTCCTCGCCCTGCGAAAGGGAGGGGGCAAGCAGGAGGCACAAAGCGAGCAGCGGGGCGAACAGGGGGCGGAGCATGGCGATCCTCCTGACAGGTTGGGCCGGGATGTCCGCATCGCTCCCGGCGGCACGGACGGCGGCTTGGCGGCGGGGGCAGGAAAAAGGATACGGCAGGATCGGGCATTTTGCCAGCACAAAACGGCGTCGGGCCGTCCCGGCTTCGAGTGGGGAAAATTTTTGTTGACTTTGAAATTCTTTTTCAATTAGTCTGTCTTCAGACAGGAAACCAACCTGCGCCCGCGAGCGCAGCGTACAAGGAGTCTAAGGATATGTGCGTGACCCTTATCGGCGGCATGGACAGGCTGAAGCAGGACTATATCGCGGCGGCGCGCGAGGGCGGGGCCACCCTCAAGTGCATCAGCCGCAACGAGCGCAATTTCACGGACAAGATCGGCAATCCCGACGCCATCATCGTCTTTACCAACAAGGTCTCACATGAGGCCCGGCGCAAGGCGTTGGAGCATGCCCGCTCGCGGCGCATCCCCATTCATATGGTGCATTCCTGCGGGGTATCCTCCCTGCGGGAATGTCTTTCCGCGCAACGGGCTTGACAAGCGGGCGCAAATGGCGCATGACAACTTCCAGAAAATGAATTTCAATTCTTAACCTATGCGGCAGGATTGAGTGAGCGAGGAGAACGCATGAGTGCAGTCATCCAATTCGACGAGGCAGGGAGGCGCGCGGCGGGTCAGCCGCTGCGCATAGCGCTGGCGGGCAATCCCAACTGCGGCAAAACCACGGTATTCAATGCGTACACCGGGGCGCGCCAGCATGTGGGCAATTATCCCGGCGTCACGGTGGATCGCAAGGAAGGCGTGGTGCGCCACGCCGGGGAGAGCGTGACCCTGGTTGACCTGCCGGGGACGTATTCCCTGACGGCCTATTCGCAGGAAGAGATCGTGGCCCGGGCCGAGCTGGCCAGCGGCAAGGTGCAGGCGGTCATTGACGTGGTGGACGCCTCAGCGCTGGAGCGCAACCTCCTGCTCACGGTGCAGATGCTGGAAATGGGTCTGCCCGTGGTGCTGGCCTGCAACATGATGGACGAAGCCCGCAAGGCGGGCATTCATATTGATACCGACCGGCTTTCCCGCATGCTGGGCATTCCGGTGGTCACAACCGTGGCCCGCAACGGCGAAGGCCTCAAGGAGGCCATGAGCGAGGCCGTGCGGCTGGCCCGGGACGGCGGGCGCCGGGTGCTGGAAATCAATTATGGCGCGGACGTCAGCGAAGGCATCACGGCCATCGAGGCCATTGTGGCCCGGGAAAACCTCCTGCCCCGCTATGCCCCGCGCTGGATCGCCGTCAAGCTCATGGAGGGCGACCCCGAACTGCGGCAGGAGCTGCGGGCCGCCAATCCCACGGCCGCGCAGGAAATGGAGGGCATTTGCCGCCGGGTCGCCGAGCATATCCGCACCGGGCACAATCTCTCCATGGAATCGCACATCACCGACGCCCGTTATGGCTTCATCCGGGGGCTGCTGCGCGACGGCGTGGTGCGGCAGGATGCGGGCAAGGATCGCCTTGCCATTTCCGACAAGCTGGACAGGGTGCTGACCAATGCCTTCTTCGGGCCGCTCATCATGCTGGCCGTGCTCTATGCCGTCTTTCAGGTCACCATCGAGATCGGCGCCTATCCGCAGGGCTGGGTGGAAGACGCCTGCGGCGCGCTTGGCGAGTTCTTTGCCGGCGTCATCCCTGAGGGCGACCTCCAGTCGCTGGTGGTGGACGGCATCATCGGCGGCGTGGGGGGCGTGCTGAGTTTTGCGCCGCTCATCATCATCATGTTCGCCCTGATCGCCTTCATGGAGGACAGCGGCTACATGGCGCGCATCGCCTACATGATGGACAGGGTGTTCCGGGCCTTCGGCCTGCACGGGGCCTCGGTCATGCCCTATGTCATTTCCGGTGGCATCGCGGGCGGTTGCGCCATTCCCGGAGCCATGGCCACCCGCACCCTGCGCAGTCCCAAGGAAAAGCTGGCCACGCTCCTGACCCTGCCCTACATGAGCTGCGGGGCCAAGCTGCCCGTGTTTCTCCTGCTGGCGGCGGCCTTCTTCGGGGATCAGGCCCCCACGGTCATGGTGCTGATCATGCTGTCGGGCTGGGTCTTTGCCCTGCTGGTGGCGCGCCTGCTGCGTTCCACCATCATCAAGGGCGAAGCCACGCCCTTTGTCATGGAGCTGCCGCCCTATCGCCTGCCCACCCTTTTCAGCGTGCTCATGCACTGCTGGGAACGGACGTGGATGTACATCAAGAAGGCCGGGACGGTCATTCTGGCCATTTCCATCATCATCTGGGCCGGCCTGACCTATCCCAAGCTGAATGAAGAGGAAGCCGCCGTATTCGACGATCAGATCGCGGCCCTGACCGTGCAGCTGGAGGCCCTGCCGGAAGATGACGCGGCCCGCGCCGGACTGGAAGAGCGCATCACCAAGCTGGAGGAAGACAAGGGCGCCGCCGAGCTGGCCAACAGCGTCGCCGGACGGCTGGGCAAGTTCATCGAACCAGCCACCCGTCCCGCCGGCTTTGAATGGCGCACGGACATTGCCCTGCTGGCGGGCATTGCGGCCAAGGAAGCCGTGGTGTCCACCATGGGCACGGCCTATTCGCTCGGCGATGTGGATCCCGAGGACGCCAAGCCGCTCGAAGTCCTGCTGCAGACGGCCCCCGGCTGGTCCAAGGCCACGGCGCTCTCGCTCATGCTGTTCGTGCTGCTCTATTCGCCCTGCTTTGTCTCGCTGGTGGTCATCCAGCGCGAGGCCGGCGGCTGGCGCTGGCTGGTGTTCAGCATCGTCTTCAATACGGCCCTGGCCTATGCGGTTTCGGTCGTCGCCTACCAGATAGGCGTCGCCGTCTGGGGCTAGCCGCCCCGTCTTGCGGAACCGTTCCACGCCCCTCCTCTCATGCCCGTGTCATGCGCCTTGACAAGGCGCTATGGCACGGGCATGATTTTCGCGAAATGCGGTTGCCTTCCGGCCTCATGGAGGGATTTCATGCCGGGCGGCAATTCCCCCCTGAGCGGGCATGAGGCCCTGACATGCCGCCCCGGATTCCGCAGCAGGCCAGCCAAGGGAAATCGCTGGAAAAACGTGTCGAGGAGGAGTCATGTACCCCGTCATGCGGATTTTTGCGCTGTTGCTGGTGTTGAGCCTGGCAGTGGCGGAGCCGGCGCAGGCCTTCGTGGCCTATGTCCGGGCCGTTGAGGACAGTGACTGCGTATCCGTGACCCGCAGCCGAAACGGAAAGGGCGAGGCGGAGATATATTACTTTTACGGCATTGCCGCGCCGCGCGGCAGACAGCCCATGGCCGTGGACGCCAAGGCCCTGGTGCGCCGCCTGCTCAAGCCGGGAACGCGCATCACCGTGCAATCGCCCCTCGAGGATGACAGGGGGCGGCAGCGCGCCCTGGTTTATGTGGAAGATACCTCCCTCAGCTGGGCCTTGCTCAGCGCGGGGCTGGCCTGGGTGGACAGACAGAACTGCAAGGCCATGTTCTGTCCGCGCTGGTATCGTGTGGAGCAGGAAGCGGCGGCCGCCGGCAAGGGCATCTGGGGCTTGGGACTCAACTCCATGCCGTGGCAGTGGCAGGAATAAGGGGAGCAGACCATGAGCAATGCGTGGCCGGAAGGCCTACAGGAAATGCTGGCCGGCTGGACGGTTGACGCCATTGGCGCGCGTCCGGCCTTTGAGGGCTTTGCCGAGGGACTGGCGGCGACGCCGGGGGTGAGCCTGTCCTTCAAGGCGCGTCCCGGCGTGAGTTATTCCCTGCGTGCCCGGCACACGGCCCAGAAAAGTCGGGAACTCTTTGTGCTGCTGGACGTGGTGGATGATGACCCGGACAATCGCTGGCTTTCGGTCTGCTTTTATGCGGATATGGTCAATGACCCTGATGAGCGCGGCGATTTTGTGCCCAAGGGCCTCATGGGCGCCGACGCCTGCTGTCTGACGCTCGACGAAGACGATGCCGACATGCGGGACTACATTGCCGCCCGTCTGGCGGAGGCTGCCGCCGCTGCCGCCGAGGGCCGCGAGTGAGCGACGGCGTCGGCATTGCCATTGATTTTGAAACGTCGGGCCGCGCGGCGGGCAGCGCCTGCGCCGTCGGCATGGTCCGGCTGGAGGCGGGCAGGGTGACGGAGCGTTTTTATGCCCTGATTCGCCCGCCGTCTTCACGGGTATATTTTACCGAAATTCACGGCCTGACCTGGGCCATGCTCAGGGATGCGCCATCCTTCGCTGAACGCTGGCCGGAAATGGCTGCCTTCATGGCCGGGGCGGACTGGTTTGTCGCCCACAATGCCTCCTTTGACCGGCGCGTGCTCATGGCCTGCTGCCGGGATGCCCGACTTGCCGAGCCGCGTTTGCCCTTTTATTGCACGCTCAAGGGCGCACGCCGCTGCCTGCCGCTGCCCTCGCACCGGCTGAGCAGCGTTTGCGCCCATTTTCAGATTCCCCTTTGTCACCACCATGCCGGTTCCGATGCCGAGGCCTGCGCCGAAATCTACTTGCGCCTGCGGGCGCTGGGACTCGAGCAGGCCCGCATGAAGCTCTGAAGCCGGCCACAGGCCCTGCCGCCGGCAAAGGCCTTTTCCGCTGCCGTGATTCCGGGGGGGACGGCGTGCGCGCCGGCCCTTCCACGCCCTTGCGGCGTGCGGAGCCGTACCGTTCCGGAATGTTTGCCGGCTGTCCGCGAAGCTGAAAACAGCTGCCTGTCCGCCTTCCTGCATCATTTTCCTTCCGTTCCCTCGCCTGTTTTGCTGCGTTTCCTGCTGAAAAAAAGATTGTGATTTGCATCACAAGCATGTCCTGTGCTAACAGGGAAGTGTCCTGTGGAGGAGGACACGGAATGCGGACGTCAGCTTGAAGGAGGTATGGTATGAAAATACCCTGCAACGGTTCGTGGCTCAAAATTTTTCTGGGCGGCCTTCTTGCGGGGGGCGTGCTGGCGGCAGTGCTGGCCTGGGGCATGCGGGTGACGGATTCCCGTCCCTTTTGTGCCAGCTGCCATGTGATGCAGGAGGCGGCGGTCACCCACAAGGCATCCACCCATGCCGCACTGGCCTGCAATGAATGTCATTCGCCCGCCAATCTGCTGGTCAAATTGCCCTTCAAGGCCAAGGAGGGCCTGCGGGACGTCATCGCCAACATGCAGGGCAGGGACGCGCCCCTGCTGCCGGGCGTCGCCACGCGCGACGTCATCAATGAAAACTGCAAGTCCTGTCATAGCGCAACCAACATGAACGTGGCCAGCATGGACGCAAAGCCGTACTGCACGGACTGTCATCGCAATGTGGCCCACATGCGCAGCAAACCCATCAGCACAAGGACGGTAGCCCATGACTAGTCGTTTCATTCACGGTTCCTGTATCGTATTGTTGTTTCTGGGCTTGACGACGCTCAGCGGGTGCGACGATGTGGATACGAAACTGCAAACGCCCACCTATTCGACCAATCTGAAGGAGGATGAAACCCGCATTTCCGTCTTCGAGAAGGACTTTCCTCTGCAATATGCATCCTATATGAAGAATAACGAAAGCGAAGTGATGACGGAATACAAGGGGTCAGTGCCGTTCCGCAAGAACGACAATGTCAATCCCCTGCCCAGGGGTTGGAAGCATGCGCAACCGTACCTGAAGAATCTCTGGCTCGGCTATCCCTTCATGTACGAATACAATGAGGCGCGCGGTCATACGCATGCCGTCACTGATTTCGTCAATATCGACCGCATCAATCGCTATGCCGTCAAGGGTACGCTGCCCGCCACCTGCTGGAACTGCAAGACTCCCAAGATGATGAGCTGGATCAAGGAGTACGGCGACGCGTTCTGGTCAAAGGACGTGAATGCCTTTCGCGGCAAGGAGGCCATCAACGCCATGGATGAGACCATCGGCTGCGCCAACTGCCATGATCCCAGAACGATGGAGCTGAGGCCCTATTCCGAACCGCTCAAGGACTGGCTCAAGCGCTCGGGCAAGGACTGGAGCGCCCTGAGCCGCAATGAAAAGCGTTCCCTCGTCTGCGCGCAGTGCCATGTGGAATACTATTTCACCCACAAGGACAACGGCCCGGCGGGCCGCCCGGTCTTCCCCTGGGACAAGGGCTTCAATCCCGAAGACATGTATCAGTATTACAAGGAACACGGCCCCAAGGGGGCTGACGGCAGATCCACGCCCTTTGCCGACTGGACGCACGCGGCCTCCGGCGTGCCCATGATCAAGATGCAGCACCCGGATTTCGAGATGTTCCAGGACGGCCCGCACGGCGCGGCCGGGGTGGCCTGCGCCGACTGCCACATGCCGTATCAGCGGGTGGACGGCAAGAAGGTTTCCAGCCACTGGATGACCTCGCCGCTCAAGGATCCCGAGCTGCGCGCCTGCCGTCAGTGCCACGCCGACAAGACGGCCGACTATCTGCGCGAGCGGGTGCTCTATACCCAGAAGAAGTCCTTTGAGCAGCTGCTGCTGGCGCAGGAAGCCTCGGTGCGGGCGCACGAGGCCGTGCGTCTGGCCAACGCCTGGAACGGCGAAAAGGATCCCCGTCATGACGAACTCATGGCCGAAGCGCGCGAAATGGTGCGCAAGGGACAGCTGTTCTGGGACTATGTTTCGGCGGAAAACAGCGTGGGCTTCCACAATCCCGCCAAGACCCTGGACACGCTCATGACCTCCCTGGAATGCAGCAACAAGGCCGTGGCCCTGGCCGCACAGGCCACCCGTTACGGCATCAGCCCTGCGCTGGAGGGCGACATCAAGGAAATCGTGCCGCCCATTTTGGAATTCAGCCGCAAGATGCAGCAGGATCCCGCCGTCCTCCAGACCAATCCCTGGCTCAAGCTCCTGCCCGTCCTGCCCACGGCTGAACAGGTCTGGCAGGGTCAGGAACAGGTGTCCGCGCGCTAGGCAGCGCGGCATCCTGCCCCATTGCGCGGGCGGCGGCCGGCGGCCGCCGCCCGCTTCGCCGTCTGCCCGGTATGCGGCGCAAGGGGGCAGCCTCCTTGTGACGCCCGCTTCCTTGCGGGCGCTGTCGCGCGGGGCCTGACGGACGGCAGGAACACCGGCAGCCGTGGCTGTCCGCGTGTCAGTTTTTTGTCCACACCCGCCGCCCGCCCCGCCTGTCCCGCATCCCGCCCGCGCCCCCGAACCGCAGCGCCCTGCGTGGCCAAAACGCCCGAGGCTCTGCCAGGAATCGCCTCTCAGAGCCGCTGGCGGGCAGCGGTTGCGTTCGGGTGGGGCGGGCAGGAAAAAGGGAATGGGGCCCGCGCGCCTGCGCGGCATGGCTGTTGCAAGTCTTTCCTGCCGCAAAGGAGGCCCCATGTTCATGCCGGATCTTCGTCTGCGCCGCATTCGCTTACAAACGGAGCGTTTTCTTCCGCTCCTGCTCATGGCTGACGACCGTCAGGCTGAGGTGGAGGCGCTGCTGCGCGTGGGAACGCTTTACGGCCTCTTTGTCCAGCGGCGGCAGCCGGTCAGCCTGACCGTGATTACCGACGAGACCGCCGCCTTTGCGGCCAACGGCCCGCGCGCGCATCTTGACGGCGGGCTGCGTGGCAAACGGGTGGCCGAATGCCGCCTGCTGGTGACCGCGCCCGCATTTCGCGGCAAGGGGCTGGCGCGCCAGCTGCTCATGCGGGTGTGTGGTCTGCTGGACACGGACTGCGATGCCATGATCGTCGGAACGGGTACGGTGCCGCGCATGGATCGCTTCTATCGGGGATGCGGCTTCGCTCCCTGCTTTGTCCTGCCGCATCATTTCTCCGAGGCTTGGCCCGCGCCCATATGGGAAGACGGCATCCTGCTGGACGACATGCAATACTATGCGCGGCACATTGGCCGCACCGGCCCCTCCCCGCGCTGACGCGCCCCCCGGGGGTGTCGGATGTGCGCCAATCCTCCGCTTCCTGCCTCGTCAAAAACTTGTCGTCTCCTTGCTGTCTTTGCAGATAATAAGTTGTTTTCACGTGCCTTTTCTTGAGATGGTATGCTTTGTGCTTGGAGGGGGCAAACCCCTCTCGGGCAGGAGTACGCCATGAAGAGCATGTTCAATAGTCAGATCAGCCTTGTCGGCAAGGTCATGGATATGCAGCTGCAACGGCAGAATGTCATTGCCAGCAACCTTGCCAACATTGAAACGCCCAATTACAAGCCGCGCGAGCTGGCTTTTGAGGAAGAGCTGCAAAAGGCTCTCGGCCTGGACATGCGCGGGCGTATGAGCACCACGAGCGGGGGGCACATGCCGGCGGCCTTTTCCGCCGAGACGTTCGGCCCCGAGTGGGACAAGCAGTTCAAGCCCCGCCAGATTCATGGCGAAGACCGCGTGAGCATCGACAAGGAAATGGCCCGGCATGCCAAGAATCAGCTGCATTATACGGCGCTGGCCCAGGTCATGCAGAAGAATTTTGAAGGCCTCTCGACCCTCATCCAGGACGCCAAGACGGCCTGAGCCGCCGCATAAGCGGGCTTGCCACAAAAGGATGGACGCATATGGACTTCATCACCGCACTTGACATCAGCGCATCGGGCCTCACCGCCGGCCGTACGCGCATGAATACCATTGCCATGAACCTGGCCAACGCCAAGACCACGCGTACCCCTCAGGGCGGCCCCTACCAGCGCCGCACCGTGGTGCAGGTGGCGACGGATGTGGATGATCCCTTTTCCGTCCATATGCGTTCGGCGCTTGACCGTGAACTCAAGGGCGCGCGCGTCATGGCCATCAGCGTGGACAAGCGGCCGCTCAAGCAGGTGTATGAACCGGGGCATCCCGATGCCAATGCCGACGGCTATGTGTCCTACCCTGATATTAATGTCGTCGAAGAAATGGCGCACATGATGACCACGCAGCGCAATTTTGAAGCCAACGTGACCACGGCGGAAGCCGTCAAGGGCATGTACACCAAGGCGCTGGAGATCGGGCGCTAGGCCTTTGCCATAGCCTGAGGACGGGACGAGCGAGATAGGGGAGCGGGAAGTGAGTACGCAAGTTGTCGGAATGAGAGCCTATGCGGATGCCCTGCGGCATTTTTCCTCGGTGGAAAGCTCGTTGCAGCAGGGGGTGCCTGTCAGCAAGGAAACCCTTTTTGCCAAGACCCTGGATCAGACCCTGCTGCGCGACAGCGTGGATCGGCCCGAAAATTTCGGCGCGCAGGGCGACTTCATCAAAATGGCCGGGCAGGAGCATACCCGCCTCGGCCATGTCAACGACTTTACCGAAACCCTGAGCGGCTCCCTCAATCGCGTCAATGAGTTGCAGAAGGAAAAGGCCATGGCGGTGGACGCCTTTGCCTCCGGTCGCAATCAGAATGTGCATGAACTCATGATCACCATGCAGAAGTCCAGTCTGGCCATGAAGATGACTACCGCCGTGCGCGGCAAGGTGCTGGAAGCCTACAAGGAACTGACCAAGATGCAGTTCTGATCGCCCGCAACGCCGTCGCAAATTGTGTACAACGCAGGCCGGTCGCCGCCGGCCTGCGTTGTTTTTCCGGCGGTTCCCGAGCCCGGGACTGCCTGCCCTTGCCAAAATGGGAGCATCAGATGCCAAGCGTACTTGTGCTGGGCGACAGTCATGCCGCCTGGCCCTGGCTGGGTGCGGCACTGAGCGTGTTCAGGCCGGACATCTGTCTTGTGGCCGGGGATTTCGGCTGGTGGCCGAAGCTGCTGCCCCTGCCGCATACGGTTTTGCCGCCGGCCCTGCTGGAGCGCACCGAGCTGCATTTTCTCGACGGCAACCATGAGGATCATCCGGCCCTGCGGCAGGTCGTGCCGCGCGGCTGCTTCGAGCCGGTGGAGCTGCTCCCGCGCATCATCTATCATCCGCGCGGCTCCACCATGCGCCTGCCGGACGGGCGAACGGTCTTTTTCGCAGGCGGCGGCAAATCCGTGGATCGGGCCTACCGCACCGAGGGGCGGGACTGGTTCCCGGAGGAAATTCTTGTGCGCGAGGACTTGCCGCACACGCTGCCGCAGGCGGATGTGGTCATATCCCATACGCTGCCCGCGGCTTTCGGCGTGACGAAATCCTTTGGCAAAGCGACGCCGCGCGGGCGCTTCGATTTTTCCCCTGACCCCAGTTGTGCGGTGCTGGATGAGGTGCTGACGGCCTGCCGTCCCGCGCTCTGGCTGGGTGCGCATTTTCACCGCGAACTGAGGGGCGAGCATGTGCATGCTGACGGCCGGCGCACCGTCTGGCGGGCGCTCGATGAGGTGAGCGGCTGGTATTACCACGCGCACAGCCCCTGCGCCTTCTGGCTGTGCGGGGACGCGCCCTGCGCGGACGACGGGGCGTTGGGCTTTCCCGGTGGGGAGCGCGCGCCGGTGCGCCTTGACAGGGACGGGCTGTATGCCGTGCTGCCCGCGGACAATGTGCCTCCCCGCTGGCGGGATGCGGTAAACCGTTTCTGCGCCGGGCGGGCCTGTCCCGTGCTGACGCTGGCTGACGGAACGTCGTGCGTCGGCTTCTGGTTGCAGGATATTTTCGGCTTTTTGGAATTCTGGTGGCGGCAACAGGCTGGATAGGGCGGTCGCTGGCAGCGGGCCGTATTCCGCGGCAGGCGCAGCGGCCCTGCGCGGCCGTCCGGCGACTGCGCGCTGCGCGTGTCGGCAACGGGCAGGAGCAGGAAGGCCGCCAGGCCTGAGCGCGACGGCTGGCCGGGAGGCCCTGAGGGCTTGTGCGCCGACATGACAGACGGGCGGCAGAACATCTGCCGCCCGTCTGGTATTTGCGCCGCATCGTCATCAGCATGACGACGGGCGGGTTTCACGTCAGGAGTCTTGTCCGCCGGGCCGCCCGCACACGGCATGTCAGCCTGCGGTCGTGCCCGGTACGGCTCTGCCTTCCGGCAGGGCCGTGCTAGATGGTGGGCTTGCCACAGGCCTTCAGGTAGGCGTTGATGGCATCACGCCCGCCCACGAATTCCATCATTTCCGGCCAGACCTTTTCCATGGCGGCCTTCTTCCACTGATCTTCGTCCTCAAGCTGGCTGATCACCACGCCGTCCTTGATGAGGGATTCCTTGGCAGCGCCAGCTTCCTTGATCTGGTATTCCAGCACGGCCTGCTGGGCAACCTTGCCGCCTTCGATGATCAGCTTCTGCAGTTCGGGATCCATCTTGCGGAAGACCCGCTCGCTGATGACCATGGGCTGGAGCTGGTAGGTATAGTGGACTTCGGACAGATACTTCTGGTTGGCTTCCTGGAACTTGTTGGCCCGGAAGCCAATGTAGCCGTAGCACTGACCGTCCACGACGCCCTGCTGCAGCGCGGTGAAGGTTTCCGCCCAGGAGATGGGGGTCGGGCTGCCGCCGAAGGCCTTGTAGGCGGCGATAAGCACCGCGCTTTGCGGCACGCGGAACTTCAGGCCCTGCATGTCCGACATCTTCTTGATGGGATGCTTGGAATTGGAGATGTAGCGGAAGTCGGTATAAGTCCAGGTCAGGATGCGGAAACCGGCGGCAAGGGCATAGCTGTTGAGCAGCTCGGCCGGCGCGCCGTTGGTGCCCGTGACCACTTCGTCCAGATTGGCGAAGAGGTAGGGCAGGGTCAGGATGCCAAGGCGGTTTTCAAAGGGCACGATGTTGGCGATACCGGCAATGGTGATGGGCAGGGAACCCTTCTGCACATTGCGCAGGCATTCCGTTTCATCGCCCAGAGCGCCGCTGTAGAAGCACTCCACTTTGACCTTGCCCTTGGTCTTTTCCTCGATGAACTTCTTGAAGGTGTTGCCGACAACCCCCATTTCTGAATTTTCGGGGTCGCCGGCGCCGATGCGCAGGGTTTCGGCCTGAGCAACGGAAGAGAACAACAGGGCAGCACAGAGCAGAAGTGAGAAGAGCTTAAAAATTTTCATCGTATTCTCCATTGGTTAGGTGTAGATTACAACGAGTTTCCGGCCTGAACGAAAGTATATCCTCCTCTGGTGTTAGAAATTTCACATTCTTTTGAAAAATATATATTGCATAATCTGATATATTTAATATCCGAATAATGCTATTTTCTCCGGCTATTTTTATACATTTTTCTGCAAAAGATTGTCAACACCTCATTATGTGGTGTTTCTGAAAAAAATTAGATGCATCATTTGTTTTGTTAATATATAAGCGGTGAGAACTCGATATGCAATTTGGTGATATTGTTTGATATATTTTGGAATGTCGCCTTCTCGGGCAACGCCTTTCCCTGTCCCGACGGGAGCGGCGCAGGCCCGTGAGGCAGATGGCGCACCTCGGGCAGGAAAAGAAGAAAACGAAAAAGATACGCGAGGATGGGCGCACCATCCGCTTGCGGCGGGCGCTGTGCGACGGGAATGGCGGTCGCGGCGGGGAAAACGGCGGCGCAGACCGCGCCAGCCGGGACAGGGCGGCGTGGTATCCGTCCGGGATTCAGCAGACGGCAAGGAGCATGCCGCACTCCGTCACTTCCACCACGCAGCCGAACACATCGCCCGTCACGCCGCCGATGCGCCGCCGGGCGGCCCGCAGCAGAAAGGCCACAACCAGCAGCGCAACGACCAGCGCCAGCAGGCCGCGTGTTCCGTTGGCAAGGCAAAAGACCAGAGCCAGCAGCACGGCCCACAGACGGTTGCGCGTGGTGATGCCCGTATTCATGGCGCTGCCCAGCCCGCCGGGCCGGGCACAGGGCAGAAGCAGGGCAAGGAGGACGGCGCTGCGGGCCGTGACCGCCGCCATGCCGCAGAGCGCCAGCAGCGGCAGAAGTTCCGCGCCGGAAGCGCCGGCGGGGCTGACCAGCGCACCGAGGGCGAGGGTCTTGCCGCCGAGGACAAAGAAGAGGCCCAACGCGCCGAAGGTGCCCAGCCGGGAATCCTTCATGATTTCCAGCCGCCGGGCCGGGGGGGCTTCCACCAGCAGGCCGTCGGCGCAATCGGCCACGCCGTCCAGATGCAGGCCGCCGGTCAGCCCCACCCAGACCAGACAGCCGAGCAGGCCGCAGACGGCGGGCGGCAGGAAGTGCGCGGCACACCAGAGCACGACCGCCACGCCCGCGCCCACAAGGATGCCCACCACGGGAAGCCAGCCGACAATGCCGTGAAAGCTCGCATGGGCCGGAGGTGCACCGACGGGCAGGCGGGTAAAGAAGGCAATGGCCGCGCGCAGACTCATCGCCGGATCTCCAGCTCGGCAAGGGTGCGCATTTCGCCCAGAATGCGCACGGCGGCATCAATGAGAGGAAAGAGCAGCGCCGCTCCGGTGCCTTCGCCCAGGCGCAGGCCGAAATCCAGATAGGTGGGGATGCCGAGGTGGCGCATGAGCAGGGCATGTCCCGGCTCGGCAGAGGAATGGGAACCGACGAGCATGGCGCGCAGTTCGGGGCGCAAAGCGATGCCCACGGCTGCCGCCGCCCCGGCAATGAAGCCGTCCACCACCACCGGAATGCGCAATGAGGCGCCGCCGAGCATGAGACCCGTCATGGCCGCCAGCTCAGGCCCGCCCACCTTGGCCAGCACGTCCAGCGGATCGTCGGGGTTCGGGCGGTTGCGCTCGATGCCCTGCCGGATGAGTTCGGTCTTGCGGGCCAGGTCGGCTGAGGAAATGCCGGAACCGAGGCCGGTCACGGCTTCCACCGGCGCGCCGGCGAGCACGGCGGCAATGGCCGAGGAGGGCGAGGTGTTGCCGATGCCCATTTCCCCGGCGGCAAGCAGTTGCGTGCCGCGCGCGGCTTCCTCGCGGGCCATGTCGATGCCGACCTGCAGACAGGCCAGGGCCTCGTCGCGGCTCATGGCCGGGCCTTCGCTGAAGTCGCGGCAGCCGGGCATGACCTTGCGGCGTACCAGACCTTCCGCGCCGTCCAGCGGATCGGCCACGCCCACGTCCACCACCACGAGACGCGCTCCGGCATTGCGGCAGAAGGCGTTGATGGTGCCGCCGCCGGCAAGGAAGTTGCGCACCTGAATGGCCGTCACTTCTGGCCCGGTGGCGCTGACGCCCTTGCCGGTGATGCCGTGATCCCCGGCAAAGAGCACGACCGCCTTGCGGGAAAAGACGGGCCTGTCAGTGTCCGTGATGCCGCCCAGACGGACGGCGAGTTCTTCCAGGCTGCCCAGACTGCCGGGAACCTTGGCCAGGCTGTCCAGCCGCTGCCGGACGGCCCGGGCGGCCTGCTGCGAAAAGGGAGGGATGATCAGCTTGTGCATTGGCGACTCCGGTAATGGCTGTCACATGAACGGACAGGAGGACGTTTTTTTCGACCGGCCCGGCCCGGGCGCTGGCGCAGGAAGCGCCGGGGGCGTTCCCGCGCTGCGGCTTCTCCGAAGGCGGGCGCGGCCTGATCAAGGGTGTGCAGGATGCGGGCGGCACAGGCTTCGGGAGGGGTTCGGGTCGTGTCCACCCGAAGCTGCACGGGCAGGAAGGCATGGATGTGGCGGGCCTGACGGGCCGCATGGGGCCAGTCCGGGGCACGGTCGGCGCGCCGTTCCTCCCGGCGACGCAGTTCGCCATGTTCGCAGTCCACCCGGACGGCCAGCACGGCGACGCCGCCAAGACGGCGAAAGAAATCCGCTACCCAGAGCGGGTTTTCGCCCACGACATGATCCACGATGACCCAGGCTCCGGCGGCGGCAGCGGCGGCAACCGCCGCGTGAAAGGTCTCGATGAGGGGCAGTCCGGTATGGGCCAGAGCCGAGAGCACGCTTTCCCGCCCGCCCGGAGCGGCCCGCAGCAGGGCGTCAACAGCCAGCACGAGGCTGTGACGGCCCCGCTCGCGCAACAGCTGCTCCTGAAGGGCGCGCGCCAGGGTGGATTTGCCCGCGCTGGACGGCCCGTTGAGCAGGATGACCTGGCCGCCGCCCGTGGCATCTTGCCGCCCGCGCCTCATGGATGCGGCTCCCGTCGGAAGCTGAAGACGTGGATGGTATTTTGCGGCTTGAGGGCGCGGTGCGTGCGGGCAAGGCTTTCCTCCCGCGCCACGTCCAGACGGCAAAGGCCCACGCGGCACTCGGGCCGCCAGTCCAGCAGATCGCGCAGGCTTTGCAGGGTGACCGAGGCGGCCACCAGCAGGCCGTCGGGCCTGAGGCGATCCATGCAGGCCGCGAGCAGGCGCGGCAGTTCCCGTCCGCCGCCGCCGAGAAAGATCCGATCCGGTGCGGGCAGCGCCTCGGGCGCGCCGGGAGGCAGGCTGACGAGCGGCAGGGCCTCGCCGGTCAGCGGCAGGTAGTTGGCCACGCCCAACCGGCGGGCATTGTCGGCCATGAGGGCCGCGCGCTCGGGCTTGCGCTCCACCCCGATGACCCGCAGGCCGGGACAGAGGGCCGCGGCCTCAAGGCCCACCGAACCGCTGCCCGCCCCCAGATCCCAGAGCGTGCCCCAGTGCGGCAGGCAGAGGCGGGAGAGGATGACGGCCCGCACTTCCGGCGCGGTGATGAGATGGGCCTCGTGCGCGTAGGCCGCATCGGGCAGGCCCAATGCCAGCCGGGGCGCTATGGCGGCTTCCGCGTTGCCGGCTTCATGTTCCAGCAGCACCAGCAGGGAGGTGGGGCCGCAGGGGGTGGCGGCAATGTCCCGCAGGGGCGCGCGGACAATGCGTTCGTCCGGGCTGCCCAGACGCTCGGCCATGACGGCGTCGCGTCCGGCGGCGGCGGGATGGCATGCCAGCACGGCGCGGGCCAGGGCATCGGCCGTATGGCGGCTGCCGGCATAGGTGATGCTCAGGGGCCATTGCGCCATCTGGCGGGCCGGGATGTCCTCGCCGGCATGGACGCAGAACAGGCGCGCCTCGTCCCACGGGCGGCCCAGCCGCTGGAACAGGGCCTGAAAGGCGGTAATGCCCGCATGGTGGATGATCACGTCATCGGGGCGTGCCAGACGGAAAAGGGTTCCGCCGAAACCGTGATAGAGGGCGTCGCCCGAGGCCAGCACCGCCAGACGCTGCCCGGCGCGGCTGCGTGCGAGAATGGCAGCGGCATCCTCGCGGGCCCGGGCGGCGATGACATGGGTTTCCCCGAGCGGCAGGGGGCAGGCGGCCAGCAGGGCGCGCGAGCCGTAGACGGCATGGGCGCGCGTCAGCAATGCGCGCGTGGAGGCATCGTCGGGAAAGCCGATACCGCAGGAGATGACATCCACCTGTCCGGGGCTGGGAGATTCCGGCTGCATACACTGTCCTTGTCAGTCAGGCGTGCGTCGCGTTCCGGCGGGATTGCCGGGATGCACGGCATCGCGGGGCTGGCGCATCATGCCGGAAAAACCGCGCGCCCGCCAGCCGAAAGTCGGCTGACAGGGATATGCCGGCCCCGGAAGCGGCTTCCGTCATGTTGCGGAGCGGCGCAGGCGGAACCCCATGTTCCGCCGCGCCGCTCCTCCCTGTGCCCGGGCGATGCCTTGCGGCATCCGGCTTGCTGCCCGTTCTGCCCGGGGCCTGCGGCTGGCGCACCGGGCGGGGCGGCAATGCCTAATAGAGGTTGTTGTCGATGAAGCGCTTGTCTTCCTTGCCCTGCCAGAAGTCGGCCACGCCCAGTTCCTCTTCGGCTTCCACGACGACGTCGCGAATGGCCTTGACCTGTTCGGGGCTGAGCGGGTTCTTCTGGGTATGGGTCGCCAGAATTTCCCGGGCGCGTTCCCGGGCCTGTTCGTAGAGATCAGGCTTGCCGGAGCGCACCCACATGTCGTAGTTCTCGCGGTTCATCAAGTGATAGGTACTCAGCTCGCCCAGATGTTCCAGCGTGTCCATTTCCGCGAGATAGGTACCGAAGGGGCCGACTTCCTTGATCATGTCTGTGCACAGGGTCGTGGCGTCAACCTTGAAGCCTGCCAGCATGCGCAGCACATAATCAATGACTTCGTCGTCCACAAGCAGGGTCGGGATGTCGAACGTAATGCCCGTCTCAAGCATGCCCTGACCGAAAAGAACACTGGCACCTGCCAGAGCGGTCATCAGGCGGTTGAGCGCGCGTTCGGCGCCGGCCTGCATGTCATTGCACTTGCTATCCGTCTAGCCACCGGCAATGTAGCTGGGGATGTTGTAGTATTTGGACATGCGCGCATGGGCGGCATTGAGCACGAAGACTTCGGGCGCGCCCACCAGCGACAGGCCCTTCTTCATGTCCATGACGCAGGCGGACGAACCGTAGAAGGTCGGATTCCCCTTCCTGACGCATTGCATGAGGGTGTTGAAGGCCAGGAAGTCGGCATTGTGCACGGCCACGCTGCCGGCGTAGCGAATGGGCGACGTGGCGCCCTGCTGCACCATGACCAGAATGTGGTTGGGCAAACCGGCTTCGGAAACGAGCATGGCGTTCTCGCAGGCTTCGGCCGAAATGCGCAGGGGGCTGATGGTCGTGTGGTTGAAGGCGGTGCGGGGGCGCTTTTTCAGCGTTTCCTTGCCGCCGACGGCAATCTCGGCCATCTTGATCATCTTTTTGGTCTGGAACGGCGAGCCGGAGACCAGATGCATGGGCTTGCTCGTGTAGCACAGGGCCACTTCGGCATTGTGCAGGGGGGCGGACTCGCTCGGCACGTCCTGCGGGCCGATGGCGCGATTGTAGATATGCACGTTGTCGAGAGCATCGACCACGCGCACGATGTCCACCGCATCCTGCTTGACCGTGGGCCGGCGTTCGCCGGTGTTCATGTCCAGGGTATAGATGCCTTCGCCGAAGTTGGAGGCATAGACCTGATCCTGGGCCATGTGAATGTCGTCCTCCTCGGTTCGGCCATAGTGCACGAATTCCGAGGGGACAGCTTCCAGCATGTCTTCGACCAGGGTGCGGGGGAAGTGGGTGCAGCCCTCGTCGTCTTCCCAGCAGCCGTGATCGCGAAGCACTTCGCGGGCCTTTTCGCTGCCGAAGGAGACGCCGCGATCCTTGAGAACCTCAAGGGATGCTTCATGGATTTTTTCACAGTCCTTCTCGCGCAGGAAGTTCAGCGAAACGCCGACCCCGCCCGAAAGACTTTCATGCGCCCATCTTTTCATACGAGACCTCGCTCTATTCATTGGAGATGTGCGTTCAGGCGGCTCTTGCCGCCGGCCCCAGCCGTTTTTTCCGCATTCCGTGCGCGAAACGCCCGTGCGCGTCCCGCTTCAGGAAAGGGGAAAGATCATGTGCTCCACATAGGCATCGGCAAAGCCGCTGTGGGCCGAAAGTTCGATATAGCGCGTGCGCCGGATCAGAGCCCGGGCCGCACGCGGCGCGTCCTTTTCCGTCACATAGCGCAAGGCGCCGAAACTGGCCGCATTGCCGAGGACGCGCACCCGCTCTTCCCATTCCCGGGGCACAAGGCCGATGCGGACGGCGCTGCGCGGCCGCATGGCCGAGCCGAAGCCCCCGGCCAGATACAGGCATTGGATGTCCTGCCGCGAGAGATTGGCCTCCCGCAGGAGGATTTCCACCCCCGCCCGCACAGCGGCCTTGGCCAGCTGCACTTCCCGGATATCCCGCTGCGTGAGAAAGACGCCCTCCGCAAGGTGCAGGGCATTGCCCCGCACCCGGCGTCCCAATGGCGAATCGTCCGCTTCCAGATGTCCGGTTTCGTCCACCAGCCCGGCATCGAGCAAAAGCGCCAGCGCGTCCAGCACCCCTGAGCCGCAAAGGCCGCGCGCCGGAACATGACCGATGGTCGTCACGGCAAGGCCCTCCGTGGCGTGGGCCGTGACGCTGTCAATGGCGCCGTCCTGCCCGGCCATGCCGCAGGAAAGGGTGGCCCCTTCAAAACACGGCCCGGCAGCCGCCGAGCAGGCCAGCAGCTCGCCGCCGGCACAGAGGACGGTTTCGGCATTGGTGCCCAGATCGATGAGCAGGAAGGGCGGTTGCGGATGGTGGGCGTCGGCGGCCAGCAGCGAGGCCACGATGTCCGCGCCGATATAGGCCGAAATGCCCGGCAGGAGGAAACATTCGGCCTGCGAGTCGATGCCCAGCCGCCGGGCGGGCAGGCGCATGGCCTCCAGCGTGACGGGAATGAAGGGGGCGCGGCTGATGTGTTCACCGGGCAGGCCGCACAGCAAATGCAGCATGGTCGTATTGCCGGTCAGGGAGAGAAAATCCACATCCTCCCTGCCGGCCTCAGCCAGCAGGCGCGCCAGCATGGCATTGATCTGACGGCAAATGGCGGCCTGCAGGGGATTGTCCCCCCGGCCTCCCCCGGCTTCCCAGGCCATTTCCTGCTGTATGCGGCTGATCACGTCGGCTCCGTAGGGAGCCTGCGCGTTCTGTTCGCCAAGGGAGGAAAGGATGCGCCCCTCATCGACGTCCAGCAGCAGGGCGGCCACGGTGGTGGTGCCGATATCGACGATCAGGGCCAGGGAATGGTCTTGCGGCCTGACCCCAATCAGGCAGCCGTCCTGCAGCAGACCGTCAAGCGGCTGCCCCGAGCGCAGCAGGGCGGGCAGCCCGACAAGCTGTTCCAGGGTCAGGCAGTGACGGTCGGCCCCGGCGGCCGCCAGCAGACGCCGCACGTCGTCGCGCTGATCCTCCAGCGTGCCCGGAGGCACGGCAAGGGGCTGCCGCCGCACAAGCGGCTCGCGGTCATAGGTCGTACCGGCAAAGCTGGTCAGCACCCGCAGTTCCCCTTCGTGCGGCACGGTCACTTCCAGCCCGTCGCGGGTCAGGGTATGGCAGGCCAGGCGCAGGCCCCTGTCGAGCCGCGCGGGGCCGAGCAGCGTCCGTTCTTCCGGCGTGGGCGGCGTATCGGCATAGATGAGGCACTTGCCGCACTGGCCGCGCCCGCAGGGCAGGGCCAGCAGGCCCGCGTCCCGCAGGAGGGGGGCGAGGGGCGTGCCTGTCTCGCAGCTCAGGCGCAGGACGCCTTGTGCATGATGTACCGTGATGCTTCCCTTGCTCATGCCGTCACCTTTTTGCTGTTGCCACAATGCGCCCGTCGGCATCCACGTCCGGCGTCTGCCCGGGGAGAAGGGTCAGAAAGCGCTGATCATGGCCGCCCGTGAGCAGCGCCCGCAAAAAGTCGTCCCTGCCGGTCACGCTGCGGTAGGGCAGGCCGGCATCCTCAGCCACGAAACGGGCATCCCGCTCCACCTCGGCGGATGACGGAAAACCGTCGCGGCAGATCAGGCAGGCATTGGTATAATTGCGCAGCCATTGCCGTTCCTGATCCATGAGAAAATCGGCATTGTCCTTGCCGTAACGCTGTTCAAACTCCCGTTGCCGCTCCTCGCGGCGCTGAATGAAGTCCAGCTGCGAATACCGCAGCCAGCCGGGACTCATCCAATAGGTGCTGCCCTCCCGGGAGACGGATTCCATATCCTGTTGCGCGCAGCCCAGCAGGACGGGGATGCAGTCATGCACCCGGGGCATGACCAGGGTGGCCCGGCATGTGCTCACGCCCCAGAGACCGCGTCCGCAAAAGCCGTAGCCCAGCAGGATGCGGGGCACCCCACGGGCTTCCAGCTCGTTGACGGCCTCTTGCAGGCGTTGCCGGAGTTCGTCCGGCCGGTCGTGCAGTCCCTGCTCCAGATAGCGGATGTCCGGCGTCAGGGCGAGCCGGTCGCACAGCCATTGGAGTTCGGGACGTAGGACTTCGCAGCAGAGCAGATGCATGGCAACTCCTGCAGGGCCGGGGAGGGACTCCCCGGCCCGGGGGAAAGGCATCAGGCGTGCATGGCAGCACAGACTTCCACGGCCTTTTCGGCGGCGGTGGAGGCGTCGGGGGTATAGATATCCGCGCCGATGGACTCCCGGAAGGTATCATTGACCGGCGCGCCGCCGATCATCACCTTGACCCGGCCGGCCAGCTCGGGGTCGGCGGCCACGGCCGTCACCACATCCTTGATGTGCACCATGGTGGTGGTCAGCAGGGCCGAACAGGCGATGATGTCGGCATGGTGCTTCTTGGCCGCCTCGATATATTTGGCCGGGGCCACGCTGTTGCCCAGGTCGATGACGGTCAGGCCCTTGGATTCCATCATCATGCGCACGAGATTCTTGCCGATGTCGTGCAGGTCGTCCTTGATGGTGCCGATGACCACCGTTCCCTTCTGCTCCAGCTGGTCGCCCACCAGCAGGGGTCGCAGCACTTCGGTGCCCGCCGACATGGCACGGGCGGCAATGAGCACTTCGGGGATGAAGATGTCGTTGTTCTTGAAGCGCTCGCCGATGACGTCCATGCCGGGCATGAGGCCCTCATTGAGAATGGTGAGCGGGGCAATGCCTTCGGCAAGGGCCTGTTTGGTCAGATCGGCCACTTCCTTCATCTTGCCCTTTTGCAGCTTTTCGGAAATTTCTTGCAGAATGGCGCTCATGGTAGGCTCCTTGATGCGGGTCAGAGCATGGACCCGGCTTGTAGGGTGTTGCGGACGCTTTCGGCCGAACCTTGCAGACAGATGATGGACAGGGGCACCGGGGCGGCCTCGGCGGGGCGTTGCTCCATCTCCCGTCCGGTATCCGAAAGAAACCAGATGCCGTCTTGTGCGCGGACAAATCCCTTTACCCGCAGCACGTTTTCATCGGCCCGCAGGGCAGCGGCAAGTTCCGCCGCCGTGCAGGCGACACGTTCGATGCTCAGGGCGTCAGGCCGGGTCTCCGGGGTATTGAAGCCCAGGCTGAAGCTGCGGGCCACCCGCCCCGGCAGCGCGGCAAGGTCGATGCGGCCGTGCGCGCTGGTGACGATGGGCAGGTTCGGTTCCCGCTCGGCGATATAGGCCCGGGCAGCCGCCAATTCCGCTTCATCGGCCAGATCGCTCTTGGTGATGACGGCCACGGTGGCGGCGGCCAGCTGGCGGGGGATGACCTCCAGCACGCGGGCCAGCTTGAGGCTTTTGACAGGGTCGAAGAGGCAGAGCGTGGCGGTATGGTCAAAGACGGCATCCAGCCCCGAAAGCTGCAGCATCCTGTCCATGACCGAGGGATCGGACATGCCCGAGGCCTCCACGATGACCAGCTCCTCCGGGCGTTGGCTCATGCGCTGCAGGGCCAGCACGAAGGACTCGCGCAGGCAGGCGCAGAAGACGGAGCCGCCGCCGATTTCCATGACGAAGCCGTCAGCCGCGCCGTCCTGCCGCAGGATGGCGCCGTCAACGGGGATTTCGCCGAAATCGTTGAGCAGCACCGCGACCCTGCGGGACGCGCAATGCCGCAGCAGATGCCGCAGCAGGGTCGTCTTGCCGCTGCCGAGAAAGCCGGATAGGATGATGAGTTCCTTGCGCATGCCGTCTGCTCCGCCGTCGCCGTTGGGGGGGGCGGCCCAGGCCGCCCCGTCCTCGCGTTGCGCTCCTATTTCAGTTTGCCGAGCGCCGCCTCGATTTCTTCCCTGATCGTTTCCACCGGCGGGATCAGGGAAATATGGCGAATCTGCCCCTGCACGAGCAGGGAGGGCAGGTTGCTCAGGCCGACCTTTTTCATGAAACTCAGGCTTTCCGGATGCATGATGGAGCGTTCCACCACCCTGACCCGGTCGCCATAGGGTTTGGCGGCGGCTTCGGCGGCGGCCACCATGTAGCCGCAGGCCGCGCAGGTCTTGGAATCAATGGTGACGGCTTCCAGCAGGACATGATCCAGATTGTCGTAATCCGGCAGGCTGATTTCCGGCAGATTGTCCACGGCCACATAATTTGCCAGGGCCTTGCGCACCACGTCCGGGTTGCGCACGGCCTCGCCCACGCCCACCAGATTGGCCGCGGGCGCGTTGAAGGGCACGTCGCAGCCGGGCGCGATGATGAAGCGGTGCGTGCCCAGCTTGTCCATGAGGTCAAGGGCCTCCTTCTGATTGTCCTGCTGGGTGCCCAGCAGCATGGTGACGGTCAGCTGGAGATTGCCGGAAATGGTGATGTCATGGGCGTCGGTGATCTTCTTGGCCTCGACGATGTCCACGTTTTCGTCGATGGCGATGCAATCCGGGCGGGTGAGGCACATGGGTTCGATATTCTTGGTGGCGTCGCCGCAGACGAAGAAGGAACCGGGGATGCCCTGTTCGCGCAGGAAGGCAAAGAAGCCGGTATAGGGTTCACTCAGGAAGGTGGTGAACATGTCCGGGGAAATCTGGGAGACGAGCGGATCCACGGCGGCAATGATGTCGCAGCCGGCCTCGATGTAATAGCGGGCCACATCCTGGACAACCTCGGCGCAGTAGGTCACGAGCGCCTTCACGCCCTCCTCGTTGTCGTACATGTCCATGAAGATGTCCGTGCCGCGCAGATGCGAGGCCAGGGTGAAGGGGCCGCAAACCAGACCGTACATGGCCACGTCGGGCCGGGCGGCCTTGAAGCGGCGCATGACGTCGAGAATGAGCGGAATGCGCCCGTCCTCGCGGCTGATGCGCTGATGCGGGATGATCAGCTCTCCGGCCAGAGGATGCGAAGAGACCGTGGGGGGCGTGTTGTCGTACCAGGTCAGCTCGCAGCCCAGTATTTCGGCCTCCACCTGCAGGTCGAACATGGGCGTCATGCCGTCCGGCAGGTACTGGGCCTCCGCCTCGAGGCAGCAGGCGAAGAGCTTGTCGGCATCACGGAACATTTCCTGCGCCGTGTAGCCTTTAAGGTTGGCGATCTGTGAGCCGGTGTAGGGAACCCAGGGGGTCCGTTCCACGGCCTTTCCCTTGAGAACTTCCATAATGAGCGCCTTGCCCTGCATGTGCTGCTCCTTGTGTGATGACGCTGGCATGAGGAGTGCCCGTGTCAGATATATCTCGTGATGTAAAATTACCGACTCCGGCCGTTTCTGTCCAGCTTTTTTTGGCAGCCGTGGCGGGACAGGGGCAAAAATTTATGATAATTTTTTTAAAAAATAAATAAAATCAATATATTAAATAAATATATCTTTTATTTGATCGTCCCCCATGACCGCTGCTCACGGACACAAAAAAGGCGATCCGCAGCGGCTCGCTACAGGATGTTCGACAAAATTTTTTTGATAACCATATTAAATTAAAAGAGATATTATTTTCACGTTCAGGATCGAGCCGGCGATCAGATATTGCGCATGCCGCTTGACAAGCGATTGAAAAAATATTTTATGTGTTTCACATGGTTATATAAAATTCTTGCGAAGGGTCTCATCTGGGGCGTGCGGCTTTGTGGCGGATTGCGGTTTGGGGCTTGACGGAACCCCGTCCTTTTGGGGTAATCTAGATATATCAGATGTGCGGATGCGGCCAATGACGCGGAGGCAAAAAAACATGAACGACACCATGTGGATCCATACGCTGGAAAAACAGGCCCTGGCGGGCGAATCCCTGAACCGGGAGGCGATCCTGCGCCTGCTGGCCCTTGATCCGGCCTCAGAGGCCGCGCTTTGCCTCGGGCGTGCCGCCGGGCGGCTGGCCCGGGTGGCGACCGGGAACCGGGGCCGGGTATGGAGCGCCATTGGCCTTGACTGCCGGCCCTGCCCCAAGAATTGCACCTTCTGCGCCTTCGGCGCGCGCTGGGGCCTGATGCGGGAGGAACGCGAACTGGCCCCGGCAGAGGTCATCGACACGGCGCGGCGGCTGGTGCACGACGGAGCGGACTGGGTCACGCTGCGCACGACCGAATTTTACGGTTTTGAGAGGCTGTGCCGGCTGGCGCGGCAGGTGCGCGATGCCGTGCCCGGTGCGTACCATATGGTCGTGAACACGGGGCAGATGGGGGATGCGGAAGTGCGCGCCATGCAGGCGGCGGGCATTGACGTGGTCTACCATTCCCTGCGGCTGGGCGAGGGGGCATGCACCTGCTTCACGCCCGAGGAACGGCTGGAGACTCTGCGGGCGGTGGCCCGCTCGCCGTTGCGTCTGGCGCATCTGGTGGAGCCGGTGGGGCCTGAGCACAGCAATGAGGAGATTGCCCATGTGCTGATGACCGCACTGGAAAACGGGGCTGTCCTGAGCGGAGTCATGGCCCGCGTGGCGGTGCCGGGCACGCCCGACGGCCGGCGGGAAGTCCTTTCGGAACGGCGACTGGCCCAGCTGACGGCCATTACGCGACTGTGCGGCGGGCTGCGCGTGCCCGACATCTGCGTGCATCCCGCCAGCCGGCTGGCCGTGGAGTGGGGCGCAAACGTCGTCGTGGTGGAAGGGGGGGCCGTACCGCGCCACGAAGCCTTTTGCGGGGAGGCCTGGCGGGGATTTGACATGGCGCAGGCCCGGGCGCTGTTGCGGGAGGCCGGCTACGCCGTGAACACGGCTGAGGCGGCCCCGGGCAGGGACGGGAACTGCGCACCGTGATGCGCCACGGGCACGGCGGGATTTGCCCATCGCGCGACTGCCGGGAAGATGGCTGCGCGGGCAGGCAGGCCGGTCGGTCGTCCCGGCCCTGTCCGCGACAGGGCCGGAAGCGGATCAGCGCAGGGATTTTTCGTCAAAATCGTAATAGAGCTTGAAGAATTTTTTGTGCACATCGAACGACCAGTGCTCGATGCGGAAGATGCTCATGGCGGCGGCCTTGTTGCCGTATTTGACCGAATCAATGAAGCGGCGGTGGGTTTCGAGGTTGAAGGCTTCCCAGTCATAGGAGTAGCTGCGGCGCGGGAAGTCGTAGAGCCGCCGCCGCAAATGTATCAGCGTCTTGTCCAGCAGGGTATTGGAGGACAGGCTGAGAAAGATATTGTGAAAACGGATGTTTTCTTCATAATAGTCAATATAATTGTCCTGCTTGAGCAACTGCCACTGGCGTTCGTTGGATTCCTCGAATTCGTCAATGTGCCGCGCCGTCAGGCGATCAAACACTTCGTCAAGACAATCCACTTCCACCGCACCAATAATCTGATAGGCGCTGCGGATGAACTCAGGCGTAATGGGATTGATCTGCACTCCCTTGCGCGGGAGAATGGACACGAATCCTTCCGCCTCGAGCCGGATGAGCGCATCACGCAGAGGCGTCTTGCTGACGTTGAGGCGTTCGCAAATGATGTCCTGATCCAGAAATTCGCCATGGCGCAGCGTGCCTTCGCTCATGGCGTCCTTGAGGTACTGGTAAACCTGCTCCCGCAGCGAGTCCTGCCGGGGCGACTGGGCGGCGTCCGACCGTTTTTTGCCTGGCAATTGTTTCATGCGACACCCCCTGCCGCCGATATGATATTTTGATTGTCACGAAGTTTCAGCCAGAGAAAGGAAATGATACGTATTGCCTTTCATAATACGAAAATAATTTATTCTAGTGAAAAATATGGTTAATAGCAAGGGGGAAGCCGGTTCTTGCTCTCTGATATATTTTAGGCTACGAAAAGACAAGGAAATGGTTTTGCAACCATTGTTGCGGCAAGACAGGTGCCCGATATGCCGTCGGGAGAATTGGAAAGTTCGGTGCAAGTCCGACGCTGGCCCGCAACCGTGAAAGGGGACGATTCCGCCTGAGGTCACTGCGACGTTGTCGTGGGAAGACGCGGATGAGGATGATCCTTGAGCCGGGAAGCCAGCCTGTCATGGCCTGAATGCGGCGTGTCCGCGCATCCGACCGGTCCACGAGGTCTGGACAGGAGGTGAACATGACTTTTCCCTGCCTGACGGGAAATGACGGCGCGCGTCTTTCCCTGCGAGAACGTGTCTATCGCTACCTTGCCGAATGGCTGCAGGCCGCTGACCGGCGTGCAGGCGAGGGCATTGATCAGCATGCGCTCTGCCGGGCGCTGCGCATCAGCCGAACCCCGCTGCGCGATGCCCTGCTGCGGCTGGAACTGGAAGGCCTTGTGGAGATTCGCCCGCGTCAGGGCGTCTTTGTCCGCTCGCCGTCGCCGGCGGAAGTCATGGATATCTGCCGCATCCTTGGCCTGCTGGAAGCGGATGCGCTGGAAAGACGCTTTCCCGGCCCGCAAGGGGCGTTTTTGCGGCCGCTGGCCCTGTCTCTGCGCCAGCAGCAGGCGGCAGCCCGGCAAGGGGATGACGTGCTGTTTCACCGCGCTGAGCGGGATTTTCATTGTCTCCTGACGGGCTGGGCGAACGCCCATCCCACGGCCCGGCTGGTGGCCCCCCTGCTGCGTCGTCTGGATATGCTGCCGCGCCGCCCGGAACATGCGGCCGGGCGGCGTGCAGGCGTTATCGGGGTGCACAAGCGGCTTCTGGATTCCCTGGCCTGCGGCAATCTGACGGCGGCGGCAAGCATTTTGCGGCAGGAATACTGGCTGTCTGCGTCGTTCCCGGGCCATCTCCGGGCGGCGATGTCCAGCTCCGCGGTCACGGCCGCAGCCGGCCCCCGCTCCCGGTCGCGCCGCGAAGACGATTGGCCTGATCCGTGATATATGCACAAGCGGAAACGGGTCGGACTGGCCGAACCGCTGCCGTTTTTCAGGCCGAATTGTCCGATTCTGATATATCTTCTGGACAGCGCCGGGGGTCTGGGATATAGCTGAAACAGCGCCCGCATGGGGCGGCGATGTTCAGGCACGGGGTGTGGATCGTATGGATCGCAGGGACTCTAAACCCCTGTAGCCGGGTGAGACTCCCGGACACCCCGCCATTTTTTTTCGCCCGGCTCGAGGCCGTTGCGCCGCTTTCTTCCCGCAACCGCCGCCCTGCCGGGACGCAGGAGAGAGCGGACATGAGCCAGATACCCGTACCCACCCGCCCGGCGCCCAAAAAGCGCACCTACCGCAAAAATCAGCCCCTGTTTGCCCTCATCGGCAAAATGAAGCTCTGGCCGTCCCGGCGGGGCATCCTGCACGGCATCCGCAGCATGGAGGTCAACGGCGATCATGCCCTTGTGTCCACCCATTGCGGCAAGACCTTTCTGGTGCGCAATTCGCGCACCTCGCGGGCAAGCCGCTGGCTGCGCAACAAGCAGTATGTCGCCCCCTGCCCGCAGTGCGCGGTTCCCGAATGGAAGGTGCAGAAATACCGGGGCACGACCTTCCGCAAGAAGTCCGGCGCGGTACTGCGCCCGGAAGGAGGGGCGGAGGCATGATCCCCTACAGCGAGGAACAGACGGGCCGACTGACCGAACTTGGGGCCGGGCCGGAGGAGCTTGCCGCCGTCTTTGCGGATGCGGCCCAACGCAATCAGGCCTTTCAGCGGCTGGAATGCCGTCTTGTCGCGGCGCAGCATGAGCGCCTTGCGGCGCTGTGCGAGGGCGAGCGTCGTCCGTTCATCCTCTCGCTGGAGGAGCGCCTTGCCGCGGCCCTGCGCGCCGAGGGCTTCCTGCAGGTGCATACGCCGCTCATCATTTCCCGCAAGCGGCTGGAAAAAATGGGCGTATTCAGCGGATCCATCATGGAGAAGCAGGTGTTCTGGCTGGATGAGCGGCGCTGCCTGCGGCCCATGCTGGCCCCCAATCTCTATGAATGCATGCGGGAGCTGGGGCGTCTGCGCCCGCGCCCCCTGCGCTTTTTCGAGGTGGGGCCGTGCTTTCGCCGCGAAACGCAGGGCCAGCGCCATGCCAATGAATTCACCATGCTCAATCTCGTGGAAATGGGCATTCCCGAAGGGGAAAGCCTGCGGGAACGCCTGCTGCGCTGGGGACGGCTGGTGCTGGAAACGGCGGGCATCGCCGATTGGCGGCTCGTGGGGGAGGAATCCTCAGTCTATGGCGAGACCGACGATTTTGTGGATGGCAACGGCATGGAGCTGGCCTCCTCGGCTGTGGGGCCGCATCCGCTGGATGCCGCCTGGGGCATCATGGAAAACTGGGTGGGCATCGGCTTCGGGCTGGAGCGCCTGACCATGAGCGCAACCGGTGACGGCAACGTGGCCAGGGCCGGACGGAGTCTGACCTATTATGGGGGAGTCAGGTTGCACCTATGAGGCGTGAACCGGAACGTGAGGCGGTATTGTCCCTGCTGGAAGGCGCTGACGCCGCGGCCGACGAGGCGCTGTTCCGGCGGGCGCGCGCGGCGCGCGCGGCACAGTGGGGCAACAGGGTTTTCCTGTACGGCTTTTTGTATCTCAGCACCTTCTGCCGCAATGATTGCACCTTCTGCCAGTACCGGCGCAGCAACCACGCGGAAATCCGCTACCGCAAGTCGCTGCGCGAAGTGCTGGAGGCCGGGCAGCGGCTGGCCGGGGACGGCGTGCATCTGCTGGACCTGACCCTGGGCGAGGATCCCTGCCTGATGGAAGGGGAGGGCTTTGCCCGGCTGGAAGAAATGGTGGCCGCCCTGCGCCGGGCAACGGGCCTGCCCGTCATGGTCTCGCCCGGCGTCATTTCCGCCGCCCAGCTCGCCCGCCTGCGCGCGGCCGGGGCGGACTGGTACGCCTGCTATCAGGAGACCCATGACCGCACGCTCTTTGCCGCCCTGCGCGTCGGGCAGGACTTTGACCGCCGCTGTCAGGCCCGGCGGGACGCCGCCGCCGCCGGACTGCTGGTGGAGGACGGCCTGCTGACCGGCGTGGGCGAAAATGCCGCCCAGCTGGCGCATTCCCTGCAAAGCATGTACGGTGAGCCGCTCTCGCAGGTGCGGGCCATGAGCTATGTGCCGCATGCCTGTACCCTGCCCCCGCAGGCGGGAGATTCGCTGGCGGCGCGGCGGGCGCACGAGCTGCGCGCTCTGGCCGCCATGCGTCTGCTCATGCCCGACAGGCTGGTGCCCGCCTCGCTGGATGTGGACGGGCTGGCTGGGCTGACCATGCGCCTGCAGGCCGGGGCCAATGTGGTGACCTCCCTTGTGCCGTCGGGACGCGGTTTTGCCGGCGTCGCCTCGCGCGAACTGGATATCGACAACGAACGGCGCGGCGTGGCGGCCGTGCGCACGGTGCTGGACAGGCTCGGACTGGAAGCGGCCAGCCCCGGGGACTATGCCCGCTGGCTGACCGAACGGCGGCGGACGCTGACGCCCGATGCCGGGGAAAGGACGGGCGGCACATGCGGGTAGCCGTCATCGGCGGGGGCCTGCAGGGGGTGGAACTTTGCCTGCTGGCCCGGCTGGCCGGCTGGCAGGCGCTGCTGGTGGACAGGCGGCCCGAGCCATCGGCCCGGCATCTGGCCGACACCTTTCATTGCGCCGACGTGCGCAGCCTCGATACGCCGGACGCGGCGACCGCCGCGCTGGCACGGGCGCTGAGCGGCGCGGATATCCTGCTGCCCGCCCTGGAGGATGCTCCGGCCCTTGCCGCGCTGACGCGCTTTTGTCGGCGGGCGGGACTGCCGCTGGCCCATGACCCCGCCGCCTATGCCGTCAGCAGCAGCAAGCTGCGCAGCCGCGAACTCTTCATGCGCTGCGGCACGCCCATTCCTCGCCCGGCGGACAGCGGGCCGGAAACGGCCTTTCCCCTCATCATCAAGCCCTCGGCGGGCAGCGGCAGCCGGGGCGTACGGCTGGTGCGCAGCCGGGAAGAGCTGCTGGCCTGTCTGCCGCAGGGCGCGGACACGCCCGGCTGGGTGGTGGAAGCCTATTGCCCGGGACGGCAGTTTTCGCTGGAAATCTGCGGCACGCCGGGCCATTACCGCACCTTTCAGCTGACGGAACTCCTGCTGGACGATGTTTTTGACTGCCGGGGCGTGCTGGCGCCCGTGGAGGATGCGCCCCTTGCGGCGGCCACGGCCCGGGAATTGCTGCGTCTGGCCGAACGCCTGAAGCTGCGCGGTCTCATGGATGTGGAGGTCATCGCCGCTCCTGACGGCCTGCGCGTGCTGGAAATCGACGCCCGTTTTCCCAGTCAGACCCCGTTGACGGTCTGGCTCTCCACGGGCGTCAATCTGGCCGAACAGCTTGCGGCCTGCTTTGTCCCTCATGTGCCGGCCCCGGGGCGGGAGTTGCCCCGTCCGGCCTGTTATCTGCATGTGGCCCGTCAGGGCGGTGATCTCTTCTTCCCCGGCGAGCATGACCTCGCCCAGGCCGGGCCGCTGCAATGGCGGGAGGACATTCCCGGCGCGCTGGGCATGCTGATCGGCGGCAGCCTGCGTTCCCGCCGCTGGTCGGCGGTGCTCCTGCTGGCGGCGGACACGGCGGGGGAGCTGGTCGAACGGCGGGACGCGGCACTGGCCTTTCTGCGCGCCGTCTGAGCGCGGCCTTTGCGGGACAAAGCGGCGGCTGGCCTTGTCGGCCCATGCCCGCCGCTGTGCGGGAGGAATGCATATGACACGTCTGAGCGAAGCGGATCTGGCCGGTCAGGCCGGGGACTGGGCGGCATACGCCCGCCGCATGCGGGAAAATCTGGCTGTGGAACTGCCGGAACTTTGCGCCCGTGCGCTGGATCTGCCCGACGACATGGTGCGTCGGCGTCTGGCCGCCGCCCGGGTGGGCATTGTGCCGGTGAGCAGCGGGGAAGGGCGCATCGGCGGCTTTGCCGAGCTGCTGGCCGCCACGGCGGCCTTTTTGGGCTGTCCGGCGGATATTTTGCCGCCCGATGCCGCCGGTTTTGCGCAGGCCCGCGCGGGGGCCTGCGATATCCTGCTCTGGGCCGACGACGAGACCTATCTTGCGGAAAATCTGCGGGACGGGGGCCGGGCCGAAAACGGCTGGGCCACGGGGCGCGGTTTTGCGGCGGCGCTGGACAGCATGGCCTGCCGTCACCATCTTGAGCGCCGCGCGCTGGTGCTGGGAGCCGGGCCGGTGGGCTGTTCCGCTGCCGCCTGGCTCGGCGGGCACGGCTATGCGGTCTCCTTGTGCGACACTGTGCCGGGCCGGGCGCAGGCCCGGGCCGCCGGTCTGCCGACCTGCACGGGGCTGGAACCCGCTGCGCTTGCCGCGCTGCCCCCCTTTGCCTGTCTGCTGGACGCCACGCCCACGGGAGCGTGTTTTCCCCGTGAGCGGCTGACCCACGGGGCCTGCGTCAGCGCGCCCGGCGTGCCCTGCCGCTGGCCCGGACGCTTGCCCGATGCCCGGCGTTTCTGGCACGATCCCCTGCAGCTGGGAACGGCGGTCATGCTGGCGGCTGCCGCCTGCGGCATGGAAGGAGAGGACGCATGAAGGGATTGCTGACGATGCTGGCGGCAGGCGTTCTGGCACTGACGGTGCTGACGCCCCCCGCACAGGCGGAAACTTGGCGGCTGGGAACGTGGAAGACGGCGCAGACCATGCAACCCTATGCCTATGCCGATTTTCTGGGCAAGGATGTGCAGGTGGAGGTGCGGCCCTTCACCAATCCGGCGGATCAGAAGGCCGCCCTGCTGGCGGGCAGTCTGGACATGACGGGAACAACGCTGGCCCTTGCCATTCAGGCCGCCGAACGTGGCGAGCCGGTGGTGCTGGTGGCCTCGCTCTGCGCCAAATGTTCGGCGCTCGTGGTGGGCAGGAACAGCGGCATCGACAAGCCGGAGCAATTGCGCGGCAAGCGTATTGCCTATGTGCCCGGCACCATGCACGAGGTGCTCTTGCGTGAGCTGCTGCAACGCTGCGGGCTGGACGCGCGCCGCGATGTGCGGCTCCTGCGTGTGGATTTCTTCGACATGAATGCCGCGCTGTCCCGGGGCGATGTGGATGCCTATCTTTCCGGCGAACCCCTGCCCACACAGGCCGTGCGGCGGGGACTGGGCCGGGTGCTGGCCCATCCCTATTTTGACGACAGCATCGGGCCTATCAACAGCGGCTTGCTGGTGCGCAGGGAGCTGATCGAAAAGGATCCGGAACGGGTGCGGCGCATGGTCGAGGCCCACAAGAAGACCACGGAGGCGCTGCGCGCCGCGCCGGAACGCTGGCTGGAAGCGGCGGCCCGGCTTACGGGCTTGGAAAGGCCCCTGCTGGAAGCGGCCCTGCCCAATATGGAGCTGACCTGGGACATGGATGCGCGATTTCTGCGGCAACTGGCCGCCCTTGGGGCGCGCATGAAGGCGCTGGGCCTCATTGCGCGGGAGCCGGATTACGGACGGCTGGTCGATGCCTCCTTTGTGGACGCCCTGCGTACGGAAGCGGATGCCTCGCCCCATGATGGCCCGGCCCGCTGATGCCGGACGCGGGGCGCTGCTCAGGCGGCTGCTGCCCTGGTGCCTGCCCGCGCTTGTTCTGCTGTTCTGGGGACTGATCTGCGCGTCGGGGCGGGTGCCGCCCTGGCTGCTGCCGTCGCCGACGGATGTGCTGCGCACCATGAGCGGCTATCTCGGGCTGAGCGGCGGGGACAGCTGGTGCGGACAATTCTGGCCGGATGCCGCTGCCAGTCTGATCCGGGTGGGCTGCGGCTATGGTCTGGCCGTGGCCACGGCCCTGCCGCTGGGCCTGCTGGCCGGACGTTCGGCCCGGGTGGCGTCCCTGCTGTCGGTCAGCGTCAACGGCATCAAGGCGGTTCCGGGCATCAGCTGGTTGCCGCTGGCCATCCTCTGGTTGGGCATCGGTTTTGTCACCACGATGGCGCTTATTGCCTTGGCGGCATTTTTCCCCATTTATTTCAGTAGTATGTCCGGTGCAGCTTCCGTGCCGCCAGCCCTTGTGGCCAGCGGACGCATGCTGGGCCTGTCGCGGGCGGCCATTTTTCGGCGCATTGTGCTGCCCTGGGCCATGCCGCAGATCACGGCCGGCTTGCGGGTGGCTCTGGGCTTTGCCTTTGCCTATCTTGTCCTTGGGGAACTGACCGGCGTTTCCCGGGGGGTGGGCGCGTGCATCATGGATGCGCGCATGAACGGGCAGGTGGATTTGCTGATCTGCGGCATTGTGCTCATTGCCTGCCTTGGCGCGGCCTGCGACAGGTTGCTGCTGGGGCTTGTGCGCTTTCTTCCCGGGCAGGTGCGCTGATGGATCTGCTTGTCTGTCGCGGCTTGCGCAAGCGCTTCGGGAGCGTGCGCGTCCTGCCGCCCACGGATCTCACGCTGGCGGAAGGCAGCGTGACCGCGCTCATCGGGGCCAGCGGCTGCGGCAAGAGCACCTTGTTGCGCCTGATTGCCGGGCTGCTGCCGCCTGACGGGGGAGAAATCCTGCTGGACGGGCAAGCCTGTCGTGCGCCTGGCCCGTCACGCCTGCTGGTTTTTCAGGAGGAGTCGCTTTTTCCTTGGCTGTCTGTGGCAGACAATGTCGGCTTCGGCCTTGGCGGCCTCCCGGCGATGGTGCGGCGGCGGTGCGTGGCCGCCATGCTGGCCTCAGTGGGCCTCTCAGGGTGGGAGAATGTGCTTCCCGGGGCGTTGTCGGGCGGCATGCGGCAGCGTGCGGCACTGGCCCGTGCCCTGATCATGCAACCGCGTCTTCTTTTGCTGGACGAACCCTTTGCCGCGCTGGACGCCATTACCCGCGAGCGCATGCAGCGTTTGCTGGTCGATGTGCAGGCCCGCACCCGGCAGACCATGCTGCTGGTGACCCATGATGTGGAGGAAGCCTGCCTGCTGGCGGACACCGTCTGCCTTATGGCCGAGAGACGGGGGATTGTGAGCGCGCAGGCGCTGGCTCTGCCCAGGCCGCGTGCCGTGGATGCGCCCGCTGTCGTCGCGGCCAGAGGCAGCCTGCACGCGGCCCTGACGGCGAGCATGGGGGGAGGCGGGGAGGCCTGAGCCGTCCTGTCTGCCCTGCGGGCGTCCCGGCGCGGCGGATCGGGCGGGGGAAAGGGAGGCCCGGCACGAAAATTCCTTTTGACAGGCCATGCGGGAGCCGCCGGGCAGCCCCGGGGCGGCTGGAAAAAGCGGGCTGACGGCTGGTCGGCCCGCTTTTCCGGGGTGACGTGTCCGTGGCGCGGCGTGCTAACGGACGGAAGCTGCCTTGGTCGGCCTGTGCCGCAAAGCGGGTACAGACCGTCATGGGGGGAACGCCCCTCCCGGGCGGGAAGGGCGCGGGCAAAAGGCGGCGCAGGCCGCCGTAGGCGCCATGATGCCCTGAACGCCTAGGGATGATTCTCAAACTTGTTCTGCACCGCCGGGCTGCCGCTGTGGCAGGGCGTGCAGTCCATGCGCGTCTTGGACCAGTTGGTTTCCTCGCCCGGGGTCGAGTGACAGGCCCCGCAGGCGGTCAGGCTGTCCTGCGCCGGCAGGCTGCCGCTGAACTTCTTGCCCGCATCAATCTTGGCATTGAGGATTTCCACGGCCTTGAAGGCCACATCCGCCGTGATGCGGCCGCAACGCTCGCTGCGTTCCGTGCTGGTGGCCTCGAACTTGTTGGCGTAACACCACTTGGAAACTGAGATATGGCAGAGGATGGAACCCACGGCCGTGGCCGGCAGGTGTCCCTTGTAACCCGTAGCCTGCGCGCCGGGATCATAGATGGGGAGCTTGGTGGTTTCGTACCAGCGGAACAGCTCGTCCACCAGCGGCTTGCGTTCCTCACGGCCCCAGAACAGGGCAAAGGATGCCGCCGCGCCGTAAAGCGCGCCACAGATGGTGCCCCAGTCGCACACGCCGCTCTTGTTGGCTTCCAGCATGCTGAAGGGGAAGGTGCTGTACGGGCGGCCGAATTTTTCGCCCATCACGCCGATGATGCTGTAAAAGGCGCCGTAGCCGCAGGCATAGCCCTTGTGCCAGTAGCCGTCATAGGCCACGCGCGCACATTCGGCGGGATCGAGCTTGTGCGGCGTCCAGCTGAAGTCGCCCCCGTTCTGCTGGAAGCGCTCGTTGCGTTCGTTGCTCTCTTCGCGGCTTGTGCTGGCCAGAGCCGCCACGGCACTGCCGGCTGCCAGCGCGCCCAATCCCACCATGAGTTGCCGTCTGTCGAAATCCATGTTCGCCCCCTTTTTTTGTGAAGTCAAAAGAAGCTGTTATGTAAACAGGTCAGGCCATAATCATTGTGTTACGCAAGCGGGCGAACAAGGTCAATGCCTCTTCGGCCTTGCGCAAAAAAAGACTTTTTCGGCTTCTGGCAGGGGGAATATGTGCCTGACGGCGCCGTATGGGCCGTCTTTTTGGGAAAAGGCAGCGTTTGGGTGGGTGGGCCTCGGGGAATGCGCAGGCAAGAGCCATGAAATGCCTTGACATGATTGATGAAGTCTTGTGACGAAGAGGGCAAGCGGCTCAGGGCGGCAGGAGGGAGCCTGGCAAAGTCCGTCAGAATCGGATCGGCCGACAAAAAGGGCGGCCGGCCATGTGGCCGACCGCCCTGACTGGCGGATGCTCCCGGGAGGATTATTCCTGGGGAACGTGCTCGATGTTGTCCGGAATCTGGATCATGTCCACGAGCAGGGGCTTGAGGAAGGACCACTTGATGTTGTGGATTTCATATTCTTCCATCATGTCGCGGATGGCGTCCCAGCAGTTGTGGCAGGGGGCGATGACCAGTTCCGCGCCGGTGTCCTGAATCTGCTTGAGCTTCATCTTCAGGCCCACATTGCGCTGCTTGCGGTAGATGCCCACGCCGTTGAAGCCGCCACCGCCGCCGCAGCAGTAGTTGTGGTCGCCGCAGGAGGACATTTCCACGAAGTCTTCGGCAATGTAGCTCATGATTTCGCGGGTGTACTTGCCGAGGCCGTTGTTGCGCACATAGTTGCAGGAGTCCTGCAGGGTGCAGCGCACCTTGATCTTCTTGGCGGGATCAATCTTGAGCTTGCCGGTGCGCAGGGCCATGGCCACCCATTCCACATAGTGCATGAACTTCACCGGCGGATCGCCGTCGGGCTGACCGGCCCAGTAGGGCCCCTCCACCACGGTGGCGCGGTGAGCATGGCCGCATTCGGTGCCGACCACGGTCTTGGGACGCAGCTTCTCCACGGACTTGTAAATGCGCTTCACGTTGTTGGCCGCGCCTTCCCAGTCGCCGGCGAACATGGTGAGGGAGGTGTTTTCCCAACCTTCGCTCGGCACGGTCCAGTTTTCGCCGGCCACATGGAAGAGAATGGCGGCCTTGGCGATGTCGTCGGGATAGTGCTTCACTTCGCGGGCGTTCAGGATGTACATGATGTCCGCATCTTCCTTGTCCACGGGAATTTCCAGGCCGGGCCACTCGTCGGCATTTTCGTCGGCCATCCATTCGCAGGTGTCGAGCCAGTCTTCCTGGGTCACGTCCATCTGGGCGCCGTAGACGCGGTGCATGCCGGAACCGATCTTCAGTTCCCACGGCACGAAGCCGTGCTTGAAGAGCAGGCCGCGCAGGATGCTGATGAGCACGCCGGTGTCGATGCCGTGCGGGCAGTAGAGCGAGCAGCGGTTACAGCAGGTGCACTGCGACCAGGCCACTTCCATGCAGTGCAGCATGAATTCGGTGTCCACCTGGCCCTTGCGGCGCACCAGTTCGCCCAGGGTGCTGTGGAACTTGTAGGAAGGCACCTGCTTGGGATCCTGATCATTGGCCTGATAGAGGAAGCAGCTTTCGGCGCACATGCCGCAGCGGGCGCAGAGCTTGAGCCAGGTGCGGGTGCGGGAGGACTTGCAGGCCGCTTCCACGTCGCGGGCCAAGGCCTCGGTGTCCACCTTGAGTTCTTTCATCTGGGCATAGTATTTGGCGCCGCCCTTGTCCTGCAGAAGCGTATGGATTTCTTCCTTGGTACTCAGCGGCTTTGGGGTGCAAAGCAGTTCAGACATAGTGAATGGCTCCTTTCAAAGGGAAAAGATGCTGTGGGTGTCCTACCAGGGGAAAGCGCCGCCACGGCTCGCGCCGCCGCGCTTGATGGCATAATCCATGCCGATCTGGGCGCGGGACATGAAGAACAGGGCAATGTGCGACAGCTTGGTGAAAGGCGCAAGAATGAGGAAGAGTTCACCGAACAGCACATGGGCCAGCATCCAGCCTTGATAGTTGCCGCACAGCTCGAAGCGGGCAACGATGCCGGTCAGGAAGGGCATGATGGTCAGGAAAAGGATGAACCAGTCGCCCGCCGTGGTCAGGATGCGCAGCTTGGCCAGACGGATGCGGCGCACGGCCAGCAGTACCAGGGCAATGAGGCTCAGGATGCTCAGCATGTCGGCCACTTCGGCGGGCAGGGCGGGCAGGGAGATGCCGAACCAGGAATTTTCCAGGATGACGGTATGGCCGAGCAGGAAGAGCGGCACGAGCACCGCGCCGAAGTGCAGGAGGAAGAAGAGCAGGGCCGCCACGGGCTGGGCGCGCCAGCCGCGCGAACCGCCGGGAATGAGCCATTTGACGATGGAAGCGAAAATGCCGGGGATGGAGCGTTCCTTGTGGGCGCTGTAGGCCACGCGGTCGGCCTTGGCGTCAAGGCCGGCCACATAGGCGACCATGCGGAAAAGAAGACCCAGCACGAAAACCGCAAGCGACAGGGTGAACAGCGGGCCAGTCACGAAATTGATCATGTGGAGATGCCTCCTGAGGGACGAGAGTTGGCAGGGCGAGAACGAATGCGACCGCTATTGGGCGGCTTCCTGCTTCGCGGCCACGGAGGCGCTGTGACAGGAGCGGCATTCGGTCAGACGCGGACCCTTGTTGGACGTGATGTGACAGGCCGTGCAGTTTTCGTGCATATAGGCCACCTTCTTGCCGGCGGGCTGCTTGTCCACGTCAAGGAACTGATCCGGGGTGTCCTCACGGTGGCAGGCCGCGCAATTGTCCTCGCCGACATAGCTGACATGCTTGTCGTGGCTGAAGAACACCTTGGGCATCTTCTTGGCCGTGATGCCGGTGTTATTGAAGGGGATGTACTCCTCGGCCGTGGCGCCGGAAGGCAGGGCAAGGCCCAGCGTCAGCAGGCACGCGGCACACGCCATAACCATTTGTTTCGTGTTTGGGGCTTTCATACAAGTCCTTGTCAAAGGGGCTGAAATTTGTAGCCGGACGGCGTATGCCGCCGCCGGAGTCACGCTGCATCACCGACGTGAGCTCCAGTACCCGCCTGAACCATCGCATCCCGGCCCGCCTTTCCGCAACGCCAAGTCGGCAAGGCCAAAGGCGCTTGCCGTGTCAGGACGACGCGACCGCATGTCCACCGCGGACGGGGAACGGGCGTTCGCCGGGGCATCGGGGAAAACAGGGACAAGATGCGTTTTGCCCTATACCACAGGGAACACGGCTAGGCAAGCAACTTTTGTTCGGCGCGGCAACGTCTTTCGGAAAAAACGGGGAGGCCGCCGCATGCCGGCCCTCAGCTCCTCGGCGGCGGCCGCAGGGAAATGAGCAAATCATCCCATTCGCCGTCCCCGTCCGCTTCCTGGCTGAGGCTGGACAGCAGATCTTCCTGCCGGGGCTGACCGAAGACCCACCGATACAGCGCCAGCCCCTGCCTGAGGCGCAGGAGTCTGACGGCTTCCCGGCTCCGGGGCGGCAGGGGAATGCGGCGTTCCACCCTGGCGCTGCCTTCCTCGAAAATCCAGTACGGAACGAGTCCCGACGCATCGCCCGCAGCTTCGGCATCCCTGAAGGCCAGCTCAAACAGCGCCTGCCACGGATCGCCCGGGTTCTCATGGTCGCAGGCTTCGGCAAGGGCGCTCAGGCCGTAGTGCTCCGCAAGGTTCTTGCGCACGGCGTGCCCCTTGTAGCGATGCACGCGGCCTTCCCGCTGCTCCATGTCCACGGGATTGGCGGGCAGATTCCAGTGGACGACGGCATGACACCAGCGGTGGAAGTCCAGCCCTTCCTGACCGATGGATGTGGAGGCCAGCACAAAGGGCCGGAAGGGCGAATTGAAGGCCTCGCGCACGGTGTCGGCCCGCAGCAGGGGTTGATCGGCGTCATCCCGGAGATCGCCGAAGCGCAGGGCAAAGCGGCAACGCACGGAGAAGCTGTTGAAGCTGAACGTGCCGTTTTTCAGCGCAAGTTCCTCCGTCCACAGCGGGGCCGAGCGCAGGGAAAGCACGGAGCGGATATGTTCGGCAATCTTCGCGGCCTGCTCACCGGGGGGACAATCCGCCAGCCCGAGGCTCTCCCGAAGGATATGCACGTATTCGTCGAGCACGGCCTGCAAATTGCCGTCAGCGGCATGGCGCAGCATGTGACGCCAGTAGGGAACCGTGTCGCCGCGTTGCAGCAGGGCGACGGTTTCCGGCAGATTGAACAGCGTTTGCAGGCCGAAGGCCACCTCCGCCGCAACCGAGAGCAGGGCGGCGTCCAGCGGCGCGCCCGTCCGCCTCAGCGCCCGCAGGGCGCAGACGCCCGGCCCGCCCAGCGCCAGATCGCAGAGCACATCGGCGAGATCGTTCGGTTTGCGGCCGAGCGTGACCTCTCCCTGCGCCACGCTGTTCAGAAGATCAAGATGATCGGCAAAGCCGGAGATGCCGTCCGTCGCGTTGCCCGCCGCCTTGTCCGCCGCCCCGAACGCCACCTTGCGCCAGCCCTCGGCGTCGGCGCACCAGTCCTTCAGCATGTCCCGGCAGGAGGCAAGGAGCAGGGGCGCGGCCCAGTACCATCGCTTGTCCGCCCGCACCGTCTTCCTTCCCTGCGGCAGCTTCCTGATCAGGAGACGGCAGGCCGTGCGCACTTTCTGTTTCATGGCGGACGGGGCAAGCGGCTTTCCCTCGTGCAGGGCAAAGCACAGGGGATCGATGGCGGCCAGCGCCGGGGAGGGCAAAAGGCAGGCAAGCACCATCATGTCGGTCGGGCGGCCCTTGGCATCCTTGGCAAAGCGCAGCGGGCGCGACTGGTCGGAAAGTTTGCCGTAGGTCACGGGCGCTTCGCCCAGCCTCCGCCGTTCCGTCATCCGCCGTTCCGCCTCATAGGAACAGATGGCCGCGATGGCTTCGGGCACGGCCGTCCAGGACGAGAATACCAATGCCTTGGTCAGCCCCTCCCTGTTGCGGTACGCGCCGCCCGGCTGCATGTAGGGCAGGGCGGGCGGCATCCACAGCAATTGCCACATGCCCGTGTCGAGCGTCTCCGCAAACAGGGCGCGCAGGCGCGCATTGCCGGGTTCCAGCTCCTCATAGCGGTTCAGCCGGTTACGGGACAGCCATTGCCGGCGGGCGGCCTTCAGGGCCTTGCGCAGTTCAGGCGATGGGGCGTCAAGGCAGGCGTCGAGCTTGCGCCGCAAGGTATAGCCCTTCAGAAAGCCGATGAGGCAGGGCAGGGATTTCCAGTATTCCAGCACGTCCCCGGCCTTGACGGCGCGGGCCACGGCGTCCGCTTCGGCGGCCCGCTCGAGGTCCTCGACCGTGGGCAGCGCTTCGCGTGTTGTTTCGACCAGCATGGCATTGTGGTCGCGGCTGGCGGTCACCCGTTCCGTCCGGCACATGACCTTCAGCAGACATTTTTCCAGCCGTGTCTTGTGGGCGGTGGAATACGGCCGCCCCTCCGCGCGGGCATGCAGCATGTCTCTCTGGAGCGACAGCAGCTCCCTGATCTCCTCGACCCTGTCCCTGTCCTGAAAGAGAAAGGTCAGCGTTTCAAGAAAGTCGCGGTAATGGTCGTCCCCGTCGTCCGAGCCGCTTTCCGCGTTCAGGGTGTACATCTTGTACGGCGTTGCGGAAAGCAGGAGCACGCGGGCATCCTTGCGGGTAAAGATGTCCTGCGCCAGCAGAGAGGCTTCGGTATTGCCATGCAGCAGATCCTTGAAGCGCTGGAATTCGTCGAGGATGATCAAGTCCGGTTCCAGGGCGTTCAGGCATACGGAGGCCAGAAGGTGCCGGAGGCGCCCGATCAGGGCGTAGCGGCGGTCATTCTCCGCAGGGGGGATTTTGGCGGCCTCGCGATGGCGGGCAAAGGCCTTGCAGAGCTCCTCCAGTTCCGCAACCAGATCGGCATCGTGGCTGACCGCCTGCCGAAAGGCCGCGGCAAGTGCCCTGTCCAGCTTCTCGGCCGGGATATTGTCCACCTGCCAGCGCCAGTTCTCCGGGCCCGCCGGGCCTTGCAGAAGATTGAACAGGCCGTTGTCCGGGCGCCGGCATGGTTTCTCCCCTGCCCGGGGCTGATGGTGCAGCAGGCGGTAGAGGATGGCCCGTTCCTCCATGTGGCCGCCCCGGCTGCGGGTGTGCTCAAAGGTGGTTTGCGGCGTCAGGCTGATGAAGTTCACCCGTTTTTCCCGCAAGCTGTGCACTTGCCGGGGCAGGTAGGTCAGGCGGGTGGCCAGGGAGAATTCGCTCGCCCCGCCCATGCGCAGACGCCGGATGTTCTGCGTGGCGATGGCGGCATTGGAACAGATATAGAGTACATCCACACGCGGCTTTCCGCGCCGTTGAAGATGCTCCAGCACCTTGGCGATAACGCCCCGTGCGACAAGCGTCTTGCCGAGGCCCACTTCATCGGCCACAAGAAAGCGCGAAACGGCCTGCGCGCCGTACAGCCGGTCAAAGACATGTTCGACGGTATTGCGCTGAAAGGCTTTCAGGCTCGCCAGGACCGGCGCGGCGTCAAAGGGCTTGTCACGCATGCCGCACCTTCCCGGCCTTTTCAAAAACCCGCCAGAGGCGCAGGAAGTCCTCGGGAATGATCGCCCTGTCCTTGCCGCGCGAAATGTCATCCACAAATTTTTGTATGTGTTTCAACGTGTCGGGCGAGCGGCAGAAGGCCCGCACCAGTTCTTCCAGCAGGGCCGCGTCCCCGCCGTCGGCCAGACGGCTCAGGCCGGCGTACAGCCGTGCGCCTTCGCCGGAGGCCTGCGTCGCGGCGTCGTCGCTGAGCAGCAGGGAAAGATAGCGCAGAAAGTCTTTCTGACTGCTGATCACGCTTTGCAGAATGGCCGCCGTGCGTTCTTCGGGCAGCCCTTTCACCGGGAGGTTTCGTACCAGATTGACCGTGACGTCGGGATGTGCGGTGTGCAGCGCAAAGGCAATGAGCCCCGTCAGGGACGACAGGGAAAAGGCGCCGAGCGAAAGGTCGGCGACGCCGTCGCACGGCAGAGGGGCGGCCTGTTCCTTGCTGACGGTAATGGGCCAGACCCGCGCCCCGGTGATGCCCTCAAGGGGCGGGATGGGGCCACGCAGGCTCAGTTGCCACAGATCATTTTGCGCCGCTGCCCGGCAGTCAAGCTCCAGCTTGGCTTCGGCCAGCGCCATGCGGGCGCGCTCCGCGCAGGCTTCGGCTTCCTGCCGGGCCGCATCGACGGCGACCGCATCATCCGGGGCGAACGTCACGAGAAACTCGCCCATGCCGTCCGGGCCGAGAAAGTGTTCGAGGCTGCCCACGCGGTTTTGATGGCCCGACAGTTCGACAAGGATTTCGACATTGCGCGAAAAAGCGGCCGTGGTGAGATTGGCGGACCCCATGAGCACATGGGTATGAACGGCGCGGGTGCGGCGGCTTTCCCACAGGCAGAGCTTGGCATGCAGGCCCGCGGCCGTGGGCTGTTTCGGGCGTTCCTCGCCGTCATCGCTTTCCGCCGCCTCGTGCAGGTGCAGGCAGCTGTCGAAATGCCGGAGCGTCTCCTCCTTCAGGCCCGCCAGCGTTTCGGGTCGGGAGACGAGGACGCGGCGTGCGGCGTTCCGGGTCACGCTCAGCAGGGTGGCGTCCGAACAGAAGGGCGAAACCGCCACCATCCGTTCCGTCTTGAGCGGCGGCTGCCAGTCAAAGCCCTTTTCCCCCGGCAGATAGAAGCGCAGTTCCTCGAACCCCTCGGGAAGTTCCCAGTCCACCTGCATCAGTTCCCGCGCGAAGGCCTCGGCCTGTCGTGTTTTTGCGGGAGCGACGCTTCCCGTCGCCAGCCTGGGCAGCAGGCGGAAAAAATGCGCCAGAGGCGCATTGGCCTCCCTTTTCTGCCCGGTAACGTCGCCGTCCAGCCGCAGGCAGAGATCCCAGGACGCATCCGCCGTCATGTTCCGGCTCAGGACAAGCAGCCGGTAGCGCGGGGTCGGGTTCGCTTCCGGGCCGACAAAGCGGATGGCCCATACCTTGGGATGGAAAACGCCGTCCCGGGGCGAAGCGACCTCGACAATCATCGCCTCAAGAAGCGCAAACAGGGGGGTGGGACGTACCGTCCGGGGAATCTGCATGCGGCCCCGCTGTACGTAAACGCTTATGTTCTTTGCATGACGGCGCACGCCTTCCAGCAGAAAGAGCGGATCCGGCTCCCCGTTGTGGCGGGCATCCAGAACGGCCAGATGCACCGGCGCTTCCAGCAGCACCGCCGGGTCAAGGGAAAAGGCCGTGGCAATGGCCCCGTCAAGGCGCAGGCCCGGGGGCGGCGTGAGGGCGCTGGTCAGGAGGATGCGCGTATCAGGAGCCAGCATGTTTGCCCCTCCTGTCCAGCCCCTGATACAGATCGTTCAGCAGGTCCCGGGCCGTGGCCCAGCGATAGCGGAGACGGCCCGTGCCGGAACGTCCCCGCCACTGTTCAAGGGCCCGGCGGTTGGCAAAGCGGGATTGGCCGCGCTTGACAAAACATTCCCGCTGCCGGATCAGCTCCCGCGCGGCCTTGTTGTCGAGCAGATCGGCTTGTTTTGCGTCAAGGACAAGGGATCGCCACTTCCGCACAAAATCGTGCGTGTGCGGCGAGACCCGATGCCCGGGGCTGTCGACAAGCTCCCGGAGCCGCTCAAGCGACCAGTGTCGCAGCTCGTGCAGGGGCAGGGCCTTGCCCCATGTCATCAGGGCCTGCCGGTGTTCCTCAAGCGTCCGCGCTCCGCTGAGTTCGGCCAGTTGCACATTGTAGAGCAGGGCCGCGCCGTGCATGAGCTCCGAAAACAGGCGCGCATGGTGCAGCAATTCCTTGTGCTGAACGGGAAAGTCGCCGTAGCCGGAAAGTTCCCACGGGGCGGCCACATCGATGTCATGAACCTTTTCGGCCAGATGGGCAAGCAGGCTGTGGGGACAGGATTCCCGGATGCGGTCGCGGAGAAAGGCGGCCTCCTCCCCGGTGAGCGCAAAGCTCGCCACCTTGGGAAAGTCCGGCGGAGGAGCGGGCAGGCAGGGATGCCAGGTCGCCGCCTGATCGCGAACGGCGTCGGCATCATCGCCGCGTTCCCTCGCTGCCCGGGCCCGGTCGGCAAGCGCCCGGCGTTGGGCAAGCAGCGCATCAATGCGTTGGTGGTATTCTTCCTGCGAAAGACGGGTGAGCCGTATGCCCCAGACGCCGAGACCGTTCCAGTAGATGGACGCGGGCAGGCGCTTGAGGGCAGAACCCGCCAGCTTGCCGATGATGCCGGTCTGCCGCGCGGCCTTCAGCACGACGATGAGCGCCTTTTCGTGTTCCTCGGCTTGGCGGGCAAAATCCTTGGCGGGCACGTTCTTCCGTTCCAGATCGCGGTACATCCAGGGCACAAAGAGCATATAGCGCAGGCGGGTCTGGATGGTGCTGGTGCCCGGAAAAAGCTGATCGGTAAAGCTGTCGCGAATGACGCCGAGGCCCAGTTCGTCCCGGCTTTCCCGCTCCTGAAACAGATTCAGGATGCGCAGCGTGCGCTCGCGGGCCTTCGTGTCATGATCAAGCCAGGCAAGTATCGAAGTCATGTGTCCTTCCCCAGAGGTATCCGGCAGCATATCTGCGGCGATATCGGCGGTCAATGCCGCTGCAAAGGGGATATGTCGGCAGGCGGGAAGAAGGTTCGTGCGGCAGGGGCGCTTCCGCAAAAAAGCGCCCCCGGCGGGGCCGGGGGCGCTGATTTTGCTTGGTCAGGAACCTGCCCTAGGGATTGATGTCCACGAGCACGGGATTTTCTTCGAGATCCTCAAGGAACTTGTCCGGGCGTTCGCGCTGTTCGGGCACGGTGATGTCGCCGTGGACATATTCGCGGTAGCCCGTACCGGCGGGGATGAGACGGCCCACGATGACGTTTTCCTTGAGGCCGCGCAGATAGTCCATCTTGCCCTTGAGGGAGGCCTCGGTCAGCACCTTGGTGGTTTCCTGGAAGGAGGCCGCCGAGATGAAGGACGAGGTGGTCAGCGAGGCCTGGGTGATGCCCAGCACCAGCGGTTCCGCCGTGGCGGGCTGGCGGCCTTCGGCCATGACCTTGACGTTTTCGGCCTTGAATTCGGCCTTGTCCACCTGCTCGCCCACCAGGAAGCTCGTGCCGCCGGAATCCAGGATGGTCACCTTCTTGAGCATCTGGCGCACGATGACCTCGATGTGCTTGTCGTCGATGCCCACGCCCTGGAAGCGGTAGACTTCCTGAATTTCGTCCACCAGATAGCGGGCAAGGTACTTTTCGCCGCGGGTGCGCAGGATGTCGTGCAGTTCGGGGTAGCCTTCGGTGAGGGGATCCCCGGCTTCCACGAAGTCGCCGTCCGTGGCCGTGATGTGTTTGCCCTTGGGCACGAGGTATTCCTTGGCCTCGCCGATTTCCGGCGTGACCACGAGCTTGCGCTTGCCCTTGGACTCGCCCGCGTAGGTGACCGTGCCGGAGATTTCCGAGACCACGGCCATGTCCTTGGGCTTGCGCACTTCAAAGAGTTCGGCCACGCGCGGCAGACCGCCCACGATGTCCTTGGTCTTGGAGGTTTCGCGCGGCTTGCGGGCGATGATGTCCCCGGCCTGAATGTTCTCGCCGTCCTTGACCATGATGATGGAGCCTACCGGCAGGCTGTAGACCGCCGCCGTATGGCTGGAAAGGCGCATCTTGACGTTGCCTTCCTCGTCGCAGACCGACACGGACGGGCGATAGTTGGTGGTGCGGTATTCCATGATGGTCAGGGAGGCCTGACGGGTCACGTCGTCCACCTTTTCCTGCACGGTCTTGCCGTCCACGATGTCGGTGAAGCGAATGGCGCCGTCCACTTCGCTGACGAAGGGTTCGTTGAAGGGATCCCACTCGGCCAGCACCACGCCCTTGGTCACTTCCTGACCGTCATGCACATGGAGGCGCGCGCCGTTGGGCAGGATGTACTTTTCGCGTTCGCGGCCCTGCGGATCCACGATGGAGAGCTGACCGCTCTTGCCGATGACCAGCTGCACGCCGTCGCGGTTGGTGACGGCCTTGACCCGGTTGAAGATGACCCGACCGGCATTGAGGGCCTCGAACTTGTTTTTTTCGATGGTGCTCGAGGCCGTACCGCCGATGTGGAAGGTGCGCATGGTGAGCTGTGTGCCCGGTTCGCCGATGGACTGGGCGGCAATGATGCCCACGGTTTCGCCGATGTTGACCAGATGCCCGCGCGCCAGATCGCGCCCGTAGCAGAGGGCGCAGATGCCGCGTTCGGACTGGCAGGTCAGGGGCGAGCGCACCGTGATGGAGGACACGCCGTGCTTTTCCAGAATCTGGGCCTCATTTTCATTGATGAGCGTATTTTCCGGCAGCAGCACCGTATCCGGATTTTCGGGATCATAGACCGGATAGAGCAGCACACGACCGATGGCACGTTCGCACAGCGGGGTCTTGATGTCGCCGCCGTCCTTGAGGTGGGTCAGCTCCACGCCGTCCACCGTGCCGCAATCATGCTCGGACACGATGACATCCTGCACCACGTCCACCAGACGGCGGGTCAGATAACCGGAGTTGGCCGTTTTGAGGGCGGTGTCGGCCAGACCCTTGCGCGCGCCGTGGGTGGAGGTGAAATACTGCAGCACCGAAAGACCTTCGCGGAAGGACGAGGTGATGGGCGTTTCGATGATTTCCCCGGACGGCTTGGCCATGAGGCCGCGCATGCCGGCGAGCTGGCGCATCTGATCCTGATTGCCGCGCGCGCCGGAATTGGACATCATGAAGATGGGGTTGAAGCTCTGGTTCTTTTCCTTGCGGCCGGTCTTGGGATCCTCCAGCTCGTCGAAGGAAATCTCCTTGGTCATTTCCGCGGAAACGTCCTGCGTGGCCTTGGTCCAGACGTCCACCACCTTGTTGTACTTTTCGGTACGGGTGATGATGCCGTCGCGGTACTGGCGCTCGATGTCGTCCACCTCGGCCTGCGAAGCGGCCAGAATTTCCTTCTTGCGGGCCGGGATGGTGAGATCCTTCACGCCGATGGTCACGCCCGCGCGGGTGGCGAACTCGTAACCCATGTCCTTGAGGCGGTCGCAGAGGATGACCGTGGCCTTGATGCCGCACTGACGGTAGGCCGCGCCCACGAGGCGGGCGATATTCTTCTTGGTCAGGATGAGGTTGACGTGCTCGAAGCCCAGTTCCGGCGGCAGGATGTTGCTCACCAGCACGCGACCGGGCGTGGTGTCGTACATCTTGCCGTCGGGCATGCGCACGCGGATGCGGGCGTGCAGGGAGACGGCCCCGGCATCGTAGGCGGCTTCCACTTCCCACGGGCCGCAGAAGGTCATGCCCTCGCCCTGCTCGAAGCTGCGCTCGGCGGTCATGTAGTAGAGGCCGAGCACGATATCCTGCGAGGGCACGATGACCGGGCCGCCGTTGGCCGGGGAAAGGATGTTGTTGGTGCTCATCATGAGCACGCGGCATTCGATCTGCGCTTCCACGGAGAGCGGAATGTGCACGGCCATCTGGTCGCCGTCGAAGTCCGCGTTGTAGGCGGAGCAGACCAGCGGATGCAGGCGGATGGCCTTGCCTTCCACCAGCAGGGGTTCAAAGGCCTGGATGCCCAGACGGTGCAGGGTCGGGGCGCGGTTGAGCAGAATGGGGTATTCGCGCACCACTTCGGAGAGAATGTCCCAGACCACCAGTTCCTCGCGCTCCACCATCTTCTTGGCGCTCTTGATGGTGGTGGCGTGGCCGCGTTTTTCCAGCTCCGAATAGATGAAGGGCTTGAAAAGCTCCAGAGCCATCTTTTTCGGCAGGCCGCACTGATGCAGCTTGAGGTAGGGGCCGACCGTGATGACCGAACGGCCCGAGTAGTCCACGCGCTTGCCGAGCAGGTTCTGGCGGAAGCGGCCCTGCTTGCCCTTGATCATGTCGGACAGGGACTTGAGGGGACGCCCGTTGGTGCCGGCAATGGCGCGCCCGCGGCGGCCGTTGTCGAAGAGGGCGTCCACGGCTTCCTGCAGCATGCGCTTTTCGTTGCGGATGATGATTTCCGGCGCGCCCAGCTCCATGAGGCGCTTGAGGCGGTTGTTGCGGTTGATGACGCGACGGTAAAGATCATTCAGATCGGAGGTGGCGAAGCGGCCGCCGTCGAGCGGCACGAGCGGACGCAGTTCCGGCGGAATGACCGGAATGACCTCCATGATCATCCATTCGGGCTTGTTGTTGGATTCGAGGAAGGCCTCGACGATCTTCAGGCGTTTGGTGATCTTCTTTTTCTTGGTCTGGCTCTTGGTGGTTTCGCCTTCCTCGCGCAGTTCGGTGCGCAGCTTCTCAAGATCCAGCTCCTCCAGCAGGGAGCGCACGGCCTCGGCGCCCATGCCCACGGTGAGCACGTCGTCAGTGCCGTAGTGATCCAGAATCTGGAGGTACTGATCCTCGGAAATGACCTGCTGCTTCTGCAGATTGGTCTGGCCGGGATCCAGCACGATATAGGAGTCGAAATAGAGCACCTTTTCCAGATCGGCCATGGTCATGTCCAGCAGGGTGCCGATCTTGGAAGGCAGGGTCTTCAAAAACCAGATGTGGGCAACGGGCGCGGCCAGCTCGATGTGGCCCATGCGCTCGCGGCGCACCTTGGAAGCGATGACTTCCACGCCGCATTTTTCGCAGACGATGCCGCGATGCTTCATGCGCTTGTACTTGCCGCAGTTGCACTCGTAGTCCTTCACCGGGCCGAAGATCTTGGCGCAGAACAGGCCGTCCCGTTCCGGCTTGAAGGTACGGTAGTTGATGGTTTCCGGTTTCTTCACCTCGCCGTAGGACCATGCGCGGATGGCCTCGGGCGAGGCGATGGAAATCTGGATGGCTTTCAGGTTGCGGATGTTGGTCACATTGGCCGACGTGCCGCGCACGGTGAAGAGATCGTCCAGGCTCATATATCTACCTTGCTTGTCAAAAGCTCGTTACAGTCCTTGCCCCGACCGGCGGAAGCGCCGCCGGCTACTCGTCCACTTCCTGCTCGCGCATGAAGCCGACGCGCTTGGGCTTTTTCTTGCCTTCTTCCTCGTGCAGGGTCACGTCCAGACCAAGGCTCATGAGTTCCTTCACCAGCACGTTGAAGGACTCGGGCAGGCCCGCTTCAAGGAAGTTGTCGCCCTTGACGATTTTTTCATACATCTTCACGCGGCCCGTCACGTCGTCGGACTTGACGGTGAGGAATTCCTGCAGCAGGTAGGCCGCGCCATAGGCTTCCAAGGCCCAGACTTCCATTTCCCCGAGCCGCTGACCGCCGAACTGGGCCTTGCCGCCCAGCGGCTGCTGGGTCACGAGGCTGTAGGGGCCGGTGGAGCGGGCGTGAATCTTTTCATCGACCAGATGGTGCAGCTTCAGGATGTACATGACGCCGGTGGTCACGCGGTTCTTGAAGGGCACGCCGGTGCGGCCGTCATAGAGCACGGTCTTGCCGTCGTGCGGCATGCCGGATTTGACCATCCAGCCCCAGATTTCGTCTTCCGTGGCCCCGTCGAAGACCGGGGTGCGGGTCACGATGCCGTTGCGCAGCTTTTTCACCGAGGCGATGAATTCCTCGTCGTCCATGCCGTCCACGAGCGCGTTGATGGCCTCGGAGTTGAAGACATCCTTCACGTCCGCACGCACGGTGGCAATGGCCGCGCCGGAATCCACCAGTTCGGCCAGCTGGCGGCCCAGCTCCTTGGCGCCCCAGCCGAGGTGGGTTTCCATGATCTGGCCGATGTTCATGCGCGAGGGCACGCCCAGCGGGTTGAGCACGATGTCGACGGGGCGCCCGTCGGCAAAGAAGGGCATGTCCTCTTCCGGCAGGATGCAGGACACCACGCCCTTGTTGCCGTGACGGCCGGCCATCTTGTCGCCCACCGAGAGCTTGCGCTTGATGGCGATGTAGACGCGCACCATCTTGATGACGCCGGGGGGCAGGTCGTCGCCTTCGGTGACCTTTTCGCGCTTGGCGTCATAGATGCCCTTGAGGTACTCGACCTCGAGATCATAGGCGCGCAGCAGTTCGGCCACGTTGTCGTTGACTTCCTTGCTCTTGAAGAGGCCGGCCAGCTTCTTGACCGGGATCTGCTCGAGCTGGGCCTCGTCCAGGGCCGCGCCGGCCTCCACCAGCACCTCGCCCTTCTTCTTGCCGGGCACGGTGGTGGCCACCTGCTTGCCGATGACGTGAGGCGCAATGATGGTGCGCGTGCGTTCGGACAGGGCGCGCAGGTGATCGGCTTCCTTCTGGTCGAGCACGGCAATGTCGTGGGCCTCGATGGCCAGGGTGCGTTCGTCCTTTTCGCCGGAGCGGCGGTTGAACACCTTGACGTCGATGACCGTGCCCTCCACTCCCGGCGGCACCTTGAGGGAGGTATTCTTCACGTCGCGGGCCTTCTCGCCGAAGATGGCCCTGAGCAGCTTTTCTTCCGGGGTGAGCTGGGTTTCGCCCTTGGGGGTGATCTTGCCCACCAGAATGTCGTCGGGCTTCACGGCCGCGCCGATGCGGATGATGCCGCTGTCGTCAAGATTGCGCAGCATGTCCTCGCTGACGTTGGGAATGTCGCGGGTGATTTCTTCCGGGCCGAGCTTGGTGTCGCGGGCCACCACCTCAAAGTCCTCGATGTGGACGGAGGTGAAGATGTCCTCCTTGACCACGCGTTCGGAAATGAGGATGGAGTCTTCGTAGTTGTAGCCGCACCAGGGCATGAAGGCCACCACAAGATTCTTGCCGAGGGCCAGGGTGCCGTCGTCGATGCCCGGGCCGTCAGCCAGAATCTGGCCCTTTTTTACGATCTGTCCGGGATGGCAGGTCGGCTTCTGGCCGAAGCAGGAGTTCTGGTTGGACTTGTGGTACTTGAGCAGGTCATACGCCTTGACCCCGCCGGACTGCTTGAACAGGCCGCCCTCGTAGGCCACCACGATACGGTCGGCGTCGGCGTATTTCACCACGCCGTCAGCCGGGGCCACGATGCAGGCGCCCGAGTCGCGGGCCACGTCCACTTCCATGCCGGTGCCCACCAGCGGTTTTTCGCTGCGCAGCAGGGGCACGGCCTGACGCTGCATGTTGGAACCCATGAGCGCGCGGTTGGCGTCGTCATGCTCGAGGAAGGGAATGAGTGCTGCGGAGATGGACACCATCTGGCTGGGCGAGATGTCCATGAGGGTCACCTCGTCGCGGGAGCGCATTTCCACTTCGCCCTTGACGCGCACGGTGACGAATTCGTCAGCCAGGCGTCCGTCGGCATCGATGCGCACATTGGCCTGCGCCACCACGGCATCGGCCTCGCGCGAAGCATCCAGATGCACGATCTCGTCGGTGACGTAGCCGTCGCGAATGACGCGGTAGGGCGTTTCGATGAAGCCGAAGTCATTGACCTGGGCGAAGGTGGTCAGCGAAACGATGAGGCCGATGTTCGGGCCTTCGGGCGTCTCGATGGGGCAAATGCGACCGTAGTGGGAGGTATGCACGTCGCGCACCTCGAAGCCCGCCCGCTCGCGGGTCAGACCGCCGGGACCCAGCGCCGAGAGGCGCCGTTTGTGGGTCACTTCGGACAGGGAGTTGGTCTGATCCATGAACTGCGAGAGCTGCGAGGTGCCGAAGAACTCCTTGAGCACCGCCACCACCGGCTTGGGATTGATGAGGTCATGCGGCATGAACGTGGAAATTTCCTGCAGGCTCATGCGTTCCTTGATGGCGCGTTCCATGCGGACAAGGCCGATACGGTACTGATTTTCCACCAGTTCGCCCACCAGACGCACGCGACGGTTGCCCAGATGGTCGATATCGTCGGCCGGGCCGTGGCTGTCCTTCAGCTGGACGAGCACCTTGATGGCCATGAGGATGTCGTGGTCGTTGAGGGTGCGGTTTTCCAGCAGGCCCCGGAATTTTTCCTCGAGGTTTTTGCCCTCCTCGTTGAGGAAGGTTCTGTCATAGGCCGACAGCTCGGCCGTGGCCACGGACTGCGTGGTCAGGCCCAGGCGTTGATTGAGTTTGTAGCGGCCCACGGGCGACAGATCATAGTAGTCAGGATTGCGGAAGAGATTGTCGAAAAAGCTGGCCGCGATTTCGGCGGTCGGCGGCGAGGAGGGCCGCAGGCGGCGGTAGATTTCCTCCTGCGCGCGCTCCTGATCCGCAATGCGATCCTGCATGAGGGTGTCGCGAATGGAGGAGGAGGTGTCCGTGCCCTTGGTGTGGAGCACGGCAAGGCGGCGAATGCCCGCGTCGCGCATGCGCTCCAGCAGGCCGGGGGTGATTTCGTCGGCCGCTTCGGCCAGCACTTCGCCGCTGCCCTCGGCCACCACGTCCTCGGCAAGGAACATGCCGTCCAGGGTGTCCGGGCGCACCTCGATGGTGGGAATGCCCGCCTCGCAGATCTGCCGCCAGCCGCGCTTGGTGATGAGCTTGCCCGCCTTGACGATGACCGTCCCGTCGGGCGTCACAATGTCGGCATAGGCATTGTCCTTGCGGTAGAGATCCTTTTCCACCTCCCAGAACAGGCGATCCGGATCGGCCAGCTGATAGTGCTCGCGGGTATAGAAGTAGTCGAGGATATCCGTCTTGCTCATGCCCATGGCCTTGAACAGGATGGTGGCGGGCATCTTGCGGCGACGGTCGATGCGGACGTAAAGAATATCCTTGTGGTCGAAGTCGAAGTCGAGCCAGGAACCGCGCATGGGGATCACGCGGCAGGAATAGAGCACCTTGCGGCTGGTGTGCGTCTTACCGCCGTCATGTTCAAAGATGATGCCGGGCGAGCGCTGCAGCTGGTTGACGATGACGCGTTCGGTGCCGTTGATGATGAAGGTGCCCTTCTCGGTCATCAGGGGCAGGGTGCCGAAATAGATGTCCTGTTCCTTGATGTCGCGGATGGTGCGGTTGCCCGAGGCTTCATCGGTGTCATACACCACAAGGCGAACCTTGATGCGCACCGGCGCTTCATAGGTCAGCCCCTTGGAAATGCATTCGGCCTGATCGTACTTGGGTTCCTGGATTTCGTAGCTCACGAATTCCAGGCTGGCGGTCTTGTTGAAATCCTCGATGGGAAAGACGGTGTGGAAAACGCCTTCCAGCCCCTCGTCGGGCTTGCGGTCGGCCACGGCCACACCTTCCTGCAAAAACTTCTCGTAGGAATCGATCTGAAGATTGAGCAGGTGAGGGATGGGGAGCGAAACTTTGATTTTGCCGAATTGTTTGATAAGCTGGCCCATGCTGTACCTCAAGTGGGTAGCGGTTGCGCTTCGGTTGCTGACGCGGGGTGGGTGGCCCCTTCCGCCGGGCGGACGCACGCTCTGCGTCAACGTCAGTCTGCCGCGATCCGAAGCGTAGTTCCCTGTGGGGTTCTGGTCAAAGACGCAACAAAGGACAAACGGGCACACCCCCGTAACCGGGCGTTCCGTTTGCCTGCCTGAAAAATGCTATGCTGTGCGTATGCTTGCCGCGCTGATGACCAGATGCTCCCCCCAATGCATTGTTGGAATCAATGTCCATAGCCTGCCTTTTTTGTTTTGGCAAGCATTTTTTGTGAGGCCTGTTCCGGGCCGCAGGAGGCAAACGGACGGGTCTGCGTCTCTCTCGCGCCGTCTCCCGCGCAAAAAAAGCCTCCCCGTCGAAGCGGGGAGGCCGTCGGAAGGCGATGGGACTAGAGGCTGCTGAGCGCTTCCATGTCTTCGCTGGAAAGCAGCCGATCCAGATCCAGCATGATGAGCAGGCGATCCTGCAGTTTGCCGACGCCGCTCACATAGTCGGATTCCACGCCGGCCACCACCGGCGGCGGCGGTTCCACCGTGCTGGCGGGTATGCGCAGCACCTCGGACACGGCATCCACCACGAAACCGACAATGATATTGTTGATTTCAATGACGATGATGCGCGTATTCTTGTCATGCCCGCGAGGCGCGAGACCGAACCTGCGCCGCAGGTCAATGATGGGAATCACCTTGCCGCGCAAGTTGATGACGCCTTCCACAAAATCGGGCGCACGCGGTACCTTGGTGATTTCCATGGTGCGGATGATTTCCTGCACCTTCAGGATGTTGACGCCGAACTCTTCCTCGCCGATGCTGAACGTCACCAGC